>Ga0302320_10009194_pt1 | contig 21286 bp, 19 predicted proteins | sample Bog_T0_3_FD_202130 | JGI IMG/M metagenome (GOLD analysis project Ga0302320, IMG submission 202130) | Peat permafrost microbial communities from Stordalen Mire near Abisko, Sweden - Bog_T0_3 | ecosystem: Environmental > Terrestrial > Soil > Wetlands > Peat | place: Sweden: Abisko, Stordalen Mire...
TGCTTTGATGCCACGACCGGCGTTGATCTCACCCCACCGGATATCAAGCTCGTGTTTCCCAATCCGGGCGAAGCGGTCAGCGGCCAACCGCCCCTCACCCTGTTCTTCACGATCGATGACGAGTCCTCTGGGCTCGACCCCGATACCGTCGAGTTCTTCGTGGATGGACACTTGGTGCCCAAGAGCGTCGATACCGGTCACTATGACCGCACCAAGGAAGGGTATTACTTGCTTCGAGTGACCACCCAGGGACCGGTTCTGCCCCTTGGTGACGGGCGTCATGTATTTACTGTGAAGGCATCCGACTACATGGGCAACCGAGGCAGCGAAGACTTCATTCTGATCGTCGACAACCAATTGGCGCCGATGGTGGTGCCGGGCGAGGCAGCACCTGCGCCTGCTCCGGTCGGGGGCGGGGAATCGCCCATGGGGCCAGGACCCGGACAGCCCGGCGAGTGACAGAGGTCTTCTGGCAGCGCCTGCTGGCTGCCGAATCGACGTTTGGGAAGTCGGCGGCGATCGTTCGCGATCTCAGCCGGTTTCCCGATGCTGATACCCGGATCCTTCACCATCCTCTTCTCAACGCTGTGGAGAAGGAGCGCGTTCAGCGCGCGGACATGAACGCCCTCCAGACGTCGCTGAACGCGGGCGTGAGCCTCATTAGAGCCTCCGATTTCCCCGAGCAAGCGGTGCGCGAGGATTCTTTTCCCGGTTTCTTCGCATGGGGCGACACCTCCTGCTTTCATGAACCATCGGTAGCCATCGTGGGCACCCGCGGAGCTTCCGTCTATGGCCGGGCCGCTGCCGCGAAGTTCGCTGAGGCGCTCTCCAAGGCCGGCGCAACCGTGATAAGCGGAGGCGCCCTTGGCATCGACGCTGCCGCCCACGAAGCGGCCCTGCTCGCTGGAGGCAAAACCGTAGCAGTATTGGCCGGCGGTATCGATCGGGTCTACCCCGCAAGACACCGGGGTCTGTTTGCACGGATCAGAACGCAAGGCGCATTGGTGAGCCAATTCGCGGTCGGGGCGGCCGAAACTCCCTACAAGTTCCTACTTCGCAACCGCCTGGTTGCAGCACTGGCTCACGTGGTGCTTGTGGTAGAGGCCCCAGAGCGCTCGGGGGCGCTTTCCACGGCATCTGCCGCCGGAGATCTGGGAAAGGATATCTTCGTGGTTCCCGCCAACATCGATCATATTGGGTTTCGAGGGTCGCATGCGCTCATCCGCGATGGTGCGACCCTTTGCGATCATCCCGATCAGATTCTGGATGCGCTACGGCTGCCTGGCCTGACATCGCCATCGGCGCCGCCCAAGCTGTCGGCTGCGTCGGAGCAGTTGCTGGCGGCATTTAGCGGCGTGGCAAGAACGATTGACGAACTTTGCGAACTCACAAACCTCTCGGCGGCCGAAGTCCTTGCCGAAGTTTCGATGTTGGAGATCGAAGGACTGATCTTGAAGCAGGGCAGACAGTATCTGAGGAAGCCGTGAACACCTACACGATGCTCGGGCGCAAGGGGCTCGGACCTTACCGGGTGGAATGGGGCGACGATGGCCCGACGCTGACACCTGCGCGTCGCGCCGCCCCTACCTTCCTCGTTCCCGGGTTCGTGGACCTTCACATCCATGGCGCATTCGGAATTGACTTCATGAGCGCCAGCGGCGACCAGATGGTCCAAATGGCCGAAGGGCTCTGGGGGGTCGGTTATGAGGCGTTTCTTCCTACCACCGTCTCGGCGAGGGCTAGCCAAGTCTTGGCCGCCTTGGAGCATCTGCCCGACCACCGGGCCATTGCGGGATTTCACTTGGAAGGTCCTTTCATAAGCCCAGTCTTTCCCGGCGCCCAGCCCGAAACGGCGATCATCGCACCTCCTGAGAAGAACTCAAAATGGGACGCCATTCTTGACCATCCAGGTTTGCGGCTCGTGACCTTGGCCCCCGAGATTCCCCGAGGCCTGGAACTGGCGACGCGGCTCCTGAAACGGGGCGTTCGGGTGAACATGGGGCACACGAACGCCACCTATGAAGAAGCGAGGCGGGGCTATGAGTTCGGCGTTTCCGGAGTAACCCACACGTTCAACGCGATGCGTGGTCTTCACCAGCGTGAGGCCGGGGCTCTGGGCTATGCCTTTGCGAACGACGACATGTTCACCGAACTGATTTACGACCGGCTGCACGTGAACCGCGACGCCGCAGCACTTCTGCTCAAGGTCAAGCCGCCGGAGCGGCTTGTCGCCGTCTCTGATGGCACGATGGCTTCGGGCTTGCCCCCGGGAACGAAATTCAGCATGTGGGGAGCTTCGGTCGTAGTCGGGCATGGCGACGTGCGGCTCGTCGCAAACGACGGCCTCGCGGGGAGCGCCATCACCCTGGCAGACGCCTTCCGTAACCTGGCTCACGATTTCGGACCGTCAGCCGCGATCCAGATGTGCTGCCTTAACCCGCGGACTTACTTGGGACTGTCCGGACCCCCCAAGCGCTGGATCGAACTCAACCGAGACTTCCACATAGTGGGGTCATTCGAGATGAAAGGCTGATCCAACGTCTCAACTCAACCGTGGCTAGGCAAGTGGCAGGTGGACATGCCTCGCTTGGCCAGATACTGCTGGTGGTATTCCTCGGCCGGCCAAAAGGTGGATGCCGGCGAAACCTCGGTCGCAATTGCCTTGGTGTACTTCCCAGAAGCGCGCAGACGCTCCTTGGAGGCGACAGCCTGTTCATGTTGTTCAGGCGAGTAGGTGAAGATGACCGAACGATACTGTCGCCCATAGTCGGGTCCCTGCCTGTTGACTTGGGTTGGGTCATGGTTGGCCCAGAATACGTCGAGCAGCGCGTCGTAACTCACGAGGTCTGGATCGTATTCAACATAGACCACTTCCGCGTGGTCCGTCGTATCCGTGCAGACCTGTTTGTAGGTCGGATTGTCGAGGTGCCCACCCGAATAGCCGACCGCTGTCGTCGTTACGCCGGGAATACGCCGGAAGGTCTCCTCCACGCCCCAAAAGCAACCGGCGCCAAACATTGCCGTCGATTTCTTGCTTTCATTCATTGTCTTTACTTACGCTCTGTGCGGTCTCAACGTTTGAGGCCGTCTTGCTTTAGGTGGTGCATTGGGATGCAAGTAGTTCTCACTAAACTCGGATTCAGACTTCAAGCGGGAGCCGCGGCGTTGGCGTGGGTCGCCCTTGGCATTATTGCCGGTTGTGGCGGCGGGTCCAACTCTGGGCCAAACTACGCCTCGGCGGCGCCGGGGGCGTGCCTGCCAAGCTTCTTGCCTAACTACGGGACAAAGATGGACATCGCCCCTGACGTGGTCGGAGCGACATACTTGCTCAAGTGGGCGGGGTTTCCCCTGAACGTGTACATCACCCACAACAGCTACTGGACCCAAAGCATTGAGGACGCCTATGTCGCGGGCATCAGTACTTGGACGGCGGAAACGAACGGCCAGGTGAAGTGGCAACTGACCACGGTGGCCTCAAATGCTCAGGTTACGGTCAGCTTTGAACCCACGGCGACCGTCCAGGCGCAGTTTCAGAATCCGGCCCTCCTAGCTGCCACCAGCGATAGCTTTGATGCCGCGAATGGCGCGATGCTCAGCGCCACCCAGTCGATTGGGATCGACAGTTTTCAGGCGAATCGGGTTACCGATTTTGAGCAGACATGCGCGCATGAATTTGGGCACGCCCTGGGCATTGCCGGGCACAGCCCCAGCTCGGGCGATCTCATGTATTACGCCCAACTGACGACTTCGCCCGGCCAACCCGTTCAGGATGACGTGGACACCCTTTTGGGTGACTACTGCAACACGTTCCCGGTCATCGCCAACCCGGCGGCCCAGCGACCCGCCGTGGGACGGGTCGTCAAAACCATCACCCTCTTTTAGGGGTTGCTTATCTCGATCAGGAGATGAGCGTCTCTGCCTGCCGCTGAAAGACCGAATGGACGTATTCGGCCACGTCGGCTCTTTGCTGATGGCTCTCGGGCACGAAACGAATGCCGACCGAGAACAGCTCGCAGCCAGCGATGGGTTGCACATACCGCACTTCGCCACGGATAGAGACGGGCGGATGCTCCATATTGCCGATCTTCAGGTTGCAAGGGGTTCCGTTGGGCAACGACTGGCGAGTGCGCACTTGAAGCCCGCCCAAACCAATGTCCACCACAACCGATCGGATCGGTTCTTCGGTCTCTGTGTAAATCAATGCGTAGTCAAGCACTTCGTAGCGCAAGTGCTGTCGTTGGTCGTTCGCCTTTTCCATCATTCCATTCCTTACCTATGCCGCTTCGTCAGCTGCCTTCCAGAGTAGGCCGTCGCGTTGAACGACCTTTACGAGCACGTCGACAATGCTCGAATCGAGTGCACCATTCTTGCCGTCCTCGATCAAGAGGCTGAGGGCTCGAGGGGTGTCCATGCCTTGCCGGTAAGCCCTGTTCGACGTCATTGCGTCGAAGCAATCGGCTACCGTTGCGATTCTCACCAATAAAGGTATTTGGTCGCCAGACAGCTGATCTGGATAGCCCTTGCCATCCATTCGTTCGTGATGCCAAAGAACAATCGGCACGCACTCATGAAAAATGGGGATTCCCTGGATCATTCGGAAGCCGATCATCGGGTGTTGTTTGATGACGGCATACTCCTCGTCGGTTAGGGAAGTGGGCTTTGTCAGAAGGGCATCGGGGATGCCAATCTTGCCGATGTCGTGAATGAGGGTTCCCCGCTCCAGGATCCTGAGGTCGGTGGCGCTTAGCCCCATTTCCTGTCCCACGCGGGTTGCGTATCCCATCACCCGTTCGGAATGGCCAGCCGTATAGGGGTCTTTAGCCTCCACAGCCTTTACCAACCCGTGAACCATCGCTTCAAAGTTGTCTTCGATATCCGCCAAAGCCTTGGCAAGCTGATCATTCTTGGCGAGCACTTCCTTGTTTTTGATCTCAAGCTCTTGCTGAGCAAGTACGCGGGGAGTGATGTCGAGGGCAAAACCCAACATATGCTCAACCTGTCCATCGGGATCAAAGATGGCGGTTGCCTGTGAGTCCATGTAGCGGACCTTTCCGTCGGGGTCGACGAGCCTGAATTGGAGGCCAAACGCCGAACGTGTCTTCTCAGCCTCTTCAAGGGCCTTCTGAAGCTTGAGGCGGTCTTGAGGATGGACTGTGCGCATAAGGGCGTCCATTCGGTCCTCAAAGGCCACCCTATTTGTGATCTTGTCCCAGAGCTTATTTGTAAAGCGCAGAGTCCCTTCGCTGAAAGCAAAGAGACCCAATGGCAAGTTTTCGGCTACTTGGCGGTAAGCGCCTTGGTGGCGCATGCTGTCCATCTGGGCATAGTAGAGGTCCTGCTGCTGGGCGGCGGCCCATCGAAGGAGGACCAAGGCGCCCAACGCCAGGAGGGCGGCAACACAGATCGTCGTTTCCAGCACAGCCCTGGTCTGATCGTTCTTGAGGTTCAGATCGTCACGGTGATCCTGTTGGAGCCTCATGTCGGCCTCAATGCGGTGTCGCAGCCGCTCGAACAGCTCGTGCTTTTCCGAAGCGGTGGCGTCGCTGGCGATTGCCGTTCTCAGTGCTGTCACCGAGAACTCTAGTCCGTTGGCGCGCCGGTGGGCTTCGGAGGTGAGAACGCCCAATCGTTCTGATGTTGCGACCGCTTCGTCAAGCTGCTGAAGAGCATCGATGTCTTGCTGCACTGTGACCGACGCCTCGCTCGACCTCTGCTGGTTGTAGAAGCTGTAGGCTCCGGTGCCTATGACGCCGATGGCAAGGGCGAGGAGCAGCATCTCCAAGATCGTCCGTGGCGTAGTCTTGGCGAGCAAACTCAGGGAGCGATTCCAAGACGCCTCGGGGCTTGGCGTAGCGAATTGTTGGGCGATCAGCGAAGAGAGTAGAACGCTGAGTGCAACAAGAAGAGCGATCGCCGGCCACAGGGTTACCCAGGTCGGGACCGCAGGTGATCCGAGTTTGCCAGCGCTTTCTTGGAGTGCCAACGCAGCAACCACATCGCCGCTCGAATTCGTGATTGGCGCAAAGGCGGTTAGGACGTGGCCGATAGTGGGGTCGGCTTCATCGACGGTCCCCCCGATGCCTGAGTCGAAAACCGCACGCAAGGTTGCCGATGGATGCGCATATCCGGACATCAAGTGTCCTGATTCGGAAGACGCGGTGACACTGAGAACACGAACGAACTCAGCTCCGGTACCGCCGGGTGCGCGTCGTCGCAGGGTGAAGACGGCTCGCGCATTGGGTACGGCATCAAGCGAGCGACTGAGGTAGTAGCGGAGAAGCGAGTATTCGGAGCGCTTGATATCCCATCTGTGATTGAGCTGTTGATGGGCCTCGGCTGGGAGAGACCGGGCGATCAACTGAGCTTCCGAAAGGAGGTTTTGGCGATCCTGAGACGAATCGCGAAAGGACACTAGGCCCCACATGGTGAAGCCAATGCTCGTACCCACGCACAAAAAGGCGAGGATTAACATCGCGCCGAGGCGCCAATGCGTTTGCGACCTGGTCCAAAACATTCGCGATAAAGCGCGGTCTACTCTCCGCTCCCGATTCAAATATCGGTACTCGCGCGGGAGATTTGCATGTTGGAGAGGTTAATAACTCCGAGGGAATCGCCAGGTTGCGGACGGTAGCGCAACCAGACCATGCGTCGCTGGCCTGCCGGTTGCTCCGCCAACGGAGCGACCGGCACCTAAAGAAAGCCGTACGTCCCTTATTTGATGCTTGTGATAAGAACGTGACCGGTGGCCTTGTCGTACTCCACGTTGACCTTGAGGGTCTCTTGGATAAAGCTCAGGGGAACGATGGTGCGGCCCTTCTCAACGTAAGGCGCCAACTCCAGATCGACATTCTGTTGGTCAACCTTGGCAACCCGGGTACCGATTTGCAGACAAATCGTCCGACCATCGGCGTTTGCGTTCACTTCTTGGGTCTTCGAAATCCAGGAGACGACGCCTCCCTCCTTCTCCACGAGCTTCCGGAAGGGCGCCATGGGAACGCCCTCGTCAACGCGAGGCATCACGTCGAACTCCACTAGGTCACCATTCATCACGACGGCGAAGGTGCCACGGTGGTTCAAGCGAAGGCCAGGTACCACTTTCACGAAGGTCGTGGTCATGGTTGAGATGGAAACGATTGGCGAGGAGGCTTTCGTGGGCGCCTTGGCGACCGCCGGGGCTGGCTTGGCGGGATGGGCAATATGCATGGCGGCGCTAAAACGGGGGGTCGCAACGTGGTGGGACACCGCAACAACCGCGGTGATCGCGCTGTGGGTCGCGGCTACGGGCATGGAGGCGGCAAGGTGACCTGGGGTCCTCACGACCACAGGTGTCGGATTTACTGGCGCCAATGCGGTCATCAGACCAGCAGCCTCAGGCTTTGCGTCGACGGGAACCGTATTGCGAATGTGCGTCACAAAGTGGGCAACGGAGATTTCAGGAACTTCAACGGAAAGATCCCGGACCGGACTTGGCTGGATCGGCGCGATGGCCGGCTTCGTCGCGGCAGGTATGACCTCAATGGTTTGGTAAATCGGTGCAGTACGAGCAACCACGCGGATAGCGGCCGCCGGTGCGGTCAAAGCATGCATCATCGCCGGCCGCATGTCTCTCAATCCCGATGCGATCGGAGTGGCATCGCTTGACGGGGCGGTCCGAATTTTGGCGGGTAAGCCGGCAACGCGCGCTTCAGCTGCCGTTGCGAGCAAGGTTAAGGGCACCAGCGTCACGGTAGGTCGTAAACGCGGAGCTGCCGCCTTGGCAACAGGGACGCGGGCTACCGCGATTTTGGCGGCAGGGATGATATTACGGGCTACCGCGACGGGACGAGCGGGGACGAGCGGAAAACGGCGGTAAGTGTGGCCTCCGGGATTGTCGACGAACACGCGAATGGACTTCGATTTGAATGTGTCGCTACTCTCGCCGGGCACGGCCCAGGCCTCAATCTCATGCCAGCCATTGGTTTCGCGTCCCGTGTCCCAGAGGTAGTCGAAGGGGGCCACGTTGCTCATGGTTCGAAACTGTCGGTCGACAAAATAACTCACGTAGCTGTTGGGGAGATCTTTGCCGAAACCGACACTGATTTGGACGGGACCGCGGACAGTCGCGCCAGCCTTGGGGCTTGAGAGGAAAACGATTTGGGGATTGCCGGAGTCTTGGTTGATCGTGGTTCGTTGGGAGCCGATCAGTTTGCCGCTGTTATCGTAAAGACGAATTTCGATGTCGTTCGGCCCTTCCAGCAGGGCATCCATGTTCAGCGTGAAATTGGCGTCGCCAGAAGCCTCGGACGGGCTAAGCGAGCGAGTGGCGATGCTCTCTCCGTTGACGCGGAGTTCGGCCATCGCGGCCACTGCGCCTGAGTAGTGCACAGTGAGCGACGGGCTGTTTTGCGCCCGCACGATCGTAATCGTGGTGTCTTTTTCGGAGGCCAGTGCTCCGGTTGCCAACACCATCACTCCAACGAGTATTGCCAAGCGACGAAATGGATGACCCTTCATAAACCCGTTCCCCAGCGAAACCTTAAGGACTCTCAACAAGCCCCCTGGACCCCACGTTATTCTTGCTCATCGAATTACGAGTTAGCAAGCCTGGACCAGGTATTTACACAGACGACCTGACAATTGGCTTCGGTTCAAAAATTAGTTGCAATGCCGAGGTCAAATCAGACGTACCCGAAGCGTTTTGGCGTTTCGCGAGGCGCGGAGCTTCCGAATAGGTGGATATATTGTTCACTATACGGCAGATTCAGAATAGGTTCAAGCTACTAGCCAGTCCGGGAGAGTGCGACCTGCGACTTGCTATGGGCGAGGAGGGTTAGCGTGGAATAGTATAGTTAACGATATGTACGTTATCTATACTGATAGTTCTAATCGCTGAATCCACTTAGGGGTAGAAATCTGTCCGACAAAGTCGGCCCTTCCGCTGGCCAGGTATAGGGGAAGACGACCCTTCAAAGCGGGACGATTCTGCTATTCTTCCGGCAATGGCCGAGATGGACGCCTATTTGCACAACGGGGATTCCTCGTTCCGCTTCAGGCGCGATGGTCAGGCAATTCGCTTTACGAGCCAGGTCTGGCAGGGTGCCCAGTGGGAACATTCGATCACGCTCAACGGGGCGTTTTCAGGGGCCACAGACGTGCTTCTCGTCGTGACCGGTGGCGACGTCAACGATCTCGACGAGGCCGAGGCATCGTGGCTGAGCGAGCTGAGCGGCCTCCCCGTCGCAACTCTTTACAACGTTCCCAACCAGCCTCTGTTCGACGATCTTTGGGAAGACGATTTGATCGCCTTCACCTTCATCCGCTACCTTGCGACCGGCGATTCCGAGTGGCCCCTCCTCTTTCCGATGGTCAAATCGGTCATTCGTGCAATGGATGCCGTCGAGGGAGCCACGGGTCATGCCCTGCGTTTCGTTGTGACCGGTCTCAGCAAGCGTGGTTGGACGAGTTGGCTGGCCGGCGCCAGCGGTGACAGCAGGATTGCAGGAATCGCACCCATGGTCATTGACCATTTGAATATCCGCCGCCAGATGGAGCATCAGCTTGCCACGTGGGGAGAATACAGCGAGCAGATCAAGTCCTACACCGACCTAGAATTGCCGAAGGAACTTGATAGCGAAGAGGGCCAATACCTGAATGGCCTGGTGGACCCCTATAGCTACCGCCACCGCATCAACGTCCCCATCCTCATCGTGACAGGTTCAAACGACCGCTACTGGCAGGTCGATGCGACCGAGCAGTATTGGAATGAGCTGCCAGACCCAAAATGGGACCGAGTCATTCCCAATGTAGAGCATATCTTGGGCGATAAGATTGAGAAGAACCAGGTCTTGGCGGCGTTCGCCCGCCGAATCAGCCAAGGGCCGCTCCCGAAGTCACATGAGTGGCATTGGGAATTTAGCCCCGACCACGTGCGCATCAGCATAAGTCCGGAAGGCGGCTTCGCCGGTTCTCGACTGTGGGAGGCCACTAGTCAAGACTACGAGTTCAGAGACAAGCCATGGAAAGTTGTTGCGGAAGGGCACAGCCACCTCGCGGCTACCCTTTCAAAGGTTCATCGAACGGCGTTGTTCGCCGAGATGGCCTATCGCTCGAACGGCCTTGCCTACAGCGTCACAACCCCGGTCTCGGTGGTTGCCCCACCTCGGCGCTAATCACCGACGAGATGCCCCCCCGCACCTTAAAGAGTCCGCTGACCTTCATCCACCGAGGTTCGCAGACTTGGGAAAGCTCATCAAGCAGACGATTGACGACCGCCTCGTAGTAGATGCCCTGATTTCGAAACGAGTAATAGTAGAGTTTGAGCGACTTGAGCTCGATGCACAACCGGTCGGGCACGTATTCCATTTCGATCGTTGCGAAATCCGGCTGTCCCGTTTTGGGGCACACGCTCGTAAACTCGTCGCACGTGTGCCGAATGACGTAGTCTCGGCCCGGAGCGGGATTCTCAAAGACCTCAAGCAACTGGCCCATTACAACTTGTGGATCGAATGGCCCTGCGCGTCCTCGAAGGCCTGCAGCACCGCCTCGCTCATTGTCGGATGAGCGTGGATAGAGTCGACGAGAACATCAAGGGTGGCCTCCAACTTAAGGGCGACGACCCCCTCGTGGATCATGTCCGTCACGTGCGCTCCAATCATGTGAATGCCAAGCAGCTCGCCGTACTTCTTCTCGCTGACGACTTTGACGAACCCATCCTGGTCCCCTGTGGCCATGGCTTTCCCCAAAGGCCGGAAGAAGAATTTACCGATCGCCACGTCGTAACCCTGAGCCTCCGCTTCTGCTTGCGTCAGCCCGACACTCGACACTTCGGGAACGGTATAGACGCAATTCGGCACCGCCTTGTAGTCGACCTTTCGGCTCTCGCCTCTGATAGCGTTGCCGACGGCGATGATTCCCTCATGCGAGGCAACATGGGCCAACTGGATTCGGCCAGTCACGTCACCGATGGCAAAGATGTTCGGAACGCTCGTGCGCAAAGAATCGTCGACGACTTCGACCCCTCTCCGGTGCAGTTTCACACCAATTTTCTCAAGGTTCATGCCCTCGGTGTTTGCTTTTCGTCCTACACCAAGCAGCACGACGTCGACTTCCACGACCTCGGTTTCCGTGCCCTTCTTCACGAAGCATCGCCAGCCACCATCAATCTTCTCGCACTTCTCGAGCGAAGCGCCGGCCCGTACCTTGATGCCTTGCCGTCCGAGCAGCTTTCCAAGTTCAACGCCCAAGTCGACATCCATCAAAGGCAGGAGGTTGGGCATCATTTCGACGAGGGTCACTTCAGATCCCAAACCGTTGAACACGTAACCGAACTCACATCCGACCGCGCCCCCACCGAGAATAAGCATTCTCTTGGGTACCGTGGTCGTCGTCACCGCGTCGTCCGAAGTCCATACGCCTTCACTTACGCCGCCCTCCAAACCGGGAATCGGGATTCGAATCACCGACGACCCCATGGCTAAGATGAAGTTTTTGGCGGTGTATCGCTTCTTTTCCTTGTCCTTTGTCACCTCGATCGTGTGGGCATCGATGAAGGAAGCAAATCCCTCCACAACGGTGACGCCATTCTTTTTGAATAGCATCCCCACTCCGCCACGTTGGGTCTGGACAATTTTGTCCTTGCGGGCAGCGATCTTCGCGAAGTCGGCGGACACCTCTCCGGTCACGACAATGCCGAGCTTGTCAGCGTGCTGAACGTGCTGAAGGCGCTCCACCGATGCGATCAGCGCCTTACTGGGTATGCAGCCCCAGTTCAGACAAGTGCCGCCCAGATACTCCTTTTCAACACAGATCGTTTTCGCACCCAACTGGGCGGCGCGAATCGCAGCTACGTAACCTCCAGGTCCGGAGCCAATGATGATCAGGTCAGCATCGAAAGTTTCTTGAGACATGAATTGTGGTTGCCCCTCCAACTGGGGAATCGCGGCGATCTCCTCAATGATCGACTGCATCGCTTCGGTCGAGGCCGTTGCAGGCCCACCTGAAATAGATCCTAAAATCGAGCGATGTTCACGCATGGAGACCGGAACAGAGACGCCTCATAGTACCCGCAGAGGCTTGTTTGACCTCACAACGACCTAGCTCTTGTCCGTGTTGCCCGTCGGCGCACTTGGCGAAGGCGTTGGCGGTTGAGGCGCTGCTTCGCTGCCGGAAGGTGATGTGGCGGCAGAGCTATCGGTCTCGGGGCTGGCCGGTGACTGTCCTTGATCGCCCGAGGCTTGGCTCCCGCTTTGGGATTGGCCTTCGTTGCCTCCGTCAGACCCCTGGCTTCCGGCCGACCCATCGGGGCCCCTTTCCTTCGGCGGCACCACTGAAGAGCCGCTCGCCTCAGATTTCTCCACGGCGCTCCACTCGTTGTCGAGTACATAGCCGATCCAAGCATCGGGAGTCTGCTTGTTCTCGGACTGCCAACCGCTCTGCTGCGTATCGTCATATTTGGACCGCAGCACGTCAGCGGTGTAGATGAGGTTTCCACCACGCATCGCCCGCACGGTGACGATCAAGGCATCCGGCGAATTCTGCAATGCGGCCACCGCCAGCCTCGCTCCCACGGGCCGCAAGTCCCCATCTGCCTGGGCATCGTAGCTGAGCGTGATCGCCTTCGATCGTGGGTCTTGAAGGACAAGGAGAAGGCTTCCACCCTCGGCGCTGCTCGCCCTCAATCTCTCATAGAGGACTAGATCGCTTCCAACCCCCTGCCCAGAGCCAGACAGCTTCACCAATGTGGATGGAACCGGTTGGATAGGCGGCAGCACATGCGGTTCATTCGCCGGTCCATCGGGCTCTTGTTGACGCCCTACTGAGTAGCAGGCAAAGCCAACTGTGATCAAGATCACCACCAACATGAAAGCAAGGTATCCGTTCTTGCGTGCGCGATCCGCAGGAACTCCCATCTCTTTGGAGGCCACGGCACGTTCGCGATCCTGCATTCGGGAACGAATCGTGTTTGCTCGTTCTCGAACGGTGTGATCTTCGGCGAGATCAAGCGAGAGCTCGTACCACTGGAGGGATTGTTCGAGATCGCCTTTCTCGGCGCAAATCTCCCCTAACAGCGTGTGAGCTCCGGCGTTGTTAGGAAACTGGCGCAGCACCTTGAGACACTCCGCCTCGGCGGCCAGATAGTCTCCGCGCAATCGCAGCAGATTCGCCCGCGCCAACTCCGCGCCAGCCTGCGCGTCGGACGGATCGCTATAGCTCGTAGTGGCCATGGTGGCGCCGCACTCAGGGCAATGAGCCTTGCCAACGGCTACGCTCGCAAAACATCGCTCACATATCACGAATTTCCGCTCATCGCCCTGTGCTGCCAAATCCTCCCTCCCCTCGCGATGTGCTTTCTAAGTCTTCCACGGGCTCGAATCGAACTTGAACAACCGGGCAGATGACGAGTTGCGCCACTCGTTCCCCCTTCGTTACCGCCATGGGTTCCCCACCGAGATTGATCAGAATCAGCTTGATCTCACCACGGTAGTCACTGTCGATCGTGCCCGGTGAATTCACCATGCCAAGGCCGTGGCGCGCCGCCAAACCTGAGCGGGGCCGGACCTGACCCTCAAAGCCAAATGGGATGGCGACTCTGAGTCCGGTCCCCACAATTCGCCGTTGAAGGGGAGCTAGCTCAAACGCTTCATTTGAGCAAAGGTCTACGCCCGCCGACCCTGATGTTTGGTAGGCGGGAGCAACCGAGCCCGGCTCAAGCATGAGCGATACCGTCACGACTTCAGACAACCCCTAGATCCCCTTGGCAGAATGGGGACTCTCCCAATCCGCTATGCTCCAACTGCGCATGACGCCTAAACCCTAGGTGCGGCCACCTTAACAATGGCGAACCTAGTCTTTTCGTCACCTTTGTTGACGCGCAACCCAAGATGCTTGTTCCCTTCAATGGTGAGCCCCTCCAGAACTTTCTTGCGAATGTAGTTGCCCGGTGCCTTCCGGCAGAAGGGGATGTCCTCGAACAACAAGGTAAATGGCGCCGACCAGGGCGGCCAGACTGAGGATACGCACCATCTTTGCTCGGATTGCGCTCGCCATCACCCCGAATGCGAGGGCGCCCGCGATCCATACCCCTGTTTGGGGAAGTTGTCCGGTTTTGGCAAGGCTCAAGCCAAGCACGATCAGACCGCCAACCACAGTAAAGATGGCGAAATAATAGACTTTTAGGATCCTCTGGCTAAGTTTGACCGCTGCCCAGGCACCTACCCCCATCCCCAGGACGAGGGGGATCCACTGAGCTGGCCCAACCGCGAGAACAGGAGAATGCATGGTCAGGATAACGATACCGACCCCATTGAGGTTTCTGTCGCATTCTTGCCGGTTTCCCCTCAAGCCATTGCGTATTTTGCGATGAGTTGCGGCCAGGTGCCGCCCATGATCGCGCCTCTAATATCGGACATCAGTCTCGCATAGAACGCCAGGTTATGGAGGGTCGCGATACGGGGACCGAGCGGCTCTTGAACTTTGAAGAGGTGTCGCAGATACGCCGGCGTGTATCGCTCCAAACCGGGGAACACACTCGCATCGTCGTAGGCATCTGTCGATTCCGCCCACTCACTTCGAAGAATGTTGACTCGGCCTCGGAGGGTATAAAGCGTGTGGTGACGGGCCATCCGCGTCGGGAGGACGCAATCGAAGAGATCGATTCCCGCGCTTACGGCATGAAGAATATCGCCAGGGTGGCCAACGCCCATGAGGTAGCGTGTCTTCTCGACGGGAAGCAGCGGAGCGCATAGGCTAACGACCGGTCGTTGCAACTCGGTGGGCTCTCCTACGCTGACACCGCCAATGGCAAAGCCATCGAACGGCATCGCTGAGATCGTGTCGATAGAGGCGCGACGCAGCTCCTCATGGACACCGCCCTGGACGATTCCGAAGAGGGCTTGAGGGGGCTCATGGGCGTTGAGGCAGCGAGCCGCCCAACGGTGAGTGCGCTCCATCGCTTCAGCGGCCACATCGCGGCTGCAAGGGTAGGGCGGGCATTCATCGAGCGCCATGGCAATATCGACTCCCAACTGCATCTGAAGGCGCATCGCTTCCTCTGGTGAGAGAAAGTGGGATGAGCCGTCCACGTGAGATTTGAAGTCCACGCCGCTTTCGGTGAGACGGCGGGTATTGGCCAGGCTCATGACCTGATAACCTCCGGAGTCGGTCAACGTCGCACCGCGCCAGCCCATGAACGATCCGAGCCCGCCTTGCCGCTGGACCAGATCGGCACCAGGACGCAAGGACAAATGGTAGGTGTTGGAGAGGATCAGCTGATAACCTAGACTCTCAAGATCCTCCGAACCCACCGCTTTGACAGTCCCTTGGGTGCCCACTGGCATAAATGCGGGTGTTTCCACAACGCCATGCGCGGTGTGCAGCCTTCCGCATCTGGCGCCGGTATGCGGACACCTGGCAATAAGCTCAAATCGTACGGGACCGTCGGGCATCGCCGGATTATGACCCCCCTTCCGAAGGTAAAACAGAAGAATATGAGCCAGCCGTACGATCGCGTTTTCAATTTTTCCGCGGGCCCCTGTACCCTGCCTGTTTCCGTGTTGGAATCGGCCCGCGATGGGCTCCTGAATTACAAGGAGTCGGGAATGAGCGTGATGGAGATGAGCCATCGCAGCAAGGCGTACGAAAAAATTCACTCTGAGGCCGAGAGCGATCTCCGGTCGTTGCTGAACATTCCCTCCGACTACAAAGTTTTGTTCCTCCAGGGCGGCGCAAGCCTTCAGTTCACCATGCTTGCGATGAGCTTTCTGCAAGGCGGCTCCGCGGATTATGTCATCACCGGTGCTTGGGGCAAGAAGGCCCTTGAGGCCGCACTGCTTGAAGGCTCGGCAGTCAAAATCTTCGACGCCAAGGATACGAACTACAACCGCATTCCCAAATTTGCCGATCTGAACTTCTCGCCTGATGCCCGCTACGTTCACTTCACGAGCAACGAGACCATCCAAGGTGTTGAGTTCAAGGCTGATCCCAAAACCGCCGCGCCGCTTTTCTGCGACATGTCAAGCGACATCCTTTCTCGGCCCGTCGAGATTTCGAATTACTCCCTCATCTATGCCGGCGCCCAGAAGAACATGGGTCCAGCCGGATTGGCGGTGGTGATCATCAAGGAATCGCTCATCGCGACAGCTCCCGAAAAGCTCCATGCAATGCTGGACTACCGGGTCCACGCGGAGAACGGTTCGCTTTACAATACGCCTCCTTGCTGGAGCATCTACATTTGCGGGTTGGTTTACAAGAACCTGCTTGCGAACGGCGGGGTAGCTGCCGCACAGAAGATTTGCGAAAAGCGGTCGGGTCTGCTTTACGATGCGATCGATCAGTCAGGCGGCTTCTTTAAGGGCCACGCTCAGGTCGACTGCCGATCCACGATGAACGTCACGTTCACCTTGCCGAGCGAGGACCTTACGGCCAAGTTCCTCAAGGAGGCTCAATGCCTCAATCTGGATGGCCTCAAGGGTCACCGATCGGTCGGCGGTTGCCGCGCAAGCATTTACAATGCGTTTCCGGTAGAAGGCTGTGAAGTCCTCGCCTCCTTCATGAAGGAATTCGCCTCGCGCAACGGCTAGTTTTCAGCCAGCTTGGTTGGTGGGCCCTCTCGGGATGTCCCGAGGGGGCCTTTTTGTTGATTTGCCATCTGCGTTTGGCCACTTGCTAAGGTGGGCGGCCGAACCACCGATAATTTTGCTTGGCATGGAGGAACGACAACCGCAATGGGTCGAACCTGATCGAGCCCTTCTCAGGGCCATCGATGGAGGCGCCTTCAAGGGCGAGCCTTGGTTCAAGGATCGCTGGCTGATTGCGACCCTTGCGGCGATCTGCGGGGCGGGCTTCATGTACGCGGCGCGACAGCCGGAGATGGACTTTGAGCACCGCATGCTCCTTGAGTCGCGCAACCGGGCGGTTGTCGCTGCCGCCCATGAGAAGGCGGCATTGGCGGCCAGTCATCTGGCCAAGCAGTCTGCCGTGGCCCCAGAACCGGCGAAGGTCAAGGCCGTCACCCAGACCAATACTTCGAATGAGGCAGATCGTTTATCGTCCCAACACGCTTCCTCGCGGAATGAGGATCGCGACATGGACAGCCGACTCGCCGGATCGTCGCCTCTCAGCCCTCAACCGACCGAGCTGGAAGGCGAGATCCCCCGGCTGCCCGCCCTGACCGGTCAAGCAGCACCTGTATCGCCAACGACTACCGTGGTCGTACCCGATCCCCCTGCTCAACCGGAATTAGACGGCCTTTATCTCGCCGGCACATGCTCTGCCGATTCGGTCGGCGCCCTTGAGCGAATCATCCGTCGACTCGACGGAGGGCTCCGTCCATTTCAGGAGGTCGCCGGCCGCAACAAATCTGACGATGGCGTCATTGTTTGGGTGCCGGACCGGAATGCGAGGGCCTTCTTGGACGCCCTGCAGGGGGCCAGCGGTGTCGAGGTGTCCGACCAGAGTCAGCTTAGCAGCGGCGAGGTGAGTCGGAAGCTCACGGAGGAGAGCCGCAGCGTTCTTGAGCATCTGGAGGCCCAGCGCACCGAACTGACCGCTCGATATTTTGATGATGCGCCGGCGGTCAAAGACATTGATGACCAGATAGATGAGGTCAAGAAAAGCATTGCATCCTTGAAGAGTCCAGGACGCGGCTACGCGGTCGCCAAACTTGAGACCGATTAGACCCCGGATGGGTGAGCCTGTTTTAGGAACCTGAGGAACTCATTGACGTCTCCGGTAGCACCAAGAAACTTGCCTTTGACCTTCCCATCGGGGCCGATGATCACATAGGTTGGGAGCGATTGGGCGCCCGAAAGGTCGCCGAGCAGCTTCTGGTTCGCGCGGTCCGAGGGGTTGGGCCGGTCGGTCCATAGTTGGACTCTGACCATGCCGGCGAATTCCTTGCGTACAGGATCTTTCGTGAAGATGTTGTTCTCCATCCACCGGCAGTTGACACAGGTGACACCGGTGAAGTCCAAAAACAGGGATCGCCCGGTGGCTTTCGCCTTTGCCAATCCATCTTCATAGTCGGCTGCCAATATAGGCCCGCGGCTGTCGGCGGGAGCGGTCAGCGAATGCCCGAAGGGATAAGGATCGGGTGGAAAGTAGGCATCGAGCTGGCCAAGGGAGTGTCCGGTAATCCCGCTGCCAAGGAAGATGGCAAGGGCCAATGACGTAGCGGCCAATCCGCGGCGTCCCCAGCCTGTCCTTTTCCAATTCGCTGGCGAACCGATCAGATACGCGCTGAGGCCCAGAAAGAGGGCCGTCCAGATAATGTCGAACACGGGTCGGGTGATCAGGCCGAGCCCGAAGCCAAGATCGGCGTTGGAAAAGAACTTAACTGCCGCCGCTAATTCCACAAAACCTAGCGCAGGTTTGACGGCGGCCAGCCAGGCGCCCGACTTTGGAGTGCGGTTCATTGCAGCCGGGAAAAGGGCAAGGAAGAAGAAAGGGGAAGCAAAGGCCAGTCCGTAAACCGCCATTCCGAGAGCTGGCATGGCTGCCGATCCCTTGGTCGCGGCAGCAAGCAACGTGGCGACCACCGGTGTCGTGCACGTAAAGCTCGTCAGGGAGAAAGCAATGCCCATCGCAAATGGGCCGAAGAGGCCCTCGCGACGACTCGAGCCCTGGACCCTGTTGGCAATGCCCTGCATGGCATTGAATTCGAAGACCCCAAAGAGGTTCAAGGCTAGGACCACAAACAACAAGCCAATCGTGAGGTTCACCCAGGGGTTGGCAGCAAAGTTTGATAGGCCGGCCGCTCCGAAGAGAACGGCCGTTCCCACACCGATAATGGCAAAGGTGGCAACGATACCGACCGCATAAGCTGAAGCCGACAGGAGGGGACGCGTGGCGGTTCGCTTGCTAAAGTAGCTCACCGTCACGGGAATCATGGGAAAGACGCACGGGGTCAGTAATGAAAGGAATCCTCCGCCTGCGCAGACCGCCAGATAAGCCCCGAGGTCCCCTGTGCCGGGTGCGCCGTTGGCAGCGAACGCAACCTGGCAGCACGCGAAGAGCCACAAAAATAGGGGAAGGCGCTTCATCACTTCAGGACGGTGACCACGGTGAGATCCTCGGTCTTTGGTAGGAGGCAGGTTCGATCATTGCATGCCTGCACCGTCACCTTCAAATGGACGACCTCTTTGCCTTTTGCCGATTTATTCGGAGTCACCCAAACGGGAATGTGGACGATGCCCGAATAGATTTGAAGGTTCCCTTCGAAGGATTTGAACACGCCAGTCGGAGGGTATTTTGCCGCCCCCTTAAAGCCTTTCGGCCCGCTGAAGGCAATCTGGGTGGGAAGCCCGTCCGTCACCGTCGGTCCGTAGATGTGGTAACCCGTTGGGACGTTAATCCTGACGTCGATGGAATAGACCTTTCCTTCATGGCTGGCGGCCGGCGCCTTTGCGCTGATCGTGACCGTTCCAGCGCTCTGGGCCGCGCCAACACCAACGAGCGACCAAGCAGCAAACAAAAGGACAGCGTTCTTCATGAGGGTTCTCTCAGCAATTCACCACTTACTACCACAACGAGTGGCCCTGCGTTCCTGGAGGACGTGAATCTCTCAGTTGCCTTGCGACTCATCGGCGTTCAGCGGCGGCAACTTCTTGGGTGCGTGGTCCGCCACCGAGGCGATGCCGTCCTTGACGACATACGTCAGCATTTGGTTGTCGTACGGATCGGTCCGGAAATCCCCGAGTTCCGGACCCAATGCGGGCGGCGGCTTGCCGTGCTGCAATTGATAGAGCTTCACCCAAAGCGTGCAAACATCGACGTGCTGATTGGCGAGGGTAGCTCGGAAGGCATCGACCTTGTCGATGAGCGCTCTCCAGTCAATGGATTGATCATAGGTATTCGCCGCGACCCATTGGCCCACGAAGTTCGTGCTTTGGTTGAGGATTTGAAGTGGTTTGAGAAGTGCCGCCTCTTCATCGTCGATTGATTTCGCAGACTCAAGGCTAGCGAAGATCGGGATTGAGGTCGCCACCATCCGATATTTCAATCCGTCGAAGATCATTTTGGTGTTTGCCGAGCTCATCGAACACTGCTTGGCGAAGCCGGTCCGTCGGACCTCTCCTTGGGTCATGGGCAGCGTGCAGCTTTCTATATCGGCGTCGTATTGGTCAAATTGGCGAGGCAGCCATTGCCGAAAAACGATTGCCGCCGGCGGTGGTGCTGGTAGCGCTTTGGCAAGCTTCATGAGCCGCTCGAGCGTAGCCGTGTCGTTTCCCGCCGCATCGGTGGCCGCCAGAATCAACGCTGCGGCCTGGTCGGTAAGGGCGGGACCTTCGGCCGAATCGGTGTTACTCGAGGTCGCCGCGATGGCTGCTTTCACCAGAAACTGGATCTGATCGCACGCTAAGTCGACCCTTCCCAGCGCGACATCCAGATTCCCCCTCGCGCTGGCAATGTCGCCAAGAACTTCAAACCCGCGGTGCACGTCATCCGCACTCCATTTGCTTTCCGCCCCAGTGGCGCAGACTGGCTTGCTGAATAGTTCGCTTTGGCCCTTCGTTGTCGCATTGATCTGAACAAGGAGGTTTTCCAGGTCAGGCACATCCTGAACGGCTCCCTTGGCCGCTTGGGTGAACATCACCTGGTCGTTTTGCGCCCAGTGATTCTCGACTGCAGTTAAGTCTTTGCCCATGTTGGCAAGCAGAGGCGCCATGTTCGAGGCATCGGATGGAAAAGGGACTGGCTCAAGGTCCTTGTCGCTAAGGGCAAGCCCCGCCTTGTGGGCATCCTCCATAGTTTGTTTCACGATCGTTGGAACGGGATAGAACTCCTGACCGGCCGAGCCAACGACACCGAAGCAGCAACAGCACATGGCCAAAAAGGTGCCCAACATGAACAGAAGCCAACGTTTCGGTCGCCTTTTCTCCGCTTGCATTGCCTAAGACTACCGTCTCCGGCCCCTTGGCCCTGAGTGCGAATGCAGCGGTGAGGTTTGGAGCTATAATGTCACCCGTTGTCGGGATGTGGCTCAGCTTGGTAGAGCGCTCCTTTCGGGTGGGAGAGGTCGGCAGTTCGAATCTGCCCATCCCGACCAATTTACAACTTTGCCCGTCTCTGCATCCCTTTCGGCATCTGCCGACTTCTCGGCAAGGGACGCAATTAGCATCAAATCGAATGGTTTTCGCAGTTCGACGGTCAGCTTTTCGCCGTCGTAATTGCAGTTCGAACACAAGTAGGAGAGCAGTTCTCGTTTGTCGTCGTTATCGGCCTGTTTGAACTTAAGATGGGCTGTTGCGGCCAGTTCTAACAATTGCTCGCCGTCCTGGTAATGATCCTTTCGAGCGCCTTCCAGTGCCGC
>Ga0302320_10009197_pt1 | contig 21282 bp, 24 predicted proteins | sample Bog_T0_3_FD_202130 | JGI IMG/M metagenome (GOLD analysis project Ga0302320, IMG submission 202130) | Peat permafrost microbial communities from Stordalen Mire near Abisko, Sweden - Bog_T0_3 | ecosystem: Environmental > Terrestrial > Soil > Wetlands > Peat | place: Sweden: Abisko, Stordalen Mire...
AATGCGAATGCCTTGTCGTGTTGATCTTGAACACCCGCCGCAAGGTCAAAGGTCATTATCTGGTCAGCATCGGAACGATGGATTCAATCATGGTGCATCCAAGGGAAATTTTCCGGCTGGCGATTATGACCGCCGCCGCCGCGATTGTGCTGATGCACAACCACCCTAGTACTGCAACAATTTAATTACGTTACATATTGTCGCGAGAGCTTCCGGTCGGCGTCCTGGCGCGTGAACTTCCAGTCAATTCGACAACGCTCTTGATTGCGCCGCTGCTCCCAAGCCAGCACTTCAGAGCGCAGTCGCGTCTCATCGGCCACCCGGCCTGCGATGCACTGGCGATCCAGAATGCCAATCTCGATCTCCGCCATGTTCAGCCAACTGGCATGCTTTGGGGTGTAGTGAAATTCGAGCCGCGAAAGAAAAACCGTCGCCGCCTCCAGCCCCATGACCTCCTCGAAGGAGGCGCGAAAATGCGTGTTCAGGTTATCCAAAACCAGATGGATTTTACTCGCTTGGGCGTAAACCTCCCGGGCCAGAAATTGCACGAAGGCGACGAAATCCGCCTTGGTCCGCCGGCACGTCACTTCCACTTCGCGGTGGCCGGCTTTGGGTTCCACCGCGACGAATAAATTTCGAGTTCCAGCCCGCTTGTATTCGTAGTCTTCCTTGGCGATTTGGCCCGGCCCCGCCGCGATGGGGCGGCGGGTTTGCTGGAGCAGTTGCTTGCTCTTTTCGTCAAGGCAAACGACCGGCTCGGCCGGATTGTAAGGTTCGGCGTAAAGCCCCAGAAGGTCGTACATTCGCTCCCGGTATTCGGCGGTGATTCGCCCGATGCACCACATTACTTTGCGCCAAGGTTTACAGACGTTTTTTTTAGAATCTGGCGGATCGATTCCCGATTGATCCCCGCCAGCTTGGGCCGGTGCCCGGCGGCGATCGTCAGCAGCCGCACCGTCCAGCGAGCGGCTCCTTCCGGCGGCTGGCTGCAAGCCAGCGCCACCACCTCCGCCTCTTGGTCGGTGCCATACTTGGCCGGCTGGCCGGGACGAGCCGCATCATACAAGGCATAATCCAAGCCTTTTTCCCGATAGGCTGATTGGGTGCGCCAGATGACCATGCGGCTGATACCCAGCACCTTTTGCATTTGAACGGTCGACACCCCCGCTTGCGCCGCCAACAGAATGTGCGCCCGCGTAATTTCGCGGGCCGAATGTTGTCCTTTACTGCGAAAGCCTTCCAGGAACCGCTCGTCCCTGGCTGGCAATTGAATCTGGTTGGATTTCATCCATACCACTTTACTGTAATGTTATTAAATTGTCAAAGTACTAGCGGCGAGTCATCCCCATCGGAAGCCGACATACGGGTAACACGCAACCTATTCCGCGCCGGGCAGCTTCTGAAAATCGAACTGCTCGACCATGTGGTTGTCGGCAGGCCGGGGCGCACATCACTGCGCGAACTTGGATATTTTGCCAATTAAGGAGACCCCGCCCATGAAACACGGTTCTATTCTGAATCCGGCTCAGATCGAGTTTTTCGCCCTTGTCTGGCGACCATTCAACCATTCATTCCGGCTCCGCGCCGGGGATGTCATCCGCATGAACAACCGGCTTTGCCGGGTAGTCCGCGTCAATGCAAGCGCGGCAGTAGTCATTGTGAACCAGCCGGCCAGAGTGTTTTTGACGCGCTTTGACAAGCCCGTCCAGTTCCAGCCGCCTCCAGCGACGTTCCGAATTTCTCCCAACTCCGAATCCGAAATCCTTAACCCCAGAACCGCATGAAAACCGCCACAGCAGCACCCGCCGCAAGCTGGCATGGGGTATTTTTTGAAGGCCCGCTGTCCGACACGAACCATGACGGGGACGAAATCCCCGTCTGGTTTGTCTATGTCGGCGACGAGGACGCCGAACCAATCGGCCAGGTTTACAAATCTCACGACTTCAAAGCCGCCGGAGAGCTTGCCAGGCAACTGTCTCGCGACCGCCGCTTGGAATTGATTCAAGACGCCATGCCCGATTGAAAACCCCCAACCCCAGGAAAACACATGACCGCAAAAGACCTAAAAGAAATTCTCGCCGACGTGCCTGACGACTGGATAGTCGTAGTCGAACAGGCCGAAGGCGAACGCCTTCCAACCATCGGCGCTCGTGGCGACGAGGCAAAGGGCGAATTGGTGATCGAGCTTTGAACGGGAACGCCGCCCGCCGCCATCCCAAAGCCCCCGCCCCAGCCCCGACACGTCGGGGTTGGGGACTTGCGCCGTCCCCAAGCCCCCGCGCCAGAGGCCGGGGCCTCTGGACTCCCGCATTTTCCCTTCTTTGGGCCTTGCGCCGGCCCAAACCCGACAAATCGCGGGTTGGAATCCGGAGTGCCTTTCCGTTCATCTTCGAGCATCCGATTGACACCGCCCCACGCTTAAAATAAGCTCTCTTCCGGTGAAATTTTGTCCTCAATTCAGAAGGCTTGCGGCCCTGCTCGGCGGAGCCGCGCTTCTGGCCTTACCATCGCCGCTCAAGGCGCAGACGAACCAGCCTACGGTTATCACAGTTAGGGGTCCTGGGATAACAGAACAAGTATCCTTTGTCCCTTCCGATTTTTATCGAATGGGAGGTGGCAGTGATAGCGATATAGCCTCTGTTTTTTTTGATCCATACGGTACCGCTACTGAAACGACCTCTAGTGGGGTTTTGACTTATCATGGTGTCGATTTGTCTATTGTTGATAATTTTAACTTCAGTGGGATAAGTACATTCGCTTTGGAATTTGGCCCTGGATTTAATGATGGCTTTGGAGCTTACTATCAAGATGCTATCACTAATACATCTTACGCGAGTGGAGCCTCGCTTGAAATTCGTGGGTTACAAGGTGCGTTGACCTCCCCTAACTATACCCCTTTTATTGTCTATGGCAGTACTGATGATTCAGGCGATAATGCCAACGTGGTGGATCTAATGAACTACAGTTATTTCCCCCCTCCCATACAACCCGCTACCAACACGGCTCCTCCCCTTTCCGTTAGAGTTTCTGGAAGAAGTATGGTGATGAGTTGGCCGACCAATATGGGAGATTATACTCTTGTCTGCCAGAGCTCCTGCACGGGGACGAACTGGGTGCGGATGACAAATAGACCTACCGTCAATAGCAACGGACAGAATCAGGTGACCATTCCCATACCCGGTGACGCCCAAGGATTCTTCATTTTGGAATCCACAAATTGAACTTTCGGAAACTACAACTCCCCGGCGTTTGAGACGGGGAGTTCCGATTTTTCGCTCACAGCCGGTTCTTCCCCGCCGCTTTCGCATTTGCCCATCGGGCCTTTGCGGCGGCGGCAATTCTCGCCCGTCCAGCCGCGCTCATTTTCCGCTTCTTCTTCGGCGCGGGCTCGCCGTCGGAGGTTTCGCCCTTTTCGCCCTTCACTTTCGCCCACCGCGCCTTTTGCGCCGCCACAATTCGGGCGCGTCCGGCGGCGGAGATTCCGCGCCGGCCACGAGGTTTGGCAGGAGCAGCAGGAGCGGCAGCCTCGCCGCCAGCAATGGCGGCCAGTTCCGCTTCCAATGCTTCAATTTTCTCTTTGATTGAAATGACCTGATGCAATTGCGCAATGGTCAGACTTTGTAAGGATGACATATTTCCAGCAGAGTGCTCTACCCTCAGTAAAATCGTCAAGAAAAGACAGAAGTGGAGAGCGGGAGTCCTCAGTGTTGCTTTTTCATCTTCTCAACGCTCTTGTCAACATGCGCTTGACATTGTTCGATCACACTGGCGTGCGAGTTGTTAAACCATTTTATCGCATGGTCCGCCGTTTTCATATCTCCAACCCTGACTTCAACGTCAAAAGGTTCCTTTGGATGCATTAGGCGATTGCGAATTTCAAAGGTTTTACAAAGAGCACGAAAACCGTCGTCTCCATAATTGAGTGCTATTGGACATCCGACCGCCTTACCAAAAAGCCTGAACGATTCCTTTACGGAGTCCGCAGGCGAAAGCCACTTGGGGCGTTCAACACCATTCTTGATTTGTTTGCCAGCAAGAATCTCCACCTCCTTTGGGTCAAACTGAACCTTGGACAGAGCGGCCATTTGATCCGCCATTTTTCGATAGCCGAATAGTGCCGCCTCAACCACCGCGCAGAAGCAACGAATCGAAGTGCGGCACCAAAATTGCGATGTCTGGTCGCGCTGCCATTCTTTAATAGCAAAAGTGAGATCAGCCCACAACGGAATATAGGTCAAGCCGCAATGCCTCACCAGTTTCCCTAACGCCATTGCCCTTTTTCTCAATTCTTCTTGTTCTCCTGAACTACTCATTTGCGTCCAGAATGCACATGGGCTTCATGCAAAACAAGGCAGGGAACGGAAAAGAATTCTGGAAAACTTCTGCAATTTCCACCGCCCTCGATCCTTAGCCGGACGTGGGCTTTGTAAATTCTGCCCACCCACCCCAGATGCTCGCCCCCTCCACACACCCAGGGAGGCTGCGCCAGCCGCAATGTTAAAGTGTGCCTTGCACACGGCATTGAAGCATTGCGTGGGCGCTTCGCGTAATTAGCCAGGTTGCCGGACAACCTGTTTCGTTTTTTTGGGGTTGACCTTGTTTCAGGTGTTTTTGCCCGGCTTCCGGTCTTTGCTCCGCCGTCCTCACCAGCCCGCTTTTTCATCAGGGGGCCGGGCGTGGCGACCTTCCGAGGAATCCTTCCACTGGCCGCCCTGATGCGCGGGCTTTTTTGGTGAAGGACGACAGACCAGACCGATCAGCGCGAGCTGTAAAAAAAACACCATGAATACACACCCAAAAAACAATAACGAGACCGGAAACAATTCAGGACTCTTGAGCCATCCCGATCATGTCAGCGCGAACAAACGCGGCAGCGTTTATGAACAAGTCACCGAACGCATCGCTGCCCTGCTGGAAAAGGGAACCGTCCCCTGGCGGAAGCCGTGGAAAGCGCAGTCGGGTTTGCCGAGAAATCTTGTCAGCAAGAAAGCCTATCGCGGAATCAATATCCTTTTGCTCCATGCCATGAGCTACGAATCCCCGTTCTGGCTGACCTTCCGACAGGCCCAGGAACTTGGTGGCAGCGTCCGCAAAGGCGAGAAGGCTTGCCCCGTTGTGTTCTGGAAACAGCACGAAGTCGAAGACAAGGAAACCGGGGAAACGCAGAAAATCCCTATGATGCGGTTTTACTACGTTTTCAATGTCTCGCAATGCGACGGACTCAAGAACATCCCCGCGCCAGTCGAAACGCCATTCAGCGCACCGACCAAGCCGGAGGAGATTGTCGCCTTCATGCCGAAGCGGCCGGAAATCAAACACGGCATGAGGAAGGCGTTTTATTCGCCGCGGGAGGATATAATCGCTATGCCCGACAGGGAACGGTTTGACGATGAAGCCGGATATTATGCCACGCTCTACCACGAGATGACCCACAGCACCGGCCACCGCTCCCGCCTGAACCGCCCGACCTTGACGGAATCGGAAGGCTTTGGCTCGAATCCGTATTGCAAGGAGGAGTTGATCGCGGAAATGGGCGCGGCTTTCCTTTGCGGTCAGGCCGGGATCGCCGAGCGCACCGAGGAGAACTCCGCCGCCTATATTCAAAACTGGCTTGAAGCGTTGAAGAATGACAAGAGCCTGATTGTCCAAGCGGCGGGGCAGGCACAGAAAGCGGCGGATTTCATTCTTGGAATCAAGCACGAGGAACAGGCCACGACCTAAAAGCCCCCTACCCCTTTCGAAACAGCCCGCGATCCTTGACCGGATGCGGGCTTTTTCGTTGCCGCTGGGCTTCACGCCAGCCCAGACCCGCGCAAGAGGGCAATAGCCCTCTTGACTCCGGCCTTTTCGTTTCGGGCCTCACGTCGGCCCGAACCCGCGCCAAAGGCCGTGGCCTTTGGAATCCCCATTTTCATTTTCCCCTTAATTTTACGTTGACCCGGTCGAATAATAGTTTAGACTAGTCTCTAACCAGTTTATTTATGGCCGCAATCTCCCATCGTTCCCGCCGCTCCCGTGCCTTTGTCGGCACGTTCCACGCCAAGACGCATTTCTCCCAACTCCTTGAGCGTGTCGCCAAGGGGGAGGAAATCACCATCACCAAGCACGACCGGCCTGTCGCCCGCCTGGTCCCCGCCGACCGCCCCTCACGGGAGCATGTCGCAACCATCTTTCGCCAGATGGATGCCTTGCGGCAGAGTCTCCCCAAGTCGAAGGACAATACCAGCCTCAAGGATTTAATTAACCACGGGAGGCGCTTCTAATGGCCTACGTCGTTGATCCATCCGTCGCCCTGGCGTGGCTCCTGCCGGATGAAACCAACGCCCGGGCCAATGCTGTCCGCGTGGCGGTTGAGAATGGCGCGGACGCCTGGATTCCGGTTCACTGGTGGCTGGAAATTGGCAACGGATTGCTGATGGCCGAACGGCGCGGAAGAATCACCGCGGAGCAAGTTGCCCAGGCTCTGTCTTTGGTGGACGCGTTGCCGCTGGAGGAAGACGAGGAAACTGCCGAGCAGATTCCTGTGCGGACGCTTGCGCTGGCGCGCAAACACGGCCTGACTGTTTATGACGCCGCCTACCTGGAACTGGCCCAACGGCGCGGAGCAATCCTTGCCACCTTTGACGAGCAATTACTGACGGCGGCAAAGAAGGAAAAGATTTTGTTGGAATAGCTCCCACTTCCCGCACACCCCGCCATCAAAAGGCGGGGGTTTTTATTTCAGGTGAGATCAATAAACGGATTCCAGGCCACTTCCCAAAGAAAGCCGTCGGGGTCCGCAAAGTAACCGGAGTAGCCACCCCAAAAGGCATCCTGACCGGGCTTTATCAGCTTGGCTCCCGCCTTCACCGCGAACGCGAGAACTTCATCCACCTCTCTTTTGGACCTCACGTTATGCGCGAGGGTAAATCCGGGGAAACCGCTTCCTTCTGGCGGGACTGCGGCGTCCCTCGCCAGGCTTTCTCTCGGATACAACGAAAGCCAGGTGCCATCCATCTTTAATATGCCAATCTCCTTGGTATCCCCTTCCGGCTTGAAACCAAGCCCGTCGCGGTAAAATTTCAGCGACAGTTCCAAATCCTTCACCCCAAGGGTTATGAGGCTGATTTTTGGTTTCATGGTCCGGTTCTATCACAAATCTTCATGGACGCCAATCTCCCAACCCCGACTTGTCGGGGGTGGCATCCATCCACCCCGTTGCTCGCCCCCTCGACAGAACAATTCACCCAGGGGTCTGCGCCAGCCGCGCTGTCAGTGTGGTGTGTTGCACACGACCGCATAGACGCGCGGTGCGCTTCGCGTAATTAGCCTGCGAGGTCTCCCCCCAAGGGTGTCGCCTTTTTGTTTTTTAGTTTTATGGCTGGTTTTGCTCCGCCTTCGGTTTTTTCTGTGCCCTCACTGGCTTCGCTTTTTCGCCTTCGGCGAGCAGGGGGCCGGGCGCGGTACCCTGAAGGGAACCCCCGCTGGCCAACCTGCCTCACTCGCCTTTCCGTGAAGGGCACAGACCAAACCGAGCGGCAGAGCCGCAAAACACTACCATGAAAACCAACAAAAACAGTAAAACAGCCAACACCAGGGAAGGACACCTGAGCCAATCCGAATTGGAGCGGGCAGTCCCAACCACCAACACCGCCAAGAAATACGACGTTTGCTTGCGCCTAGAACAGACCAGCCACTTTTGGTTGACGATTGAGGCAACGTCGGAAGCCGAAGCCCTCAAGATAGCCGACACATTCGACTCAACCGTCAGTCAAGATTGGGAACTTATCGAAGAAAGCACGCACGTTGATAGTGTTCAATCAGCCGAAGGGGGGCAGAACAATGACTAACGCCGCCGCCATTGCCACGCCCCGCCTTACTCCCGCCGAAGAAGGTGAGCGGGCGGCGTGGTGCGAGGCGAATGGATACCGCCTTGACCCGGTTCTTGAGAACCTTGACCGCTTTACAAATCGGGTGCTTCACGGTGATTGCTTGCAGCTTTTGCGGTGTCTGCCCGACGGGTGCGCCGACATGGTATTGACCGACCCGCCCTACCTTGTGCGATACAAGGACAGGGCCGGGCGCACGGTTGTCAACGACGACAATACCCGCTGGATGTTCCCAGCCTTTGCGGAGTTATTTCGGGTTTTAAAGCCCAACTCCTATTGCGTCTGCTTTTACGGTTGGAGCAAGGCCGACCGCTTCTTGTCGGTCTGGCGGGAATGCGGGTTTTACCCCGTTGGTCATTTCGTGTGGGTGAAACGCTACGCCTCATGCGTGCGGCACAGTCAGATGAAGCACGAACAGGCTTACTTGCTTGCAAAGGGACATCCCCTACCCCCAAAACGACCACCCGGCGATGTTCTTCCGTGGAAATACACCGGAAATAAACTTCACCCAACGCAAAAGCCCGTTTCCAGCCTCACGCCGTTGATTGAAGCCTACACCCGGCCAGGAGCTCTCGTGGTTGACCCGTTTGCCGGGTCCGGGAGCACGGGCGTCGCGGCGCTTCTTTCCCGGCGGCGTTGCTTGCTGATTGAAAAGGACGCCGCCCATTTTCAAACCGCCAGCGCACGGCTCGACAGGCTCCCTCACCATGTAACCTCATTTTCCCTATGAAAAAGAAACAACAAACCCCCACCCGCTCGACGGCCAACACTCACAACGAGCAGCCCGCCGCCGACACCAAAAGAAAATATGAAATCATGCTGGGTTTCACGCAGCACAGCACGGCGAAGGTCATTATCAAGGCTAAGTCTTTGGCCGAAGCTCGGCGCAAGGCCGACGAAATCGAGGCTGAGGATGTTGACGATTTTGACCCTGTGGACGGCGAGTTACGGGTGGAATGGGTCGAACTTTGTGATGGAGGCCAGGACAATGACTAACGCCGCCACCCCTAGTCTAGCCCTTCGCAAACTATTACGGATGCGGCGCAATAGCATCATCCTGGTTTGCGTCGTGCTTTTGGGCCTAATGCTCGGCACAGTTTTCGTTTGGTATTCCCTACTTGACAGGGCGGTGAATCGCCGATTGCGGGAACTCACAGCCTCCGGCGCAATCCGGGGAGATTTGAATTGCCCCATCTTCAAACCATTCTTAGAAAAACAATAAACAATGAACGACGAACAAAACCAACCAACCCGCTTGACGCCCGACGCCCACAATGGGCAAACCGCCGCCGACACCAACCCGACGGAGAGGCTTTACCGCCCGCCTGCCTATCCGTTTTCACGCAAGTTTGCTCTCGACCACGGCCTACAAATGCAAGTCCCGCAATCCTTTATCCGTTGCATGATAGAGGATTGGGATATTGACCTATACGCCCCCGTCTTCCTTACAAAGGAGGCTGCCGAAAGCTGCCAAATTCCAATGGGCCATGACCAGCCTTGCGAAAAAGGGAATCTTTGGCAGATATTCCTAGTGCTCGACAGCGCATGGCCAACGCCTGTGGGAGACGACCGGCGGGAGACTGTGCGGACTCCTTTCACATTCAACTTCGGAAACGGTCTGCGGGTTCCCCTTCACATTGTATGGGACACCGTTGATGCTGATGACCCCAGGGCAGCCATTACGTTGATGTTACCAGAAGAATACTAGCACTGTCTGGTTAGCCAGCCCGCCTGTCCTTCAGGCGGGCTTTATTTTTCACTAATCCTGGCCCACCCATCCCCGATGCTCGCCCCTTCCGCACACCCAAGGGGCTGCGACGCGCCCCCCTTTTCGTCCGCTCGGATCGCTTCCGCGCCCTCGCCTTCCCTTGCTGGCCCCCGCTTGCCCTTCCCTATCGGTTCAGGCTTCGCGCCCGCCGCTTCCGCTCCCCGGCGCTCCCATACAACCGCCCCTACCCGCGCATGTATGCTTGCAAGCTTGTTTGCAAACAAGAAAGTAAGCTTGCACATAAGCAAGCAAGCACGCTTTTAAACAAGTCAACAATTAAGCTTGCAAACAAGCTTTCTTCCGTTTGGGATGTCGCCATGATACTATGTTTGACAAACTCCAAAGGGGGAGTCGGAAAATCCACCATCGCCGTTCACCTCGCGGTATGGATGTTTGAGCAGGGGAAGAAGCTCGTTTTCGTTGATTCGGACGTGCAGGGCTCCTCGTCCGGCTGGTTGAGCGAAGCGGCCCCCGAACTCAAAACCGTCCGGCTGTTGACGAGCGAGGATGTTCTGAAAACCCTGCCGGAACTTGCCGTCGAGTTTGATTATGTCGTTGCCGACGGCCCCGCCGGATTGTCGGAAGTGACCCGCTCGATTCTTTGTCTCGCGGATATTGCGATGTTCCCGTGCGGTCCGTCCGCCCTGGACTTGCGGGCGGTGATCGAAGCCCTCAAGGTCAATAAACAAATTCAGGCAATCCGCAACGGGCTGCCGACGGAAATCGTTGTCCCGAACAAGCTGCAATCGCAATACAAGCTCTCCAAAGAGCTTGTTCAGACCGTCAAAGGCATGGGAATGCCGGTAGGGGAGGGGCTTCGGCTCCGGCAAGCCTACGCCGACGCTGCGGGCCAGGGCACGGTGGTTTGGCGCATGAACACCGAAAGCGCGAGGCAGGCGACCGCCGAACTTCAATTCTTGTTTCAACAACTTTTATCTTATGAATCAGCCACCCCGTCGAACCCTATTGGAAGCAGTGCGGTCGCCAACCGTGCCACCTGAGGCCCTTGCGATCATCGCGCAAGGCGCTCCGAAGCCCCAAACGCAGAATCCCGCCGTCGCGGTTGACACCGTGAAGGTGCAACCGGCGACCACGCCGAGGCCGTCCGTTGACACGGATCAGCTCGCAAGGGCCAAAAGCGAGAAGGGGCGGGAACCGGAAAATGTCGCGATTGCCACCGCAACCTTCCGGTTGCCGGCCAACATTCCACCCGCGCTTCTGAAAGCCTCATCGGAACGGAAGATAAAAAAGATTCATCCGTTCACCCAACAGGACATTGTCGCCGAGGCGCTGACCGAATGGCTTCAAAAAAACGGGTATCTCCTTTAGCATCACAATGACGATATAACCCAATTCCGCAACCCATCACTGGCCACCATCAAAGCACAGACTGGTGAAGGTTACCCTGACTGTCATATTTGATTGCTATTTTATCAGCAAGTCGGTCGAGTTCGTCCGCCACCTCATTGAACATTCGAACTGTTCCTCGGTCGGCAACAATATCGTCCATGTCTTTGGAAAGAACATCAGAATGGAGGTTCAATTTCGCAAAACCGCGACTCACAGCGAGGAGTTGGACATACCAACGCGCATCCACATACGCGGAACTGTCCGGTCCCTTGGACGCAAACGCCGGGGCCATCATTCGCAGATATTGGGCGGCTTGTTTAGCGGGCTCTTTCGGAAACATCACCCCGGAAGTAATTTCATGCACCTCTTTCCTCAAACCGTTGACTTCTGGCGACGAAAAATTGGGCGCGGCGACATCGTTATCTTTGGCTGCAACTCCGTTTGGCGTGGTCGCCTCAACCGGAACGGAAACCTTCTTGCCGTCGCCTGAATTCGCATCAGTCCCGACCGTCACCGTCTGGCGACTGAGAATTCCAACTTGGATTATTTTAATGATCTCTGCTCGCGCACCAAAGACTATGAGAAGCGACGCAATGCCCAAAACGGCCCACTTCTTTTGCCTGCGCGGAGTCAGTTTCCAACCTTCGCTAATACAGAACTTTATGAGGTCCCAACGGTTCTTGATTTGTATGTCTGAATCAGGGGCTTTAATCTTCATATCTGGAAATTAGTTAAACCTCGACCAGCCGCCGAAATATCAGATTGCCGCCGCAGCAATCGCAATCGTTGGCTGTCAGAGGAATTCAAAGAACGAAATGGATTGCGCTGTCCCCCAAGTAATGCCCTACGCGTTAGCATACCCCATGATGGAGCAATTGCAAATTGAACATCGTGGATTTTGGTGACGAGGCGTGAAAACCGGAGCTGCGGCAATTTTTTTGGCGATCACGGGGATTCGAGGCCGGGTTTTGCTGCTCCGGTCTTTTTGCCCCATCGAATCAATGCGGCGTTTATCGCCCGCTCCTGCCGCTGTTTCCGCGTCATATTAGCGGAACTGGTTTTTCCGCCTTTGCTCGCCCCTAATAGGGCGAGCGCTATGGCGTGACGGTTCTTTTTTTGCAGAGCACCGCGACGTCGAGTCAACTTACCAAATAATTTTAACGTCCGCAATCTTCGCAGAGCGACGGCATTAGGGTTCTTTCTGTCCTCGGGCATCAACAGGTTCAAAAGAATTGTCATCATTGAGTCAAGAGGAAAATGTGAGAGGGATGCCCCTTTTTCACATCCCGATTTCCATTTCCGCGTCCCTCTCTCGCTCCTGTTCCGGCCCCGACCGCTCCCGTATCATTTCAACCCCAGTGGCCTCCCTTTCCCGGCCAACCCGCGCCGACGCCCTTTCCCTTGCCGCACTCCGCTCTGCCGCCTCGCGCTCTCGCGTGATCCCAACACACTCCCCAAACACTTCCGCCAGTTGCGCCGCTATTTTGGGCGGCTGCCACTCCTTACTTTCCCGGCCCAGCACCTCTGACGCGGGCGGGTCCGGGAATACATCCATCGCCATCGGTTTATCGCGCCTTTCCGAGACCCGGTCTTTCAGTATCTCGATGCTGTCGCAATAGACCTTCACTCCTTTACGCCCTCGCGTGGTGGCGACGCCAAACCCTCGCAAGTCGCCGGCCAGATGGGACAGTTGCGCGCTTTGCGCCACCAGCACCCTGTCAACAGTTTTTCCCTGGGCGGCGTGATCCGTGATTGCATAGCAATAATCCAGATGCTTAAAGCCCTTGTCCACAATGCAGCCGTTCTCCAACACAACCCTGCCCGCGTGGTCAATGTAATCCACGACATGCTCCGTGCCGTTGTTTAGCTCCCAGTCCTGCGCGTTTCTCCCGTAGCCGGTGAACCGAATCCGTTCCCCCTCGCATAGCTCAATCGCCGCCTTTTCATGGACGGAAAACGCATCCGGCAGACCAAGCGGCAGGGGACGAATCCGGTAATCCATCCCCTCCTTGCACCGCACCCTGACCACGCTGTCTCTTACGCCCGTGACTTCCACCTGTTGACCAACCTCAAAATGCTTAACCGGAGCATTGAACTGCACAATCATGCCTTCCCTGTAATGGTCGCAGTCCATTTTCTGCGCGTCAGTCCAGCCGAGGTTGCGGAGAATGTCCCACTCCACGCCGCCCTTGATCATGCCCTTTTCCTTGAGATTCTCTCGGATTGCTGCCGTCACTTCCCGGCACTCCGCGTGTGTCGGAGCCACCACTTGCGTCGTTTCGCCGCGCGTCACCGTCTCGACGTATTCCTTTGCGATTGCCTTTTTGCGTTCCTCCAGCGGCATTTCAAAAATGGCGTCCATCGCGTCCAGCGTCATGAACGCCCGCTCAATGTCCCCATTCATCAGATGCCGGACGAAACGCTTATTAGCCCCGCGCTGCCTGACAATCTCCGTGACTTGGGCCACGTCCATCCGGCCGGCCTTTTGCAGGTGATCAAACGCCTGCCCGCGCTCGACCGGCTGATGCTGGCCAATATCTCCCAGGAACACGACGCGGCATTTGAGTTCCGTCGCCAGCGCCAACAGTTGCATGGCTTCCGGTATTGGCAGGAGCCCGGCCTCATCCACGAGCCACACAGCTTCGCGGGCCTGCTCCTGGAGCCGCTTGTTGCGGAGCAGCTTTGCCACCGTTTCCGCGTTTTGAAATCCCTCGCTTCGCAGGACTTCCCGCGCCGCGTTTGATGTCGGGGCCAGCGCAATAATCCGGTGGAACCCGGCCTCGATGCCGCGCCGCAATTCCCGCATGAGAGTCGTCTTGCCGACACCGGGAAGCCCCGCCACTCCCGTGATCCAGTCCCTTGAATTGAGAACGTGAATCACCGCGGCGCGTTGCTGGGCGTTCAGCATTTCATCCTCTATCTTCCATAGTTTGTTGAGGGGTTCATGCATGTTCTTGCCCCGCAGGCAACTCAGGGCCAGTTGCTTTTCCTCGGCGAGAATTTCCCGCGTCGTCACCAAAATCTCTCCGTCCACTTCACGCCGCAAGAACGGCAGTTCCCGCACGACCGTCCAGATGCCGCCCTGAGTGGCCTGGCCGACGCAAAAGGTTTTCAGCGCCGCCGTCACCAGTTCATGTTCCGAAACAACGCTGTTGCGCTCAAAAACGTGTTCCACGCCAAGCGCCACCGCCCGGCGATCATAATCGGTGACCTCACTTTCATATTCCACCGAAGGCGAGGGGACCGTCGCCCGGTTGAAGGAACGCCGCCGCCCATTCCCCGTTCTTGCTCTGACCCACGATTCATTTTCCATCCCGAGCCGCGACTGGCTATGCTCAACGGTTTTCCCATGCTCGCCGGGAGAGGCCGGAACCAGGTTCTGAGCCAATTCCTTCGCCTGGGAGCGTTGCAGTACCGATTTGATGTGATCGAGGGCGGCTTTTTCCTCACCTGTGAGGCTTCCCCACCAGAACGGCTCGAATTCGGACGTTGGCACGTCCTTGATCTTCTTTTCGCGGGTGAGAGCGCCGAGCTTGGCCTTTTCCACCGGATCAGTCACGCCGCGCCGGATTGCCTCCTCTTCGATGGTCTTCGTTCTCCGGCTGAATTTATCCCTGAACTCTTTTGAAATTCCCGCAATCTCCAGGCCGTCCTTCGTTGCCACGATCTCCAGCCCCAGTTTTTTCAGGTTCTCCCCAAGCAGATGCACAGCGAGCCAGTTGTAATAATCCGCTTTTTTGTGAATTCTGCCCATTTGCAGCGCCTTCCAACGCTCTTCCTCGCCGTCAAAGGTCAGGTTGGGAACGTAGAGATGGCTGTGCAGATGCGGATCGGGGATGCCGCCTTCCGGGCGGGCCGTCAGATGGATGTTCTCGGCATAAACCAGCACGCCCGTATGCCGGTCCTCGTCTTTGACGCCGTTCTCCCGGACGCGCGTAGCCGCGTCGTCTCTTTCCATCGCCAGGAGAACGTCAAAGTGCATCTGCCGGAACGCCTGGACGATCCTGTCATCCTTGGTGTAGGCGTAGGCCAGCGATACTGATTTGGGCGCGTTGAAGTTCAGATCGAAACCCGGCCGCCTGTCGTCCCTCATTCGGGGAGTGAGTTGTTTCCCCGTCAACGGATGCAGGTTGTTGAGGAGGCTGGCGAAGAATTCATCGTTGACCTCGCCCTTGAGTCCGAGCATCTCCGCCCCTTTGCCGCCCCAATTTCCCCGAAACTCCTGCCCATCCCGCGTATAGTAACGCGCCTCCTGGAGGGCATGGTTCCCGGTTAAATACTTGATCGCCTCTGCCGCCGACTTGGACGTGTGGATGCGGAGGATCACAACGACCTCCCTGCCGTTGTGTCTGACCTTGGCCTCCTTGCCGCCGGGAAAGACATCCGTGTCTCTTGACCCCTGCCCGGAAATCCACCCAATCGGCGACGGGGCGAAATGTCAACAACTATGTTAACAATCCCAAAACCTTTTGGCGGAATGCCACTTAAATTCAGAGCGGGGCGGCCCAATAATCGGCCGGTCCGGTTGCCGTCAGCCCGGCTTTTGTGGAACATATAAATCCTGTCTTGGGTCGTTATCGTGTCTTGGAAGCCAAATCCAACGCGCCTCGTCGTAATGCCGTGTCCGGCGATTGCCGCGCCGGGGGCTTGCCCTTGCCGGTTGCCGGATTAGGGGCCAGCGCCCTCTTTCGGGCGGGCCGGGTTCGCGCCAGCCATGACGCTGGCTGCGCGTGTCACATTTGATGCGGAGCATGGAATTGATGTCTTGGGAACAGGGAATCTGTCTTGAGGAGTGTGTATTCAACTGGATATTTGAATTGATGTCAATACTATGACATTTAATGCAGTTCATTGAATTATCCAAAGTCGATCACAACGATTTGAGCGCCAATCCAAACAGAACCTCTCCCAACAAACAGCCCACCACCCCAAACACAAAAACACCGACAGACATCTCCCCTAAGCAGCCGCTTAGGGCGAGACATCCGACAGCCGAATGGCGAAAATGCGTTGCGCTCACGGTCAAATCTCCGTAATCGGTTTGTCGCAGGTAGCCTTTAAGAAGGCTTCGATTTGGGTCCGGGGAATGAGGATCTTCCGCAGGGCTTTGCAAGGGCGCAAGTATCCCCGCTGGATGAGCCGCCGAATGGACTTGGTGCAACAATTGAGGGCTGCTGCGGCCTGTTTGATGTCGTAGGTAAGGGGTTCCGGCAGGGAGGGCGCTTGCGCTGGTTTTGGCATGTTGGCGGAGTGTGTTGCTTGAGTGTTCATATTTGTTTCTTTCAGTTTTTTGTCGCCAGTTCGGGCGAACGCGCAAACTTTCGCAAATCCCTGGCTTCCCGCATTCAGAGGAACATTCGGAAAATCGTTCGGAGATTCGGAATTTCATTCGGAAAAGATCAACGGGGCCAAAATTGTCACAAAAAATCACATGACAGGCGGAATTCCTGTTGGTAATAATTGGCTCCGGAAACGGGAATGGGCAAAGACGGCAAAAAACCAAAAGTGGCGGCCACGGGGAATAAACCTGATTTGGAACCGCACGGTGACTCAAGGCAACGGCAGCTTGGGCGACGGCTTGTTTTGTCCTTTGTCGGGGCGGAAAGGCCGGAGTTGGAGAAAATCGAGTTTCGTTACGCGGCCACGAGCAAGGCAGCCTCATTTGACCGGAAGCTTGATCCGCATTTTTCATGGACGGCAGTGCCCCAGGCGCTTTCACTCCTTTGCCTCGACTATTTTTGCCACTCCTTGCGGACGCCGCGCGAGAGGTTTGTCTTTCGCGGCGAAAAGGACGGAAGTCCGGCGGCATCTTTGGGCAACGCCAAATACGTCAGCTCGGGTTTCATACACGATTTGTTTGTTAATCATCCCGTCGGCGGCATGAAAACCGAGTGTTTTGACGAGATAATCAAGGGCCGCAACATTGCCGGGAAGGAGAAGGGGGACCGCTCTCTGACGATTGATTCAGAGTTTCTTCCCGTCGATTGCGTCGAGGTTTACTGGGATATTATCGGCCCAAAACCGCTGCCGGACGCCGACGATGTCAAGCGGCTGGCAGACCAAATCCGCATTTCGTTGAAACTGCCCATTCCGCCAGAGGCAAAAGGCTCGGATGAATCCCAGACACAAACCGTGGGTGGCCGGGCAAAACGCGGTTCCGTTCCAAAAACGGCCAAGCAAGACCAGGCTAACCCCCAAGAAGCCAGGTCAAATCCAGAAACCGGCGAGCTACCGCCGGGCGAGCAATTCAAGTTTGGCAAGTGGCTTGCCGGTGAACTTGGCGATGCACTTAAAATCCTGCGAAACAGGCCGGAGGCCAAGCCCGACGCCCCGAAACCGAAGACTTCACCACCAGAAACGGAAACGGCAACACCTGGCAGCGCATCCCCGGCAGAGGACTCCCCAACACCAAGAGCCGGGGAGTCTGCTGCAAAAGCAGGAGATTCTGGGATCGAGGGTAAAACATCGGCGACGCCACCAGCCGAGGAAGTGCCGCTCGCCAGAATTGACCCCGAACTATTTAAAGTCGCGGAAACAAATCTTGTCTGGCCGGACGACATGCCGCTCATCGCATGGGACGAGGACGAAGCGCCTCACATTTGGAAGCTCAAGAATTCCTTCGAGGGGGTCTTGATTATGGGAGCCACCGGTAGCGGAAAATCGAGTGGCAGCGGAGCGACTATCGCGGAGACGTTTCTTCGCTCCGGCTTTGGGGGGCTGGTAATGACGTGCAAAACGGATGAAGCGGAGCGGTGGCGGCGATTATGCGTCCAATGCGGGAGGGAAGGGGATTTTGTCGCTGTCCGTCGTGGCGGCGATTGGAAGCTGAATGTCTTGGCTTACGAAGCCCAACAACCCGGACGGGGTGCTGGCCTCTCCGAGAATCTCACTTCTTTCTGCCGCAATCTGCTTCATGTTTCCACGCGCTGGCAGGGAACGAAAACCGGCGACCCGGTCTGGGAAACGGCCGGTAACCAGCTTCTCAATGCAACTTTTGACCTCTTCCTACTTGTGGGCGGCAGTCTGAGCTTTGACCGCCTCGCTGAATTTGTCTCCGCGGCACCGACCGGGAATCTGCCTGGCGATGACTCTGAGTGGCTGAAAATTCCCATCTTTGGCGCTTTGCTCGCAAAAGCGAAGAATTCCATTTCATCGCCGGAGGACAAACGCCTTTTTGGCAGGGCAACGGATTATTGGTTCAAGATTTACCCCTCCTACCCCGCGAGAATTCGTACCTCTGTCACCCTGGGGATATTTGCCATGTTCGATGCGTTCAGGGGCAGGGATATCCCCGCGCTGATTTCATCCGACACCAACATTACCCCAGAGAGCATCATGGCGGGAAAAATCGTTGTGGTCGACCTGCCCTTGAAAGAACTCCACCACACCGGCCTCTTGGTGCAATGCGCATGGAAATACCTTTTCCAGACCGCCTTGGAACGCCACACCCGAACCGGTGATCCGCGCCGCCGTCCGGTATTCCTATGGGAGGATGAGGCGCAGTATTTTTTCTCAGACCATGACCACCAATTCCAGGACACCGCGCGGAGTGCGCGTGTCTGCCGCGTCATCCTCACGCAGAATCTTCCCGGCTTCTATAAGGAATTCGGTCCGCATGGAACCGAAGCCGCCAATAGCGTTTTTGGAAATCTAAACACCAAGATTTTCCACGCCAACTCCGAACCGGCCACAAATGAGTGGGCGGCGAAACATTTTGGCCACGAGATTCACCACAGGGTCACCATCAGCCACAATCCGCCGCCGCCATCCCAGCCATCCGGGAATTGGGGCGACGCTCTCCTGTCGGCTTGCGACCCGCCGCAAACGACGGGCATTTCCGCGACTGAGCATTGGGAATACGCGGTTCGACCGGAGGAATTTAATCGTTTACGAGTCGGGGGACCCGAAAATGATTTTCAGGTGGACGCCTACATTACATGGGTCGGAGCCTCGGGCGAAAATGAAAGGCACTTTACGCTTATCACATTCAAGCAAAACCCAAATCTATAATGGACGAGAATAAATTGATGGAAAAGTTCAGCGAGGGCGTGACAAAGGCGGCAGTGCAAATCGGTTCGCTTCTTGTCGCCTTTGTTTTTTGCGCGGCGGCCACCGCCACCGACCCTTTCTTCCGCAAGAATTTAGGGGAACGCTACTTCAGTCCGTTGCGCCGCTTCCTCAGTGCGATTGCTTGGCTTGCCCTGATTTATGCTTCCAGATCCTATTCGGCATACCTCACTGAGTACTATCATTTCCGGCCATCCATCCGCGGAACCGTGGTTGGGGTTGCCATCTTTGTCGCCTATGTGGTGATGGCACGCCGTAATATTAAAGCCATGAATCGCCGCAGGGCGACAGGAGATCTCTGGCATTCCAGGAGCAAAGGCGAAAGCCTATTTGGAAGCGAAAACGTCGGGCGCGATTTGATAATCGCAATTGTAATCTCTATTGCGCTGGGGTGGTTCTCGATATTCCATTCCTTCTTTTTCATTCTGTCCCGACTGATGGGTTACGCTGCCGACGAAATGTCCCAAGCCGCCCTCTACAACCGTTATCTGGATATTGTTGACGGCAAAATCGAGGCCAAGTTCATGGAGACGGCGTTGCGCGAGGGTTTCCCACCCAACAAAACCGGGGGACTGTATGGTCCATTGCCCGACGTCTTTCGCGGTGAACGCCGCGCCAATATTGCCCGCATCATCACTGGCGGACCTGTCGTAGCAGATCCCCCAGACTCAATGCCAACAGAATCACAGACCCCACAGCGATCAAATTCAGGCCAAGACAAAACTTCCACACCGGTTGCGGCGGTTTCCCCCCAGGAAGCCACGGTAAAATCCGCATTCCAGGACGCCAAGAACACAACGATGGAAACGCTCGCCTCCATTTTAAGGTCAAAACGTTTTATTCGTTTTGCCATCATTGCCGTAGTTCTTCTGGCCGTCGGTGCGTTGGGAGTTTATGGCTTTCAATTCATCCGCGCTCGAATGAAACCCTCACCGGCGATCGGCGCCACGATCCCGGCGCTGCCGCAAAAAACAATTCCTGCGAGCATCGCACAAACCGCCGCCGCGCCAATTGTGCGGACGGAAGTCAGACGCACCGTAGCAGTATCGAATTCCCCCGTGCCCGCAGAATCAGATTTCGAAGCGATAAGACGCCAGGAACTCGAACGGTTGACTGCCTTGGAAATTCAGAAGCAGCAGGAGAGAGAGAAAGCGGCAGCGCAGGAGCAGAAACGCCAGGAGGCGGAGAGGTTGGCGCTTGTGGAAAAACAAAAGCGCCAGGAAAGGGAAAAGACGGTTGAACAGGCCCAAAGCACTCTGACCAATCAGTTGACTCTCCTGTTGGAATATAAGACCAACTGCGAAATCAGGCTGGCCACCAACGCGCTCAGGATCGCCAAAGTCGCAGCGTCTTCCAGGAAACCGCTGATTATGAGGAATGACGAATTCCGCCAGCATCTTGTAAGGAACATGCAGATCGAGCAAAGCTCCTTGGACAATTTCCAGAAAGACGTACAGGCGGTTTCCTCCAATCCGCAATTGGACCCGGCGCCGACCCGTGATCGGTTGACCAATTACGTAGCGGGCATGGAGGGACGACACAAGGCCGCCATGTCCATGTTGGACGAATTGTCCGCGGACATTTCAAATGCCCCGCCGCAAAGGAGCCTTTTCAACTTTAATCTTAAATAGCGGACGCGCCGGCAATCGTTCAACACGCGAGGGGAGGGGGAAGCGCGGCTTAAGATCAGAACTTCACTTTCTGCGCCATCGCCTGAGAGTGTTCGTTTCGCAGGTGGCCGTAGGTTTTCATCGCCAGCGCCCCGCCGTCCTTGTGTCCGAGCCAGCGTGACACCGTCGGAATATCCACCCCTGATTCAATGCAACGCGTCGCGAACAAATGCCGCAGGTCATGGTGGGTGATGCGTTTCATTCCTACCGCTTCGGCGGCCCTGTCCATTGCCTTCTGACACTCGCGAACGAGCATGACGGGCTCTGTTGGCTGGGCGTCGGGCCGCTCTTCCCGCAGCCGGCCCAGCAATTGAACCATGTCGGGGATCATCGGAACTTCCCGAATCTCCCGGTTCTTTGTGCCGGTGTCGGGATCTCCGCGAACGGCGATCTTGCCTTTTTTGAAATCACAGTCAGCCCAGGAAATCTGAGAAGCCTCCAATTTCCGGAAGCCCCCGTAAGCGAGGAATCGCACCAACGCCGCGCAAGGCTTTGAAAATCCGCTGCCCGAATGCTCGATCTCCTCAACAAATTTTTGAAATTGAGTGAAATCGGGGAG
>Ga0302320_10009199_pt1 | contig 21280 bp, 21 predicted proteins | sample Bog_T0_3_FD_202130 | JGI IMG/M metagenome (GOLD analysis project Ga0302320, IMG submission 202130) | Peat permafrost microbial communities from Stordalen Mire near Abisko, Sweden - Bog_T0_3 | ecosystem: Environmental > Terrestrial > Soil > Wetlands > Peat | place: Sweden: Abisko, Stordalen Mire...
GACTCGGGGTCACATGCCCGGTGCCGTATCGGTTGTGCCGATTTGTGGCTGACTGTTGCAGATTAGACTCACCCCCCATTCCGCCCCACCGGGAACGGAGTCGGCACTTCCGGCGGGCTGTACTAGTCTCGCAGGGCCGCCGCCGCGCTGGCCGCTATCCGCCGCTTCCTTTGTTGACAAATCACTTTGGGCTGTGCGAAGGATTCTTGCTGGGCTTGAAAGGCACCGGCCGCCAGGGGGTGCCAGGTGCCGCATTTCGGCAAGTCGACCGTTTCGCGTTTTCTCCGGACGCACTGCCAGCGCCAGCTGCGGCTGTCGCTTGCCGCGAAGGACAGCGCCGAGCGCGCGCGCCAGGGCATGCCGGGATCCGCAGGCGCCGCGGTGGGCGCTGCTGCAGGCCGGCAACGAGTGGGAGCAGGCGAAGATCTGCGACCTCGAGGAGGCGCTGGGACCGGGCTCGCTGCGCGGCAACCGCGTCAGGGACGGGGAGGGGCGGGCGGACTGCCGCCTGTTCCAGGACCGCTACGGCGCACTGATCGAGGCGTGCAGCGACTGGCTCGATTGCAATCGGCCGGGCGGATATTCTCCGCTTGAGCTGGCCGGGCACGACTTCTGGCTCACGCGCGAAGGCCATGGAACCGGTTTCTGGGAGGACGGCCGCTGGCCTGAGGCCGCCGGCGACGTCCTCGACGTGGCATCCACCGCATTTGGCACCTTCGGCCTGGAAGTCGGCGATGACGGCAGGATCCACGGCATGGGGCACGCCGCCGTGGTCACCGGGCTGCCGGATCCGGCGGCGGCTATCGACGGGTTGTCCGTGTCAGCTGCGGTGGCGCCCTGACGTCCGCCCGGTCCCTTGTTGGCCGATGTGATGCCGCACGTCGTTGGCCGTATTCCGCGCGGGAGGCGCGACGTCAGCTTGGTTACGCCATAGGGCTTGACCACACAAGTGCCGCAAGCTCCGCCCTTCAGGCCATGCCGCTTCGCAGACCGCCAGGCTGTGGCCTCTATGCGGCCAGCGCCAGCCGGGTCGCCCTGTGTCCGGCCAGCGCCCGGCGGAATGGGCAGTCCGGTTCGGCGTTGATGACCACATCCGGGCACGCGGACACCCAGTCACCGGAGGTGCCGTCCGCGCCAAGCAGGCGCGCCCAGTTTGCCCATGTGGCGTCCCTGGCGGCCGCGGAGCGCCACTCGAATCCGGCGGCCGCATCCAGCAGGGCTTCCACGGTCATGCTGGCGGCCTGCGGCTCCCCGTACCAGACGTCAGAGCCGCTGTTCCGCAGGGAAGCGCGCGTAGCGGCCGCGGCCATGTCCCGCAGGTTCGAGGCGATCTCGCCCTTCATGGCCGCCTCCAGGTACCAGGCAATCGCGGCGGACGCGCGCCGCACCGGCACGGAGTTCCTCAATGCCCTGTGCTGGAAAGTCCATGGCCTGCCATCGCTGCCGACCCTCACCTCAGCCGTTGAAAGCCTCACCTCACCGTCGGGTCCCGGTTCGCGGATGGACAGGATGGCCGTGACGCCATCCGCGCACCGCCAGCCGTAGGAGCCGACGCAGTGGCGCATCGCGACGCCCTCTTCCTCCAGGGCGGCCTGCGAGCGAAGGTTGACGATGGCGATTCCGTCAGGGCTCACCGCATCGGCGCCAAGCCCTGACCATGACGGGAGGGAACCCTCCCTGCGGGAAGCTGCGGTTCCGGCCGCCAGATGGCGGGTCAGGTGCGCGGCGGAAACACGCAGGGCCGCCCGCGGGGAGCGGGTCGCGAAGAGCCAGTCTGTCCCCAGTGAACCAAGCTGGCCTGCAGTATTGGCTGCCGCCAGTTCCAGGCCGTCCGCGGCCCCGATCTCCCTCATGGCCGGAAGGATCACTTCAAGGCCGAGGGCGAGCCCGGTGTCGGTCATGTGCGCCACGGCCCCATCGACGGGCGCCGCGGCTGCGAAGTTCCGCCCGTTGCGCCGGATGGCCTCTTCCAGGAGGCGTGCCCGTGATGGCGGCGCGGTCCAACCGCTGGCCAGGCCACCCGGCCCGGGGGCTTCCTTGTACCCGGTCTTGAGCACTCCGACGGCGGTCAGGGTCCTTGTGAGCGCGAGGAAGTCCTCCCAGCCCTCCCCGGAGGACGGTAGCCAGTCCGGAGGCGTCACGTCGGCCAGCGCGGTGACGAAACCCATGAACTTCGGGCGGATACCCTCACCGAACGGCGAGCCCGCCAGTGCCCGCACGGTGGATGCCCGCAATCCGCGGGAGGCCGCCAGCGCCGCGATTAGGGGGGCCGACCCGTCGATGGCGGCCAACACCGACGGGTCGGTTTTGATTTCCGCCGCGAACAGGGGAAATCCGTCAAACGCCCGGCGCCGCCATTCGCCCGCCTGCGCCTCCATCCCTTCCGGCGCGCCCGCTCCGGCAAACAGGTTGTAGATCCCGGCCGAACCGTTGCCCTTGGTCTTCCGCCGGGCCCGCCTCATGGTGTCCAGGGCATCCTGGTTGAGCAGCGCGCGGAACGCCGTCCACTGCTCCTCGACAAGCTCCCTTTCCAGGGCGCGGTCGGCAGGCAACCCGCCCACCGACGGTGCGGCGGCGAACGCGCGCAGCAGCGCGCCATGTTCAGGTTCGGGGATCCGCAACCCCGGCACCCGGCCAGAACTGATGCAGGCCCCGAGGCCCATGCCGAACGTGGTATCCCCGGGCCGGATTGGTGCGTCCAGCACAAGCCGGCCACCAGCGGCGGCTGCGGACGCATCCCGGTCAGGACAGCCGCTGGACGGCACTTTGGCGGCGTGGATCAGCCCCGACCGATCCAGCAGCAGCCAAATCATGTGCTGGCGGGTGTCCCCGGCGGGCGCGGGTGACACAGAGGCCGGCATCGCATGCGTGAAGCGCCCTCCGGCGGGCAGGCTACGGATGGCCCAGGCTGCCCGCCATGCGTCCGCGGCGGCATCGCGCTCCGGGCCGGCGGGAACACGGGCGGGGGCTTTGTCCATCGATTCGCGTTCCTCTTGACAGGCGGGAACCTGTTAGAGGGATGGAACGCCGCAGTCAAGGAAAAACACGCGAACAGCGGCGCGGCTGGCCCTGGATTTTGTTTGACGGTCGCGACTGCCGCCCCTATCCTTTCAGGGAAGCTGCCAGAGGAACGCCCGCCCGGGTACCTTGGGGCATGGCTGGAGCCAAAGGGGAACAGCATCGTGAACAACAAGCTTTCCGCCGCGTTTGCGGCCGTCCTTTGCCTGATGGCAGCCAACCACGCCAAGGCCACCGTCACCCAGACAGGCAGCCTGCTGTGGAGCGGGGACCTCACGGGGCTGCAAACCGGCCCGTCCATCACGCCCGTCGTGATAAACGATCAACAGGCGTATGGCGGCGTCTTCTCCTTCCCCAACTCGGGCGCGACATTCTCCGGAGACGCTTCAACGAGCGGCGGCGGCGTTATCCGTCCAGGCTGGCCAGGTGCCGAGAAAATGGTGCCAGCGACGGGATTGGCGGCGACCACCAACTACCTGTGGGATTACCACGGCGGCTCGATTACCATGACGACGCCAGCGCCGGAGAGCTATCTTGGCTTTCTGACGGCAGCAAGCGGCGTGCCTACTTCCTGGACCGATCCATTCAACATCACCCTTTTCAGCGGGACAACATCGTTGGGCGAAATCACCTCGGCGCAGCTTGAGAGCGCTGCGGTGGCCAATGGCTACGCCTGGATCAACATCAACGTTGCGAACGGAGGCACTTACACCTCAGCCGTGTTCTCCGAGACGTATCCGACCCTGGAGAGTACCAAGGTGTTCGATATTTCCTACGGGACCACCTCGGTGGCCGCGCCGCTTCCCGCGCTTGCCGGGACGCTTCCGGGGTTTGCGGCCGCCATCCTTGGGATGATCGGCCTCCGTCGGCGCGGCAGCCGCCACGCCTGAACGGTGGCCCCGATGCCGCCGCTTCCCTGAAGTCGCCAGCGGGTGCCCCCGATGGCGACCCGGCGTCGCTCGCCACAACGGCATCCGCCGATTGCCGATGGCCGTTCCCCCGCGCCGGCGGATGGCCGTCCGGCCAGTAATCGTCCGGATGCCTGGATGGCTTCCTTGCCTTCGGCGGATGCCTCCGCACCTTCCTGTCCACATGCCGCAGCCTAATGTCGGCAGCCCCATGTCTACGGCCTCGGCCTTTGGGGCCGTTCACAAACGTGAGCTCATGTGCATTATGCCAGCCTTGCGCCCAGGCCAGACGCTACTTTGTGGTAGCGTGCACTTCCCGTTGCCAGTATGGCGGTCCATGGAGGTGCGCTTATGGTCGATGACGACGGCATTGGAGTGGACTGGTTCGTCGAGGGTGGCAAGGTATGGTGCCGTGAGGTCGCCCGCAGCGCCAGTGGTGTTCCCGTCGAGCTTTCGCGGCAGACCGTCTGCGATGCGGGCGGCGAGATGGCCATCGCATACGACGCTGCGAACGGCGTCGTCCACAAGATTGGCTCCCGTGAGGCCATCGAGATGTGGGCTGATGGCATGCGGCGCTCCCTGGAGAAAATGGCCATCGTCATGCCTAGCGTGAAGGATCAGCTGAACCCGGGTGACGTAAGGGTCGTGACGTTCATGGCGACGCCGGAGGCTCTCCGCGAGGTGACGGACTGCCTGGCCCGCACGGGCTCCGGCGGCGAGTTCGCGGCGAGGTTCGGCCAGTCCGACGCCCCTGCCCCAAGCGTGCGCCACTGACGGCAGGAGACAGCGGCTGAACCGCCCTTGGAACTGCAGCCAGCAGCGGGCAGCGGTCCTGCCACGGGCTCCTGGAAGGTTCCCATGGCAGGACGCAGAACACCCGTGAGCAGCGGCAGGCCAGCCGGAGCGCTCCGGAGGACGGCTGCCGCATGGGGACCTCCGTTTCCAGGATGGCAGAAGTCCCCATGGGAGATGAATGCCGACCGCAATGAGGTTGTCATCGTGCTTGCTGGCAAGCCATGATATGTGCAATTTGAGGACCGCAACCGGAGGACTGATTCCCGTGATCCAGAACAGGCCGGAACATCGCCACGGCTGGCGGGCGGCCATTGATGTTGACGGCGAGCACGTCGAGATTCAGGCTGCCCACCACCGCCGCCAGCGCATGCCGCGCGGCGGAGAGCTGGTGCAGCAGATGGCCCGTGGCGGCAATTGGTCGATGGTGGAGGACCTTGATTACGAATGGGCCGTCCTGCACCGCCGCGGGCGCGTCTGCACGTTGCGCCAGGCGCCCAGCGGCATGTTCCAGGTCGGCGCGCTGCGCAGTTTTCCGCACATGGACATCGAGGAGGCTGCGGCCGCCGCATTCCGGTTGCTGCGGCCCGGCGTCCGCAAGGCTGCCGCAAGCAGCACTCCTGAGGACGGCCCCGCCGTTGCCGGCAGCATTCCGCGCTGAGGAAGCCGTCCTCCGGCACAGTTGACATCTATTGACCGGGGCGGGATACCGCCCGTGATTGGAGGATATGCGTTGGACGGCACGCTGCTGGCATGGTTCGGAAGCCTGGACGGCGTTGATCGCGCCGCCGTGCTGGAAGATATCCTGAACGCGGTCGAGCGCATGGACCCTGGATTTGCCGTGAGCAGGGCGACCTGGCGGCAGGGAAAGACGGTGAAGTTTTCCGCATGCCTGCCGCTGCCATCCGGCCCGGTCGAAGCCGATGTCCACGTAATGGTGGATCCAGACGACCCCATGCTGATGCCAAATCTGCGGAGACGCGCCGCGCGCCGCGATCTTGCCTTCGAACCGGGATGCACGGAAAGCGGCGACGTGGGCAGGGAACTCTCGTGGGTGGCATCCCTCGGGATGGGAAGCCTGTCGGTGCTGGAGCGTCAGGGATCGCTGATGGTGGTGGCCAAAATCGGCCAGGTGCTGGCCATGCCGTTGGGCCTTGAGCCAGGCGGACGCCTGCCCTTCGCGGCACCGCCGGGCATCGTCGCCAAGCTTTTCAGCGGCCAGATGTTCGCCATTTTCGGGTTTTCCGATCCGCGCCCCGACGAGATCGGCGCATTTTCCGCCGCGCCGATCCGCCTCGGGCTGGTGGAGGCAAGCTCCGGCCTGATGCTGATCTGCATGTCAGTGCCTGGCGTGGTCTCGGGCTGGGCTGACCTGCCGTACAGTGTCGCCATCGAGCCGGGGGACAACCGTCACATCACGCAGCCCGCCGCGGACGGCACCATGGCCATCGTGATGGCCCTGGTGGACAGCGGATCCTCGCGCGTCGCCGGGGTGCGGACGATCCGCGCGCCGGCGCCATGGACGCGGAAATTCAACGATCTCGTGGAGAAACAGGCCGGACTGGCATCCTACGGCCGCGCGGACTACGAGCGGGATGTCACCGCGGCCTATGCCAGATGGCCATCCCCGGCCCTGCTCGCTCCGGCGATTTCCCATGTCGCGGACGCCGTCGCCGTCCCCTGAAGTCACCAGCCGAGAAGATTGAAAGCCGGAAGGCGGGACTGGAACTCCCCAAGCGCGCGCTGGAGAACGCCGTCCGCGGACAGGTTCGACGTGTCGATGACGACCGCGTCTTCCGCCGGGCGCATCGGGGCGACGGCACGGCTGGCCTCGCGCGCGTCACGCTCGCGGATGGACGCCGTGATTTCTTCCAGGGCGCCGTCGCCAGGAGCCTCGGCATGGCGTCTGAGTCCGCGCGCTCCGGCGTCAGCCGTCAGATAGATCTTGAGGGTCGCGTCCGGACAGATGACGGTGCCGATGTCTCGCCCGTCGAGCACCGCACCGTTTGGCGCGCCGGGATGTTCGGCGGCGAACGTACGCTGCAGCTCGAGGAGTGCGGCCCGGACGCCGGGGGTAGCGGAAATCTTCGAAGCGACCTGGCCCACCGCCTCGCCGCGGAGGCTGGCCTTATCGGCAGTCCCGATCGCCAGGCCACGGGCGATTGCCGTGCAGGCTGCGGCATCCGACGGATCAACGCCACGGTCCATCACAGCGCGGGCGACCTCACGGTAAAGCGAGCCAGTATCCAGATGTGCCAGGCCAAGTTCAGCGGCCAGTCCATCGGCCAGGGTCCCCTTGCCGGTTGCGGCCGGTCCGTCGATGGCGATGACGATGCTCATGTTGACCTCGGTGTTTCGGGTTCACTCAGCTCCGCCTGACTGCCGTATCGGCGGGTCATCCTGCGGCGCCGGCGCTGGTGCCGCCAGATGGCGCGGATCGGACGGGAAGCCGCCGTCCAGCGCCATTTCCGCTGTCCAGGACACAGGCTCGCACGTCCGCCGCAGCGCCATTGTCACCGTGAACAGGACATCCGGATAGTGGGACGCCATCTCTTCCCTGGCCAGCCTCACCTCATCGTCCGACAGCAGGTCGAAGTGGGCGGCGCTCTCCTCCCCTGCGCGGACCCGGCGGGCCGCGGCGGCGCACATCCCTGCTATTTCAGGACGCCATGTCCTGGGTTCAGGCAGGCGGTGTTGAAAATGGCGCATTCTGCGGTCCTATATCGGAAGTTGAACGAAGCTTGGCAAGGCATTGATCCGGAAATTCCCCGATCCGGTCTGTCCAGGCAGCCCGCCATCAGTCCTGCCGCGCCCGCTAGACCGCGACTGCCGCCGCCGGCGCCATGAATACCGGGAACAGCGCATAGAACTCACAGAGCGCCCGCTGCAGCACCGCCGCATCCGGCAAGCCCGTGGTGTTGATGATGACAGCATTCCTCGCCGGGCGCACCGCTTCCGGGCCATGTCCCTCTTCAAGCGCGTCCTGCCCGAGCAGCGATTTTCTCAGCTGCCGGAGGGAGATGCCGAACGGATCCCTGTCATGAAGCCTCTGTGTACGCGCCGCGATGGTGGCCGTCAGGTAGAACTTCAGATCGGCGCCGGGCAGCACGACCGTGCCGATGTCACGGCCATCCATGACGGCGCCATTCGGCGCCCCCGGGTGCCCGGCGGCGAGCCGGCGCTGGAGGTCGAGATGCGCGGCCCTGACGCCCGGGATGGCCGACACTTTTGCTGCCATTTCAGCGACCAGCCTGCAGCGGCAGTCGGTCCGCCAGGCCGCGCTGGCCGGCAGTGCCTCCGCGATGGCTATGCACGACGCGGCGTCGGCCGGGTCAGCACGGCGGGCGATCACGGCGCGGGCAACCGAGGTGTAGAACGGGCCCATGTTGATGTGCGCGAGGCCGAGCTCGGCGGCCAGCCCGCTCGCCAGGGCTCTCCTGCCCGTCCCGGATGGCCCGTCGACGGCAACGTGGAACGGAATCGCGCAGCCGCCTATGGACACGCTCATTTACGTTTTCCTGCAAGGATGATGGCAACACAGGACATCCGGTTCACCACGCCGGGCCGGCGCAAGGGGACGGCTCCGGCAGTCTGAAATGGGTGGCAGGCAGCGCATGGGTCAGCGCCACCTTGCCAGGCAGGCCAAACGGCAGGCCCAGTTCCCCGGCAAGGCTGTCTCCGCAGCCGTCTTCCGGGTCAACCATCAGGTGGCTGAGCGGCACGGCATGCACCTCAACCACCGTCCCGCAGCCCTTCTGCTGGGAGAACCATAATGCGTCCTCGTAGCCCGTTGACAGATACAGGTAACGCGGCTGGCCCATGTTCGCTCCCATTGCGCCGGAGCCAGGTTGCCAGCCGTTCATTGTGAGGCTGGCCGCAGCCTCTGGCGTGGTGCCGTGGTAGAGCACAGCCCCCACGCCGCTGTCCCCATCAAGCCCGGAGGCGCCGCTGCCCTCGCCGTCAGCCATACCGGCAACCGCTACTGAATGCCAGGCGTCCCACCATCGAACCTCTCCGCTGCCGCGTCCGGCGGCATGGCGGGACGTTTAGCTTCCTCCCGCCCCGCTGGCAAGGAAAAACTAGAGGCCGCAATACGCTTTTTGCCTTCGCGGCAAACACCATGGATGGGTGGCAGACAAGCAAAACAGAATGCCGCCGACACGGCATGGCAACCAGGCCGCCAAGCTTGCCTTGCGGGGGCCCAGATGGCTTCCTGATGCCCCCGCGCGCGGCAGGGGTCAGGATACACGTCCGCGCCATCCTTCCGGCACGGTGGTTTCAAGGCACAAGGGGATGTCCGGCGACTGGCCTGCGCCCGTTCTGCCCGGGCCGCGGCGCGCGCATCCGCAGACGGTCGGGACGCCGGCCATCACCATGCCGCCGCTCCCAACCGCATCCGAGCATGTCCCGCAGCCTGCCCGGCAGCGGTTCGTGGCGGGACCGGCCCGCCCTGCTGGCGGCTGCCATGGGCGGCAAACACGGACAGCCAAAGCCGGTCAGATTTGCGCCTCCGCGCCGGATCGCTGATCCACCAAGCCGAAGTTTCCTTGCGGAGAGCGGGCGCGCCTGCCACAATTTTCCTTATCCTTAAGCCAGCAGCCATGATGAGGCACCGCCGTGACCGCCAAGCTGAAAGCCGTTGCGCCCGGTCCCTTCGTCACGCTGCAGGACGACGGGCGCCACGGATGGAAGCGGTTCGGCGTGCCCGTTTCGGGCGCCATGGATGTTGACGCCATGGCCGTGGCCAATGCCCTTGTCGGCAACCCGCCCGGCCATGCCGCCATTGAATTCGCGCATGCTGGCGGGGAATGGGAGATCGCGGCGCCGTCCTGCCGCATCGCTGTCACCGGCGGCAGTTTCGCCCTGGCGGCCGGCGGCAGCCGGATAGCGCCATATCAGTCCCATACGCTGACGCGCGGCCAGAGGCTGTCCGTGGGCGGCACAAAGGATGCGGTCTGGGGTTACCTCGCTGTGGCCGGAGGGTTCGATTTGCGGCCGCAGCTCAGCAGCCTGTCGACCCACCCGCGGTCGGGGCTTGGCGGGCTGCATGGCCGCCTGCTTTCGGCTGGCGACGAGATCCCACTGCGCATCGCCCACGCGCCGGAAGGCCACGAACACAGGTTTGCGAACGCGGAGGCCCCCAGGCGTCGGCTGAGGGTCGTGCCCGGACCCCAGGATTGCCACTTCACGCCGGCGTCGGTCGCGGCATTCCTGGGGTCCGGCTACCAGGTCACGAACCAGTGTGACCGCCAGGGCTACCGTCTCGCGGGCCAGGCGCTGGAGCACAGGGACGGCCACGACAACATTGTCTCGGACGCGCCGGTGCCAGGCTGCGTCCAGGTGCCCGGCGCTGGCCAGCCCATCGTCCTCCTGATGGACTGCCAGACGATCGGCGGCTACCCCAAGATCGCCACGGTCATCAAGCCTGACCTTGGGCACCTGGCCCAATGCAGGCCAGGCACAACCGTGACCTTCGAGGCGGTCGGCGTTGCCAGGGCGCAGCGCCTGCACCGGGTATGGCGGGCGATGCTGGAAACCGTCCCGGACAACATCGAAACAGTGGCCCCGCGGACCGGGCGCGCGTTCTGGCTCCTGAAATAGAGTCGGCGCTCCGCGCTCCGGACTGGGTTTCGTGCTTCGGTTCACGCGCGCGGGGCTGTGTGCCTCACGCCGGGTCTTCAGCCCGGTCGCGCCGGGTTCCACGGTGATGGATGTGTGACGCCTGACAGATGGCCAGCCAGCGACTTGCCCGCTGAAGTCCTGCGGGAGCGCACTTCGTGCTGCCGTGCCAGGCACAGTTGCCGAACCGCGCCCGCCGCGCGGGCTTGCCGTCGCTCCGGACCCAGCCTGGGTCACCGATGCGCGGCCTGGCCAGGCGGACCATGCCGTCCGAACGGGATCGGCGGTGGCATGGAAGTGCTGTCGCGCCTGGATCAAATCAGCCTGCCCACAGTTTCTGTGGACAACTTTGTGCAAAACCTTGCGCCAAACCGCGAATGATCCAGCGGGCTCAGCGGCTTACGCGGAGTGCCCATTTGAGAGGCAGCGCGTAACCCATTGAATTTGCGGCGGCCGTGGCCGCGGGCCAAGCGGCACGGGAACAGCAAAGCCGGGTTATCGCCAAATGTGGACCTACCCCAACGCGGCCGTTTTTCTGTGCGTTCATCCGGCTGGTTGTCACATTTGGTTCATCTGCCGCGTCTGTTTGGCATCAACGCAGAGCCGCAGCGCCCGCGTCAGTAGAGGCCAAGGTTGGCATCCGTCCGGCGCCCGTGCATTTATTGCGCGGCCGCCGGCGGTTTCCGTGGCGACACGGAAATCAGGACACCGCCCGCCGCTGGCTCTGGCTAAGACGCCAGACATAGGCGATGATTTCGGCGACGGCCTGGTAGTGCTCGGCCGGAATGTCGGTGTCGAGCGGCACAAGGTGCAGCGCGCGGGCGAGCGGCGGATTGGCCACGATCGGAACCTTGTTTTCCTTGGCCACCTCACGGATGCGCGCGGCCATCGAATCGATGCCCTTCGCCACGACACGCGGCGCACCTCCGCCGGCCTTGTCGTAGGCCAGGGCAACCGCATACTGCGTCGGGTTGGTCACCACCACCGTCGCCGTCGGCACCGCCGCCATCATGCGCTTGCGCGCCCGCATCAGGCGGATCTGGCGGATGCGCCCCTTGATCTTCGGGTCGCCCTCGGACTCCTTCTGCTCGTCGCGGATGTCCTGACGGCTCATGCGCATCTCGCGCGCATGGCGCATCCTGACCCAAAACACGTCGAGCACGGTAATCACGACCTGGGCGCCCAGGATAACCATCAGGACGTGCATCACCGGCCCGGCCAGCTGCGCCATCAATGACCGCGGATCACGGAACGGCGCCGCCGTCAGCATTGGCAGGTCAGCCTTCATCGACTGCCAGCACACCCAGCCAATCACGCCAACCTTCGCAAGCGACTTCACGGTCTCGGTCACGGCCTCTGCGCCGAACATGCGCTTCAGGCCGGCGAGCGGGCTGATGCGGCCGAATGACGGCTGCAGGGCGGCGAGGTTGAACATCACCCCCGTCTGCAGGAGGCTGGTAACCACCCCGGCGGCGAGGGCCGCAAGAACGAAGGGGGCGGCGCCCAGGACCAGGGCATGCACCCCCAGGGTCAGTGCCTCGCCCGGCTGCATGGTGCCGCTCTGCGCCATCATCGAACCCAGCCTGTGCGCCAGGCCCGCCACTATGCCGGGGGCGGCGAAACTGAGCACGGCTGCGCCGGCGACGAGGCTGGCCAGCACGGGCACCTCGCGGGATACGGCAACGCGCCCCTCCTCGCGCGCCCGCTGCATCCGCCGTGGTGTTGCGGCTTCCGTCCGGTCTTCGGCTGAGCCGCCCTCGGCCATTCAGGCCAGGCCACGCAGCGGGCGATTGGAGCCGGTCACAGCCCCGGCCAGCGCTGTGTGCGGTCGGCTTCCTGGGCCGGCGTCAGCGTCCTGGGCCCGTCGGCCACCTCAGGCTGGTGATTCCGCACTGCCGTCGCATCCTGCCAGCAGTCCACCACCCCAAGACTGGGGGTGCAGTAGACAGGAGCCGCAGGCGGCGGTTCCAGCGGTTTGCAGTACGTCTTGCCCTGGTCGAGCCGCACAGCCGAACAGTTCCGGCCCGTCAGCAGCGAGTAGATGGCGTCACCCGGGGTCCGGCCGATCACCGCCACGGAGCCGACCGTGACGCCGACCGCGACAGTCGCCATCTGCTCCGGGGTCGCCCCGCAGGCGCCCAAGGCCAGCAGCAGCAGGCCAGGCGCGGCCCACCGCCGCAGTCTGGCTGCCACAGTGCGGCTCCCGATGCGGCTCCGGATGGCGCTTCGCCGTGCCACGGCTACGGAATCCCGGGCATGGACATGAGCATGCCGCGCGCGGCGCTCTGCCAGGCGGACAGCATTCCGGCTATTGAAAGGGCCAGCAGCAGCAGCCCGCCGAAGATCTGGGCTGGCATGGCAAGGAAATAGACCTGCAGCCGCGGCACCAGCCTGGCGAGCAGTCCTATGGCGACCGTCCACACGACGCTCGCCAGGAGAAACGGCGCGGCAAGCTGCAGCGCCAGCGTGAACGCCTTCGCCACCGCGCTGACCGCGGTGGCCGCGGTGTCGGCGGACGGCAGCAGCGTTCCCGGGGCAACCAGCGTGTAGCTGCCCGACAGCGCCGCAAGCGGCAGGACGTAAAGGCCCGAGCCCAGCACGAGCACCGGCACGGCGACGTCGAACAGCCTGGCGACCGCCGTTGCCTGGCCACCGATTTCGGCGTCCGGCTGAAGCACGTTGGACAATCCAAGCAGATAGGACGTCATCTGCCCGGCCACGGGCAGGGCAAGAACGATGATCCGGGCCAGCCAGCCGAGCCAGAGTCCGGTGACGACCTCGGCGGCCACCATTCCTGCGGCGGCAATGCCGGGGTCGGGAACCGACGGGACAAGCGGCGCGACGGACGGAAGCACAAGCAGCGCTATGCCGAAGGCGAGTCCGGCGCGCGCGACGGTCGGCGCGGAGGTCTCGCCGAGGCCGGGCAGCATTACCATGGCCGCGCCGGTCCGCGCCACCACCAGCATGAGCGCGAAAGCCCAGCCGGGCAGCGAGGCCAGCATCGTGGCCTCGTCAATCATGAGCCGCCAACCGTCACCATCGCGGCGAACAGGTGGACCATGTAAGCGTTGAGCGCGCTTGACATGAACGGGCCGAGCAGCACCAGTGTCCCGCCAATCGCCAGTACTTTGGGAACGAACGCGAGCGTTGCCTCGTTGATCTGGGTAACCGCCTGCACCAGCGAGATCACCAGGCCCACAACCAGGCCAGCCAGCAGCGGAGGGCCGCCCAGCTTCAGCATGAGAATCATGGCCTCGCGGATCAGCGCCGCGACATCGATGTCGGTCATCGCCTTCAGGCCATGCCAGGCTGGTGGTCTGCCATTTTTTTGGTTACCGCCGTATGTTCAGCACGGGCCTTCCTGCGCCCGGAAAGATGAACAACAGGTTAACGCCGGGACAGCCTGTCGGCGGCGCCATGCGCCGGTCCGCTCCGCAGATGCCGATTTGGCGGGGATTTAACGACAGACTTCGGGCCGCCCTGGCCGTCGGCGGCCGGGATCGCCGCGAGGGAGCTGTCGGCAGGCGCGCCTCCGGCAGTTGCGCGCCGACGGAAAGGCGTTCCCTGCCGCGGCCGTTTTCCGCGCTCCCGTGGAGCCTGCGGAGACCCGCCAGCGGCTTCGCCAATCACCCCGGTTCTCCGATCAGCGCCAACAGCTCGGCGTGTGGCAGCGCTGCCATCCGTTCGCAATCGGCGGCTCCAACCTGCCTGAACCTGACTGTGTCGCCATGCCTGACCAGAAACGGGTCAGCCCGGCACGGGTCGAACAGCCGCAGCGGCGTCCGGCCGAGAATGTACCAGCCGCTAAGCGTCTGCACAGGGACAATGGCGGTCTGCATGCCGCCGATGATGACCGCCCCCACAGGCACCCCGGGGCGCGGAGACTGCCGCCGCGGAATGTGCAGAGCCGCGGGCAGTCCACCCATCATTGGCATGCCGGGGGCGAAGCCGACGGTGTAGACCCTGTACTCCGCGCCGGCGTGCGCGGCGGCAATCCCGGCTGGTGTCATTCCGAGCAGCCCGCTGACCTCGTCCATGTCGGCCCCGAAGGGCGCCCCGTAAGCGACGGGGACGGTCCACAGCCTGCCATCCGGCGCTCCGCCCTGTCCGTCCACTGCGATCAAAGGCCGCAGGGCGGCGACGGTCCTGTCGAACCCAATCACGGTGGGGTCGTAATGGACCAGCAGCGAGCGGTAGGACGGCACGGTTTCGCAAATGCCGCTCAGCCCAGCCGCTTCGAGGGCTGCGCCGAGGGCGATGGCGGCCATGTTGAACGCGGGATCGATGCCGTTGCCAAACTCGACTGTCAGCGCGGCTTCGCCGACCGGAAGAAAGCGCGGATAATCATGCATTTTTCTGGTTTCCTGGTTTGTCTGACAGCGGCTTCGGCGGCACGCCCCAAGGGGAAAGGCCGATCGGCAGGAGCCTCGCAAGCACGAGGGCAATAACGGCGAGAAATCCGGCTGACAGGAAACCGCCGCGCATGCCGTCCGCGACCATGCCAGCCATCGCCGCGGCGGTTTCCGGCGCGAGCAGGCTGCCTGCTTGCGGGTCCAGCAGCTGCCCGAGGGCATTTGCCGCGCCGGGCCCGTGCCGCATGAGGCTGATGTTGAGCACGGCGCCGAACCCGGCGGCGCCCAGCGCCTGCCCCATGAACCGCAGGAACATCGCCGAGGATGTGGCGGCGCCGCGTTGCCGCCAGGGTACGGCCGCCTGCACGGACACCATGAAGGTGGTGTTGCAGAACCCCATGCCCGCACCGGCCAGGAAGACACCGGCCGCCGCCCAGGCAATCCCCCGCGCCGGAGTCGTCGCGGCCAGCGTGAGGCAGCCAAGGACGAGAAGAATCGCGCCGATGGTGGCAGTCAGCCGATAGGTGGTGCGGACCAGAATCTGCCCGGCCGCGGCGCTGGACAGCGCCCACACCACCGTCATCATGCCGATGACGCACCCGGCAGCCGCGACGCTGCACCCCATCACCGCCTGCATATAGGCCGGCAGGAATGCGGCGATCCCCATCATGACGGCGCCGATCACGCCGCTTCCGGTGCTGCCGATGACAATGACGCGGTTGCGCCACAGCTCTACGGGCAGCAGCGGCTCAGGCGTCCGCCGCAGGTGCCATGCGAGCATGGCGCCTGCGGCAAGGGAAACCGTCCCGGCGGTGGCGGCCATCGCACGGCTCAGGCCGGCTCCCTGCACCAGGAGCAGCGTCAGCGCCCCTGCCGAAAGGGCAAGCAGCACGGCTCCGGCGCAGTCGACTTTGTGGGGGCGGCGCTCCACCCGCTCGTGAAGCAACCCGACAATCATGGCTGCAGCCGCGGCACCGACCGGCAGGTTCACCCAGAACACCGACTGCCAGCTGACGTGCTCGACCAGGAAAGCGCCGAGCGATGGCCCCGCAAGGGCGGACACCGCGAAGACACCCGAAAGCAGGCCCTGAATCCTGGCACGCTCCGGCGGCGTGTAGATGTCGCCGATGATGGTGTTGGCCATCGGCTGCACGCCGCCCGCGCCGAGCCCCTGGACCGCCCGGAACAGCACGAGCTGCACCATGCCGGTGGAAAAACCGCACAGGACCAGCCGAGCAGGAACAGCCCTGTTCCCGCAAGGAACAGCCGCTTGCGCCCGTAGGCGTCGGCAAGCCGCCCGTAGACGGGAATGCTCACCGCCTGGGCCAGCATGTAGGATGAGAAAGCCCAGGAGAACAGGCTGAACCCGCCCAGCTTTGTGGCGATGCCCGGCATGGCTGTCACCACAATGGTGCTTTCCACCGCCGCCATGAAGGTTGCCATCATGCATGCGGAGAGGACGAGTTTGCGGCGCATGGGGCGGCCCCCGTCCGGACGGGAGCGCCGGGCGCCCGCTGCCCAGGATGCCTGCGGCTGGCTGTTGGCTTCTGCGGCGGCTGGTGACATGGGCGGGTTCCGATCGCATGCCGCCGTCCGGCGCGGGCCGGGGCGCATGGCTTTCTGCATTTCTGGCTTCTTTGCCGGGGCGTCGGCACACGGTGGCTGGCTGGCGCTCCGGAAGGAAAAACCCGACAGCCACGCGTGGCGGCTACGCGGCTGATGCCTGGCTGGCAGCATGCGCGAGCGCAAGCGCCGCCTTGAGCGTGCGGTCCGGAAGGCGCCAGTCGCGGAAGCCCTGCTCGACGGTGGCAAGATAGTCCGCCGGAGGCGGGCTGAGGAAACTGCCATCGTTCATGATGTAAGCGAACGCTGTCCCGCCGGTGCCAGGGACGGGAAGTTCGGTCTGCCGATAGAGCCCGGTCCCGAAGGCTTCCTCGTAACCGTCGAGCGCTGCCTCGTCGGCTGCGGTCAGGCTGTACAGTGCGCCGGCCACGTGGCTGCCCGGGGATGGATGGATATCAAGAAATTTCCGGAACGCGAGACCCCAGTCCGGGATGGTCACGGACCGCAGGGCAACGGAGGACGGGCACCGCCCGAGCATTCCCGCCCGGTTGAGGTTGGCTCCGAAGGCAAAGTACAGGCGGCGTGGCGTGTCAGTCACTCTTGAAATTCCTTTGGCTCTTTGGCTGGAAGACATGGCAGCGCGCGGACGTCATCGCCGCGCCAATCGGGGTGGAAGCGCAGACAGGCGCCGCACGTTGGCTGCCGGCCAACCACGGCGCTCTGGTTTTTGTCATGCCTCCCGCGCATCCAGGACAGTTGTCAATTTAAGGTTAACGGGCCGTCAGGAATGTCGCAAACTTCTTTTTGGCGCAAGAATTCCGCTATCTACTGCCCGAACCCGCGGTTCGGACCACTCATGCCGCGCCGCAAGCAAAGATCGTGGTTGTCATGCCCGGCCTGCAGACGGCGGAATGCCGCGGCTGTGAGGCCGGGCAACGGCCATGCTCGCCGCCAGCCCGGTTATGGCCGGTTTCAGCCCGGCGGCGCCGCCAGTTCCAGCCGATAGTCGTTCAGAATTCTTCGCGGGCTTGGCCGCTGCCCGGTGAGGACGAATCCGAACTTTGGGTACCAGGCGTTCGACCGCAGCTCGGCAGGCGTCGAAACCCGGATTGCCAGCGAGCCCATGGCCATGGCGTCGTCCACCAGCAAGCGCAGCAGCGCCGTGCCGATGCCATGGGACTGCTCCCGAACGCCCACGCCAATCTCATGCAACGTCGTCAGTCCGTCGAGCCGATGGTAGCCGCGCAGCCATGCCGCCACCTCGCCGTGGACTACGGCAACCCAGAACGGGTTGCGTCCGGGAGCAGCGGCGGCCCCTTCGAAGATCACGCGGGCAAGAAAGCCGAAAGCCACCCGGTTCCCCGCCTCGTTGGCAATGCGCCGGACCGCCAGATAATCTTCCGCCTGTCCCCTGCGGGCGAGGACACTGCAGGCTTCAGGATTGCTCCGGCTGACCAGTGTGAACGGCGAAGGATCGAAACGGCGGTCCCGCGCCACTCGGGTGTCCCGCCGCTCCCCGGTCGCCCGGCCGACGCTGATGACCTCATGGCGTCCGGTGGTCCGGTAGGCGCGGACGTCGTAATGGCTGTCCCTTGCGCCGCAGCATGGACAGGTCGGCCCGGACCAGCGTGGATCCATGCCTTTCGTCATGCCTTCCCGGCCTTCCCAGCCGCATGCTTCGTGCCGGACGACCGGAAGCCACCGGTAGCGCGGCGGCTCGCCGGTCAGCTGTTCCGGTATCTCGGCGGCCACGGCCCGGAGCTCTTCCGCCAGGATTGGGCGGATCAGTTCCAGGCCCTCGGAGCTGACGCCAAGGCTTGGGTGGTTCAGCACGCTGACGTTCCCGTCCTGCAGCTCGAGACCCCAGAACGGCATTTCGACGGGCAGCCTGTCCGGGTTGTCCCGCGTCGCGCGCCTGGGCCGCGGCATCGCGGGCATCCGGCCGGTAACCTGGCACCGCTTCATGGCGACGGGCCGGCAGGTCAGCCTGCCGTCCCTGGCGGCCGCCCGCACTGCCCTTGCGGCGAACAGGCCATAGGCGGGAGGAACGCCGTGCCTTGCCGCAATCGCCTGGCCGTGTTTCAGAAGGTCGATCTGTGCCTGGTTGGCCGGCGGACACACGCCGTCGGGAACCGGCAGATCACCCGGCGTCAGCGCCGCTCCGAAAGTCGCCCTGTCCGGCGTGTCCATCTGCGCCATCTCCTTGCGCGCGCAAATTAACGCCGCGCATTCGGCATGGCAAGGAAAACGTGCCCACTGCTGGCTTGCTCCGGCGCCGGCGCTTTCCCGTGTGCCCTGACGTCGGCCGCCATGGCGTGCCCGTTGCCCCGCATCCGCCGGGGCGGCTTGCGCGGCAGAGGGGGAGCGCCACGATTTCGCCGAGATGGATGCGGTCGACGCACGCCTGGACCAGAGTGGGTTCGCCGCGCCAGCGTGCCCACTCCCCGGTGCGGGGAGACAGGTCGAAGACGCGCTCCCATGTCGGGGATGACCCGAATGCGGGGACAGGCGCTCCGTCAGCCTCGAATTCAGCCCCGGTCGCCTCATAATGGCGGCCGTCCAGGACGCTGAGCCAGGCGTCCTCATCGGAAAGCAGTATCCTGCGGCGCGGGACGACCGCGGTGATGCGGAGGTTCCGTTCGCAGGCATCCTCAAGCGGCTTGGCGGAGGGACGTTTCAGATATGCCCAGACCGGCAGCTCACCTGAGAAACCGGAGATCCGCTCGGCCATGCGGTCCCGCATCCACTCGTAGGCACGCCAGAACCCGGTGCCGTCCTGCCTTTCCCGGAGGTCGTCTTCGGACGTGATGTGACCATGATCGCCGCTCAGCCACCCCCGCAACCGTGCGGCTTCCAGCGCCGCCGGGTGCTGCACGGTCCAAATCCGGACGGGTGCGTCCTGCGGCAATTCGAGGAGCGCCTTCCGGCGGCTCCAGGGCATCTCTTCGGCCATCAGGTCAGCCTGCAATGGTGTGTTCAGGTCAGCGGTCCGCCGGGAAGCCTGGCATCCGTTCCGTGGCATTCGCCGAGGCACCGCACGTTTGCTTTTAGGGCGCAAACGCGCGGTTGACAAGCTGCGGCAGGACCTCACGGTCTGGCCGCCCTCCCATCGCCAAAGTCCTGCCGTGGGCTGTATGCGGGCGGCATCCGGCGGCCGCTTCGGACTGCCATCAGACCTTTTGGGCCGCTGCCTGCCGTCCCCCGGAGCCAGCGGCAGGACTTTGGCGATGGGCTTTCCGGCGGGACACGTCCGGCGGCGTCACGGCCAGACGGGCAGCGCGGAAATGCCGCTCCGCAGGCTATTCGACACGGGTGGATTGCGGCTCAACCAGTGTGAAGGTCCTGGCCGGGTACCCTGTCTCCGGCTCCCCGATCAGCAGGCCAAGCGCAAAATCGCGGGTCTGGCCGCCGACGAACTCCTGGAAGCGTCCGACGGTGCCAGCCCTGTCAACGACGGATGCCAGGTCAAGCTGCATCCGGACAAGCGAGGCGGCCTGGGCGGCGGCCCCGCTGCGGTCACCTGCCGACAATCCAAGCCGCTCGGAAGCCTCAGCCATGCCGAGGTCTTCGATACGCACGTCGACGCGGCTGGGCTGTGGGGGCACCGTGCCGTCCAGATCAAAACCAATCTCGCTCCTTGCCTCCACCTTGGCAAACTGCGGAATGTCGACGGCAAAGCCGAACACGCCGCGGCGTCCGCGGACGGAAATCCGGCGCACCTGAAATCCTGCATCCCCGAACAGCGCTTTCTCCTGGGAGGAAGCCTTGCCATCCGTGTGGATCGGCCCGATGGCCATGTCGAACGCAAACGGGCCGGTGTGCTCGTAAGCGATGGTATCGATGACGCCGCTGTCCGCGCGTACCCCACTGATGTCGATGCGGCCAATGCCGAAGCCGTCACGGACAGCGGCGATCCGCTCTTCCCGGCTGTCGGCCAGCAGCTCGCCGAGGTCCACCCCGTCCTGTACATAGGACGCGGCGGTGACAGTGCGGCCGACTGCGGGAAGGTAGGGCACGGCGGCCACTCCGCTGCCCTCGAAGGCGACAGCCCCGGCATGGATGCCGACCAGCTTCTGGTCCTTCAGGGCTGCACCGAATGAGGCCATCGAGACGTGAAACAGTGCTCCTCCCGGGTCGCCCGAATGCACCGAAATGCCGCTGGCCGACAGCCTCGCGCCGTCCAGCGCGTGGATGGCGGTGACTGGCGTCAGGGCGGCGGGGAGCCCGGGGAGGCCAGCGATGGAAATGCCAGAGAGGTCGGCGTGGCCGATCCGGGCTACCCCATGCCGGGTCAGGCTGACCACGGTGATATCGTCGGCGGCAATGCGCAACGATGATCCGAGAGGCTCGATGGCGACTTGCGCAGCATTGGCGGTCTGCCCGCTGTCGAGGTGGACGGACACGTTACGCAACACGAGCGCTGCCTTGGTCTCTTCCTCGGAAGTCCAGCCGATGGCCATCCCGGCGGCAGGGCTGTCCCTCAAGGCATCGACGGCATGGCGGACCACCGCAACCGCGCCGCCGCTGGAAAGGAAAATGTGCGCGCCCGCGCCGGCGCCAAACAGGGCCGCGGCGGCCACGCCAGCCAGAAGCGCCTTCCTCATCGCGATCCTCCCAAAACGGAGCCGCTTCCGGCTTTCACCCGCACGGGAAGAATACGCCAGGCACGAGGAAATACAAAGACGCGAATGGTGGCTGTCCGGGCCAGCAGAGCCAGGCTGGCCATGCCGGGTTCAGCCCAGGCGCGAACGCCAACGTATGCGAGTCCTTGGCATGCGCGCGTAATCATGGAAAACGTGAGGAGTTCGGCGCTGCATAATTCCGTCAACCGTCCGGGATTTTTGCGTTGCGCCCGCAAAAATCCGCCGCTAGGTTCCGCGGGACACCCCAACAACGGGTCATTGTTAGCGCAAAGTGAGAATGTCCCCTTTCTGCAAAGTGAGAATGTCCCCTTGATGGCGAAGAGCCGGAGGGGACGAGATGGGGGAGGTCGTGTTGGGAATGAGCGAACGGGAGCGCGAGCGGACG
>Ga0302320_10009203_pt1 | contig 21274 bp, 16 predicted proteins | sample Bog_T0_3_FD_202130 | JGI IMG/M metagenome (GOLD analysis project Ga0302320, IMG submission 202130) | Peat permafrost microbial communities from Stordalen Mire near Abisko, Sweden - Bog_T0_3 | ecosystem: Environmental > Terrestrial > Soil > Wetlands > Peat | place: Sweden: Abisko, Stordalen Mire...
CGCTGGTCGCGCCGGACAGCAGCCTGCCGTAGACCACCGCGCCCGTGGCGCAGGAGATGTCCACCCCGGCCATGATGGTTCCGTTGAAGGTGGTGCCGCTGCCCAGGGAAGCATTCTGGACCGGGACCCAGAACACGTTCTTGGCCTGGGCGCCGTTGACGAGGAGGACATCGGCGGTGGTGGCGAGGGCGGTGCCGATCTGGAAGACCCAGACGGCGTTGCCGTTGCCGCCCGCGTCGAGGGTGAGGGGCGTGGAGACCAGCATCGCTCCGGCCGAGGTGTAGGTGGCCGGGGGGATGCCCAGGGGATACAGCGCGCCCAGATCCGCGCGACGGTCACGGACGGATCGATTCCTCCTGGGGTTCACCAGGGGCAAAGTTATCGGAGTAGCACACCATTTTCAGCCCCACGGATTCCTGCATCCATGCGAAGTCTTTTCCATTGTCCGTCACGAGGGGCAACCCATGGGCGAGGGCGCAGGCTGCGATCCATGTGTCGTTCAACTGCGCTTCTCGTTTTGGGTTATCTTCGTCACGGACATGCAGTACCGCCGCCTTCTCGCCTGCAGCCACGATCTGTGCCCACTGCTGGGCGACGGCATCAGTGCCATCGATCAATCCGGTCTGCTCCAGAACCTCCTGGATCCCCCGTGCGTACTGGGCCTTCCGCTCATCTTCGGGAAGACGCTGGAGCCAGACATGCAACTCAGCCTCGGTGGGAAAGGCTCGAATCATGTCCTGCCCCTGAAGGTATGCCTCATACCGCTTGGCGCGTTCTTTGTCCTTCCGAAGTTTTCCGTGCTTCAGTTTCACCATCAGGGAAACCAGGTTGGTGTCCACCACAACGAGGGACATGAGTCATTCTCCTTCAAATTCCTGAAGGAAGGTCCCCAGGCTTTCGCCCGCCGCGGCGTCCAGGCTGGGGGCAAACTGGTCGAGGTGAAACCCGCCTGCCATGGGGCGCTTGGGGGGGTGAATCCCAGCGGGGTAATTCTCCGCGAGCAGTTCCAGGGGCTGGGGCGCCAGGATCACGCTTGAGCAGATCTCGGCCTTCCAGCTCCCTTGTTTCGGACGAGTGCGGCAGAACACTTTGGCGAAGATAACCTTCCGGGCCATGCCGTCGAACCGGTCATCCGTGTAGTCTTGGGGGAAATTGCAGGTCATCACGCCTTGGGCGGTGTGGACTTCGAAGGTGCGATCCTTGAAGTCGATTTCCATCAGGCGCCCCTTGAGGTTCAGCCACTGGGGGTCTGCGGCGATGAGCTTAGAAAAAGCCTTGAAATCATTTCGGTCGAATGTGGCATTGAAGGCCGATTCGTTGGAGTGGGCGGGTGGAATTTTCACGCCGAGACTGCAACCACGCCGGGTCAGGCGATCGAGCGCGGCCCTTTGCGGTTTGGCCCATTTCCAGCCTTCCGTCGGGTCGAAGCCGCCATTCTGGAAGTAGCAACGAGCCGCCTCTCGGGCCGGCCTGATGTCGGAAAGACCTTCTGGTTGGGGGGTTTTGAAACCGACCACCGCGCTGCCGGCCCTGATGGTTCCGACCATCTGGATGCTCTGCAGGGAAGGATCGAAGTTCTTCAGGCCCTTCATAAGGTCAGCAAGATCTTCCAGGTCTTCCGGGGTCAGGGCACCCTTCAGGGCGCCCTTGCCGCCGACCGACAGCACCAGATCAAGATCATTCCTTGTTCTGGTCATGGCAGCCTCCCGGAGTCAACGATCCCATCTTCGCGCGAAGGCACGCCTCGGGTCGAGGGCGGCTTTAGGTTGTCGACCTTATCAATAAGCTGAAAGGTACTTGTCCAGTTCCCAGGGCGTGACCTCCAGCCGGTAGTCCTCCCACTCCAGCCGCTTGGCCGAGATGAACCGGTCGCAGAGGTGGGCGCCCAGGGCCTCGCGGATGACCGTATCGGCCTCCAGCGCCTCGATGGCCTCGTCCAGGGAGCCCGGGAGCACGTTCAGCGCGGTCCGGCGCTCGGTCTCGGAGGGCAGGTAGAGGTTCTCCTCGCTGGATTCGGGCACCGGCAGCTCGCGGCGGATGCCGTCCAGTCCCGCCGCCAGCATCACCGCCAGCGCCAGGTAGGGATTGCAGCTGGGGTCGGGGCAGCGCAGCTCGATGCGGGTGGAGGTGGGGGTGTGCGAGCGGGGGATGCGGATGAGGGCGGAACGGTTGATGCGGCCCCAGCTGATGAACACCGGCGCCTCGTAGCCGCCCAGGCGCTTGTAGGAGTTCACCAGCGGCGCCAGGACGGCGCACATGCCGCGGGCGTGCAGCAGCTGCCCGGCCATGAAGCGCTTGGCCAGCATGGACAGCCCGTGGCTGTCACCGGGGTCGGAGAAGGCGTTGGAGCCGTTGGCCAGGTAGCTGAGGCTCTGGTGGATGTGCATGCCGCTGCCGGCGATGCCCCGGATCGGCTTGGGCATGAAGGTGGCGTACAGTCCCTGCTGCTGGGCCAGGGTCTTGAGCACCACCCGGACGGTGACGATGTTGTCGGCGGTCTTCAGCGCGTGGTCGAAGCGGAAGTCCATCTCGTGCTGGCCGGGCGCGATCTCGTGGTGCATGGCCTCGGTCTCGATGCCGAAGGCCGCCAGGGTCTCGGTCATCAGCCGCCACAGCCCCGTGGCCACCATGCTGGTGGGCTGGTCGAAGTAGCTGGCGCTGTCCACCGGCCGGGGCGGGACGAGGCTGCTGTCCGGGCCCGGCTTGAGCAGGAAGAACTCCAGCTCCGGCCCGGCGAAGTAGTCCAGGCCCATCTGCCCGGCCTGACGGAGCACGTTGCTGAGCACGGCCCGGGGGTCGCCCAGGAACGGCTGGCCGTCGGGGGTGAAGACGTTGCAGATGAGCCGCGCGGTGGCCTCGCCCCCGCCCAGCCAGGGCAGCACGGCGAAGGTGGCCAGGTCCGGCACCAGATGCATGTCGCTTTCGGCGATGCGGGCGAAGCCTTCGATGGAGGAGCCGTCGAACCAGATGCCGTGGTTGAGGGTGGCGGCCAGCTCGGCCACCGGGATGGTGACGTTCTTGACCGCGCCGCCCACGTCGGTGAACTGCAGGTCCACGAACTGGATCCGGTTCTCCTGGACGCGGGCCAGGATGGCTTCGGGGGTGGCGGGGGATGGGGTCATCTGTGCACTGCCTGCAGGCCGAAACCGATCACGACCAGCACTAGCAATACCACCAAACCCATCAGCACCGAAACGAAGATCGGCGAACGCCAGAACGGGGTGGCCTGGGCGGGGCCCGCGACCCGGTCCAGGATCCGCGGGTCCACGCTCTCCGGGTGGTCCAGGGCCTGGATCAGGGCGCGCATGTCGGGGCACCGCTGGCCGGGCTCGCCCTGCAGGGCCCAGGCCGTCACCGCCGCCAGCTCCACGGGGATGTCCCGGCCTTCCCGGTCCAGCCGGGGGGCGTTGCCCTGGAGGTGCAGGGCCATCACCACCATCTGGTTGTCGCCCTCGAACGGCAGGTGGCCGGAGAGCAGCTCGAACAGCATGGTGCCCACGGCGTAGACATCCGTGCGGGCGTCGCCGCGGTGCCCCTCGATCTGCTCCGGGGCCATGTAGTCCGGGGTGCCGGCGGCCCCGGTGAGGTTGGCGTAGGTCACCCGGAAGGCCTGCCGGGTGAGCGCGAGGCCGAAGTCCAGGATGACCGGCTCGCCCTGGGGCGTGATGAGGATGTTCTCCGGCTTGATGTCCCGGTGGATGATCCCGTGGTCGTGGCAGTGGGCCAGGGCGTCGGCGATCCCGCGGACGAGCGCGACGGCCTCCTCGGGGGGCATGGGCGCGCGCCGCTGGACCAGTTCCCGCATGGACTCGCCGGTGACCAGCCGGGTCACCAGGTAGGGGGTGGCGTTGAACTGCCCGGACCCCACGCCCTTCTGGATGGCCGGGTGGTCCAGGGTGCGCATGACCTCCAGCTCCCGCTGGAACCGCTCGTACTGGGCGGGGTCGCCGATGGACGCCCGGTTGGGGATCTTCAGCACGACTTCCTTCCCGCTGAGGAAATCGTAGGCGCGGTAGATGTCGCTCATGCCGCCCTGGGCGAGATGGGCGCTGATCTGGTAATGGTCGAACTGGTCGCCGATCTGGAGCACGGTCTCAGGCCTTAGGAAAGGATGCTGCGGATGGATTGAAGTATAGAGTGGATTGCCAGGGGTATCGGCTTCATCGGAACACCCTCCTGGGGCGGCCCGGCCAGGGACCGGAAGCGCAATGTGAGCAGGGAGAGGTTGTCGTCGCTCCCGTGTTCCATCGCGGCGGCGAGCATGGCCCGGTTGAAGCCCTCCAGTCCAGGCTCGGCCGCGGCGATCCGGGCGATCGCCTCGTCCTCCACGAAGCCCCAGACCCCGTCGGTGCAGAGCACGATCCGGTCCCCGGGCCGCACCTGGACCGCGAAGATGTCCGGCTGGACGAACAGCTCCAGCCCCAGGCACTTGTCCAGCACCGAGCGCTGATTGTGGCCGCGCACCTTGTCCGGGGAGAGCAGGCGCATGCGCACCAGCTCGCCCACCCGGGTGTGGTCCTGGGTCAGGCAGGTGGCCTGCCGGTCCCGCACCAGGTAGGCGCGGCTGTCGCCCACATGGGCCACGTGCAGGGTGTGCCCGGAAAGGTGCACGGCGGTCAGGGTGGTCCCCATCCGCCCCGCGCCCATGCGGGCGGCCATCTGGTAGATGCCCAGGTTGGCGTCCTGGACCGATTTGCGCAGCCGGTGGGGTGGGGTCCCTTCCAGCCCGTAGAAGCTCCGGAACAGGACCTCCAGCGCCAGCGCGCTGGCGATTCCGCCATGGGCGAACCCGCCCATGCCGTCGGCGATCCCGTACAGATGGCCGTGCCGGGCCGCCAGGCCGTCATCAGCTGGGCTGAGCCTGATGGCGTCCTGGTTGTCCTGGCGCACCGGGCCGGTGTCGGTCAGTCCGTGGGCCTCGATCTCGGGTGCTTCATCCGGCATCGGACGCCAGCAGGGCGCGCTTCTGGGCCTTGCTGTTGAGCACCAGGTAGACCGCGCTCACCGCGCCCCAGCCCAGGGTCATCCACAGGGCGAACCGGGTGGCGTTGGCGGACACCCCGGGGGTCTTGAGCCCGATCACCACGATGCCCACCAGCAGGGCCAGGTTGCCCAGCAGGCCGAGCAGGGGGATGATGGCGTGCTTGCCGCTGTGGAACTCGCTCTGGCCGGCGAAGGCGACGAAGGTCAGGCCGCAGATCAGGCCGTAGAGGATGAAGGTGCCGATGTTGGAGGCCAGGGTGATGCCGGTCAGGGCGGTGACGTTGTAGACGCCCACCGAGCCCAGGATGGCCGAGACGCCCACCAGCAGCCAGACGCCCAGGTGCGGGGTGGCGTGCTTGCCGTGCAGGGCGCCCATGACGCTGGGCATCTCCTTGTCCTGGGCCATGGCGAAGCTGATGCGCACGGCGGTGTTCATGGCCGCCAGGGTGGTGCCCAGCACGGCCAGGGCCACGGTGAGGGCGACCACGATCATGAGCATGAAGCCGTTGCCGCCCAGCATGGCGTCGCCGATCAGCCGGATCATGTCGCCGATGGGCGCGCCCGATGCCGCCACCGCCGCCATGCCGGTGGTGCGGGTGCCGTCGGACGCCACGTTCACCAGCTTCTCGCAGACCGCGAAGTTGGCGGCGAAGTACTCCAGCAGGTAGGCGAACACGCCCTGGATCACCAGCGACAGGATGATGCCGCGGGGGATGTCCTTCTTGGGGTTCTTGGCCTCGCCGGCCAGGGAGGTGGAGGATTCGAAGCCCACCAGGATCAGCATGGCGATGGTGGACTGGAACAGCATGGCCCCGAGGCTGTGCGGGAACACGATGGACATGGCGTGCGGGTGCGCCCACTGGGTGGCGTGCAGCGGATTCTTGATCCGGAACATGATCGCCAGGATGCTGAAGCCCACCAGCGACACCAGCTGGATGACGTTGATGACGATGGCCAGGTTGGTGGACCCGGTGATGCCGCGCACCGCGATGAAGCCCACGCCCACCGCGAACAGCACCGCGATGGCGATCTGGGCCGGCAGCGTGGCGTTGATGTTGAACTGGCCCAGGACGTAGGCCACCAGCGTGGCCATCATGGCCACCATCACCCCCGGGTAGACCCAGTAGAACAGGTGGGCGGCCCAGCCTGTGGCGAACTTGGCCAGGCGCGCGAAGCGGCGGTGCCCGGACTGTTCGCGGTCCAGGAAGGCCTTCTCGGCGAAGTAGTAGGACCCGCCGGCGCCCGCTTCGGGGTAGCGCCGGGCCAGCTCGGCGAAGGCCAGGGCGGTGAGGAAGGCCACCACCAGGGCTGCCACGATGCCGGTCCACATGTCGGAGTCGCCGCCGTTGTTGGCGGCCTGGACCTGCATGGTGATCCAGAGGAAGGCGCCCGGGGCGATCAGCGCCATGGCGTTCACGGTGACGCCGGTGAGGCCCAGGGTCCGCTTGAGGGCCGGGGTGGAGCTTGCTGGGGGTGTCATGGGAACTCCGTTAAAGGGTCGGGAAAATAAAGGTCGATCGCCGTCCAGGTGCAGGCCCGGGCGAAAGGGCGGATGGTTCCAGCCCTGGCAGGAGCCGTGCCAACCCGGTCATGCGATTCAAGAAACTGATCTAACTTAATGTTATTGAGAGGTTTGAAATATTTTTTGGAAACGGGTCTCCATCAAAATTGGCAACAAAAATGTAACATATAATATTTATTATTACATTTATGTTGGGATCGGACCTTTCCGGCCCAAACGCAAACCGGGTGCCCACAGGGCACCCGGCGTACAGGTGGTTCGAATTGCAGCCTACAACGAGGCCAGGGTGAGCGATGCACGGTCTGCCCTGGGAACTTCCACGCATACGGCATCGGCGGCTTCGCAGGGGCTCGAGGTCTGGAACTCCTGTCCGGGATTCTCCTGGGCCCCGCAGGGCACCCACCTGAGCAGTTCACTCCATTCCACGGTTCCCATGATTCCCTCCAGGCGCTGACGAAGCGTTCAATGACGTACATTTAGCAGGAGCCGTGCCAAGGCGGACCGTTCCCTGAATCCTAGGTTCAAACGCATGAATGGAATGGGTTATGGAAATATCCCGGCCGCCGATGGCCCTTTTCTCATCAACAGAAAAGTAATGATTTGGTGAATTAACTACAATTTTGTATGAAGATGCCAATCCGGTCGCTCTTCGCGCCGCCCATTCCGGCAGGACCAGGCCCCGGCCAGATGGCCAAGCCTCAGATCGGATAGGGGTCGATCACGAGAACTGGTGGACCTGGATTCCCGTAACCCCCGGTTGGGATTCCAGGAGCTTGATCAGGGCGGCAGTGCCGAGCCCATTGGGGAATTCCACCTCGAAGGTGATCCTGGCGTTCCCGTCGCCCGGGCGCTTCTCGAAATCGTATTCGTTCACCACCGCCCGCCCCTTGCCCAGGGCCGTGAACAGCTGGGGGATCGCTTCCGTTCTATCGGCAAACAGCAACGAAACTTTCCGACGCATCACCCTGTCTTTCTTGCTCTCGAATTTCCGGACAAATGTCAGAGCCGCCAATCCAAACAGGGTTGACGCCAAGGCTTCAGGGTACATGCCTGCCCCGGCGCACAACCCGATCGAGGCCACCAGCCAGAGCCCCGCGGCGGTGGTCAGCCCCTGCACGGTCAGGCCGGTCTTGAGGATGGCGCCGCCGGCCAGGAAGCCGATTCCGGTCACGACCGAAGCCGCGATCCTGGAAGGGTCGGTAGATAGGCCTGGGACATTCCCGTAGTTCTGGAAAAATTGGAAGTGGGCGGACACAACCATGAAAGTGGCCGACGCCATGGCCACGATGAGATGGGTGCGCAGTCCTGCCTGGCGGCCGTGCCGGTCCCTTTCCAGTCCGATGGTCCCACCGAGCGCGGCCCCGATTGCGATCCTGAGGATCATGTCAACGTGAGTGATTCCCATGGTGGCACCTGCGAAATAAGTGGATTGCATCAGTCCGGCCGGCCATTCCGAGGCGCAGGGGGTGAATCTGGAAATCCTCCTCAGCTCCTTCTTTTTCGTCCTGGGCAATTCGACATGGGTCTTGATGGTCTGAACTTGGTTCCTGATGGCCTGGGTGGGCTCCCCGCATGAATCAACCACCGCAATGATATATGGGTAATTGCAATGGAATCGGACTAGTTTTGCAATCTTTTTTTGCAAAATAGGCAAACCTCATCTTCACCACACACCCGGCATCCGGGCGACCTGCCGGATGGTCCTGATGCCGCACATCCCTGCGATGCACTGGCCCCGGAAAGGGTTTTCTCCAAGGCCGCCCCATTGCCGGGGCCATGCCCGCGGCGGAAAAAGGACCGCTCTGTTGTCGGGCCGGAAGGCTGCCGATAGGTTCTCCAAGCTGCCCAGGCCAGCAACCGGGACCGGAGCGCTTGAAGGTTTCCCCAAGGAGGATCCATGCCGGCATGGCCACGCCTGCTCTTGACGATCTGCCTCCCGGCGGCCGTGGCCGTGGCGGGAGCCCAGCCCGGCCCGTGGGCCGGCGGCGGGGGTGCCCTCGGCCTGACCCGGGTCATCGCCGAGCTGGTTCCGGCCAAGGTCGCGGCCCCGGAACTGGAAAGCTGGCGCCTGGCCGCCCAGCGCGGGGTGCCGGGCGCCCAGACCATGCTGGCGTCCATGTACTACCTGGGCGCGGGGATGCCCGCCGATCCGGAGGCCGCCCGGGCCTGGTACCGGAAGGCTGCTGAACAAGGCGACACCAAGGCCCAGACCATCATGGGGCTGATGTCCGAGGAGGCCGGGGATGCCCGGGAAGCCGCCCGCTGGTTCCGCCTGGCCGCGGAGCAGGGGGAGGCCGGCGCGCAGTCCCGGCTGGGCCAGCAGTGCTACCTGGGCGGGGAGCTGGCCGAAGCCCGGCTCTGGCTGGGCAAGGCCGCGGCCCAGGGCGACGCCTCGTCCCAGGCCCGGCTCGGGGCCATGTGCTACCTGGGGCAGGGCGCGCCCCGGGACAATGCCGAAGCCCTGAAGTGGCTGCGGCTCGCCTCGGCCCAGGGCGACCCCGGCGCCCAGGGCAGCCTGGGGCTGATGTACGCCCTGGGCGACGGCGTGCCCAGGGACGCCGTGGAGGCCTGCGCGTGGCTGCTCAAGGCCGGGGCCGGGGGCAACGAGCAGGCTGGCCGCACCGCCCAGCTGGTCATGGGCGGCCTCACCGCGGCCCAGATCGAGCAGGCCAAGGCGCGATAGTCAAGGCTGGGCGTAGCCCTCGCTGCGGATACCGTACTTGTTGACCTTGTAGTTGAAGATCCGTTCCGTGGTCTGCAGCAGCCGCGCCGCCCGGGCGCGGTTGCCCCGGGCCGACTTGAGGGCGTCCTGCAGCAGGTCCCGCTCGAAGGCCGCCACGGCTTCTTCGAACGGGGTGGCCAGGAAGGTGCCGGAGGCCTCGGCGGTCTGCAGGGTGGGGGGCAGGTGGTGGGCGTGGATGACGCCGCCTTCGCACACCAGCACCGCCCGCTCCATGCAGTTCTCCAGCTCGCGCACGTTGCCGGGCCAGTGGTAGGCCATGAGCATGTCGATGGCGGAGTTGGAGATCCGGCGCACGTCCTTGCCGTGGGCCACGGTGTACTTCTCCACGAAGTGGTCGGCCAGGAGCAGGATGTCGGTCTTGCGCTCGCGCAGGGGCGGCAGGAACACTTCGAACACGTTGAGCCGGTAGTAGAGATCCTCGCGGAAGCTCTTGTCCAGGATGGCCGCTTCCAGGTCCCGGTGGGTGGCCGCCACCACCCGCACATCCACCTTCATGGGCGCCCCGCCGCCCAGCCGCTCGAATTCGCGCTCCTGCAGCACCCGCAGCAGCTTCACCTGGGTGGCCGGGGACAGCTCGCCGATCTCGTCCAGGAACAGGGTGCCGCCGTGGGCCAGCTCGAACCGGCCCGGGCGGGCCTGGCGGGCGTCGGTGTAGGCGCCGGCCTCCACCCCGAACAGCTCCGACTCGATCAGGGTCTCGGGCAGGGCGCCGCAGCTGACCTTGATGAAGGGCTTTTCGGCCCGGGGGGAATTGTAGTGGATGGCCCGGGCCACCAGCTCCTTGCCGGTGCCGGACTCGCCGCGGATCAGCACGGTGGTGTTGGCCGGCGCCGCCTGGGCCACCTGCTCGAACACCTGGCCCATGGCGTGGCTGTTGCCGACCAGGTTGCGCAGTTCGTAGCGCTCGCGCAGCTCGTGCCGGAGCAGCTGGTTCTCCTCCAGCAGGCGCTGCCGGTCGGCGGCCACCAGCTGGGCCACCTTCATGGCCAGCCCGACCATGGAGGCGGCGATCTGCAGCAGCTTGGTGTCCCGCGGGAAATCCCGCTCCGGCAGGTAGGGCACGGTGAGGGCCAGGGTGCCCGAAGGGCGGCCGTCCAGGAACAGCGGCAGGCAGAGGAAGGACAGCTCCTGGCCGGACTTCCGGCCGCTGCGGCGGACCCTGGTGCGGTCCAGGAACAGAGGCTCTTCGCTCACCTTGGGCACGACGATGGCCTTGCCGAACTGGAACACCCGGCCGGTGATGCCTTCGCCGGGGCGGTAGCGCACCCCTTCGGCGGAGTTCTTGGGCAGGCCGCAGGAGGCCTCGATGCCCAGGTTGCCGGTGCCGGCGTCCTGGAGGGTGATGACGCCGCCCAGGGCGCTGAAGGCGTCGGCCAGGATCTCCAGGACCCGGGGCAGGGCGGCCCGGATGTCCCGGGCGGCCAGGGCGTGGCTCACGTCCAGGAGGGCGGTGAGAAGGAGGGGATCGTCCGGGGCGGCCATGCCCAGCATGATATTACAAAAATGTGTGTTTTTATAAAGGTTGTAACAATTTTGTCAATTATTAAAATGGCTGGATCTGTTGCGCTGAAACAGAATTTATTGATCCCATTGGATTTATTAATAGATCTATTATCCCCTGGGTCGGGGAACATGGAAGCTGGAACGACCCTGGGAGGGACCCTATGCAGTGGCAGCCAAGCGCAGGCATCTTCGGCGACCAGGCCAGCCGGGAACGGGACGCGTGCGGGGTGGGCTTCGTGGCTTCCCGCAGCGGCGCCAGTTCCCACGCCATCCTGCGCGAGGCCATCACCGCCCTCGGCTGCATGGAGCACCGCGGCGCCTGTGGCGCGGACCAGATCACCGGCGACGGTGCCGGGGTGATGACCGACATCCCGTTCGAACTGCTGGGCCACAAGCGCGGCGAAGTGGCCGTGGCCACCCTCTTCATGCCGAGGGATTCCCTGCGCCGGCAGAAGTCGCTGAACGTCTTCACCGCCACCATGGCCTTCCACGGGCTGGAGGTGGCCGGCTTCCGGGAGATCCCGGTGGACCCGTCGGTGCTGGGGGAGGAGGCCGTGCTGTCCCGGCCGGCCATGGTGCACGCCATCATCCGCCGCCCGGCCCACTGCCGCACGGACCAGTCCTTCGACCGCCTGCTCTACATGGTCAAGCAGGAGATCCGCACCAAGCAGGCCGAGCAGGGCATCAACAAGGAGTTCTTCTTCACCTCGCTCTCGGGCCGGACCATCGTCTACAAGGCCCTCACCGCCGCCGAGTCGCTGCACCGGTTCTACCTGGACCTGCAGAACCCGGCCTTCTCCACCCGCTTCGCCATGTTCCACCGGCGCTTCTCCACCAACACCCGCACCTCCTGGGACAAGGCCCAGCCGTTCCGGCTCATCGCCCACAACGGCGAGATCAACACCATCGCCGGCAACCGCTCCTGGGCCCACTCCCGGGAGCGCTCCATGGGCCTGATGCGCGACCAGATCCTCACCCGCACCGGCATCAGCGATTCCGGCAGCCTCAACGAGATGGTGGAGGCGCTCAGCCACCGCAGCGCCATTCCCCACATCGAGGACATCCTGGCCATCATGATGCCGCCGGCCCAGGGCCAGAGCGAGTTCTACCGGTTCTGGAGCCGGGCCATGGAGCCCTGGGACGGGCCGGCGATCATCATGTACTCCGACGGCAACACCGTGGGCGCGCGGCTGGACCGGCACGGCTTCCGGCCCTCGCGCTGGGCGGTCACCGAGGACACCTTCTACCTCTGCTCCGAGGCCGGCGCCTTCCACATCGACGAGAGCCTGATCCTGCGCAAGGGCACCCTGCACGCCGGCACCGGAGTGAAGGTGGACCTGGACACCGGGCGGTTCCACTTCCGCGACGCCAGCCAGTCCCGGGAGAACCGCGACGCCCGCTTCGACCCGCGCACGGTGCCGCTGCGCTCGGTGCCGGCCGAGGAGGAGCCGGTGGGCGTCTACCAGCGCAACCTGTTCCTGCTCACCGAGGAGGAGCAGGACAAGCTGCTCTTCCCCATGATCGCGGAAGGCAGGGAGGCCATCGGCTCCATGGGCGACACCGCCCGGCCCAACGTGTTCTCGCTGCAGTTCCGGCCGTTCTTCGACTACTTCTACCAGAACTTCGCCCAGGTCACCAATCCGCCCCTGGACTACCTGCGCGAGGAGAACGTCACCGACCTGTGCGTGTTCCTGGGGCGCAAGCCGAACATCTTCTTCCCCAAGGACCTGATCCCGCTGGAGCCGGCCATCGAGGCGCCGGTGCCGGTACTGGGCCTGGGCGAACTGCGCTTCCTGGAGGAGCTGGGGCGCAAGCGCGCCTCGGAATCGCACATCCTGCCCCAGACCTTCCCCATGACCTTCCTGCGCGACGCCGGCCCCGGCGGCTTCCGGCCGGCGGTGGAGAAGCTGGTGGCGGACGTGCTCAGGGCGGTGGAGCAGAAGTGCACCGTGGTGATCCTCAGCGACCGCTCGGCGGACCACGATCACCCGCCCATCCCCGGGCTGATCGCCCTGCGCGCGGTGGTGCACGCCCTCAACCATTCGGGCCTGCGCCTGAACGCCTCCATCGTCATGGACACCGGCGAGGTGCGCACGCCGCACCACCTGGCCGCGCTGCTCAGCTTCGGCGCCTCGGCGGTGTGCCCCTACCTGGCCCTGCGCATCGCCCGCACCGAACCGCACCGGCTGCTGGCCGGCCTCAGCCCCGACGAGCGCGAGCAGAACTACATCAAGGCCCTGGTCTCGGGCCTGCTGAAGATCATGTCCAAGAGCGGCATCTCCGTGCTGCAGAGCTACATCAGCGCCAAGCTGTTCACCGCCATCGGCCTGGGCGACGAGCTGATGGAGAACTTCTTCCCGGGCGACGCCAGCCCCATCGGCGGCATCGGCTACTTCGAGCTGGCCGCGGACGTGCTGCGCAAGACCGGTTCCGCGGCGCTGCCCGAGTGGCAGGACAGGCTGCTGAACACCCACCAGTTCCGCGAAGCCCCCAAGGGCACGGACGGGGAGCGCCACGCCATGACCACGGCCCGGGCCCGGGTGGTGCACCGCATGGTGCGCGAACCCTCCGCCGAGCTGTACGCGGAGTACCTCGGCCACGGCGACCTGGCCGAGCCCATCAGCGTGCGCCACCTGTTCGACCTCAAGCCGGGACCGGCGCTGGACCTGGACCAGGTGCAGCCGGCCTCGGCGATCCTGGCCGCCTTCGGCTCGGGGGCCATGTCCTTCGGCGCCGTGAGCGCCGAAAGCCAGCGCGACCTGATCCTGGCCATGCGCATGGTCGGCGGGCGCAGCAACAGCGGCGAAGGGGGCGAGAACCCCTACTACTACACCGACGGCATCACCGCCACCACCAAGCAGGTGGCCTCGGCCCGGTTCGGGGTCAGCGCCGAGTACCTGGTCACCGGCCAGGAGCTGCAGATCAAGGTGGCCCAGGGCGCCAAGCCCGGCGAGGGCGGCCAGCTGATGAAGGTCAAGGTGGACGCCGCCATCGCCCGGGCGCGCTTCTCCATGCCCGGGGTGGACCTGATCTCGCCGCCGCCCCTGCACGACATCTACAGCATCGAGGACCTGAAGGAGCTGATCTACGAGCTGCGGCAGGTGCACCCCACGGCCGAGATCAGCGTCAAGCTGGTCTCGGGCGCCGGCATCGGCCCCATCGCCGTGGGCGTGGTGAAGGCCGGGGCCGACATCATCTACATCGCCGGCGGCGACGGCGGCACCGGCGCGGCCACCCTGGGCTCCATGAAGCACTGCGGCCTGCCCTTCGAGTTCGGCCTGCTGGACGCCCACCGCACCCTGGTGGAGAACGGCCTGCGCGGCAGCGTCAAGCTGCGCGCCGACGGCGGCCTGCTCACCGGCCACGACATCGTGGTGGCCGCGCTGCTGGGCGCCGAAGGGTTCGACTTCGGCAAGCTGCTGCTGGTGGCCGAGGGCTGCATCATGGCCCGCATCTGCGAAAAGAACACCTGCCCGGCCGGCATCGCCACCCACGACCCCAAGTACAAGGCCCGCTACCAGGGCGGCCCGGAGCACATCGTGAGCCTGCTGCGCCTGCTGGCCGAGGACGTGCGCCGGCAGCTGGCCAGGCTCGGCTGCCGCACCCTGGAGGAGATCACCGGCCGCACCGACCTGCTGCTGCCGGCGGCCAAGCACATCGAGTACCTGGCCCAGCGCCGGCTGCACCTGGACCGGTTCCTGGCCGAGCCGTGCGGCTACGACGGCCACCCCCAGAAGCGGCCGGCGGAGGGCGTCTCGCCCCTGAACCGGCGCCTCCTGGTGGAGACCCGGGCGGCCCGGGAGTCCCAGACGGAATTCGAAGGGGCCTACCCCATCGCCACCACCGACCGGGCCGTACTGGCCACCCTGTCCGGCGTCCTGGCCAAGGGCGGCGGCTGCCGGGCCGTCCTCAAGTTCACCTTCCAGGGCAGTGCGGGGCAGGGGTTCGGGGTGTTCCTGGTGGACGGGATCCGCGCCACCCTCTTCGGCGAGGCCAACGATTCCGTGGCCAAGGGCATGTCCGGCGGGAGGATCGTGGTGCGCCCGCCCCTGGCGGCCAGGTTCCCGCCCGAAGAGAACGCCATCATCGGCAACTGCGCCCTGTACGGCGCCACCGGCGGCACCCTGTACGTCCATGGGCTGGCCGGCGACCGCTTCGCCGTGCGCAACAGCGGCGCCACCGCCGTGGTGGAGGGGGCCGGGCTGCATGCCTGCGAGTACATGACCCGGGGCACCGTGCTGTTCCTGGGCGCCGTCTCCCACAACGCCGGGGCCGGCATGACCGGCGGCAAGTTCTTCATGGAGCGCCGGCACGACCGCTTCGTGAACCGGAACTACGTGCAGGGGGTGGAACTGGACGAAGCGGACGGAGCCGAGCTGAGGGCCCTGCTCACCGACTACCAGGCCGCCACCGGCAGCCGCACCGCCCTGGCCCTGCTGGCGGAAGGGCTGGACCGGTTCGCCAAGTACGTCCCCATTTCGGTGGCCGCGGCCGTGGAGGAGCCCGCACCGGCGCCAGCCAGGTGATGGACCAGACGAAGCATCTTGACAACAACAATTAATATTCTAGAGTGTGCGTAGCCCATCCCCAGAACAGGAAAGAAAGCCGAAGACAGGGAGCAGACATCATGTCCATCCCGGACGAAGGCACGCGCACCGACCCAAGACCGGAACCCGAGGCCCCGCCGCCGTTCGATCTGGTTCTGCCCGAACTGGAGCTGCGGATCCTGGCCGGCCCGGTCTCCGCGCCCCGGGATCTGCGCTGCTACCTCGGCGGCATCATCGCCCTCTTCGTCATCACCTGCTTCGCCTCGCCCTACCTGCTGGAGCGGCCGGCCCCGGGCGCCGCCGGGGGGTCCAGGCAGGAGGTCCCCGCCGCCGCGCGTCCGTACTACGATCGGGCCGTCAACGGCGATGCCGGCGCCATGCGCATCCTGGGGAACATGTACTGCCAGGGACTGGACGTGCCCCGGGACATCCAGGAGGGCATCCAGTGGTACCACCGGGCCGTGGCCGCCGGCAGCCGGGAGGCGGTCCGGGACCTGGAGCGGCTGGGGCAGCCACTGTCGAACTAATGTATTCTTGGGGGAATCCCCCAGGAGCCACAGCATGCCGACGCCAGCTCGATCTCCGTTCCGGCTGGTCTGGCGCATTCTGGGCGGGCTGGTGGTCCTGGGAGGCGGCGGCGGGTATCTGTGCCGGCACCGGCTGCACCGCTGGTTCACCGGCGAAGGCCCGCGGCCGGGCTCAGTCTGGGGCGAACAGGACGATCTGGATTTCCAGCCCCGGATCCAGGAGGAGGGCCTGACTCCGGAAGCCGCCCCGAACTTCGGCCGCCTGCTGGACACCTTCAGGATCAAGCTCACCGCCCAGCAGAAGGCCTTCCTGGCCGCCAACCACTTCGTCCTGCTGCCCCGGGAGTCTACGACCCTGGCCGGCACCGCCAACCGGGACGAGCTGCTGGACGCCTTCGACCGGGTGGGCGGGGACGCCAACATCCTCAACCGGTCGCCGGAGAACGCCAAGCTGGTCACGCCGGACCTGGTCCTGCACGCCTTCAGCAGGTTCTTCGGCATGACCCTGGAACAGCTGGAGCGGGGCGAGCTGAGGCGCGACCTGCGGCATTTCCTGGAGGGGATCCTGGAGGTGGCCGCCGAGGCGGAAAAAGGGGCCCCGGCCGCAGCGGCCCCGGGCTACCAGCGGATCCGCGCCCAGATGGCGGTGGCCCTGGTCCTGCTGGAAAGCTGCGGCCCGCTGCCGCCGCCGTTCTTCGAAAGCCCCGAGGCCGAGAGGAGCTACGCGGAACTGGACGACACCCTCGACAGCTACGACAACGCGGCGGACCGTCTGCTCCAGCTGCTGCCGGACCTGCCCGAGGAGGGCTTCAACCGGGCCCTGAAGGAGCTGTCGCTGATCTACGAGGCCGAAGGCGCGGAGCCTTCGCCGCTGTTCGGCCAGTACGACCCGGAGACGCGCACCGACTACACCCAGTTCACGCCGCGCTCCTACTACGCCAGGTGCTCGGCCCTGCGCGCCTACTTCCGCGCCATGATCTACCTGGGCCGGTCCGGCTACGCGCTCAAGTCCGATGCCGGGCTCACCGACGCCGTCCTCCTGGCCGGCCTGTTCTCCCGCAAGGACGCCGCCGGCAAGCCGCCCGCCGTGGCCTGGCAGCGGATGATGGACATCACCACCCTGTACGCCGGGGCCAGCGACGACCTGACCTGCACGGAGTGGCGCGCATTCCTGAAGGACGCCGCCGGCAGCGAGGCTCCGGACGTCACACCCGAGCTCCTGGCCAGGCTGCGCCAGGGCGAAGGCAGGCTGAGGCAGCCGCGGATCCTGCCGGACCTGGCCCGGGACCGCAGGACCGCCCGCACCGACCCGGACCTGCGCCTGACCTCCCGGGTCTTCCGGATCTTCGGCCAGCGCTTCAGCTACGACGCCTGGATCCTGAACCGGCTGAACGCCAAGAGCAACCTCCCGGCCACGGCGCTCTACCTCCCGGCCTGCCTGGGGGACCGCCGCGCCCTGGCCCACGCGACCGAATTCGTGCGCAGGCAGGGCCCGGCGCCCATGTCCGACGCGGCGGTGGCGGCCGCCCTGGAGGATCTGGGCAAGGGGCTGGCCAGGGAACCGGCGGCCCAGTGGGAAGCCTCCCTGGGCGCCGGCTGGCTGGCGGTGCTCGGCACCCTCACCCACGCCTACGGCGCGGGCTACCCGCGCTACATGCAGTCCCAGCCGTTCGGCGACAAGCAGATCCAGACCTTCCTGGGCTCCTACACGGAACTCAAGCACAACACCCTGCTCTACTCCAAGCAGAGCTACGACGAGATGGGCGAAGGGGGCGACGGACCCATCCCCCCCGTGGTGAAGGGCTTCGTGGAGCCCAACCTGGCCTTCTGGAACGCGTTCTCGGGCCTGGTCCAGCGCACCCGGGCCCGGTTCGAGGGTGACGGCCTGTTCCCGCCGGGGGTGGTGCTGGAGCGGCTCAAGGAGTTCGTCCGGGACACGGAGTTCTACAGGAAGTTCGCCATCCGCGAGCTGAAGGGCGAGCCCATCTCCGACGAGGACTACGAGACCCTGCGGGTGCGCGGGCTCAGCTACATGGCCGAGCCGCTGTCGGGCGCGGACCAGGTCACCGAGGAGACCGGCAAGGTGGCCGTGGTGGTGGATGTGCTCACCGACGGGTGGGCCGGCACCGTGCTCTGCGAGGGCACCGGGCGGCCCTACCTGATGCTGGCCCTGGTGGGCAACGAGAAGAGCCCCAGGCTGACGGTGGGGCTGGCGTTCAACCACTACGAGTTCACCGAACCGCTGGGGACGCGCACCACGGACGAGGGCTGGAAGCCGCGGGTCTACGCGGGCTCCCCCCGGCCGCCCGCCAAGAACTTCTGGTACCAGTCGCTGGGGGTCCGCTAGTGTTCCGATGGGGACGCCGGACCCTGCCGGCGCTCTACCCCCACGCGGCCCTGTTCGAGGCGGCCGCGGCCCGGGCCCGCGTCCGCCCAGCGCCAGGCCTGACCGGGCTCACCGTCCCCCACCACCTGCTCGCCCGGCAGCTCATCGCCGACGCCTTCGCCACCGCGGGGAGCGGCTGGGACCGAGTGGTCATCCTCTGCCCCGACCACTTCCATCTGGGCGGCGCGCCGGTGTCGGTGGTGGACACCCACTTCGCGACCCCCTTCGGCACGATCGCCTGCGACGCCCGCCTGGCGCGGGCCCTGGCCCGGGTGCCGGGCGTGGGCCGCTCCGACCTGTTCTTCCGCGAGCACGGCTTCGGCAGCCTGCTGCCCTTCGTCAAGCACTTCCTGCCCCGGGCCAAGGTCTGCGCGGTGGCCATCAAGGCGGGCTCCGGCCGGGACCTGCTGGACCGCCTGGCGGAGACGCTGGGGCGGCAGCTGGACGCGGGGACCCTGCTGGTCCAGAGCACCGACTTTTCCCACTACCTGCCCCTGGCCGAGGCCCGGGCCCGGGACGCGGAAAGCCGGCGGGTGCTCCTGTACGGGGACCCGGCCAGCGCCTTCACCCTCAGGGAGCCCGGCCACATCGATTCCAGCGCGGCCCTCTACGTCCAGACCAGGCTCCAGCAGGAGGTCCACCACAGCCGCCCGGTGATCCTGGACCACCGCAATTCCCGGGACTACGCGCCCGATGCGGCGGACCGCACCACCAGCTACTTCGTGCTGGCCTACCAGGGCCAGCCGCGCCCGGAGGCTTCGCTGCTGTTCGCCGGGGACGTGATGCTCGGCCGGGAAGTGGAGGTCCGGATGCGCCGGAGGGATCCCTTCCGGGATCTGGCCCCGCTGCTGGGCCGGGCGGGGGCCGCGGTGGCCAACCTGGAGGGGCCCATCGCCGCCCCGGAGCGGACCGGCCCGCTCTGCTTCCATTTCCCGCCGGAATCCGCAGAAGCCCTGGCGCGGGCCGGTTTCACCCACCTGCAGCTGGCCAACAACCACGCGCTGGACCAGGGCCAGGCCGGCCTGGACCAGACCCGGGACCGGCTCCGCCAGGCGGGCCTGGCGGGCCTGGGCGATCCCTCCTGGGAGGCGGAGCCCCAGGCCGAGCCGGTGCAGGTGGGCCCGGAGCGGGTGCTCCTGGTCCCCTGGAACGCCACCGGGCCCTATGTCCAGCTGTCCCGCATGACGGAATTCCTGGGCGGGCTGCGCGCCCTCCACCGGCGGGCCCGCATCGTGGTGTCCGTCCACTGGGGCACCGAATACCATGGCCTGGCCGACCCCCGGCAGACCACCCTCGGGCGCGCCCTGGTGGACGCCGGCGCCGATCTGGTGGTGGGGCACCACCCCCACGTGGTGCAGAACGTCGAACGCCACAACGGCGGACTGATCTTCCACTCCCTGGGCAACCTGGTGTTCGACCAGTGGCGGCGGGAGGAGACCCGGGACGGCCTGCTGCTCAAGGTGACCTTCCCGGGCGGGGCGCTCCGGTGCGAACTGCTGCCCGTTGAGGGGCGCCACGCCCAGCCGCGCCTGGCCGAAGGCTTGGTGCGCTCCCGGGCCCTGGCGGCCCTGGCGGCGAAGAGTTCGCCGGAGCTGGGGCCGGGGATCCAGGCGGGGCTGCTCTTGTCGCCAGAATGACGACAGTCATGGAAGGGGTGCTCAAATGAGAACCATTCCGCTTCGGGATTTGACCTGGTGACGGGCAACCTGGCGCACTTCCCCGAGAAGATCCGGGCAGGAGTCAGTGTGTTGTCCCCGGCGGCCTATCTGGCCGGATGATTCCCGTTGGCGGCATGGCCGGGTTGGCCAGGAAGACGGATGCGGGCAGGCCGCGCCCGGTGGCGGGGTCCCGCAGGCTGCGCTTGAGCACGAAGTCGAACAGGAGCGGATTGACCCGTGCGATCTCGTTCAGGGCCCGGCGCTCCCGGGTGGTGATCACGTGGTAGTCCTCCAGGGGCGCCTGGGGGTCCAGCCCCTGGAACGCCTTCTCCACCAGGGCCCGGGCCGGGGGGCTGAGCCGGGCCAGGGAAACGGAGTTGGCCGGGGCCGCGACGGCGGTCCAGGCCAGGGCTGCCGCAGCCAGGAGGGTGCGGATGCCACGGAAGATCCCTTGGTGTCGGTGGAACATGTTCGCATCCCCTTGTCGGATCTGACCGGTTCATGCTGGCGGGGCCAGGTGGCCCGCACGGGGCTCAACGCAGCACGCGGCCCTGTTTGATTTTCCCGGAATCATTGGCAAAGGGACCCTCTCCTCTGCGGTACAACTCGACTCGGGGCACCAGGGCATCAGGGTATTCCTTCCAGGCTTCCCGGAAATCGGCGTTCAGCTCGATCAGACGCCGGAGCATGGCGGTCGCGAAGGCTTCCTGAAGGCCTTCGCTGGGTTCACCGTCCAATTCGAACAGGAAGCAGGGGCGGACTTGGGCGGCCTCCGTTTCGTGAAGGGAGAGACAGAAGGAGGTGGTGATCCGGGCCAGCTCCGGTTCCGCGTAGAGGCACTGTTCCAGGTCTTCCGGATAGATATTCGCGCCCATCACGCTCACGGTGTAATCCCTTCGGCCATAGACCCAGATGAACGGCAGGGGCAGGGTTCCATCAGGGTGATCGCCTTGCAGCTTGCGCACATCCACCCCCAGCGAAGTGAGCAACTGGGTCATCTGGTCAAAGCGCGCCACACCTCCCTGGTCGTGCACGTTGTAGCGGACACGGGGAGAAAGCAGGGCACCGCGGGTGATGGTGAAGAGCAGTTCCTGGTGCTCGTTCACCTCGACGTGGTGCATCAGGGGATTGTATTGGAAGAGCATGGGAAGACGGGAATCCTGGCCGAAGAGCCGTTCGCGAATCACAGGGTTTTCGCGGGCAGGGCGGCGGATGGCTACGGCAAGGGGGGTGAAGGAACGTGGGTAGCGCTTCAGGATGTCTGGATCGCTCATCGTTTCATCGCCTTTCAGAGCGTGGCCTGGATGACGTAGTCCACCTGCTTCTGGAAATGCCCCGGGTCCGCGGCGAAGGCGGCGCGGTAGATGATGCTGCCTTTGTCCAGGGCCAGGTCGGTGGCGAGCAC
>Ga0302320_10009205_pt1 | contig 21272 bp, 15 predicted proteins | sample Bog_T0_3_FD_202130 | JGI IMG/M metagenome (GOLD analysis project Ga0302320, IMG submission 202130) | Peat permafrost microbial communities from Stordalen Mire near Abisko, Sweden - Bog_T0_3 | ecosystem: Environmental > Terrestrial > Soil > Wetlands > Peat | place: Sweden: Abisko, Stordalen Mire...
GGAGCGTCATCATGGCATCGATCGGAGGCCCGCTGGCGCTGTTCATTACACGCACTAATTTCTCCGTTTCATCCGCAGTGGGTTTTCTTGCACTGTTCGGTGTATCAGTGCAGACCGGTGTGATCATGCTCGAGTATATTAACCAGCTTCGCGCCCGACGCCGCGGCATGGAAGAGACAACCAGCCAGCACATAGTCGAAGCGGCAATTGAGGGAGCTGTCCTTCGCCTCCGCCCCATCATGATGACCATGCTGGTAGCCACATTAGGTCTGCTCCCCGCGTCGCTCTCGCACGCCATCGGTTCGGACTCTCAGCGCCCCTTCGCTATAGTGATTGTCGGCGGCCTGCTCGCGAATCTCGTCATAGGCGTCTTCCTGCTGCCCACTCTCTACGTATGGGTAGCCCGCGAAGACGACATCCTTCCCGCAGCCGAAGCCAATGAAGACTTCTAGGGCAGAGCTCAGGGAGGAGGAGTCAACGGCAAGGCTCTTAGCTGTTTCCAGGTCCCGGTGTCATTCTTCCCGCAGGACTTCCAACGGCCTCAGCCCCAATATCCGGTAACTGGCAATCCATCCTGTAGCTGTTGCCAGCACTGCGGTCCCCACCAGCGCAATCGCCGTCGCATACCACTCGACGTGAAACACCACTTCCAGCCTGTGCAGCAGCAAGCGCGTCAGAATGTTCGCAAACACCACACCCACTGATCCGGCGAGCAGTCCCAGGACACTGAACTCCACGCTGAACGTCCGCACAATTCGCATCCGCGTAGCGCCCAGGGTCTTCAGCACAACTGCTTCGCGCATCCGCCTGAACCGCGTGCTGGCGATGCTCGAAGCGAGAATCATCAACCCCGCAAAGATCGAGAATCCGGCAAGAAACCGAACTACAAACGTAATCTGATTGACGACGCTTTCGATTCGCTCCAGCACATCTGCCAGATTGATCACGGTGATCGTCGGATAAGCCTGGAAAAGGGCGCGCTCCATCGCACCTACCTGCTTCGGATCGATGTGCGCGCCGGCGTACCATGTCGACGCCTCGTCCTTTGCCTGCCCCGATGGGAGAACGAACGAAGCCTGAGTTCCCAGGTGCTGTCCATCGGCACGATAGATCGCCGACACCTTGAGAGTCCGAACCGTTCCACCAAGCTCCAATTCCACCGCCGAACCCAAACCCAAATGGAGTCGATCAGCGACGCCAGTGCCGACGGCTATTTCTGCAGCACCACTGTCTGTCCACCATTTGCCCTGCAACACTTTGTCGCCGTCGGGCGGCGCATCGCCCCAGCTTAATCTTGCGCTCTCCAACATGCGGCGCGGAAAATGCTGTTCCTTCAACTGGTCCAGCGGCTTGCCGTTCAACGAAACAAACCGGCCTGTCACCATTGGCAAGAGGTCGAGCCCGCCAACCATGCCGTTCTGATGCGCGAAGAAGTCCTTCACACCTGCGATCTCATCCGTGGTTACATCGATGAGGAAAATGTTGGGCACCTTCGGAGAAGCTGTCTCACGCAAGTCTCTTAGCAGTGTCGCCTGCATCAGGTAGACGGTGAGAATCAGCATCACTCCCAAGCCAAGCGATGCCAGCACAGCGGCTGATTGATTTCCCGGCCGATAAAGATTCGCCAGCCCATGCCGCAGAAATGAAGGAAGCTGCAGCCGCACGCTGCCCAATACAAGCTTTAGGACAAACAGAGTCAAAGCGGCCAAAGCCAACAGCACAACGAGAGCGATCGCAAAGGCAACTCCAAAAATCGAACCAACTATCGCCGAATCCGAAAGCGCCCAGGCCACTCCAATCAGCGGCAACACAAGCAGGACCGAGACAAGCACCTGCGGCCAGCGTTTCAACCAGCGTTCAAAGAATCCTGACAACCCGCCCGACCCTGAATCCACCAGCCTGCGTAGAACCAGCACTGGTCTTACTCCGCGCACTTCCAGCAGCGGCGGCAGGCAAAACAGAAGTGTGGTCAGCAGCCCTGTTCCCAAGCCTGCGGCAGCAGACCTCCATGGAAAACCCAATGTCGCGTGAACCGGCAGCAAATTGCCAAACACCGCAGGCAGCGCCGCCATCACGCCTACGCCCGCAGCCACACCTAGCACACCTCCGGCCAACCCAAGTCCCAGAGTCTGGAGCAGAAAAATCCGCAGCAAATCTCCAGAACCAGCACCTAGGGCCTTCAGGATCGCCAGCATATCCATGCGCTGTTCGAGATGCGCGTGCATCGCCATCGCCACGCCAATCGCGCCCAACACCATGGCCACCAGGCAAATCAGGCTCAGAATCGCAGTGGAGTTGTCCAGCCCCTGGCTCAGCCCGGGATTGCCTTCGCGATAATCCATCACCTGCGCATCGGGGAGCGCATCTTCAAGCTGCTTGCGCATGTTTACTGGATCAACCGCGCCGGCACTCGTTTTCAGGCCAGCGTTCTTCGCTTCTGGCAGCTTCAGCAACAGCCGCTGACTGGCCCTGCTGCCCAAGGCAATCAGCCCGGTCCGAGCCAATGCGGTTTGGGAAATCATTACCCGCGGTCCCATGCCAGCCCCGGCTGTCATCCGATCCGGTTCCTGCTTCAGCACGGCCGCAATCTTGAAATTTCTGCCGCCAAGGCGCAGAGTCTGCCCTACCTGCGCATTCAGCCGGATCAGAAACTCGTCCGCCACTACTGCCGAATCGCCATCGAGAGCCTGTTGCAAGCTCATCGCCGGCTCCAACTCTGCCTTTCCGTAAAACGGATAGTCAGCCGGATCAACGGCCTTCAACGACACGAGCAAAGGCACGGGGTCCGGTGGCACGGAGGCCATCGAAATTGTCTCTGTCACCCATGTCGTCCGAATCCCGGGGCCGTCCTTCTGAAGAATGGCCGCAATCTTCCCCTTGTCTTCCACAGATGGTTCGTGAAATAGCCGCGCGCTTAAATCCCCGGCCATCAATGACCTGGCTTCTGAACTTAAAGTTCGCTTAAAGCTTTCGCTGAAGCCGCGTACGCCTACAAGTGCGGCGACTCCCACGGCGACCGACAGCACTACAAATCCAAACTTGCCCGGCGCCGACTTTAAATCCCGCCAGCCGATAGCCGCAGCCCGCCGCCAACTCAAAGCTCGTTTAGCCATTTTGCGTATGCTCCGCTACTTCGAAAGGAGCCACAAACGGCAGGGTATCCTCGACCACCAATCCGTCCTTCAGCACGATCTTCCTGTCCGCCAACCGCGCCACCTCGGGATCGTGCGTCACCAGAACCAGCGTTGTCCCGGCTTCTCGATTTCTGTTCAAAAGCAGATCCAGAACCAGCTTTCCATTCGCCGAGTCGAGGTTCCCCGTAGGCTCATCGGCCATCACAATTGGAGGCTCCACCACGAACGCCCGCGCCAGGGCCACCCGCTGCTGCTCTCCGCCAGAAAGCTGCACTGGATAATGATCCACCCGCTCTGCCAGTCCGACTTCGCCCAGCAGCCGCCGCGCCTGGCTGATCCCGTTCCCTTCCAAGTTCAGTTCAAATGGAAGCAGGACATTTTCGAGCGCCGTCAGCGTCTGAATCAGCTGGTACGACTGAAAGACGAATCCGATTTTCCGGCCGCGCACAGCCGCCAATTCTGCCTCAACCAGGTTGTGAATTGGCACCCCGTCCAGCCAGATTTCGCCGGAACTCGGAGTATCGAGCCCCGCAAGCAGGCCAAGCAGGGTACTTTTCCCGCTCCCGCTGGCGCCCACAATGGCCACGAACTGGCCCGCCGGAATAGTGAGGTTGATCCCCCTTAGGATCTCAACCCGCCGCGCTCCGTTTTGTATCCACTTCTTCGCATCCCGAACCTCAATCACTAAGCCTCCGCCTGATTCCCGATTTCAAATCCTTCGTCCCCAGTCCCCGCACTTCGTTACACTATCCATGTGTACGTTGCCCGCAGGCTTGTTGTTTCAATCTGTCTCTTGGTTCTGGCCGGTGCGGCCTTTACCGGAACCGCGCAAGCTGCAGACCGCCCGCTTCTGGTCTGCTTCGGCGACAGCATAACCGCCGGATACGGCCTGCAGACGGGCCAGGCCTATCCCGATTATCTGCAGCAAAAACTTGACGCCCTTGGCTACCATTACAAGGTCAGCAACCAGGGTACAAGCGGCGCAACGACGAAAGACGCCGTTGGCGACCTCCGCTCGATTTTGCTCTTGCACCCCGAGGTCGTGATCGTCGAGTTTGGGGGCAACGATGGGCTTCGCGGCCTTCCTCCCGACCAGACGCGGCACAATCTCGACCAGGTGCTCACCACGCTGGAAGCGGCTCATATAAAGATACTGCTTGCCGGCATCACTCTCCCGCCGAATTACGGCAAAGACTATATCCAGTCCTTTGATCAGGTCTTCCGCGACATGGCGGCAAAGCATCACACCGCCTTTATCCCCATGATCTACGTAAACCTGATCAACGTTCCCAACACCATCCAGCAGGACGGCATCCATCCCACAGCCAAGGGCTCGAACATCCTCGCCGACACTTTGCTCCCCGCTCTGAAACCCCTTCTGCATAAGTAAAGCAATTGATGATAGAAGCCCTATACTTTGGAAAGACCCACCCTCCGCAATGTCGAACCAGCCACAAACCGAAGCTGCCCAGCTGCCGCTGAACAAGGTTCCTCCTCGTTCAATCGCTTACCTGGTCAGCCGCTATCCGATTTTGTCGATGATCTTCGTTTTGCGCGAAGTGATGGCATTGCGCGCACTTGGTTTTCGCATTGAAACGGCCTCCATCAACCCGCCGGACCGATCGCCGGAAAAACTGACTCCGCTGGAACGGGAAGAGGCTGCTCGAACTTATTGTGTGAAATGCCACGGGATTGTAGGGGCCATCTCGGCACACTTCAAGACATTTCTGCTGAACTTTCCGGGGTATTGGCGTGGTGTGACTCTTGTCTTACAACTCGCAGGGTTGGACTTGCAACGGCTTTTCCTGAACCTTGCCTATTTTACTGAGGGCTTGATGGTGGGCCAGTGGATGAAGGGCAACGGCCAGACACACCTGCATGTACATCTGGCCTCGCAGGCGGCAAGTGTTGGGCTGTTCACGCAGCGGGTTTTCGCCGTGGGATATTCATTGACGGTGCATGGGCCAGACGAGTTCTACGACGCTGGCGGCCAGTGCCTGACGCAGAAGATTGCCGCGGCGGACTTCGTTGTCTGCATTAGTTCTTACACGCGCAGCCAGTTGATGAAGCTGTCTCCTTATGCGCATTGGACGAAGTTTGTCGTCGTACGGCTTGGTGTTGATCCGACGCTCTTCTCTCCGTTGCCTCATCGTGCGCCACAAGACGTTTTTGAGATTCTCTGCGTTGGTAGACTGACACCGGCCAAGGGGCAGCATCTGTTGATTGATGCCGTGGACCGGCTTTCTCGGCAGGGCCGTCGCGTTCGCCTTCGACTTGTTGGCGATGGTCCGGATTACGCTTCGTTGCGGGCTTGCGCTGATCGGCTCGCTGCAACGGAGTCTGTTGTGTTTGAAGGGGCTGTGAATCAGGATCGAATTCGCAGCGTCTATGCCACTGCGGATTTGTTCTGCCTTCCCAGCTTTGCCGAGGGGCTCCCTGTGGTGCTGATGGAAGCGATATCAATGCAGATTCCGTGCATTTCAACGACAATTGCCGGAATTCCTGAGTTGATCCGCGATGGGGTTGATGGGCTGCTTGTTCCGGCTTCAGACGCAGAAGCACTGGTGGAGGCAATTGCGAGATTGATGGACGATGGGGACTTGCGGAATCGACTGGCTTTGAGCGGGCGGGAGCGCCTATTGGAGCATTACGATCTCGGTCGTAATGTTGAGGCGCTTGCCAGGGTCTTCGCTGAACGCATCCCGGCTTAGGACCGAGCCAGCAGTTGGGCCACCGCCGCAATCAAGCCTGAGACATCCGACGGATTTGCCTCTATCGCTGGTTTCCAATTTGATTCGCGCAAGGTCCCGCTGGTGATCGGTCCGATGGAAACGGCTGGAACCCCTGCGAATGGCCATGAAACATTGGCTGCACGGGCCGCAGTTTGGAGATGAGTAACACTCGACGAACTGGTGAAAGTCGCTGCGTCGATCCCTTCTGAGATGGCCTGTCTCAATTGTTCAGGCGCCGCTTCAGGCAGAACGTTCTGGTAAGCGTCGACGAAGTTGACTTCGGCTCCCGCGGCCTGCAAGGCATCAGGGATTACATCTCTGGCGACGGTCGCGCGAGCAAGCAGGATTTTTTGATGAGCCACGCGGCCTACCAGAGCCTCTACCAAACTTTCAGCCACGTATGATTCTGCGGTTAGAGTAATCTGAAACCCCTCATGCCTGGCCGCCGCCGCTGTGGCTTCCCCCACCGCGGCTACCTTCAGGCCGGAATGATGGACGAGCGGGAAGCCGAGCAAAGCCGCACGATCGGCGAGCGCACGCACGGTATTTGCGCTGGTCAGGATCAACCAATCGTAATCTTTTAGGCTTTGGAGGGCCGAATCCAGGGGCGCGTAACTTTCCGGCGGCTGAATCTCAAGTACCGGGACCTCGACCGGTGTCGCACCAAGGGCCCGCAAACCGTCGCTGAGCTTTCCGGCTTGACGCGCAGCGCGGGTTACCAGCACTCGGCGCCCTAGCAGCGGAAGCGAACTCACCGATTCCCCTCGCTTGAAGCAGCTTCAAGCAATGGTCCCGCGCCAGCATCGATCAGCGATTTTGCAGCCAGGTTTCCGAGCGCCACAGGATCGCAGCCAGCGCGAAGCATGCTGCGGAAGATTCTGACTGTTGCGCCCGTTTCCGGAGCGGCAACCACGCCGAAAATCTCCACGAATGGAATTGCGTCGAACGCCCATTCTGGCTGGGGTTTCATCCGACAGTGAATGCCGATAGGAACCTGGCAGCCTCCGCCCAATGCGGCCAATGCAGCTCGCTCGGCGGTTACAGCAAATCGCGTTGTTGCATCGTCAAGGAAGGCAATCGCCGCAATCGTCGCGAGATCGTCCTTGCGAGTCTCGATGCCGAGCGAGCCCTGGCCTGCGGCGGGACAAAAATCCTTCGGCTCAAGTCGCTCGCGCACCCATTCGGTCTTTTCGAGGCGGTCCAAACCGGCTGCGGCCAGCAAAATTGCGTCTACCTGGCCTTCAGACAGCTTGCGCAGACGCGTATCTACATTTCCTCGAAACTCCACCGACTCAATATCCGGCCTCAGCGCCTTCAATTGAGCGCGACGCCGCTGGCTGCTGGTTCCAACGCGCGCACCTTGGGGAAGCTCGGTCAACCCGTCATACGTTAGCGAAACAAACACGTCGCGCGGGTCGACTCTTGGAGGCGTAGCGGCGAGTGCAAAAGGCTCGGGCAATTCGGTGGGAAGATCTTTTAACGAATGGACTGCCAGATCGACGCGTCCCTCAGCCAATGCTTCTTCGATTTCTCTCGTAAACATTCCCTTGGAGCCGACCTGCGCAAAAGTAACTTCCTGGAGGCGGTCGCCTGTTGTCTTGATAATCTCAATCTCGATTTCGTTACCCTGATCGCGCAACAACGCGGCAATATGATTGGCCTGCCAAAGAGCAAGTTGCGAACCACGGCTTCCAATGCGCAGCTTCATCGGCGGGTCTCCTGGGTATCGAGTTCCTCAGCGGCTAAAGGCGACGCTGACTCTGCTGTCTGTATACGGGGGGTGAAACCTCCATCTCGCTCCGATGTGGGTTTTTCCGCAGCCACCGAGACCGACCACTCCTCGCAAACAGCATCCAGCCTTGCCTGGTCGCTTTCGCGCGCGGCCTGTTTTAACGCCTGCATGGGTGGATGAAGAAACTTGTTGACCAGACCTCGGGTCAGCGCCTCGACGGCGGCTATTTGTTCTGCTGTCAGACCGCCGAGCCGGGCTTGAACCCGTCGCAACTCCGTCTGGCGAATCTCTTCGGCTTGACGCTGCAGAGCTACGATTGCGGGCGCGACATTCACGGTGCGCTGTTTCTGCTGGAAACGTTCGACCTCGCCGGCAATCAATGTTTCGGCGTCACTGGCCTCACGGCTGCGCTCGGCAAGATGTGCAGCGGCAACGGCCTGCAGATCGTCGATGTCATAGACAAAAATGCCTTCGAGCTTACCCATCTCCGGATCAACGTCGCGTGGCACTGCGATATCGATAAAGAACATGGGCCGATTGCGGCGGCGCTGCATGAATCCCTGCCCATGTTCGCGGCGGAAGATGGGATGGGGCGCGCCGGTTGAGCTGATCACAATGTCAGCCTCACAGGCTGCCTCATAAAGTTGGTCGTATGGAATGACGCGGCCGGAAAATTGGTCGGCCATGCGCCGCGCCCGCTCCTGGGTGCGATTGCTCACCAGGATCGCTCCGGCGCCCTGCTGGACAAGATGCCGTGCAGCCAGTTCGCTCATCTTGCCAGCGCCGACAAGGAAGACGGTCCGGCCCTGCAATGAGCCGAAGATCTTTTTTGCCAAATCTACGGCGACTGAGGCAATCGAAACGGAACTCGAACCTATTTCTGTCTCTGTGCGGACTTTTTTTGCGGCGGCAAAGGCGCTTTGCAACAGGTGTTCCAGTTGGCCCGCAACTGTGCCGGCTGCGCGTGCTACAGCGAAAGCTTCCTTGACCTGACCTAGAATCTGCGGTTCACCCACTACCATTGAATCCAGACTGGCGGCTACGCGGAACAAGTGCCGGACCGCGTCGCGATCCTGCTGCTGGTAGATGTGCGGCTCGAGCAACGCACGATCCAGGCCAAAGTGCTGGTGAAGGAAGCCGGTCAGGTCGGTGTCCGGCGACTCCACTGCTGCCAGCAATTCGACTCTGTTACAGGTGGAAACAATCATGCACTCGGAGACGCCTTCGACCGCAGCTAATGCTCGGGTCGTCTGCGCCAGGTCTTCGCGGCTGATGGCGATCCGCTCGCGCAGGGCGATAGGCGCGGTTTTGTAGTTGACTCCAATGATCGCCAGGGTCATTGGGCACCGAACCTGTGTACGTGGCTAAAAAGGTTGGCAGTCCAAACCACTACCATCACTGCAAAAACCGCACCGGAGAGATAGGCAGCTTTGCGTCCGCGGAGGCCGGCCGAACGCCTGACCAGTAGCAGAACTACGTAGATGGCCCAACTTACAAACGTGGCAATGATTTTAGGATCAAGGAAATACGCCGCGCCGAGCGGTGTTTCCTGAGCGAGAACGGCCCCTATCACCAAGCCAACGGTCATGCAGGGGAAACCGAATTCCAGCATGGCCTCGGAGATGCGTTCAAGAGTGTCGAGAGGGGGTAGCCAGTCGAGCGGAGCCCATCTTGAATCTTCCGCATTGAGGGGTCGGGCTTTGGGCTTCACTTTGAGCCGGCGCTCTTGCACAAGGTAAAGGATGGAAGCCAGCAAGCTGAATCCGAGCCCGACATAGGCCAGCATGAGCGCCGCAATATGGGCGGTAAGCCAGCTAAGGCGGACGCCCTGCGATGGAAAAGTGTAGCGATCCGGTCCCAGCGCGGGAGCGATAAGCATAAAAAATGTGACCGGCAAGGCAAACAAACCAAGGGAGATGGCGTCGTAGAACCACCACATCAGGAAAAACACAGAGGTAACGGCCAGACCTAGGAGGGACTGCACTTCCCGCACCCCTACCGGCACCAGGCGATGCGCAAGAGCCAGCATTTCCACGACGGAGACAAAGTGGAAGAACCAAGCCATTCCGCCCAGGTGAACGCACCAGCGGCGCCAGCGGTCGACTTTGTAGAGCACGGCCGGGAAGATGGCGACACCCGCCGCCGCGTACAAAAGAGCCGCAACTCGAAGCCAGAGCAGATACATATCGACTTTCACCTTAATGGCGTAACTGCTCAGTATACTGTGATCTAAATCACCAAATAAGCGCCAGGCGGGACTGAAGACCGGATCATTGAAGCCTAAAAGCCCTTCTTCATGATCTCAAGGCCGGCTTTCGAGACCTGGACATCGTCCTCCGACTTGCCACCACTGAAGGCTACGATGATGTATCCGCCTTTAATTTGGAGGATCACGCCGCCCTGCCAGCCGAATTCGCCGGTCATGGGAGGACGCTTGGCGGTTCCGCTGTTCTGGAGGGTGCTGGCCATCTCGGCTGACTTGGCGTAGGCGATGCCGAGGAGATTATTGCCTTTTTCGCTGGCCTTGGTGTCAGTCATGTGTCCTACGACTGCCATTTTGGAAGTCCAGCCTTCGATGGTGTCACCCGGGGCGAAACTGACTACGGCAACGCCTTGGATGTTGAGCTCGGCGGCTTTTTGCTTCATGGTTTCGAGAGCCGCGGTGGCCAGGGTGTCGAATTTCTTTGCGTTTACAGGTTTAGGCGCGTTGGCCGCAATGGCATGGCTGGTGCTCACGGCAATGGTTGCTGCGAACAGAATTCCGAGGACAAGCTTCGGTGTCTTCATTCAATCCCTTTCTCGTCGGCAAGTCACTCGCAATCTCAAGACCTGCCTTGTCACCGAAGTAGTCTACTCTGCGCGTGTGCTTCCACAGCCCGGAGATTGGATGTCGCTGGTCCGACGGCTCAAGCACGCATCCACCCCGCAAAGGTATTCTTAAAGCCAAAGTGATCAAGGAAGACAAACAACCCGAGGCTGTTCCGCTTCCAGATGTGGAGGAAGGATCTGCTAAATCGATCGCTCTGAGCGAGCCGAGCGCCGCTCCATCGACCCCGAGTCCGGACCACAGTCTCGCCGACCTAACGCCGTTTATGCGGCAATGGACGGCGGCTAAGCGCGAGAATCCTGATGCGCTGCTCTTCTTCCGCATGGGGGACTTCTACGAACTTTTCTATGACGACGCGGTGACCGTGAGCCGGGAGTTGCAACTGACCTTGACGGCGCGGGACAAGGAGCGTTCGCAGCCTATGTGCGGGGTTCCCTATCACGCGGTGGAGAGCTATCTGACGCGATTGCTGCGCAAGGGATACCGCATTGCCATTTGCGATCAGATGGAGGATCCGAAGCTCACCAAGAAGATTGTGCGGCGCGAAGTAACTCGCGTGCTTACGCCCGGGACTGCGTTGGACAACGCGCTGGGACAGGAACAGAACAATTTTCTGGCGGCGTTCTTCGAGACGGGTTCGGCGAAAGAGCCGGTCTGTGCGGTGGCGCTGCTGGATGTTTCAACGGGGGAGTTTCGGACAGCGGAGTTTACGGGTGCGACAGCGCGACAGCAGGCTGTGGATGAAATTGTGAAGGCAGCACCAAGCGAAGTTCTGTTGGCGGCGAGTGCAGAATTACCTGCGCAACTGGAACGCGGCCTGGAGCGCATTGCGGCGCGGACACGCGTGGACGATTGGGTATGGACGCGGGATTTTGCGGTTCCGCTGGTTGAGCGGCAACTGAATGTGCGCACGCTGGAGGGGTATGGGCTGGACACACATCCGGCTGCGGCAATCGCGGCCGGAGTGGTGCTGCATTATGTGCGGACGACGCAGAAAAACGAAGCGCTTCATATCGACAGCTTGAAGTTTCAGGAACACTCAACGGAGCTCGAACTCGACCAGGTTACGGTGCGGAATCTCGAACTTGTTGAGCCGCTATTTGCTGGACAAGACGCGCGGGCTACTCTTTTTCACACGTTGGATGCATGCCAGACACCAATGGGGAAGCGACTGCTGCGCGCTACGATTTTGCGGCCGCTTCTGGATACGCAGGCGTTGGAGGCTCGCTATGAGGCAGTGGCCGAGGCGCATGGCGACTTGCTCAAGCGCGAAGAGATGCGGCGGGCTTTTAACGGGATATTGGATTTGGAGCGGCTGCTAGCGCGGCTGTCACTTGACTCAGCCGGGCCGCGCGATGTGCGTGCGTTGGCGGCGAGCCTGGGTAAGTTGCCGAATCTGAAGTTGGCTCTGGATGCGATGCGGGCTGGGCTCTGGTGTGCGATGGCCGGCAGGCTGGACACACTCGAAGATGTGACGACGTTGATTGAGACCACGCTGGTTGCCGAGCCGCCCCTCACATTGGCGGATGGAGGCGGAATTGCGAGCGGTGTAGATACAGAGCTTGACGAGCTACGCACTATTTCTTCTACTGGACGGCAGTCGATTGCTGCAATTGAAGAGCGCGAGCGGCAACGGACTGGGATTGGATCGCTCAAGGTTCGGTATAACACGGTATTCGGGTATTACATCGAGATTACAAAAGCTAACATGGCGTTGGCGCCGGCAGACTACGAGCGCAAGCAGACGCTGGTCAATGCGGAGCGCTTTACTACTCCTGAGTTAAAGGAGTACGAGAGAAAGATTCTAACTGCACACGACCGTTCAATTGAGATCGAGAAGCGAATCTTTGTTGAGCTGAGGAAAACGGTGCTTGAGACAGCGAGCCGCATTCGACGGAGTTCGGCGGCTGTTGCGGAGGCTGACCTGGTGGCAAACTTTGCGCACCTGGCCTCGCTGCGGCGCTATGTGCGGCCAACTATAGTTGAAGAACCCGTGCTGGAGGCTGTAGCGGGTCGACATCCGGTAATTGAGCAGTGGATGGAGGAGACGCGCGAAGGGCGATTCATAGCGAACGATCTGTATTTGAACGCGTCCGACCTCCATGAAGAAGGCGAAGGTCCGAGCTTATTACTTATAACTGGTCCTAACATGGGTGGGAAGAGCACTTATCTCCGCCAAGCGGCCATGTTAGTTCTGATGGCACAGATGGGAAGCTTTGTGCCGGCAACCAGTTTGCGCTATGGGCTGGTGGATAGGATCTATACGCGCATCGGGGCGAGCGACAATGTTGCGCGCGGGCGTTCGACTTTCATGGTCGAGATGACGGAGTCGGCCACAATTTTGAACACGGCGACGAGGCGATCGCTAATTTTGTTGGATGAGATGGGGCGCGGGACGGCCACGTTTGACGGACTGTCGCTGGCATGGGCAACCGTCGAGTATCTGCACGCGGAGACAGGTGCACGCACGCTTTTTGCAACGCACTATCATGAGCTGACAATGCTGGCGGAAAAACTGCCGCGCGCACGGAACCTGCGCGTAGGAGTGAAAGAGGCGGCGGGTGGAATTGTATTTCTGCATAACATCGAACCAGGCGCGGCAAGCAAGAGTTATGGAATTGAAGTGGCACGGTTGGCGGGGTTGCCTTCGCAAGTTATCGAACGGGCCAAGCGGGTGCTACGTCAGCATGAGAAGCAGGAGCGGCAAAGTGTGCAGATGGAGACGGCAGAGCCTTTGCAGTTGACTATCTTCACGCCATTGTCGCAACGAATTGTGGATCGCATCGAAGCTACGGACGTGAATTCGCTTACGCCGTTGCAGGCACTCAATCTGCTGGAAGAGTTACAGCAGGAATTGAAGGACAAGAGCTAATGGCGAGCGTGCGCGAGGCGGCGGGAAGTTTGCTGGTTGTGGGGCTGGCAGGGACAGAGCTATCCGGACTGGAGCGCGCTTGGCTCAGGCTGGTGCGTCCGGGCGGGATCATTCTTTTTCGGCGCAACATTGCTGACCCGAAACAGACGCGCTCGCTGCTGGATGAGGCGACTCTACTCTGTTCTGCACAAAGTTTTCGCTGCGTCGATGTTGAGGGTGGAAGCGTAGATAGGTTGCGCGATGCTTTGACGCCAATGCCTTCAGCGCAGGCGGTGGGGGCTGCGATGCGGACTTCCACGCGTTCAGGCCTGGCGAAGGAACACGGCGTCCTCATTGGCCGGGCCGTGAAGGCATTCGGATTTAACACAACGCTTGCGCCCGTGCTTGATCTGTCTCTAACGGCTTCGGCTCAAGTGATGGGAACGCGCGTATCGGCGGCCACAGTTAGCGGGATTGTGGACTATGCACGAGGTTTTCTAGACGGACTTGCGGCACAGGGAGTAGTGGGATGTGGCAAGCACTTTCCGGGACTCGGTGGGGGAACCTTGGACTCACATCTTGAGACTCCGTCGATTGACCGGTCGATGCGCGAGATGAACCAAAATGACCTGGGGCCGTATCGTGCGCTGCGCCATGAGTTACCTATGATCATGGTGAATCACGCGGCTTATCCCAATACGCCCAGTGGGAATCGCCCGGCATCAGCTTCGCGATATTGGATTACTACTATTCTTCGCAATCGGATCGGCTATCGCGGGATTGTGTTCTCCGACGATCTCGAGATGGGCGGTATTCTCAAGTTTTTGCCGATTGAAGAAGCCGCCATTGCCGCTATTCGCGCGGGCATGGACCTGTTGGAGATATGCCATAGCCCAGAACTGATTCTGCGGGCTTACGAATCGTTGATTTCAGAGGCTGAGCGGTCAGTCGCATTTAGAAATCTTCTCACCAAGCGCGCACGGCAAACTTCGCTGAAGCGCAAGAAGCTTTTTTCGGAAAAGGCATCAGCCGCCCTTTCTACGAAGCAATTTGAGATCCTACGTTCGCGGATTCTTCGATTCGGGAAAACTATTTCAAGAGCTCAACCCACAACGGAGGTCTAGCCAATATGAGTTCAAAATCAATGACGGTTGCGGGGATTATGAGCGGCACATCGGCCGACGGAATTGATGTGGCCGTGGTGCGGATCGAGCCGGGCAAGGTGCGGCCCAAGATCGCATTGATAGCTCATGAGGGCTTTTCATTTCCGACGCCACTGCGGCGCGCTGTATTGGCGGCGATGAACGCGACATCCACTTCAACGGCTGAATTGGCCAGGCTCAACTGGCGGTTGGGTATCGAGTACGCTGAAGCAGTACAAGCGACGCTGAAGAAGCGCAGGGTGAAGCTGGACCTGGTTGGATGTCACGGGCAGACACTCTATCATCAAGCGCTTGCGAGGAGTTATGCAGGCCGCAAATTTGCGTGCACGTGGCAGGCTGGCGAAGCACAGGTAATTGCGGCCGCGGTTGGCGTTCCAGTGGTTTCGAATTTCAGACCCGCGGATATGCTGGCGGGCGGACAGGGCGCACCGCTGGTTCCGCTGCTTGATTTTGTGCTTTTCGCGCATCCGAGGCGCGGCCGAGTGCTGCAGAATATTGGCGGCATTGCTAACTTGACGGCAATTCCTGCTGGAGCCGCGGCCGATGCGGTTATCGCCTTTGATACGGGTCCCGGCAACATGGTGATCGATGCGCTTGTGCTGAAGCTTTTCGGAAAACGATTCGATCGGAATGGAGGAATCGCGGCAATGGGCAAAGTAATTGCTCCTGCGCTGAACACGGCGTTGAGGAATCCATACTTCGTGTTGAAACCGCCGCGTACGGCGGGGCGCGAGGAGTTTGGAAGAGAGTATGCGGCGAAGTTCCTGGCAGCGTGCACGCGACTTAGCAGCAAGCCGGAAGATGCAATAGCGACTGCAACTGCACTGACGGCAGAAACCATCGCAACGAGTTACAAGAGATTTGTCCTGCGAAAGATGCGTGCCGGAAATCACGAGTCAAGTGGGGTAGATTACATCGTCTCCGGTGGAGGGGCACGTAATCATGCGTTGATGGCGATGCTCGCGCAGCGACTGGAGTCGTTGGGATGTGAACTGGCCGCGAGTGAAGACTTTGGCATGCCGGTTGAAGCAAAAGAGGCTGCGGCATTTGCGCTGCTGGCTTGGCAAACATGGCATCGGTTTCCGGGAAATGTACCCGCGGCAACCGGGGCAAAGCGGCCTGCGATTCTGGGGCAGGTGACGTATGTCTAGACCGCAGCTTATGCGATTGGTTTTGCTGTCAGCGTTGCTCGCTCTGGTAGGCTGTCACTCGGCGCAGAGGGACCCGCATACTGTCGTGTTTCTGATCGAAAGCAGCCCGGCGAATCTTGATCCTCGCATTGGCACCGACGCGCAGTCGCAACGCATTTACGCGCTGATGTTCGATGGACTGGTGGCTCGCGATGCCAGCTTTCAGTTCGGGCCTGCGCTGGCAGAGCGATGGGAGCAGCCGAATCCACTGACTCTTGTGTTTCATTTACGGGACGGGGTGCGCTTCCACGATGGACGTCCGCTCACTGCACGCGATGTGGTCTTTACTCTTGAGTCGATGATTGAACCTGGTCGACCGGGTGGCGTGATATCCCCAAAAGCCGCTACCTACGCAGCGATAGAGTTGATTGAGGCACCTGACGACAGGACCGTAGCGATGCATCTGAAACATCCGGATAACTATCTGCTGACCAATCTTTCCACGGGAGCCATGGGCGTTGTCCCGGAAGGCAGCGGCCGCGATTTCTGGCAGCATCCAGTGGGTTCAGGCCCATTTCGATTTGTGAGCCAGCAGATCGATCAAGATGTAATTGTGGAACGCAATCCACTGAGTTGGTCGGTGGTGCCAAAGTTGGAGCGAGTTCGATTTGCAGTGGTTCCCGACACGATTACGGAATCGCTGGAGTTGGAAAAGGGCTCGGGCGATATCGCCATCAACTCCGTTCCCATGGATTCACTGGAAGTGCTAGCGGCGCGGCCCGATTTGAAGATTGAAGAAACGGGCGGCACAGAGATTCAATACTTGAGCTTCAATCTGCGCGATCCAATTCTGAGCGACGTGCGGGTGCGGCAGGCGATTGCATGTGCAATCGATCGAAAACTGATTATCGAAACTTTGCTGAACGGGCACGCACGTCCCGCGTTGAGCTTGCTGCCACCAAGCCACTGGGCGTTCAACGGAGATGGGCCTCGGTATGACTACGACCCTGCGCGAGCGGCGCGATTGCTGGATGAAGGCGGTCATCTACGCAATCGCGATGGGGTCAGGTTTCACCTGGTGATGAAGACCAGCAGCGTGGAGTCAACGCGCCTGCTTGCTGCCGTGTTACAGCAGCAACTGGCCGCGGTTGGCATCGCTCTCGAGATCAGGAGTTTCGAATACGCTACGTTTTACTCCGATGTGATGCGTGGCGCCTTCCAGATGTACTCGCTGCAGTGGGTCGGTGGCAACGAGCAACCGGACATCTTCGGGTATGCATTCTCTTCTGCCCGGATTCCGCCCAAAGGAGCGAACCGTGGACATTACGCAAATACGAATCTCGATGCCCTGCTCGATGACGCGGCTGTAAGCAACGACAAGGCGCGCCGACGTGCTGACTACGCCGATGTACAGCAGATTCTTGCTCGCGATCTGCCCGCAATCAACCTCTGGTATCGCGACGCGGTTCTAGTACATAACCGCAGGCTCACTAACGTGGTCCCTGCACCGTCGGGGAGTTACATTTTTCTTGAGACGGCGGAGCTGGCTAACTGAGGGCGGTCGACTGGGTAACCCGGGATACGAGCAGTCGGCACTGGCTCTAGGGACTTGGGACGCATTGTGCAGACTATGGCTTGATTGCTCCGTCCGTCTATAGTAATAACGATCGCCGCCGCGCTTTTTCGCCAACGCCCTGATCGGAGAACCGCCATGATGTCCGTCACTCGGAGAGATTTCGCCAAACTCGGAACCCTCAGCCTCGCCGCTCGGTTTGCACCCGGCATTGGTGCCCAGTCCTCTACAAAAAAGACTGGTTACGCGGTCATTGGACTGGGACGCATCGCCGGCCACTTCATGCCCGCAACGCGCTCCACTACTAACTCGCAGATAACAGCCCTCGTCAGTGGCCATCGTGACAAAGCCGATCGCATCGCCGCCGAGTATGGCATTCCCTCGACGTGCATTTACAGCTACGAGAACTTCGATCAGATCGCTAATAATCCTGCGGTTGACGCGGTCTATGTCGCATTACCCAACTCCATGCATGCCGAGTACACAATGCGCGCAGCCAAAGCCGGCAAGCATGTGCTTTGCGAAAAGCCTATGTCTACCAATGTTGCGGACGCTGAGCAGATGATTGCTGCCTGCAAAGCGGCGACCGTGAAGCTCATGATCGCGTACCGCTGCCACTACGAGCCCACCAACTTGAAGGCGGTTAGCATGATCCGCGAAGGCTCGTTGGGCCAAGTGCAGGCAATTGAGAGTAGCTTCGGCTTCAATATGGGACCCAACGAATGGCGGACCAATAAGAAGCTCGCCGGAGGTGGTCCAATCTTTGACGTAGGCATCTATTCCCTTAATGCCTGCCGATATCTAACAGGCGAGGAGCCGCAGCACATCTCGGCTTATGCCTCGACCATCGACCACGACCCGCGCTTTGCCGAAGTCGAGGAGAACATGTCGTGGACCATGCGCTTCCCTTCTGGAATTGTCGCAAGTTGCGCCACAACTTATGGCGCGAACATGCCCGGCTACTATCGTGTGTACGGATCGAAGGGCTGGCTGCAGGTCGACCAGGCCTTTGTCTACGAAGGTCTACGATTGCGCGCAGAATTTGCCGGCAAGACAATTGACGAACTCAATCCTGCGCGGGACCCCTCTCATTTTCAGGCCGAAGCGGAGCATTTTTCCCATTGCGTGCAGAACAATCTGGAGCCGCATTCCCCTGGCGAAGAGGGCCTCCGCGACATGCGGTACATAACTCAGATCTACGACTCCGCAGGCATTGCGATTTAGAGACCATCGTTAATTCTGCGGCTTCGCTCAGGGGTTGTGAGAGTTCTCTGCGCTATACTTCTGGCTCATTCATTTGGCAATTTGGAGGTCAAGCTTTGGAATTCAACAGACTCGCTCAATTTGGCTGCTTCGGCTTGCTGCTGACTACAATCGCTTTGGTACAGGGCGCACGGGGGCAAGACAAGACCGATGGAAAGAAAGATGCTGAATCGAAGGCTTCGTTTGTCGCGGCGCCTGCCGCAGACTCTGTAACTGAGGGGTCCATAACTGTTGGCGGTCAGGAAATTGCTTACCGAGCCGTCGCGGGGACTCTTACCGTCGGCTCGACCGATGTGCAGGATGCGACGCTTGGCCTGGATGGTAAATACCTTCCAGATTCGGGTGTCGATCTGCCTTCGAAGCTCGAAGATCAACCGGCAACGGCGCGGATTTTCTATGCGGCATATTTCAAGAAGGGCGCTGCAAATGGTTCGCGTCCGATTACCTTTCTCTACAACGGCGGTCCCGGCAGCGCAACCATGTTTCTGCACATGGGAGCGTTTGGTCCCAAACGGGTTGTAACTCCGGACGGAGAGCATCAGGAGGCCGCGCCCTATCCATTGGTCGAGAACCATTACAGCCTGCTCGATGTTAGCGACCTTGTTTTCATTGATGCGCCCGGCGCTGGATTCAGCCGGGTCCTGGGCAAAGACGCAGGCAAGGCATTTTGGGGAACGGACGAGGACGCGCACGCATTCGATCGTTTTATTCGGCGATTTCTCACCAAATACGGCCGGTGGAATTCACCCAAATATATCTTTGGCGAAAGCTATGGAACGACGCGCAGCGCAGTGCTGAGCCGTATGCTTCAAGGTGTCGATTTGAATGGCGTGATTCTGCTATCTCAGATCTTCAGTTTTGATAACAGTGCCGACGGCCCGGAAGGCAATCCCGGAACCGATCAACCCTATTACCTGGCGCTGCCTTCGATGGCGGCCACGGCTTGGTATCATCACCGCCTGACTAATCGGCCAGCGGACCTTGAGCCATTCCTGCGCGAGGTTGAGAAATTCAGTTTGGGCGAATATGCGTCGGCGCTTCTGCAAGGAGCTGATTTGTCGGAGGAGAGCAAACGCGCCCTGGCGGACAAACTCCAGAGTTACACAGGATTGCCTGCAGCTTATTGGATTAAAGCTGACCTCCGAGTAAGCGGCGGAGAGTTTTCGAAGGAATTGCAAGCTGCTTCTGGACTAACTACCGGGCGACTGGATACAAGGTATGTCGGGCCGGATATGGATCCGTTGAGCAAGGATGCGGACTATGACCCATTCGGCAGCGCAACGACGGCTGCTTTCGTAACCGCCATCAACCAATACGCGCGCGAGGACCTCAAATACGGCGAGAATATGACTTACAAACCCAGCGCACGCCAGCCAGGATTCCATTGGAATCTAGAGCATGTTCCCCCGGGCGGCCAGGGATGGGAATCAAGCGTAAATGTCATGCCGGATATGGCGGTGGCAATCAAGCGCAATCCAAAAATGAAGGTTATGTTGATGGGGGGATACTTCGATCTCGGATGCACTTACTTCGGCGCCACTTATGAGATGAAGCACTTACCGATGCCACAGAATTTGCAGGCTAACATCAGTTACCATTTTTTTCAAACCGGGCACATGGTCTATGTGAATGAAGCGGCGCTCAAGAGCCTTCACGATTACACAGCAGAATTCATCCGAAGTACGGAAGGTACACACTAGATCCCTGACTGCTTAATTCCGTAAGTTAGGATTCGAGCTTTCCCAGGTCTGAGATTCCAGACCTGGGCACCCGAGATCGTGCACGATCGTGCGGCCAAGAGTTCGCTAGACCAAGCCCAGAATTCTTTTGTTCTTTTCCGAGTCCGTTCCACCGCCTGCAAAATCGTCGAATGCACGGTCGGTGACTCGGATGATTTTCTCCTTGATGAACTTGGCGCCTTCGACCGCGCCCGCCTCAGGATGCTTCAAGCAGCACTCCCATTCGAGTACGGCCCAGCCTGGATAATCAAATTGCGCCATCTTCGAAAAGATGGAACTGAAATCAATCTGTCCGTCGCCAAGTGAGCGGAAGCGACCTGGCCTGTCGATCCAATCCTGATATCCACCATAGACACCACTTCGCGCGCTCGACCTGTACTCCGCGTCCTTCACATGGAATGCACGAACACGCTCGTGATACACATCTAGAAATCCAAGATAATCCATTTGCTGCAAGATCATGTGGCTCGGATCGTAGAGAATATTCGCACGCTTATGTTCGTCAACAACAGTTAGAAACCGCTCGAAGGTAGCACCGTCGTGCAGGTCTTCGCCGGGATGCAGTTCGTAGCAAATGTCCACGCCAGCCTCTTCAAACGCATTGAGGATTGGCAGCCACCGGCGTCCCAATTCTGCAAATGCCTCGTCGATTAGACCTGCCGGCCGTTGCGGCCACGGATAGAAGAATGGCCACGCAAGCGCTCCGGAAAATGATGCGTGCGCGGTAAGTCCCATCCGCTGGCTGGCCTTCGCAGCCCAGAGCAGCTGCTGCACGGCCCACGCCTGGCGACCCTTTGGATCCTGAGCTAACTCTGATGGAGCGAAGTCCGCAAAGGCCGTATCGTAGGCGGGGTGCGTGGCCACGAGTTGTCCCTGCAAGTGAGTCGAAAGCTCAGTCACCTCAAGCCCCACTTCGCGGACTAATCCCAGCACATGGTCGCAGTAGTCCTGGCTCTCGGCAGCTTGTTGCAGATCGAAAAGACGACGATCCCAACTCGGAATCTGCACGCCCTTGAAACCCAGCCTCGCCGCCCATCTCACTATTCCATCGAGCGAATTAAACGGCGCCTCATCGGATGCAAACTGCGCGAGAAAAATCCCCGGTCCCTTGATTGTCTTCATCGTTCC
>Ga0302320_10009206_pt1 | contig 21272 bp, 10 predicted proteins | sample Bog_T0_3_FD_202130 | JGI IMG/M metagenome (GOLD analysis project Ga0302320, IMG submission 202130) | Peat permafrost microbial communities from Stordalen Mire near Abisko, Sweden - Bog_T0_3 | ecosystem: Environmental > Terrestrial > Soil > Wetlands > Peat | place: Sweden: Abisko, Stordalen Mire...
GCAGCGCCGAAAATAGAGACCTTGCCGTAACTACTAGGACTGTTGAGGCCGAAATTGAGCGTGCCGCCGCTTAAATTATTGGTGTTCCCACTCATCAATTCCAACGTGCCGCTCTCCACATCCACCGTCCCGGTGTTATTCAGGGTGACATTACCATCGAAAGTGGTCGTGCCCGCGTTCCCGGACTTGCGCAACGTCCCAAAGTTGTCAAAGAACGTTCTGCCGCCTAGCTGGTAGCCACCGTAAAAGTAGTCGTCACTCTGTTCATTCCATAATCCGTAATTGTAAACGTAATTCTGCTGGCCATAGCCGCTATAGATCGCCGTATTGGTCCAATTTACCGTCCCGTTGTTGGTCAACGTCAGTCCTTCCCACTCCACATAGTTGCCAGCGCCAACCGCGATCTTCAGCACGCTGTTGCTGCTCACCGTTATCGTCCCCTCCAAGAAGCCTCCGCTCACCGTCATCGTCCCGACGAGCACGCTGGTCCCGGCGAACACACCGTAAATGCCACCGTTAAAATTGAAACCGCCTTGGGAGTTGACCTGAATCACTCCATTGACCGTCAGGCTTTGCCCGGCTGTGTTCAAGGTCTGCGTGCTAGCACCGCCCGTCGCGCCCAAAGCCAGGCCTCCGATCGAAGGACTGACATCCAAGGTGACGGTGTAGTTGGCATCGTTTGTGATAACGGCCACATCAGTGGGGCCGGGCACCTGGTTCGGACTCCAATTGCTCGTCCCGCTCCAATTGCCACCGCTGGTATTTGTCCAGGTGATGTTCGCCCATACCTGCAAGGTGGCTACGGTGGAACCATAGTTGACCTTCCAGACTTCGGCAGAAGGCAGAGAAGGCAGAGAAGGCAGGTTGGTGCTAGTGAAAACACCGGTCTCGGAGCCGTAAGTAAGCACGGCAAATGAGTTGGTGGAGTTGGGAATGTAACCGCCATTCAGACTGGCGCTCAAGGTGCCGGTCAGTGCCGCCGCGCCGGAAATAGAAACCTTGCCGTAACTACTCGGGCTGTTGAGGCCGAAATTGAGCGTGCCGCCGCTTAAATTATTGGTGTTCCCACTCATCAATTCCAACGTGCCGCTCTCCACATCCACCGTCCCGGTGTTATTCAGGGTGACATTGCCATCGAAAGTGGTCGTGCCCGCGTTCCCGGACTTGCGCAACGTCCCAAAGTTGTCAAAGAACGTTCTGCCGCCTAGATAGTAGCCACCGTAAAAGTGGTCGTCACTCTGTTCATTCCATAATCCGTAATTGTAAACGTAATTCTGCTGGCCATAGCCGCTATAGATCGCCGTGTTGGTCCAATTTACCGTCCCGTTGTTGGTCAACGTCAGGCCTTCCCACTCCACATAGTTGCCAGCGCCAACCGCGATATTCAGCACGCTGTTGCTGCTCACCGTTATCGTCCCCTCCAAGAAGCCTCCGCTCACCGTCATCGTCCCCACCAGCACGCTGGTCCCGGCGAACACGCCGTAAATGCGACCGTTAAAATTGAAACTGCCTTGGGAGTTGACCTGAATCACTCCATTGACCGTCAGGTTTTGCCCGGCCGTGTTCAAGGTCTGCGTGCTGGCACCGCCCGTCGCACCCAAAACCAGGCCTCCGATCGAAGGACTGACATCCAGGGTGACGGCGTAGTTGGCGTCGTTTGTGATGACGGCGACATCAGTGGGGCCGGGCACCTGGTTCGGACTCCAGTTGCTCGTCCCGCCCCAATTGCCACCGCTGGTATTTGTCCAGGTGATGGAGTTTGGGCGGGCGGTGCCGCCGCCGAGGATAAGCGCGAGGGTTGAAACAAGGGCAATAATGCGGGATTTCATAGGATTGGTTTCTGAGAATTAAACAAAGGAATGCAAGCCAACGATGCTGGTATATGCTGGAAACTGCCTAGCCAGGTTTTCACAAAGTCCGTTCCAATTTGCAGGGAATAATCGAGCACCCCGGAAACCGTGTCGGCGGCGGGCGTGGAGCCGTAATCATAAATCCGCGAGAAGGTGACGCTGGCATTTTGCGTGAAGGCCGATTGCGCCGTGCTGCCGTCGATGGCAAAGGTTCGGCCTGGATTTGAGTAGTCGAGTGAGCCGAGCAGATGCGTCGTGCCATCACCGAGATAGGCCGTTGAACCAGTCCAGGCCACCGAGCCGGAAAGCGTGCCGGTGTGGCCGTTGGCCGTGCTATCTGCGGTCGTGATATTGCCAGCCCCATCATCGAGCCTCCAGTAGCCGATGAGATCGGCCTCATCGCCGACCAGCGTCAAATTCTCTTGAGCTGCAAGTTCGGTGGGGCTGAGAGCGCGGTTCCACAGCGTCACCTCATCCACATCGCCCAGAAACGGATAGCCGTTGACCAACGCGCCGATGGTAATCGGCGCGAACGAAGTCATCGCGCCGGCTGTGCCGACCCAATTGCTCAAAACCATCAGATTACCATCGAGAAAGATCTTTCCGCCGGTCGCATCCACTACGAGCGCGGCTTGATGCCAACCACCATCGGCTACGACCGGACTGGCCGTGGCATCTATGGCCTTGTTGGCCAAACTGCCGTTGGAATACAGGAAGGCGCGCAACTGGCCGTTTTGCACCACCATAGCCCAGCCGTCGTAGCTGCGGTCGGTGTACTTTGCGGCAATCACTTGAATGGCACTGCTGTTCATGGCGGTGCGAAACCAAGCCGTGGCGGTGAACGGATAGGGATCAAGATCCGGCGCGTCGTTAACGGTAACGATGCCGTCTGAGCCGGCAAACGTGACGCAATTCGTCGCGATCATGCTCAAATCCAGTGGGGCGCCAGAGGGCACCCACTGGGGCGAGTTATTGAGCGTGGCCGTGTAGCCGTTGGCGGTGGAATCCGCTGCCGTTGTCGCGCCGACACCATCATCGAATTTCCAGTCGCCCAGCAAACCATCTTCGCCACCGACCAACTGGCGATGTTTGAGATAATTGAGTTCATTGCCGGTCAGAGCCCGACTCCATAGCGTGATCTCATCCAAATCCCCGGTGAAAGGCAACGAACCGTCGTTCAGTCCAGAAAACACGAGCGGCTGGTTGTTGCCAACGGGTCCGGCGGCGCCCTGCCAGGAGTTTGAAGCGATGAGCGTTCCATCCAGAAAAAGCCGACCGCCGTGGGGGTCCACCACTAGCGCGGCGTGATGCCAGCGGCCGTCGGCCACTGCGGGACCGGCGGCGGCATCAATCGCCTTGTTTGTGCTGCCGTTGGCCACCCGATAATAAAAGCCACGCAATTGCGCGCCTTGCACCACTAGCGCCCAGCCATCAAAACTCGAGTTGGCGTATTTGGAAACGATGGTCTGCGGCAGGCCGTTGTTGGTGGCGCAGCGAAACCACGCCGTGACGGTCATCGGGAAGGCATCCAACGCGGGGGCATCTCCCACGCTGGCCGAACTGTTCGTGCCGTTGAACCGCAGCGCCGCGCCGGGGAGCGCCGAAGCGGAGCAAGCTGCCAGCGCGATAAAAAGCGATAGCGCCAGCCGTATGTAAAAAGTTTGCATGGTCAAAAACAACTCTTCTTCATATTATTAAGAAGGAATCCGGGCGGTGAATTACAGGTTTTCTTGAATTATTTCTTGCGGCCAAAGAATCACGGTAACCTCAGAAATGGCAGCCGCCTCTCGATAGAATTGAGTGGCAAGCAGCGACCATCCGGTGGGAATTGCATATGACCGCCGACGTGTGCCCGTCTGGCAAATTGTTTGGTGTTCACGGTTCACTTTTCCCCGCGGCAAGTTTGGCCAGCAACTTTTTCAGCTCAAAGAGCTCATGCTCCAGCGTAGTGATGCGAGCATCCTTGGCCTGAGCGTCGCTTTCCATTTTTTCATTCAACCCTTGGATCGCCACCAGTGCCACCCCGGATTCATCCGTCGTTGTAATGTGCTTGTCGTCTGCACCGACGTTGAAGGCCGCATAAAAATCCTGCGCCATTGGGCCAACGTGCGGCGTGGCCACGTCGTTGGTGTAATGCCAGCTCGTGATCGGTAGAGCGGCGACTCTTGCCAAGACTTTCTGCGCATCCAGCGGTTGAAAACCCCCCTTCAAGTTGCGATCCGACGAAGGTGCCCAGGTATTGCCATCGCAATAGGCATTGCCCACTTGAAACAAATGCGTGGGCGCGACGGTGCCGACGCCGACATTGCCGCCGGGCGCGTTCAGGCGAAGCGGCAAGGTATGCCCGTCGACATAGTCAAAGGCAAAAACTGAGCCGTAGGTGCCCTGGCTTTCAATGAACACACCTTGGGCTCCAGCGTAATTTGGACTGGACGCACCGGATATGGCCAAACCGCCGCCAAACAATTGCAAACCGCCCGTGGCATATACCACGAATTGATTGGCTGCGGTAGATCCCCAATATGTCCCGTCAGACCAGACGAAAGAATTGTCATGCACCGCTTGGGCATTTTCTCCCATCGCCGTGGAAACTTCACCTCTGGCGTAGGTGCGATACCCAATCGCCGTGGAACCCTCACCGCTGGCGAAGGAGTTATAACGACCATGCAGTGAGCCGACGCCGATTTGTGACGTTGACCGCGTAGCGGAATCCACCGCATTAACGGCGGACGGCTCCAGAAATTGGTTAGGCGGCTGGGTCTTGGAGCAAATAGAAAACATCGGTGCGTATCTTTGATGGATCGGCATTCCAACTCTCGTCCCAATGTCCATATACCTCCCACGAAATACCTGTAAGCAGATGCCCGTGCTCCGCGCACCAATGGCGAATTCTGGTATGTGCTTCGGAAAGACGCTGGTAAGGCCCGAAATGAACAGTGGTAGCCACACGTCCTGACGGCAACTGAGAGCAGTGAACGCGGTCATTGCCGACAAATCGTTCAAAGACCTCCGCTCCGACCTCAACTAACCCAGCATCCAAATACAAAGCGGTGTGACGTCCTGGCTTCGGCAAGCCAGCGGAGCGAACAAATGACCAAACTTCGCCGCACGCTGCGGGGACAAAACGCGAAAGCTCTCTCGGCTGCACGCGCTCTCGCACCACAGCCGTAAGCGTTGCTTCTGAATTCTTCAATTCGATTTTGTAAGGCATAGGAATGTTTCAGTTATTGTTAATTGCAACACGCGCTCAAGCCGCCTAACCACCGCTATAGGAATATGCCCCGCCGGCAACGGTCTTGAAGCCGGTGGCCATGGAGGCGAAGGCGTTGGCGTGATTGCCATAACCCATAGCCATGGACGCCTCGGCATTCACGGTATTCCCCTCACCGCCCAGAATTGCCCCGTAGTTTCCGCCGTTGCCAATGGTGTTTGTGTTCCCAGAGGAACTTAACCCTCCGCCACCGATAAAACCACCCGCTGTTCCGGGGCTGATGAAATTTCCCGCATCGCCGCCGATCACGTTGGCGGAGGTGGCCGTTGGCTCGAATCGCAACGCCCGCACGCCGTTCACCTTGAACTCCAACGGTAGATTGTCCGTCGTGCCGAAAAAAGCGCCGTTCGTGGGATTGGCTCCGGCATTGCCGCCAATCTGCCAGAAGCTCGCGCTCGTCAGACCGTTCAACGAGTAGGCATTGACATTGTCCAGACCGGAGCCGTCGCCAGAGAAAATGCCGGTAATGTTATTGTCGGCATTGTTCAGCGTCACCGCATTGCCATAAGTCCCCGCCGCCAGCCCGCCGGAAACGACGCTGCCCGCCATGAGCGCATATGGCGCGGGCGTCAACGGCTGACGCGGCGTCAGCGTCGTGAAGCCGCTGCCGCCATTGGTCTGCACCCCGATTTCCAGCCAGTAATTTGTGCCGGTGAAAATGCCCGCGCCAAAATCAATCATCGTCGTGAACAAGCCGTTGCTCACCGCCGTCGCTGAATTGGTAACCGGCCCCGCAATGAGATTACCCGGCGGCTGGTTCGTGTCATATAGCGCGAAGGTCAGGTCGTAAAATCCGCTCGCGGCATTAGCCCCGTCATTCAACCGCCCCTGATAGGTGAACGCCGTGCCCTGGGCAAACGCGCTGGAAGGATGCAGATTGATAGCGACAAGCGGCAGCCAGAGCAAGGCGGCAGCAAGTTTAAAATGTGGTTTCATTCTAATTTCGTGTTGATTGATGAGTTTCCAATCGGTTTATTTCGTTTTTTGCTCCAGTAATTGTTCCAATCGGTCCAACCTCGCTTTTAACGCCGCGTTTTCGGTTTCGAGCTTCTGGTTCACTTCCTTCACGGCGTTGATGGTGGTCCACAGGACGGGATCGTTGTTCACGGTGAGATAGCCGGCGGAATTGGTCTGTACCGCGTCGGGCAAGGCCTGCTGAATTTGCTGGGCTATCACACCGATATATCCCGGCTGCGACGGTAGCTTGAGTGCATTGTCCGTTTTATAGTGGTAATAGACCGGCTGGATTTTGGCCAAGGCCGCCAGACTGGGCGTGAAGTTAGCGCCCACATCTTTCAAGCGGGCATCAGAATAAGTGCTCCAGGATCCTCCGCCGGGCTTGTCGGCCGCGCCGTAAACGGTGAGCGCTGCATCCGGCGAGGTCGTGCCAATGCCCACGTTGCCCCCGGGCGAGTTCAAACAAAGCGGCAGGGCCTTGCCATATGACGTATAGTCAAAGGCGTAAATTGAGCCATAAGTGCCCTGGTTCTCGATGAACAAGCCCTGGTCACCCCCATAATTTGGACTGGAGGCACCGTTGACAGCCAGACCACCACCAAATAATTGCAATCCCCCCGCGGCATGTACCACGAATTGATTGATTGCGGTAGACGCCGAATTCGCTCCATCTGACCAGACGAATGAGTTGTCATAATCCGAGCGGGCATTTTCTCCCATTGCCGTGGATGCATAACCGTGGGCGTAGGTGCCGTACCCCATCGCCGTGGAAGCAAAGCCGCTGGCGGTGGTGTATTCACCCATCGCCGTGGAACCATCGGCGCTGGCGGTGGTGCCGTAACCCATGGCGATAGAAGAAGAACTGCTGGCGGTGGTAAAGTACCCCATCGCCGTGGAAAAATCACCAGTGGCCGTGGTGTGGTTCCCCATTGCCGTGGAAAAAGAGCCGCTGGCGGTAGTGATGGCCCCCATCGCCGTGGAGGCCGAGCCGCTAGCGATGGGGCCATACCCCATTGCTGTGGAAGCATAGCCGCTGGCCGTGGTCGCGTACCCCATTGCCGTGGAGGCATAGCCGCTGGCGGTATCCAGCAGGCCACCGAGCACGGAGGCATAGTTACCACCCACCTGGTTTTGGTACGTGGCAGTTCCGCCACCGCCAATGAAACCTCCAACCACCCCGTTGCTGATCACATTCCCGGAATAGCCGCCAATGATATTGGGTACAGCACTGCTGGTGGCGAAGTCGTAGGTGTATTCCAACCTCAGTGCCCGGCTGCCGTTCACCTTGAACTCCAGAGGTAGATTGTCCGTCGTGCCGAAAAAAGCGCCGTTCGTGGGGTTGGCTCCGGCATTGCCGCCAATCTGCCAGAAGCTCGCACTCGTCAGACCATTCAACGAGTAGGCATTGACATTGTCCAGACCGGAGCCGTCACCGGAGAAAACACCAGCAATGCTATTATCCGCATTGTCCAACGTCAACGCATTGGCATAAGTCCCAGCCGCCAGCCCACCGGAAACCACGCTGCCCGCCGTGAGCGCATACGGCGCGGGCGTCAAAGGCTGGCGCGGGGTCAACCTAGTGAAGCCGCTGCCGCCATTGGTCTGCACCCCGATTTCCAGCCAGTAATTGGTGCCAGTGAAAACTCCCGCGCCAAAATCTATCATTGTCGTGAACAGGCCGTTGCTGATGGCCGTGGCTGAATTGGTCAACGGTCCCGAGATCAGATTCCCCGGCGGCTGGCTCGTGTCATACAGCGCGAAGGTCAGATCGTAGAACCCGCTCGCGGGGTTCGCCCCGTCATTCAATTGGCCTTGATAGGTGAAACCCGTCGTTTGCGCCAAGGCCATGCCATCCAGGCAGAAACAGACGGCCACGGTTGCCAGCGTCGGAGTGATGCAATTGTTCATCGTATCTTAATTTCTGTTTCTGCCGGTTTGGACTTGCCTTTGGACCCTCATCCGAAACAGAAACGTTCATTGATGTAAGAAACAAAACGGATGGCGGATTACAAACAATCTTCAGAAAAAGCGGACTTCTTCTCGGCGCAATGCCGGCCACCGGCGGGTTCACTCCTTTGGGGCTTCGAGCAGGCGCAGTTGATTTCCGCGCAGGGTCACCGCCAATCGCAGGCCATCCCCGGAAAATCGAAGCCAGACGCCCGCGTCCGGCATTGGCTCGGAATACACTTCGCGCAAGGTCGGGAGATGCCAGAGCTTCAACGATTCCCCATTGCTCAGCGACGCCAAGGTGCGGCCATCCGGCGAGAACGCCACGTCGGTGGTCTCCTGCATGTGGCCGGGCAGCCGCGCGCGCGGCGTGCCGTTCGTGGTGTTCCACAAGCGAATCGTGCCATCCATGCTGCCGCTGGCAAGGATCAAGCCATCGGGGGAAAAGGCGAGGTTGCTGACAAAATCTTTGTGGCCGAGAAGCAGGAATTGCCGGCCGGTGGCGCAATCATACAACCGCCCGTTGTCTTCCTGTTCGAGGCTCAGAGCAAGTTGCCGTCCGCCCGGGCCCAGCACCAGGCTCCGGATCGGCGGTGGCGGTCCTTGGATCGTGCTTTGCAGTCTTCCCGAAGTCGTATTCCAAACGTAAACCACGCCATCGGCGGCGGCGGCAAAGAAAAAGTCCTGTGCCAGCGAAGTGCCGGGGTTGGAGAAAGACTGCTTTTTCTTGGACGGATTTTCCAACGGCACTCGCCGTGCAGGTTCAGTGCCACTGGGCGTCCAAAACTCCAAGGCCAGTTCGCCAGCATTGAACAACAGAACGTATTTTGAATCGCGCGAATAACCAACCACATTTGCCCCGTCGCGAATGGATGCAGCCAGCAGGACGCGCTTGTCCGCATCCCACAATTGCGATGCGGCATCCGAATGTGGCTTGACCGTGGCCAGCTCTGTGCCATCGGGCGAAAACAACGGCGCAGCGTAGCTATCGTTCGGCAGCATATCCGGTTTGGTTTGCTGGTCAGTTGACCAGAGCATCACGTTCTGGTCTTTGCCGCCGGTGACGAGCATTTTACCGTCGGCGCTATACGCCGCGCTCCAAACTTCGCTCGCATGGCCGTGCAAAACAGCTTCCGGTGCCAGCGTCGTCGCATCCCAAAATCGCACTGTCTGGTCCGAACTGGTGGTGACGATGGTAGCGCCATCCGGTGAAAAGACGACCGTCCAAAGATTGAGCCGGTTAGCGGTGATGACGTGCGGGGGCGCATCCGTTGTCCAATCCCACACGAGCGCCTGCCCGCACCAGCCGGCGGAAACCAGTTTATTCCCGTCGGGTGAAAAATTGAGGCACCATACCGGATTTTCCGTCGCCAACGTTTTGACGAAGGCACCGCTGGCCGAATCGCAGATCAGGATGCCCGAAACTTTGCCTGCCATCGCCAACCGCCGGCCATCGGGTGATAGCGCCAGGACGCGTCCGGATTGATCAAATGTCCGCAACTTTTCGCCCGTGCGCCAGTTCCAGAGGGTTACCGGGCCGGTGTCTTCGGAGGAAAATGGACTGGACTCGGAAATGGCCACGATATTCCCGTCGCGCGAAAGGCTTGCGATCATGCCGGGGAACTTTTTGACCATCTGCCAGGTTTCCATGTTCCAAAATTGAACTCCCTGTGTGCCGGCAAGCATCAAGGCTCGGCCATCCGGGGTGAACGCAACCGACCACAGGGAATGAGCGTCGGGATTGAACTCACGAACACAGGAATGCTTCGCCACGTCCCAGACGCGGATTTCGCCTCCCATGCCACCGGAGACTACGAGTGTTCCATCCGGTGAGAAAGCAACACAGGTCACGATCCATTGATGGCCGGTCAGTGTCGCGAGTTGGTTGCCGCGGCAAAGATTCCACAAGTAGCGCCACTCAAAGCCGCGCAGATCCTCCTCGCCGCCTTGCGGCCGCAGGGAATCCAACGTGCGCCGGGCCAAACCATAGTCTCCATCGTGAATCGCCTGGGCGGCCAGATAAACATCGGCGGCATAAAGATTAAGCCGGATCTTGGCGGCGTTTTCTTCGGTGGCGAGACGCTGTTTTTTTTCTCCGCGCGCGTGGAACTCCGCGCGGCGCCATTGCCAGAGAATTCCCCCAAAGCCGATCACCAACGCCAGGAACAGGGCCAAAGACATCAGCGCCAGATTGGGACGGCGCTGGCACCAGAGCCAAACGCGCTCGGCGACCGGGACTGGCCGGGCCAGCACTGGTTTTTGATTCAGAAAACGGTCCAGATCATCCGCCAATTCCTGCGCGGAGGCGTAGCGGCGTTCCGGTTCCTTGCGGAGGCATTTTAGGCAAATGCTCTGGAGGTTTTCGGGCACGCTGGGATTCAGACGCCGCGGCGGAATCGGTTCGGCCTCCTGCACCTGCGCCAGCAATTCGGGCAGCGTGCCACCCTGGAACGGTGGCCGACCAGAGAGTAATTGGTAAAGGATTGAGCCGAGGGAATATACATCCGACTGCGCGGTCGTCTGGGAAACCTTCCCCGCCGCCTGTTCGGGCGGCATGTGGCTGGGGGAACCGAGAACCTGTCCGGTGGCGGTAAGCTCCGCGTCGTGACCGACAATTTTGGCGAGGCCGAAATCAGTGACGCGCGGATGGTCGAACGCGTCCAGCAAAATATTCGAGGGTTTCAGGTCGCGGTGCAGCACGCCACGTTGATGCGCGTAATGCACCGCTTCGGCCACAGCCTTGACGTAAACGGCGGCGCGTCGGGCCGACAGCGGCTGGTCCCGGACCAGGTCCGCCAGATTCTGCCCGTCCACATATTCCATCGCTAGAAAATGGTGCCCGTCGTATTCGCCAATTTCATAAACCGGCACGATATTGGGGTGCCGCAACGTGGCAGTCACCTCGGCTTCCTTGAGGAAGCGGCGAACAAAATCCGGGCTGGCAAAAGGTCCATGCAGCACCACCTTCAGTGCGACGATGCGGTTGAGACTCAACTGCCGCGCGCGATAAACCACCCCCATGCCGCCGCGCGCAATTTCTTCCAGGAGCTCGTAATCGCCGAGCCGGAGCATGGTGTTGCCGCCCGCGTCCGCCGCCAGGCCGAACCGGCCCAGACATTTCAGACACAGGCCGAACAAGCCTTCATCGGACAAGGCGGAACCGCATTTAGGACAGGTCGTTGCGCTGGAGGTTCCCATGGAATCGGTCGTCAACTAAATAAGAAGCAATCGCGGTGCTGAATTACAAGGAATCTGGCGAGGCGATCACTTTTGTGTTGAATCACTGGTTCAACACCTCAAAGAGGTGGCGCATTTCCTCGTCCAGCTCCGCGGGGCTGGTGACGGTTTGCGCGACCTGCGCGCGCACCAGTTGCCGGTAGTGCTGGCGCATCCGATGCACCAACACCGGCACGGACGAATCAGCCACTCCCAGCTCATGCGCTGCGATCGCGTAATCACCCGGCGCCGCTTCCGCCGCCAAAAACATCTTGAGCACGGCGAACTGGCTCTCCTTGCCCGCAGCGGTCATCTCGTTGTTCAGCGCTTCCAGTGCCTGCTTGACCACCGACTTGGCCCATTCCCGGTCAAACCCGTTGGCGGCGGACGATTCCGAGGTGGGATCTTTCAATGCCATTTCATCCGGTGAAAGTTCCTCGAGCGACACGATGATCTTACCGCCGCCGCGTTTTCCGGCCCTGGCCCGATCGTGCTGATTGGCTAGAAAATGGATGAACGCGGTAAGCAGGAACGTGCGGAATTTTCCCTTGCGCGGATCCAGGCCATTCAAATCATTGCGCTCGAGCAAATTGTAAAAAAAATGCTGGGTAAGATCCTTGGCGTCGGCCTCCGAGTAAAGCCGGCGTCGCGCAAATACATAGATCGGCTTCCAGTAAGCCCGGCAGAGCGACTCCAAAGCCGCCGCGCTTGGGGCGGACTGACCCAGCCCGGCCAGCAAAACCACACTCCACCTCGTCGTGTGAAAGTGACCGTCCGGCCCGCCGACTTCGTTGATGGTATCTTGGTTTCGCAATCACAAACCTCCCCGAAACTCTACCATCTTTTTTTTGCATTCTCCAGACAAAATTCCCTCCAAGGCGAGTGTCACCACGATTTCAAACAGTTCTTTTTCCGGCAATTCGCCACATTCATGCGCCAGGGTCTCCAATTCATTGTCCGGGCTGAAGCGGATCGATCTTCAGGTATTCGGAGATGGGTTTGAGGCACGGTTATGAATCGTGCGCCGATTGGAGATGATGTTTGGTTCAACGCAGTGCCTCTTTCCATTAGCGACGTCCACAAGGTGGGCACCGAGCCCCCTGATTTCGTGTTTGCTTGACCGCGCCTCCAGGCTATGGAGTGCGAAATCTTGGTCTCAAAACAGCTCTTTTCTCGGCTTCAAAAGCTTTTATGCAAGGGCAATTTCCGGTGATCGAACCCGCCAACGGTTCCGACTCTTGTTGCGCTGGTGACGTTTCGACGCCCACCACTTCACGGATTCAACCGCTGGAAGTCGATTCGCCGGACGTAACCAAGGTCATTTTCAACAATGATCAGGCTGCCTTGATTATCCATCGAGACGGAACGTAATTGACCGAAGTAATAATTGCTGGGCGAGTAGAACCATTTGCCGTCGCCGGCATGATCGTTGTTCTGGCCATTCACAAAGATATGAATCACTCCCGTAATGTCCACATAAAGAAACTGGGCGCCATAATCAGTCGCCAGAAAATAACCGCCGATTGGCGGCTGCCAAACCCCGCGAACGCCGTAAAGTGAATTGGCCCGTGCGAGCGTGCCATCCACGACGAGGTTTTCGCCGCCGTTGCCGAATAAAAGCGTGCGCTTGCCGGTGTTTGTGGAAACCAGCCAGACGGTGTTGTCATCCCGGTCCGTGGCGACAATATTGGTGCCGCTGAGGATGATGTTGCCAAGATTATTAAACTTTGTGTTCAGGCTTGCAGTGCCGCCGGTGGGAGTCCACTGCCGCAAATTACTTCCCGAGGAATAGTAAACGAGGGATTCATCGTTCTTCACCCACAACCCGCGTCCGCCGCTAATACCCTTGCTGTCCGTGAAAAGAGTTCTCATCATGCCGTTGATATCCAGACGACGCACTTTGCTGTTGCCGGTGTCCAGCACATAAACCGTGCCGTCACCGCGCACCCATAGACCATTGGGCTCGTTCATCGCGACGTTCGTTGCCAAGGTGTTATTGTCCGGGCCATTACCGATCGCGTGGGTGCCGGCGACGGTATGGATGCGGCCATCCAGCGTGACCTTCACCACGGCATCGCTGTCTTTGTCCACGATGAACACATTGCCGAAATTGTCTTCCATCGCAAAGTGCGGGCGCGACAGCGCTGCGTTGGTGGCATAACCCCCTTCAAATCCCGGCTGCCAGTAGTTCGTCTCGTCCTCACCTGGGTCGCTGTAGCCTGCATCCCCGTTGCCCGCGATGGTGTGCAAGATGCCATAAGACTGCACCAGATTCGTGAATGCTTGGGGCGTGTTCGAAAAAATGTTAACGGCCAGCAGACGGAAAAAGCCATTGCCGGATGGAAGTGCAAATCCACCTGTCCCGGTTGAGTTCGTGGTGAAATAGCTTTGCTGCGGAACCCAGGCGGTTTGGTCGTTGCTACCGTTGAACTGTGTTGCGGTTTCGACCGTGCAAACCCCGCTGGTAAATGCGTTGGTCCAGGAAATTTGGCCGTTAAGGTTGACGCCTGTGATCTGCAAATTGGTTCCCGTGGCCTGAGCCAGTATCGGAATGGCGCCCAGAACCCAACATAACTTTCTTATTATTTCCATCGACGGTAGAAGATAATATACGATGACATTTCGGCGACAAGCAAAGAACTCCAAGAGCCCAAGCATCCAAAGTACCGGAAGCGCCGTCGCTGGCTGCCGGCGCGGCACCGAAGCCAGCATCAGTCAAAAGCCGAAGCCAATGACCAGCCTAAAACCACACGTTCCATTGACCCGTGGCGCGATCGAGTTCGATGAGGACTTTGGCGTCCTCGGCCAGGGCGGCGTTGTACGCTTGATGCACATCGTTGTCGGCACTTTGGGCCAGCAGCAGGTCGTCCAGAGTGGAGTTGCCGCGCTCGTAGCTGAAACGCATGGCGGCCAGCACCTCGTCCGCCCCTTTGAGCAGTTCGTTCTGAAATTGCTTCACGCGAGCCTGCCTGAGCTGGTGAGCGGTGAACGCCTGCCGGACTTGCACCTCGGCCTTCAATTCGACGGAATGCAACGTCTTTTCCGCTTGCGCCGTTGTAAATTGCGCGGTTTGGATTTCCGCCCGATTGCGGTTCCAGAGTGGCCGTGCGCTGTCTGGCGGGAGGTTAGAGTTCAAAACGGAAATTACCCGGTTCGTATGAGACGAGCCGCTGCTGCTGGGCGGTAGTGACGTTTCCTTGAAAGTCACCACGTCGGCGAAATCGCCTTGCGTTAATTGCCCGTCAGACCCGGTGTTGCACACCAGAAAAATCCCGGTGGAAAGGCTGATCCGAGCATTTGGGACATCGTTTCCTCCCATATCGAAACCAGACGGCTGGGCAAAGATTGGTATGAACTGTGAACCATTGGCAGGAACATAGGTATAGAAATTGAGGACCAAAGGAGATTCCCCGTCGCCATTCGTGCTCCAAGCAAGGGGATCTGCGGCCTCATATTCGACATTTGATACACCGCTGACCGTGTCGCCAAACAGGAAAATCAGCTTGCCTTTGTCCTCAAAGGAACAACCTTCGCCGTTGGCGAGGATTTGAAACCGGGCTTCTGTCTGGCTGGCCGTGAGCACGTTGGATCCGTGGGCCAAAGCCTCCCAATCCCAGTCTCCTATGATTTGTTCCAGCTTTATCGTGGAATTGGTGACCCACGTCAGCACGGGTGCCGGTTGCGCGACTGCCGCTGCACTGGCCGCCATCACAGTACAAAAAAAGACCACCGAAAAAAGGAATCCGCGCCTCTCGTCCGAACAATCTAGCACGACATTGGCAGCGCGCAACTGGGACGGCGCTTGCGCCTAGAAAAGAATCTCAACCCTCAAGCCATGAACCTGAGTTGCGCGGTGCCAGCTCACGAATGTGGGTGGCCGCAATTAGGGCGAGGACAGCACGCTCAGGCGATAATATGTCTGCGGCCCAACGAGGATATTGGTAACCACGAAATCTGCGCCGGTGACCTCGGGCGTGAGGCCGGACGCCGCCCAATTGGTGTTGTCGAGCCGGGTATTGTACTGAAGTTGATAATTCGGATAATTGGTGGACCAGTAAAAGCGCGCCTTGGTCGGTGCGATGAAATCCAGGTGGAGGACCGGCTGGCTCACCGAAACGATTTGTTTGCCCAATGAACCGACATTATAGATCGAGGCGATTTCGCCCGCGGTGAGCGCCCGGTTGTAGAGGGAGGCCTCGTCTATTTGGCCATTGAGAAAGTAAGCAGGAACCTCATTCTCAATATCCGCGCCCAGAAGCAACGGATGCGCGTCGAAGCTCATGGATTTGGCGGCATTTGCCGAGGCTGCTGCGACCCCATTTACAAAGAGCATCTCTTGGCTGCTGGTTCCGTCATAAGTATAGGCGAGATGGTACCACTGGCCCAGCGCCAGCGGATTGGTGCTTGATATAAAAGTTCCAAACCCGTTGGTGTCGCAGATGGCCGCCAGCGGTGCTCCGTTGACCAGCGCCAAACCGTAAGAATCCAAAGCGCCCGAGCCGAGCGGTTTCGCAAAAACGAGTTGGGTCCCATTCGTTGAAAAGATTTGCACCCAAGCCTCCATTGTCACCGAGGCGGGCCGCAGGCTTGGTGAATCCGGAATCACGACATAGCCGCCAATCCCGTCCAACCGGAAACTTTGCCCGACCTCCCCTGCGGCATAAGTTGCGCCGTTCGTCAGATAACCGTCGTTTGGGCCGACGGCATCCTTCGCATCATTCTCCGCGCGCCACCAACTGATGATGCCAGGCGGCGCCGAAAGCGCATTGGTCGGCTGCAGTGAAACCCCCGTCACTCGCACAATCACCGAGGTCGTGGTATTGCTCAACAGCAGGGATACTGTGTTGGAAGGATAATTAAACTTGGCGAAGGCGCCATTGCGCGTAACGGCGCTCAATAGGTTGAAGGAGTCATTCGTTCCGGGAATAAAATGGTTCGTCAAAGTGACGCTCAGGGATCCGTTCAGGTTGATGGATCCCGATGCCTGAAGCTGTCCATAGTTGGCTCCCGGCGTTTTACCTTCAATAAAATAATTCAGCGCCGAATTCGAATTGCAGGAATAAGCGCCATTCAACTCAAAAATGCCGCCGGAGAGGTTGACCGCTCCGTAGTTATTAAAGGGAATGCCGTTAAAGGCGGTATTTCCCGTCGGCGTCGGGAGAAAAGTCCCCGCATTGTCGAACCGGGGAGAGCCGCCGCCATAATTAAACGCCGCCGAGCCTTGGATTTGGAAGGATGCCCCAACATCATTGGTGATGATACAACTATTCATACTCCAATTTCCACCACCCCACACCACGGCCCCGCTGTTTTCCAGTGTGCGCGTGTCCTGTAAAACTCCGCCGTAGCCCGTGAAACTGGCAACGGTCAAGGTTGCTCCCGGCTTCACGATGGTTTGTCCGCTCCCGTTCATCGTGCCACCACTCCAATTCATCTTGCTGCCAATCGTCACGGTTTCGGCTCCGCCCAGGGTTCCATTGAGATCAAGAACTTGGGGCGCGACTGTTCCGGTGCCGTCGAAATTGGCGGTGCCGCCAGCGATGTTCAGCAAGGTGTTGCTGACGCAGGTATAGTTGCCCATCAGATTGGCGGTGCCGCCGGTGAACGAATTGGTCCCTGTCACATTCACCGTCCCGGCCAGGTCGGCGGTCCCGCCACTGACCAACAGCGTGCCCGCGCCGGTGATGGACGAACTGGCACCGGCATTGAAAGTGCCCCCGGCATAACTGAGCGTGGCACCCGCCGGAACCGTTACAGTTCCCACCTGTACCCCGCCGCCGCCCAACGACAGCAGGCTCCCGCCCGCTAGATTGATTGCCCCGTAGTTGTTAAAGGCAATGCCATAAAAGTAGTTGGTTCCCGCCGGCGGGGGGGAAAAAGTCCCCGCATTGTCAAAACGTGGAGAGCCGCCACCATAATTGAACGCCGCCAAACCTTGGATTTGGAAGGTTGCCCCCACGTCATTGGTGATGGCACAACTATTCATATTCCAGTTTCCACCACCCCAGACCACCATCCCGCTGTTTGCCAACGTGCGCGTGGTCAAGTAAACTCCGCCGTAGCCGGTGAATGCGGGAATAGTCAGCGTGGCTCCCGGCTGAATGATGGTTTCTCCGCTCCCGTCCATCGTGCCTCCAGTCCAATTCATCGCGCTGCCCACCGTCACGATATTGGCTCCTCCCAGGGTGCCATTGAGGTTGACAATCTTTGGCGCCACCGTGCCGCTGCCGTCAAAGTTGGCCGAGCCGCCAACGATGTTCAGCAAGGTGTTGTTGACGCAGGTATAGTTGCCTGTCAGATTGGCCGTCCCGCCGGTGAACGAATTGGTGCCGGTCACATTGACCGTCCCGCCCAGATTGGCCGTCCCGCCACTCACCTGCAAAGTGCCCGCGCCGGTAATGGACGAACTGCCACTGGCATTGAATGTTCCCGAGGAATAATTGAGCGTGGCTCCCGCCGGAACCGTTACCGTTCCCACCTGCACCCCGCCGCCGCCCAACGATAGCAGGCTCCCGCCACCCAGGTTGATCGCTCCATAATTGTTAAAGGCAATGCCATAAAAGGAGCTGGTTCCCGCTGGTGCCGGGAGAAAAGTCCCCGCATTGTCAAACCGTGGCGAGCCTCCTCCATAATTGAACGCCGCCGAGCCTTGGATTTGGAAGATTGCCCCCACGCCATTGGTGATGACACAACTATTCATACTCCAGTTTCCACCACCCCAGACGACCATCCCGCTGTTTTCCAAGGTGCGGGCGACCTGGGAAACTCCGCCGTAGCCCGTGAAAGCGGCAACGGTCAAGGTGGCTCCCGGCTGAATGATCGTTTCTCCGTTTCCATCCATCGTGCCTCCAGTCCAATTCAACGCGCTGCCCACCGTCACCGTGTTGGCTCCGCCCAAGGTGCCATTTAGATTGAGAACCTGGGGCGCCACCGTGCCGCTGCCATCGAAATTGGCCGTGCCGCCAACGATGTTCAGCAAAGTGTTGCTGACACAAGTATAGTTGCCCGTCAGATTGGCCGTGCCGCCGGTGAACGCATTGGTACCCGTCACCTGGATCGTCCCGGCCAGATTGGCCGTCCCGCCACCCACCTGCAGAGTGCCCGCGCCGGTGATGGACAAACTGGCACTGGAAGTGAATGTTCCTCCGGCGTAATTGATCGTGGCTCCGGTCGGCACCGTTACGGTTCCCACCTGCACCCCGCCGCCGCCCAACGAAAGCAGGCTCCCGCTCGCCAGATTGATCGTCCCATAATTGTTAAAGGCTGTGCTCTCGAAAACGGTCGCCGTGTTGGATTGAGTCAGAAAAGTTCCCGCGTTGTCAAACCGTGGCAAGCCTCCCCCGTAATTAAAGGAACCGGGCCTCAATACCTCGAACACCGCTCCCACATCGTTCGTAATAACCCCGTTGTTGATGCCAATGATCCCGCCGCTCGACCATAATACCATCCCGCCGTTTTCCAACGTGCGGTTGTTAAGACTAACGGCCGTTACTGGATCGGTGATGGTGAATGCGGCGCCCGGAGCAATGATGGTCGCTCCCGTTCCACTCATGGTTCCTGCCGACCAGGTTCCCGTGCCGCTAATAGTAAGCCTGCCGGTTCCCGTCAGTTCAGGCCCCGAGTTTAAGGCTCCAAGCGTAAAGCCGAGCAGTTGAACGTCGCTATTCAAGGCGACCGTCACCGGATACACCATCACGACGTTCTCGTTAGTGCTGGGCGCAAGATTCGGCGTCCAGTTCGCAGCCACATTCCAATTGCCCGGCACGGTATTGGTCCAGGTAAGCGTGAAGGGCAAAAAGCGGGCAAACAGAGTCAGGTTGGTGCTCATCGTCACGGCGATGGAATTGCTTCGGCTCGTGACATCCCCGGTCCATGCATGGAAGGGAAATGCGTCGGAACCCATGGCGGTCAATGTGACCACCTGACCAATGGCATACGCGGGCAGGTCGGGGACGACGGTGACCGTGCCGCCGTCATTGAACAAGGTGATGCGGTAAAGCGCGGACGCAGCGTTGGTGGGATTGGTTCCATCGAGGAATTCCTGGAGATTCGACACGCCGTCGCCGTCTGGATCTCCTGTGGCGGTTTGATTAAGATTCCCGAAATAGGCCAATTCCCACGAATCAGGCAAGCCGTTGCCGTTCGAGTCAATGTATAAACTGGCGGTGCTGCTGGAAATGGAACCAGAGACGTTGGATACTTTCACGGAATACAGCCCTTCATTGCTGGAGCTGACATTCGTCAGCAAGAGCGACGCAGCCGTGGCACCAGAAATGACGGCGTTGTTAAAAAACCATTGGTAGGACACGCCGGTTGTGTCAGCAACCACAACGGAAAACGACGCTGCCTGACCCGGGATGACAATTTGCAGTTGCGGCTGGCCGATGATTTGCGGAGACCCCTGGACTTCCGTCGTCTGTTCCTGCAAGTTCCCGCAGGGGTCAAATTGGAATTGGAAACTTTGCGCAATCGCCGCCGCGGCCGACCAGAAAAGGAAGCCAGCGGAGAGGAAGGCGAAGCCGAATCGGAATCCCCGCAGCGGCGTGGCGCGCCACGAGGGATAGGTGGCGTGTGACCTCCGGGAAAGCACCTCGGCAAATAACGTTGGCCTGGGATGAAAGAATGAGTGCCCCATTGTCAGATTGCTTTATAGGATATCGTTAAAGAAGTCTTCGAGGTCCCCGAATCTTTGCGCGCTCAGAGCCTGTTGCCATAATTCCTTCATTTGGAAGGATTCGAGGGTGTCCCAATAATCCAGGCTGTGCAGCCTCTCGGAGATATCGAGCATGCTCTCCACCCGGTCCCAAGCCCACGGGGGAGGTTCACCCATTGATTCTAATTGATACATCATTTCGCCCTGACCCGGCGCGGCCGGCAGCGTGTTAGCAAAAAACGTATTGGCGAGGGCGTCCACCGGGGTGCTTACACCGGTTAGTTGCGTGACGGGATTGCCTGACTCAATGGCGCCGACACCCTGTTCCACTAACGCAACACAACCTTCGCCAGCAGCGACAACCTCCTCACCAACGGCCTCAGGGCCTCCCGCTTCCTCGACCAGCAATACCGCCGCACCGGCGACGGGCGCTGCAGCTTGCACTGCCGGGGTAAGGCCCGCCATCGCGCAAGTGCAAGGTTGCTGTTCACAGGTGCAATCCACGGTGGTTAAGCATAGCCCTTCGGGGTCAATGTAATTGACGGGTTGGTTGCGAACATAAGCGTAAAGGTTTGGACCCTGTTTCTGCTCCGCACCTGCCAGGGGATCGCGCGAGAGCCAGCGCCCGAGTTCGGGGTCGTAAGCCCGGAAGTGCGTAAGGGCCAGCGAAGTCTCTGAGGACCAAAACATGCCGGCAAATCCAAAATCAGCGTCCACATCCCCACTAACCTTGGTTCTGCGGCCAAAAGGATCATAGCTGTAACGCGCCCGGACGTTGCCACCGCCGTCGGTCAACTCGCGAACGGAATCCAGATGGTCGCGGGTGTAATAGTAAGTGCCGGCGGTAGGACCGGTTTCGAGTTTCACCCCCTGCCCATAAAAGCGTTTGGTGACATTTGCGCCGGAGGCGTCCCGCTCCTCGCAAATGCGGCGGCCGCACCACACAAAGCGCCGGAATGATATTTCGGAACCGTTTTGAAGTTGGCGAATATACGCCAGACGGCCCAGGCCGTCATAGGCAAACTCGGTCCGATTGCTTCCGGCATTGACGGCGGCAAGACGATTTTGCCCGTCCCACTCGTTGGTGCGGGAATTGGCCGCCGCATTGGCAGTTGTGCTGAGTTGGTTCAGCGCGTTGTAACTGGCTGTTTTCGTAGCCCCCCCGGCGAGTTCCGTTAAACGATTCCCGTCCGAGTCATAACTATAAGCATAGTAATTGACCAATGCGCCCGAATTGGTGATCGCCGCAGAAAGCAGTTGATTCGCCTCGTCATACCCAAAATTAAAAACGTAAGGCGGTTGCGATCCCGACTGCTGCGTCCAGGTCGCAATCCGGCTCTCGGGGATGTCGTGACTGTAGCTGAACTGGGAAATGGGA
>Ga0302320_10009210_pt1 | contig 21267 bp, 14 predicted proteins | sample Bog_T0_3_FD_202130 | JGI IMG/M metagenome (GOLD analysis project Ga0302320, IMG submission 202130) | Peat permafrost microbial communities from Stordalen Mire near Abisko, Sweden - Bog_T0_3 | ecosystem: Environmental > Terrestrial > Soil > Wetlands > Peat | place: Sweden: Abisko, Stordalen Mire...
AGCGGAAGGCCGCCGCGCCGTAGCCATCGGCGAAGGCGGGCCGTAACATGGTCAAACCCCTAAACATTGCCTTCCGGATCGGAAGGCCGCCGCGCCGTAGCCATCGGCGAAGGCGGACTGCAACATCTGCAAAGCCATTGAGCACTTGCTTCGCAATGCGAAGGCCACCGCGCACAGTTTTTGCGTGACTTCTCCCCATCTCAAGGACCAATTTAAGCAAACCTAATACAGGCTATGAGCAAAGAATGGCAGATTCCACGCAGGGCGTTTCTTCGCGGCCTGGGCACCGCCATCGCGCTGCCGGTCTTTGAGGCAATGCTGCCGTCGGTGCGCGCGCTGGCCGACCTGGCCGGCCCGGGAAACACCACGGCGGACGGATTCCCGAAGCGCCTGGCATTCGTTTACACGCCCAACGGCGCAAACATGGCGAAATGGGCGCCCAACGGCGTGGGCGCGGATTACCAGCTGTCCCCCAGTTTGGAACCTCTCGCCGCCCACAAGGCGGATATGACGATCATCAGCGGCCTCGCCGCGCGGAAGGCCTTTGGCAACGGCGATGGCGGCGGTGATCACGCCCGCGCTTCGGCGACCTACCTCACCGGCTGCCAGGCCAGAAAATCCGCCTCCGACATCCACGTCGGCATTTCGGTCGACCAGGTGGCGGCCAACGCAATAGGCGACAAGACCCGCTTCCCCTCGCTCGAACTCAGCTGCGACCTCGGCCAGGAGGCGGGTTCCTGCGACTCCGGTTACAGCTGCGCGTACCAGTTCAACATTTCCTGGCGCTCCGAAACCCAGCCGATGAACCCGGAGATTGAGCCAAAGGCAGTGTTCGACCGGCTCTTCGGCGGCGGCGGCGACGACGAAAGCCGCGAAGCCCGGCTGCTCCGCGAGCATCAGGACAAGAGCGTTCTCGACTTCGTCCTAGACCAGACCAAGAGGCTGGAATCCGGCCTGGGCGCCAACGACCGCCGCAAGCTCGATGAATATCTCACCGCGATCCGCGAGGTGGAAAAGCAGATCGCCCGAAACGGGAGGATGCCTCCGCCCGTCCCCGCGGGAGCGGTGGGCAGCCTCGATGCCGAGTACACGTTCGAGCGGCATATGCGCCTGATGTTCGACATAATGACCCTGTCCTTCCAGACCGACAGCACGCGGGTCGCCACCTTTCTCGTGTCGCACGACGGCGGCAACCGCCCGTACCCCTTCGCCGGAGTGCCGGCCGGCCACCACTCCACTTCCCACCACGGCGGAAATCCGGAAAAGCTTGCGGCCCTGGCCAAGATCGACCGGTGGCACGCCACCCAGTTCGCCTATTTCCTCGACAAGCTCAAGTCGGTCAAGGAGGGCGGCGGCACCCTGCTCGACAATTGCATGATCGTCTACGGCAAGGGCATCAGCGACCCCCAGGAGCACGATCACGTCAATCTGCCGACGATCGTGGCCGGAAGCGCCGGCGGCACGATCACGCCTGGGCGGCACATCAAGGTCGGGGAGACCCCGATCACGAACCTCTACGTGGCGATGCTGGACCGGATGGGTGTCCACACACCCCATTTTGGCGACAGCACCGGGGCGCTCGAGGTTATCGCCTAACAGGCTGGACCAGCTTGGCATCCTTCCAAATGCCGGACTGCTTGGTTGACCCGTCGGCGGCATAAAGGGTGCCCTGCCCGTTTGGCTCCCCGTCCTTGAATTCGCCGGTGTATTCCCCGCCGTCGGGATATTTGAGCGTGCCCTTTCCGTTCGGCAGCGCGTCCTCGAATTCGCCGGAGTAAACCTTGCCGTCGGCGTATTTCATCACCCCTTTTCCGGTCGGCTGCTCGTCGTTGAAATTGAATGCACCGATGTACTTGTCGCCGTTGGCAAACGTCAGGGTGCCTTTTCCCGTCGGCTGCGCGTCCTTGAAGTCACCGATGTATTTGGCGCCGTCGGGAAAGGTGAGCGTTCCACGTCCGTTCGGGAACCCGACCTTGAATTCACCGACGTATTCGGCGCTATTGGCGAAGGTCAGCTTGCCCCTTTCGGTCGGCTGCCCGCGGTCGAATTCACCGACGTATTGGGCCCCGTCCGCATACGAGAGCGTGCCCTTTCCGCTGAAATCGCCATCCTTGAAGCCGCCGACATAGATGTTCCCATTGTGAACGGACAGCGTGCCCTGGCCATTTTCTTTGCCATCCTTGAATTCGCCGGTGTACTCGTTGCCATTCTTGAACGTCAGCGTGCCTTGGCCGTCCGCCACGGTGTCCTTGAACTCACCGGCATATCGGTCGCCGTTCGCAAAGTTGAGCGTTCCCGGGCCGTTCAGTTGCCCGGCCTTGAATTTGCCGGAGCAGACGTCGCCATTGGCGTTTGTGTAGGCGCCCTGCCCATCCGGCGCCCCATTCTTGAATTCACCCGTGTACCTTTCGCCGCTTGCAAAAACCATCGTTCCCTGGCCGTCAAAAAAGCCGTTCTTGAACCCGCCGACATACTTGTCGCCGTTGGGGTACGTCAGCGTCCCCGGTCCGTCCGGCATGGCCGCGGGCGCCGGCGCATCGTCGCCCGCTGCCGCATGGGCGAAGCAGGCCTGGAGAAGCAGCGCCAGCAGTCCGATCTGAAAGCGGGTTTTCCCTTGCATGAAATCGTGCCCGGATTCCTCAGCGCCCAGCGAGCGTGGCGGTGCCGGCCCGCTGCTTTTCGAAGGGCACGCTCCTTACCACGGCGCCAACCAGGCTTGAAAAACGATATCCGCCGGCCGCCGTCTCCCTCATGATCTGGTCGATGGCCGGCCGGTCGTAGGCCTCGATCCCGCGGCCCAGGGCATAGGTGAGCATCTTCTCGGAGAGGTTGCGAATGACGTGATCGCGCTTCTTGTCGGCCAGAATCGCGATCAGCTCGATCGCGCTGTTGAATGACTCGCCGGAGATCAGCTTGCCGGCCGGATCGACAGGCGCGCTGCCGTCCTTGGTGCGCCAACGGCCGATGGCGTCAAAATTCTCCAGCCCCAGGCCGATCGGATCCATCCGCGCGTGACAGGATGCGCAAACCGGGTCTGCCCTGTGCTGCTCCATCTGCTCGCGCATCGTGCCGGTCACCGGGTGGCTGTCGATCGGCAGCGCCGGAACCGAAGGCGGCGCCGGCGGCGGCGGTGTGCCAAGCAGGTCCTCCAGCACCCATTTTCCGCGCTTCACCGGCGAAGTCCGCGTCGGCGTCGAGGTGACCGTCAGGACGCTCGCCTGCGTGAGGACGCCGCGCCTGGGGGTGCCGACCAGGGAAACGCGCCTGAATTCCTCGCCGGTGACGCCGGGGATCCCGTAGTACCGGGCCAGGCGTTCATTGATGAACGTGTAGTCGGCGTTGATGAATTCCAGCACGCTCCGGTCCTGGCGCATGATGTAATCGAAGAAAGTCTCCGTCTCCTTCTGCATGTCGTCGCGCAGCTCGTCGTCAAACTGGGGGAACATCTTCTTGTCCGCCTCGACGAATTTCAGGTTTCGGATCTCCAGCCACTGGCCCGCAAAGTTGGTCTCCAGGGCCCGCGACTTCGGCGAGGCGAGCATCCTTCGTAACTGCGCATCCAGGTTCTTGCGCAGCACGCCCTGCTCGGCCAGCCCGAGCAGTTCGTCATCCGGCGCGCTGCTCCATAGGAAAAAGGAAAGGCGGGAGGCGAGGGCGATCTCGTCGACTGGCCGGGCCAGAACCGCCGCGGAGACCAGGCGGGCGGACGCGCCGGAGGGCGCCTCGCCCCGAAACAGAAAATAAGGGGAGACGAGGGTCGCCTCGAGTGCGAATTTGACCCCGGAATCAAAGGAGGCGCCGCCGGCGACAGCCGAGTCGTACAGGCCCATCAGGGCATCCACCTCGTCAGGGACCACCGGGCGCCGCCAGGCTCGGCGCGCAAAGGCTCTGATGATATACCGGGCCTGATCCGCGGGCGCGGGCGGACCGGCGGGCCGGCTAGTCAGGCGCGCAAAGAACCCGGCCGTCGGTGGAGGAGGTGCCGCCGCCGCGGCGAACAGCCGCTGGATCGGCTCCGGTCTTGGTGGCAGGGTCGCCGGTTCAGTCAGGCCGGCGAGTCCGATGTAATCGACGAGAATATCCCGTTTGCGCAGGTTGGGATTCGGGTTATCCGGGTCGGCAAACTCGTTGAGAAACGCCACGGACAGCTTGTGGTCTCCCGCCGGCAGCTTCGCCCGGTATTCGTAGACCTGCGGAACGGCGTTGAGCAGCACCAGGGAGAACACCCGCTGGCCGGGCGGCGGCTTGAGGGTTGCCGGGGCGAGCACGTCGAAGACCTGGACGGGCTTCCCGTCGATGCGGAACTCCATCCGCGCCGGCTCCGGACCGGCCTGGTCGGCGCAGACCTCGGCTCTCATCAGGTACTCGGCCTCCGCAGCCACATGGCAAGAAGCGCCAAGCTCCCCGTTGTGGGCGAGCAGCCGCCTTCCCCCGACCAAAGGCGCGCCGGGCCCGGACGCCTCCAGCTCTTCGGCGGGAACCCGCCGTGTGGCGGTGGGCAGCGGACCTTCGATGTCCACCGCCTTGACCCAGATCGTGCCGCCCTGAAGCGGCCCGGGGCGGCCGTTGCGCAGCACCAGTTCATTCTTGCCGCCGCGCAAGTGGTGATTGACGAAAGCGATGCGGTGCCGGCCTGCGGGGACTCCGACGCGCATGTCAAACATCCGAGCCCTGTCCTCCGGGACATCGATCTTCCACGCGCCGACGATCGAATCGTCGAGCGTGCAGGTAAGGATGATCGGCTCCTCGGAGAGCGGCCTGTGCGAGGAGGCGTACTTGCCCTTGGGCGTCGCGAAGGCCAGGACGCGCACGTTGTAGTCCCCGGGTGAAAACTCCATCGTCGTGGAGACGGCGTCCTCCTCAAGGGAGCCGAGCGGCATCCAGCCGTCACCGCGATCCCCGTCCGCGTTGAACCCAACCGCCATGAGGTTGGCCCGCAGGTGAGTGGTCCGGCAATGCACTATTTCGGTCGGGATCGCCTGATCGAGCACGCGGCGCGCCGCCGCGACGTACTTCTCGAGCAGCATCGGCGAAAGCGAAAGCACGTCGCTCACGTTGTCGAACCCGTATCCGGAGTTGTCGGCTGGAAAATCATCGGCCGGATGGAAATCAACCCCCACCAAATCGCGGATCGTGTTGTCGTATTCCGCCCTGTTGAGGCGGTGGATCGTCACCCGGCCGGGGTCCGGATTCGCGGGATCGAGATGGTAAAGCTCGTGCTCGATCCAGCCGCTGATGGCGTCCCGTTCCTCCTGGGACGGCTGGAGGTCGGCATCATCCGGCGGCATTTCCTCTGTGTGCACCCGGTCCATCACAGTTGCCCAGATCTTTTCATCGTCGTGGACCGCCGCCAGGTCATGGTACCGATCGAGTGCGACATCGCCTTTGTGTTTCCCATTCCCATGGCATTCAAAACAATACGTCTTAAGGAGGGGTTGCACGATCTTCTCAAAGGGAGCCGGTGGCCGCTGCGTCGCAAGTTCGGCCCGGGCGTTGCCGACAGCGATCCCGCAAGATCCCGCTGCGATCAGCAGGAGTAGGAGCGGGGTTGAAACTGCCGGATGGGGGCCGGTGCGCATCACGATGCGATTTAACGAATTACGAGTAAAGTGTCAAGGGCTCGACGCAAACTCCACGCCCGGAATCGAGTTAACACACGGTAAACGGCGGACTTGCAAACCGTTAAATCGCACCTCGAAGCCCTTTCCTCGATATTGCGGAGGAAGCTGGCATAGACGCCCCAGGACGCGCCGGGCGCCTTTCCGCCTATGGGGATAGCCCCACCCACTCTCCAGGCCCATAACGGCCAAAATAGCGACCTTTCCGCCCCAAATATTTTGCAAAAAAACCCTCGCCTGCCCGCGCGTTCTCCGAAAGAATTTTCCCTTTAATTTCCACCCGATTCACCTCCTTCATGGCAGAACCAAGCGACCCTACACAAAATTCCAAATCTCGGTCTGGTGCGGAGAGTTACGACGCATCAAAAATCCAGAAACTGGAGGGCCTAGAAGGGGTGCGCAGACGCCCCGACATGTACATCGGGGACACGAACGAACGGGGCCTTCACCACTGCGTCTTTGAAGTCGTCGACAACTCGGTGGACGAAGCGCTCGCCGGGTTTGCGACAGCGATCAAGGTCAGCATCCATCTCGACGGGTCATGCTCGGTCGAGGACGATGGCCGCGGAATCCCTGTCGACATCCATCCGGTCTACAAGATTCCGGCCCTTGAGCTCGTCCTGACCAACCTCCATGCCGGCGGCAAGTTCGGCAAGGGAGCCTACCAGGTCTCCGGCGGATTGCACGGCGTCGGCGCCAAATGCGTCAACGCAGTTTCTGAATGGCTGGAGGCGGAGGTGCGCCGCAACGGCAAGGTCTACCAGATGCGCTTCGCCCAGGGAAAGACGACGCAGAAGATGGCCATCATCGGGGACACGAAGAAGACGGGCACGAAGATCACGTTCAGGCCGGATCCGGAGATCTTCCTTACCACGCGCGAGTTTCAATACGAAATCCTGGCCCGGCGCCTGCGCGAACTCGCCTTCCTCAACCCGGGCATCCGGATCGAGCTCGACGACGAACGCTCGCAGAAAAGCGACGTCTTCTTCTTCAAGGACGGCATCACGGAGTTCGTCCGCTTCCTCAACCAGAACAAGAACGTCCTCCACGACAAGCCGATCACGTTCAGCGACGCCGTCGGCGACGAGGCCGACCCGGCGAAGGCGGCGACGGTCGTCGATGTGTCGCTCCAGTACAACGACTCCTACAACGACCAGGTTTTCGCCTACGCGAACTCGATCTACAACCTGGAGGGCGGAACCCACCTGTCCGGGTTCCGCACGGCGCTGACCCGCGTCATCAACAATTACGCCAAGGCCAACAACCTCATCAAGGAGAAGGACCCGTCCATCACCGGCGACGACATCCGCGAAGGCTTGGTCGCGGTCATCTCGGTGAAGGTGCCCGAGCCCCGCTTCGAAGGCCAGACCAAGACCAAGCTCTCGAACTCAGAGGTGGACGGGATCGTCCAGAAGGTGGTCGGCGAGAAGCTGAAGTTCTATCTCGAGGCACACACGGCCGTCGCGAAGCGCATCATCGACAAGACCCTGCTTTCCGCGCGGGCCCGCGAGGCCGCAAGGAAGGCTAGAGAGACCATCCGAAAGGGGGCCCTCTCGGGCGGCGGGCTTCCGGGCAAGCTCGCCGACTGTTCCGAGCGCGATCCGGCCCTGACGGAGCTTTACATCGTCGAGGGCGATTCCGCCGGCGGTTCGGCCAAGCAGGGCCGGGACCGCCGCTACCAGGCCATCCTCCCCCTCAGGGGAAAACTGATCAACAGCGAGAAGGCGCAAATCGACAAGGTTCTCAACAACGAGGAGATCCGGACCCTCATCACAGCGATCGGCACGGGCATCGGAACGACGGACAACGCGGAGGACGACTCGGCCTTCAACCTCGAGCGGGCGCGCTACCACAAGATCATCATCATGACCGATGCCGACGTGGACGGCTCGCACATCCGGACCCTCCTGCTCACCTTCCTCTACCGGAAGATGCGGGGCCTCTTCGACAGGGGATTCGTGTACATCGCCCAGCCGCCGCTTTACAAGATCAAGCGCAAGAAGCGCGAGCAGTACATCGACAACGACGAGCAGATGAACCGCATCCTCCTGGAGCTCGGCTCCGAGGACGTCGTCCTGACCCGCATCGAGGACCGGCACGTGTTCGCCCCGCAGCAGATCGACCGCATCGTCGAGGCGCTCGCCGTCCTGGAGAAGCTCGGCGCCGGCGTGACCCGCTACGGCGCATCGCTTAGCGCCTACCTCGACCGGCACGACCGCGCGACCCACGAGCTTCCCCGCTACGTGGCGCGGGTCCGCGAGGGCAACCGCGAGTCGACCGAATTCCTCACAGATGAGACGGCCCGAGCGGCGTTCGTCCAGGCCCACGGACTCGACGCAGACCTCTTCGACCAGCCCGAGGACGCCAAGGCCGAGGCCCGGCCCGATCCGGCGGCAAAGCGCATAACGATTCACGAGATATTCGAGAGCACGGAGATGTCGAAGCTCCTGAAGGTGATCGCCAGGACCGAGCTGCAGATCAACCGCTTCAGCCGGACCGAAACGCCCCGCTACGTCATCACCGAGAACGCCGGCCAGAAGAGCGAGCAAAAGACCGAGCTTTACGCCCCGCTGGAGATTGTCTCGCAGATCCGGGCGATTGGCCGCAAGGGGCTCACCATCCAGCGCTACAAGGGCCTGGGGGAGATGAACCCGAAGCAGCTTTTCGAGACTACGATGGACCCGGAGAAGCGCCGGCTCTTGCGCGTGTCGATCAACGACGCGGCGAAGGCGGACGCCCTTTTCACCCTCCTCATGGGCGACGATGTCCCGCCCCGCCGCCAGTTCATCGAGGACAACGCCCTGAACGTGCAGTACCTCGACGTCTGAGCGCCCCGGCCCGCCGATCCCAAGGAAGAAACTACAGATGTACACCGGTTCCGAAAAACTCTCCTCGGCCAACATCACCGACATCATGCAGACGGCCTACATCGATTACTCGATGTCGGTCATCATCTCCCGGGCGCTTCCCGACGCGCGCGACGGCCTGAAGCCCGTGCAGCGGCGCATCCTTTACGCGATGCTCCGCCTGGGACTCCTGCACAACCGCCCCTTCAACAAGTGCGCGAAGGTGGTCGGCGAGGTCCTCGGAAACTACCACCCCCATGGCGACGCGTCTGTGTACGACACCCTTGTCCGCCTGGCCCAGCCCTGGGTCGTGCGCTACCCGCTGATCGACCCCCAGGGCAACTTCGGCTCCGTCGACGGCGACCCGCCTGCCGCCTACCGGTACACCGAATGCCGCCTTGACGAGATCTCCGAGGAGCTGCTTCGCGACATCAACGAGGACACGGTCGATTTCGCCCCGAACTACAACGAGGAGACGACCGAGCCCACGGTGCTGCCCTCCGCTCTGCCGAGCCTTCTCATGAACGGCTCGACGGGCATAGCGGTCGGCATGGCGACCAACATTCCCCCGCACAACCTGGACGAGATCATCGATGCGACCTGCGCCATCATCGACAGGCCGGGCATATCGATCGACGAGATCTGCGACATCGTCAAAGGCCCCGATTTTCCGACGGGCGGGGTGATAGCAGGGCGCGAGGGGATCCTAAGCTACCTGAAGACCGGCCGCGGCATCGTCCGCATACGAGGCAAGGCGCACACGGAGGAGATGAAGGGCGGCTCCGAGCAGATCGTCATCACGGAGATCCCCTACAACGTGAACCGCTCGACCCTGGTCACGCGCATTGCGGAACTGGTCTCCGAAAAGCATATCGACGGGATTCGCGACCTGCGCGACGAGTCCGACGAGAAGACCCGGATCGTCGTCGAGCTCAAGCGCGGCGAGCAGGCCAAGGTCGTCATCAACCAGCTCTTCCAGAAGACGGCCCTCGAGTCGTCCTTCGGCGTCATCCTCCTTGCGATCGACCACAAGCGGCCGAAGCAGATGAACGTCAAGGAGCTGATCGAGTGCTACATCGCGCACCGGCGCGAGGTGATCACCCGCCGCACGCGCTTCCGCCTCCGCGAGGCCGAGGAGCGCGCCCACATCCTCGAGGGATACAAGATCGCCCTCGACAACCTCGACGACTTCGTCCGGGTTATCCGCGCCTCCTCGAGCCGGGACGAGGCCAAGACAAGGCTGATGGCCCGCTATCCGCTGAGCGAGCGCCAGGCCGACGCCATTCTCGAATTGCGCCTCTACCAGCTCACCGGGCTCGAGCGCGACAAGATCGAGGCGGAGTACCTGGAGCTGCTGAAGCTCGTCGAGGAGCTGCGCGGCATCCTCGAGTCTGAGGCCAAGCTGCTCGCCCTCATCAAGAAGGAGCTCCTGGAGCTAAAAGTGAAGTACGCCTCGCCCCGCCACACCGAAATCGCCGCGGCCGCCGGTGAATTCCGGATGGAGGACGTGATACCCAACGAGGGTTGCGTCATCACCGCCTCCCACCTGGGCTTCATCAAGCGCACCCGCGTTTCGGACTACCGATCGCAGAAGCGCGGAGGCAAGGGCATCATAGGGACCGAGACCTACGAGGAGGACTTCGTCGAGCACCTCTTCACGGCGAGCACGCACGACCACATCCTGTTCTTCACGAACAACGGCCAGTGCCACGCCAAGAAGGTTTACGACGTCCCCGAGGGCACCCGCGCCTCCAAGGGAAAGTCCGTCTCAAGCTTCCTGCGCCTGTCCGAGGGCGAGACGATCGCCGCCATGATCTGCGTGAACGATTTCGCCGACTCGCTGCACCTGGTGATGGCGACCAAGAACGGAATCACGAAGAAGACGAACATCGCCGATTACGCCAATGCGACCCGCGAGGGCGGCCTGCGCGGTATCAAGCTCGAGGACCAGGACAGCCTCATCGGCTGCGTCCTGACGACCGGCGCGAATGAAATCGTCCTCGTCAGCCACAAGGGCCAGGCTGTGCGCTTCAAGGAGGAGGACCTGCGCGACCAGGGCCGGGACACGGTCGGGGTGACGGGCATGCGGTTCAAGTTCGACGGGGATTTTGTGAAGGCGGTCGAGGTCTGCGATCCCCTCGCCCAGCTGCTCATCGCCCGCGAGGACGGCATCGGCAAGCGCACGCCGTTTGCGGACTACCGCCTGATTTCGCGCGGCGGATCGGGCGTAATCGCGATCGACCTGCCCGAGGACGGATCGGTCAACGTCGCCGGGGCGCTCAGCGTCGGCGAGGACGACGAGGTGATGCTCCTGACCGCCAAGGGCCAGAGCGTTCGCACGCGCGTCAGTGAAATCCGGGAGACCGGCCGCGGCGCGCGGGGCGTGAAGCTCCTGACCCTCGCAGAGGGGGACAAGCTTCTCAACATCGCCCGCATCGTCGAGACCGAGGAAGAGGAGGCGGCCGCGACGCCTTAGCGGAAGCCGGCTGCCGCCCGTTTTTCGAGGTCGGCCAGATTCGTCTCGGCGAGCGAAACCAGGCGCAGGTGCGCCTGCGGGAAGTCCATCTGCGCGGTCGACGGATTGGCCGCCGCGACGACCCACAAGCCGGCGCGCCGGGCGGCGCGGGTTCCGACGACCGAGTCCTCGAAGGCGACCGCCTCCCTTCCCTTGATTCCGAGCTGGTTCAGGACCAGCCGGTACACGTCCGGTTCCGGCTTCGGCGATGCGAAGTCCTCCCGGCAGGCTATGATGGAGAACCGGTCGAGAAGACCCAGCCGGCCCAAATGCCCCTCGACATGCGGGTGGCCGGAATTGGAGGCAAGGCCCAGGCGCAGTCCTGCGGCGCGCGCCTCGTCCATGAGCGGGACGACCCCGGGCAGGACGGCAAGGCTGCGGTCGCGCTCCCGGTTCCGCTCGCGCCGCTCGACTTCCAGCGCCGCCCGATCGGCACGCTTTTCAAACGCATGCCACGGATCGAAGGAGAAGTCGGGATGCCCGACGCTGCGAATGAACAGGCTCCGCTCAAAGGGGACGCCGTGGGCCGCGTGGACTTCCGCGTAGGCGTCTATCATGGACGACTCGGTGTCGAGGATCAGTCCGTCGAAGTCAAAAACCAGGGCGCGCAGGGTCTGCAAGCCGTCCAAAATGGCATTGCCGAGGCCGGACGCCAGCGCGATTCTGGCCCAATGAACCGGAGCCTAGCACTCGCAATCATCGGAATGGCCATGGTCAGCTGCGCCTTTGCCGATCCGGATCAGTTCTCCCAGGTGGTGAAGCCGGCGGATTTCGCCGCAGCGGGGCTTTCGAAACTGTCTCCCGAGGAACTTGCCCGGCTCGACCAGCTGGTCGACGCCTACAAGAGCGGGGCCCTCGAAGCCGCGCGCCAGCAGGCAGCCGCCGCCTCCGCGGCGCAGGCTGCCGCCGAGGCGCGCGCCTCCCAGGCCGAGGCTGCGGCCAAGACCGCGCAGGCAGCCGCCACGAAGGCAAAGGAGGACGCCGCAGCCCAGGCGGCATCCGAGAAAAAGGCGTCCAACGGAGGGCTGCTCTCCCGGGCGATCGTGATGATAACTCCCGGCACCAAAGTGGTCTATCAACCGGTCGAAAGCCGGATCATCGGCGGAGTCAGCGGGTGGAACGCGCACACCATTTTCACGCTCGAGAACGGCCAGGAGTGGCAGGTGTCCGATTACAGCCATTATTTCAACGGACCTCCGATCGACAACCCGAAGGTCAAGCTCACCCCGGCGGGAGTGCTGGGCGGCTTCAGGATGGAAATCGAGGGCATCGGCGAAATGCGCGTCCGGTTGATCAGCGAACCAAAGACCGCGGTGAGCACTCCCGCGGACTCGAAGTAGGCCCCCGGACCTACCAGAGTTCGCCCTGGCTCATCCGGTCGCGTTTCTCCCCGTCCAGGGTGCTCAGGGCAAGCAGCTGGCCAAGGCTCAGCCGGGCGCACTGCGGCATCCGCGCCAGCATCGCCAGAAGCAGGGCGCCCGCAATCGCATCATAAAGCGCCGCATGGTAGCGCCTGCGCCGGGCCGGACAGTGGAGCGCCGCGTGGGCATCGAGCTCCGCCTGCAGGCCCGCGGCAGACACCAGGTCCTCGAGCCGGCCGGACTCGAACTTCGGGTAGAGCTGGCCAAAGAGGCGCGCCGAGTCGATCCACGGCCCCCAATCGACGACCCACTCGCCCGGCCACACAAAATCCGGCGAGCGGCGCGGGTAGGGCCAGACCGCCTTGAGCAGCGAGTTCTCGGCGCCCGCGTAGTGGGCCGCGAGGGACCCCCGCTCCCTCAGGCCCGCGAAGTACTCCCAATCCGCCGAGAGCGGCGGCTCGCCCTTGAGCATTTCCGCCCCCAGCCCGTGGATCTCCGTGTCCTGCGGGTTCACCGGCCCGGTCGCCCCGCACATCCGGGTCTTCGTTTCCACAACCTTGCCTCCGAGGAGCGTGGCCACCCCATACTCGAGCACACCCGAGGCGCGGCTCCCCTCGAAATCGACGAAATAGATCGGGTTCTCGGTCCAAACCATCTCCCTACCGGTTACAGCCGACGCCCCCGCTTAACCAGCCTGAATATGAGGCCTCACCTCGCCGCCATTGCCCGCCCCGCGTGCCAGCCGGTAGTCCACGCCGCCTGAAAGTTGAAGCCGCCCGTGACCCCGTCGATATCGAGCACCTCCCCCGCGAAATACAGCCCGGGACAGACCCGGCTCTCCATGGTTGCAAAATCGACCTGGTTGAGCCGGACCCCGCCGCAGGTTACGAACTCCTCCTTGTTCATGCTCTTGCCGGTCACGGGAAAATCGCCGGCGGTCGTTTGAACAGCCAATGAACGCAGCGCGGCCTTTGAGACCCCGGCCCAGACGGCGGCGGCCGGTACGCCCGCCGCCTCGCAAAGCCTTTCCCAAAGCCTTGAAGGCAGCCCAAACGGATTGACGGCCGCCACCCTGCGGCGCGGATAAACCGACCTTTCGGCCGCAAAGGCCGCCTCGGCCTGATCGGTCGTTCGCGGCGCGGCCCAGTTCACCCCGAGGGTGAAGCGATACCCGGCGGCGTGCAGTTCACGGGCGCCCCAGGCCGAAAGACGCAGAACCGCCGGTCCGCTCAGGCCCCAGTGCGTGACAAGGATCGGGCCGGAGGCCGCCAAACCCGTTCCCCTCACCCTCGTCTCCGCGCTGGGGGAAGAGAGCCCTTCGAGCCCCTTGAGACGGGGATCGTCGACATGAAAAGTGAAAAGCGACGGAACGGGCGGCAGAATCGCATGCCCCGTGGCAGCGGCAATCGCGAGGCCCGCCGAACCCTTGTTTCCGCCCGTGGCGACCAGGACGCGATCCGCGGCGGCGGTTTCGCCCGTCGCAAGCCTGAGCTCGAAGGCCCCCTGCCGGCCGGCCAGCGACAGGACGCCGCACCGGGTCCTAAGCCGCCCGTCCGCGCGGCGCAGCGCCTCCCGCAGGCAGTCGACAATCGTGGCGGAATTGTCCGTCACAGGAAAGACCCTCCCGTCCTCCTCCGTCTTCAATTCGACGCCGCGCCCCGCGAACCAGGCGAAGGTTTCCCGGGGCCCGAACCGATGGAACGGCCCCAGAAGCTCCCGCGAGCCGCGGGGATAGCCGCGCACCAGCTCGGCCGGTTCAAAGCAGGCGTGGGTGACGTTGCAGCGCCCACCCCCCGATACCCGCACCTTCGCGAGCGGGTGCTCGGTGGCCTCATACACCACGACTTCCGCCGAGGGACAGGCCTCGCCGCAGGCAATGGCTGCAAATATTCCGGCGGCTCCGCCGCCGACGACCGCGATTCGCATGGAGACCTTTTACAATGGCGCATGCCGCCGGGCTTTCGCGAAGCAAAAAGACGTGAGTTCCGCGCCGCGCTTCGCTTCAATCGCGCAAGTGGACCTGAAACCCTACCGCGCCCTGATGATCGAGATGGCCGTGCGAAGCGGCGACTTCATACGCCCGTACTTCGCCAATCCCTCGCTGGAGGTGAAGATCAAGGAGGACGACACCCCGGTCACGATCGCGGACCGCGGAGCCGAGGAACTCATGCGGCGCATGATAGAGGCCCGGTTTCCCGGGCACGGAATCATCGGGGAGGAGCTGGGGTCAAACGATCCGTCGGCCGAATTCGTCTGGGTGCTCGATCCCATAGATGGAACGAAGTCATTCGCCTCGGCCTGCCCCCTTTTCGGGACCCTGATCGCCCTCATGCACGAGGGCCGGCCCGTCCTGGGCGCCATCCACCAGCCCATCCTGAGGCAGCTGCTCATAGGGGACGGCAAGACGGCCGAACTCGACGGCCGCGCGGTCAGGCTGCGGCCCTGTGACTCTATCGAGTCGGCGACCCTCCTGACGAGCGATCCCTTGAACCCGGCGAAGCACCGGAACGGCCCCGCCTTTGACGCCCTCGCCCGCCGGGCGCGGCTCGTTCGCACATGGGGCGATTGCTACGGCTACCTCCTGGTCGCCACGGGCTGGGCGGACATCATGTGCGACCCGGTCATGAGCCCCTGGGACATCCAGGCGCTGGTGCCCGTGATCCGCGGTGCCGGCGGGGTGATCACCGACTGGCACGGGAGCGATCCGGTCAAGGCCGATTCGATCGTGGCCGCCGGCCCAGGCCTTCACGCTCAGGTCATCGCCGCTTTGAATCCCACTCCGAGGTGATCACGGATGTGATGCCGCCCCTGCCCTTCCACTCGCTGATGACGGTCAGCCGGCGGGGCGCGAGCCGGGCTCCCAGATCGTCGCAGATCTTGTTCGTCACAGCCTCGAAGAATATGCCCTCGTTGCGGAATGCGTGGAGGTAGAGCTTGAGCGACTTGAGCTCGACGCACTTCCTGTCGGCCACGTAGCGCACCGTGATCGTGCCGAAATCCGGATGCCCGGTGACCGGGCACACCGAGGTGAACTCATGGTGCGTGTGCTCGATGACGTAATCGCGCCGCGGTTCCGGATTCGGAAATGTCTCGAGAAGCTTTGGATCGGCCATGGGTGGAATCGCGCCGCGGTTCTTCAAGTCGCCGTCTCCGTGAAGCGGTTCTCCCTGATCACGGTGATCTTGATCGTGCTCGGGTACTGCAATTCGCTTTCGATCCGCCGGCGCAGGTCCTTCGCCAGCTCCCGCGCGCGGTCGTCCGTCACGTGCTGCGGGGAAACGACGACCCGGATCTCACGGCCCGCCTGGATGGCGAAGGCCTGCTGGACGCCGTCGAGCGACATCGCCAGCTTCTCGAGGCGCCCAAGCCGCTGGATGTAGCTGTCCATCGACTCGGCGCGGGCGCCGGGCCGGGTGGCCGATATCGTGTCCGCCAGGATGACAAGGCCCGCATAGATCGTCTCCGGCTTCACCTCCTCGTGGTGGGCGGCCACCGCATTCGCGACAATCGGCGTCTCGCCGTGCCGCTTGATGAAATCCGAGCCGATGCTCGCGTGGCTGCCCTCCAGCTCGCCCGGCACGGCCTTGCCGATGTCGTGGAGCAGCCCGGCGCGCTTGGCGATGTTCGAGTCGAGCCCCACCTCGCTCGCCATGATCGAGGCGAGAAAAGCCGTCTCGACCGAGTGGTCCAGCACGTTTTGGTTGTAGGAAAACCGGTATTTGAGGCGGCCCAGCAGCTTGATGATCTCCGGGTGCAGCCCGTTGATGTTGAGCTTGGAGACCGCCTCCTCGCCCGCCTGGGTCGTCACCAGTTCCAGGTCATCCTGGGCCCGCTTCACGAACTCCTCTATGCTCGCCGGATGAATGCGGCCGTCGTTGATCAGGGCCTCGAGGGCGCTGCGGGCGATCTCCCGACGGACCGGATCGAACGACGATAGAAGCACGAGCTGCGGCGACTCGTCGATCAGGAGGGTCACGCCGGTCGCCGCCTCGAATGCCTTTATGTTCCGGCCCTCCCGGCCGATGATCCGCCCCTTCATGTCCTCGCTCGGAAGGTGGACCAGGGTCGCCGTCAGGTCGTTGTTCGGCTTGCTCGCGATCCGCTGCATCGAGGCGATGATGATCCGGCGGGCCGTGCTCTGGAGCTCCTGCTCAGATTTCTCGAGGGTTTCGCGACGCAGGGCGCGCAGCTCGTCCTGGCACTCGAGCATGACCTCCTCGCGCAACTGCCGCTTGATCTCCTCGGCGTCCATCTGCGAGACGCCCTCGAGCCGCTTGCGCAGGCTCTTGGACAGCGCCCTGATCGCGTCGCGCGCCTGCCTGACGGCAGCGCCCTCGCGGTCCAGCCGCTCCTTGCGCTGGTCGAGCTGGTAGTCAAGCAGCGCGAGCGACTCCTCGTGCGCCCTGATTTCGCGCAGCTGCACGTCGGTCTCGATCTCGCGCCGGTCGAATTCGCGGTTCAGCTCGGCGCGCTTCTCATGGATCTCCGCCTCCGCCTTCTGCCTCACCTCCTCCGCGGCGACCGCGGCCTCGCGCCGCGCCACCTCGACCAGCTCGGTGGCCTGCTCATGGGCCACTCGGCGGGTATGCCGCGCGAGGAGCCACGCCACGAGGAAACCGAGGGCCAGGCCCAGAAATGGCATCAGGGCCAGCGACCAATCATTGGTATCGCTCTCGGCGGCCACGAAAATGGCTGGAATGACGGCGCTGACGGGTGTCAAAGGTGCGGGAGACTTACCCCGGCGCCCCGAAAGCTCAAGCCGTAAGCAAGTCGTTGCCACCCCACCCGGGTTCTGCTTGAATCACCCCCTTCTGGTGAAATCGTCGCGGACGCCCGATATCTTCAGCCTGTTTCGCACAACCACGCGCGAGCGTTGGGATTGGGCGACGCCGCTGGCCATGACTCTTTTGTCGGCGATCGGACTTTTCTTCATCTACAGCGCCCAGTTCTCCAGTTCGGCGAATCCTGCGGCGCACGAGACGGCGCTCGAATGGATAAACCGTTCGTTCTGGATGAAGCAGGGCGTGTTCCTCGGCGTCGGCGCCGTGTGCTACATTGCCGTCTCCCTAGTCGACTACCGCCAATGGGTGAGCATAGCGCATTGGATTTACGTTATTTGCATCATTCCGCTGGTTTTGGTCCTGTTCGTCGGGACGCGCACGTACGGGTCCCAGCGTTGGATCGACCTGGGCGTCTTTCATTTCCAGCCGTCGGAAACGGTCAATGTCGCCGTGCTCCTTATCACAGCCAGCATCCTCATACGCAGCAAGATAGGCACAGTGAGCCAGTCGCTCGGTGTGCTGGGAAAATTGACCCTTGCTGTGGGTGGGCCCATCCTGTTGATTTTGCTCCAACCCGATCTCAAGTCGGCGATTGTCCTGCCCCCGATGGTCTTTTCGATGCTTTACGTTTCCAGGTTGTCCTCCCGGTTCTTCGCGGGGGCCTTGGGCGCGTTCCTGCTTATTGTCGGAATTGTGGCGTTTGATACCTGGCGATATGCGGCATTCATGGATAGCCGGGAGGCCCAACATGATTCCTCGACTGCCACGAGTCGCGAATCCGTCTATCTTCGCGACAAGGGCGCCTATGAGCCCCACTCCTGGGTCCCCCTTCGCGATTACCAACGCAACCGCATCCTCTCCTTCGTCGATCCCAACCGGATCGACCCGATGGGAATCGGCTGGAACCAGCGTCAGTCGCTGATCTCGGTCGGCTCCGGCGGCTTGACCGGCAAGGGCTGGACGGAGGGCACACAGGCCCGCCTCGGCTATCTGCCGCGATCAGTTGCCCACAATGATTTTATCTTCTCGGTCCTCGCCGAGGAGAAAGGTTTCCTGGGAAGCTTAACGGTTCTCAGCTTGTTTGGTGTAGTTTTGTTCAACGGCATACGCATAGCCGGCCTCGCAAGGGACCGGCTCGGCACGCTGCTCGCCATAGGCGTCACCGTGCTGTTCACCGTGCACGTGTTCGTGAACATCGCCATGACCATCGGGCTGGTGCCCATCACGGGCATTCCGCTTCCCTTCATCAGCTACGGTGGCTCCTTTGTGCTTAGTTGCTGCTTGCTGCAAGGACTGGTCCAGAGCGTCTATCGCTTCCGGAAGGACTTCCAATGACACGTCCTCCTTCCCGCGATAACGACCGCCCTGCCGGAATTTCCTGCGCCGCAACTCACGCGCTCGGGCGCCCCGTGCCAAACCCAGAAAGCACGCACCATGAGCGATCAACCTCAGCCAAACGAAGCCGGCCAGACGGACGGCGCCCAATCCTATGACGCGGACATGGCCAACCCTCCGCCGGTCCGCGAAGTCGATGCCGGCAGCGCGGCCGAACTGAAGGCGGGCGCCCAGGAGCGCGCCCAGCAGCGGCCGCTTCTCCAGAAGATCCTGTCGGTCTTCCGGAAGGAAAAAGGCTCCTACCGCGAGCTGATCATCAATTCCGAGCCCCTCGAAAAGCGCGTGGCGCTTCTCGTCGACGGCCGCCTGGAAAAGTTCGAGATTGAGCGTGAGTCCGACAACCGGATGGTGGGCGGCATCTTCAAGGGCCGCATCAAGAACCTCGATCCGGGCCTCAAGGCCGCCTTCGTCGACATCGGCTACTCGAAGAACGCATTCCTCCATTATTGGGACATGCTTCCGGCCGCTGCCGACTCCTCGGTCGAGGTCGTCCGCGTCAACCGCAAACGGGACGCGCAGCCCAAGGGCGACGTCACCGTCAAGGACATCCCAAGCCTTTATCCTCCCGGCACCGACATCGTCATCCAGGTCACAAAGGGCCCCATCGGCACCAAGGGGCCCCGCACGACAACGAACCTGTCGATCCCCGGCCGCTACCTGATTCTCACACCGTACAGCGACGGCTGCGGCATCTCCCGCAAGATCGAGGACAACAACGAGCGGCGCCGCCTGAAGCAGCTCATCAACGAGCTGACGATCCCCGAGGGCATGGGCGTGATCGTCCGCACCGCCGGCGAGGGCAAGAAGTCCCGGTATTTCGTGCGGGACCTGCACATCCTCCTGAAGAAATGGGAAGAAATCACGAAGAAGATGCAGGAGGAGCGCGCGCCGACCTGCCTCTACATGGAGCCCGACCTGGTCGAGCGCACGGTGCGCGACTTTCTGACCGAGGAAGTCGACCGCGTCCTCATCGACAACAAGGCCGATTTCGAGCGCACCCAGGCCCTCGTCTCCCAGATATCCAAGCGCTCCCGCTCGCGGATCGCCCTGTACAACGACAGCATCCCGATCTTCGAGCGCTTCAACATCGAGCGCCAGATCGAACAGACCGGCCAGCGCAAGGTTCCGCTGCCGAGCGGAGGCGAGATCGTGATCGACGAAACCGAGGCCCTGATCGCAATCGATGTCAACACGGGCTCCCACAAGAACAAGGCCGGCGACGAAAAGAACACCATCTACGCCGTCAACCTCGAGGCCGCGCGCGAAATCGCCCGCCAGATCCGGCTGCGCAACCTCGGCGGCCTGATCATCATCGACTTCATCGACATGAAGGAGAGGCGGCACCGCAACGCCGTCTATGAGAAGATGGTGGAGCTGATGGCGACCGACAAGGCGCGCAACCACATCCTGCCGATCTCCCAGCTCGGCATCATGCAGATGACCCGCCAGCGCCAGCAGGAGTCGCTCTGGTCCAACCTCTACACGGACTGCCCCTATTGCCGCGGCCGCGGGATCGTCAAGTCGGCGACCACCATGTCGGTCGAGCTCCAGCGCCGCCTCTCCTCGGTCGCCCGCCGTCTCCAGTTGCGCAAGGACGGCAAGGAGTATTCCCTGCGCGTCCTGGTGCACCCGGGCATCCTCGAGCGCCTCCGGAGCGAGGACGCCGACCTGCTTGTCCGCATGGAGGGCAGCTACGGCGTGAAACTGGCGTTCCGCGCCGACCCCGCGTACCACGTCGAGCACTTCAAAATCATCAACGCCGAGACGGGCGAAGAGTATCGCTGATGCCGGTCGAAAGCGGCGCGAAGCGTTGCAAAATCGTCGGGGAGCCGGGCTTCGGTCCGGCGTTCCGCCATCCGGGCGCATTCCAACGGGCGTTTGGCGAAGCCCCCGGCCCATTGCGTTGAAGAGCCGGATGGGGTCCGCGTCCGACTCCCGGGATTGCCCGGCGATGCGATTTCGATTCCGGAGGCCGCAGGGGCGGATGGTTGGGGCCGACAATCATACCTCAGGCACCAAGGGCAGCAGGTTGCCGCTCGCTGCGATGGGCATAATCGAGCCACTTTCGACTTCTCCATCGGTAGTACATAAGCAGCCCGCGCAGCCATTCCTCGGACATCATAGCGATCCAGATCCCGGGCAGCCCCCAGCCGAGTTTCAGGCCGAGGAACCAGGCTACCGGCACTCCGATGCACCATTCCGAAAAAACGGCTATCTGCACGGGAAACCTTGCGTCGCCGGTCGCGCGGAGCGCATTGATGATGACGATATTGAAGACCCTGCCAGGTTCGTAGACGATGGAAATGCGCAGGAGAAAGACGCCTCCGGCCAGGATGACCGGATCGCGAGTGAACATGCCGAGCAGCTGCGCCGCCGCGGCGGCCACCACGATGATGGCCCCGGTGGCGATCAGCAGGCCCGTGCGCACGCTCTTGAGCACCTCCCGGTAGGCTTCCTCGAACAATCCCGCACCTACGAGCCGTCCAATCAGAATCTCGGTGCCCAGACCGAGGGCGATGCTGAACAGGATCACCAGCCGCTGCACCTGCTGGGTGTAGGTCATCATCGCGAGCTTTTCCGCACCCAGGCGCGACGCGAAGCTGGTGATGACGATGAGCTGCAGCCAATAGGTCATGTTTTCGCCCGCGGCGGGCAGGCCGATGTGAAGGATGCGTCGGATGCGGGGCAGGCTGAGGACGAAGTAATCGCGCAGGCGAATCATCAATTTGAGACGGCGGCTCAGCAAGATCC
>Ga0302320_10009211_pt1 | contig 21264 bp, 20 predicted proteins | sample Bog_T0_3_FD_202130 | JGI IMG/M metagenome (GOLD analysis project Ga0302320, IMG submission 202130) | Peat permafrost microbial communities from Stordalen Mire near Abisko, Sweden - Bog_T0_3 | ecosystem: Environmental > Terrestrial > Soil > Wetlands > Peat | place: Sweden: Abisko, Stordalen Mire...
TTCCAAAATTCGCGATACTCGTTGGACTGCGCGTAGGCCGGGTCGACGAAAGTGCGATGGTTCAGGCCGAGCGCCTTGTCGCGCGGATAGCCCGACAGCTTGGCGAAGTTGTCGTTCAAATCGATCAGCGTTCCGTCGAGGGCGTATTCGACGATCGGCTGCGCCTGCGAAACGGCTTGGAACTTCTCGGCGGTTTCCTGGAACTGCTGCTTGGCGGCGGTGACGTCGACGCCGAGGGCGACGACCTTGCGCGGCGCGCCGTTTCGCCCGAGAACCGGCGCGTAGAAGACTTGCAGCCAGACCTCTCGGCCATTCGCGTCGACGCGCTTGGTCTCCTCCGTGAAGGTTTCGCCGCGCGCGATCTTGCCGAGAAACGCCTTGTATTCCGGGCTGGCGGCGAGGGCGGGAGAGACGAGCGCGCTGTGGTGCTGGCCCTTGATCGTGGCGAGGTCGCGCTGCATCAGCGCGCAGTAGACTTCATTGGCGGCGAGGATCGTCCCGTCGAGCGCCAGCTCGAGATACGACTGTTGGTGGCGCACCGCGTCGAGAATCGGTTTTGCGTCGCCGCGGAAGTCGAGAAAATTCATTGATGCCGCCCCATTTGATCTCAAAATCACGCCGAAGCGCGCCGCTGGCGCCGGGTTGGCGCGCGAGCGCGGCTTCGGGTCGCCGCCGGTCCGATTCGCCGCGCATCGCCCGTATCCGGGCCAAGCCGATTCCGCTCGAGTGGAAAGGCGGACGTCGGCGCGCGGCCGACGCGACGGGGCGGCTTCATGCCTTCGTCGCCTCACGGGGAGCGCGACGACCCGTTGCTTTTTCACGATTGCAAAGGTGGATTAATAAACAGTGTAACGCGGGCGCGTTGGTCCTTCGATCGAGCTCGGCGCGAGCTCGAACCAAAAGATCGTTCGGACGGTCCGGCGCGTCGGCGGCGCGGCGAAGGGCCGCGACGCCGCCGAAATCGCTGGTTGCTCGCGAAGGACGCAACACGCCGGAGCCGTGCTGCGCCGGTGCGATTTTCGGCTGGCGCCGCCGTGCGTCAGATTGGCGCAACCGCTTTGTCGCCGGTCGGAGTTTGCGGTCTCTTTGCGCGGTTTGACGAACCTCTCGGTTCGGTCGCTGCGCGTTGCGCCGGCGCCGAATCGCAAATGCGCGGGGAAGCGCGTCGCGCGGCTGGGCCGGGTCGCCGTCACGAACGCGCATGACCGCGACGGACGGCTCGACAAGGAGTCTCGATTGGGCTTTCCCACGACGATCTGCGAAAGTGCGAAGCAGGCGCGCCGGACGGAACGATCGAGGTTTTGTCGTCCGGCGCGGGGAGGCCGCGATGGATCGCAATCTCAGGTTCGTTCTCGACTCGCGCCCGGCCGACAAGGTTTCGCCGGCGAACTTCCGTCTGATCGAGGAGCCGGCGCCGACCCCGGGGCCGGGGCAGCTCCTGGTGCGCCACCATTATCTGTCTCTCGATCCCTACATGCGCGGCCGGCTGAGCGACGCCAAATCCTACGCTGCGCCGCAGCCGATCGGCGAGACGATGGTCGGGGGCACGGTCGGCGAAGTCGTCGCCTCGGAGAACCCGCGCTTCAGCCCCGGCGATTTCGTCGTCGGCATGGGCGGCTGGCAGCTCTACGGACTGAGCGACGGACGCGGCCTCAACAAGGTCGACGCGAAGGCGATTCCCCTGCAGGCCTATCTCGGCCCGCTCGGCATGCCCGGCGTCACGGCGTGGTGGGGTCTCAATAAGATCATCGCGCCCAAGGCGGGCGAGACGGTGCTCGTGACCGCCGCGACCGGCGCGGTCGGCTCGGTCGTCGGCCAACTCGCCAAGCTTGCCGGCGCGCGGGCGGTCGGCGTCGCCGGCGGCGCCGAGAAATGCATCTACGCCACCGAGACGCTCGGCTACGACGCCTGCGTCGACCACAAGTCGGCGCGCTTCGCCGAAGAGCTGAAGGCCGCGGCGGGGCCGGGGATCGACGGGGTGTTCGAGAATGTCGGCGGCGAGCCGTTCCTGCAGGCGCTGCGGCGGCTCAACGATTTCGCCCGCATCGCGGTCTGCGGCCTGATCGCCTCCTACGAGGGCCCGACGACGCCGCTGCCCGATATGCGCATTTTCCTCGTGCGGCGAATCAAGATCGAAGGCTTCATCGCTTCCGATCATCCCGACGCCTGGCCGCAGGCGCTCGCCGAGCTCGCCGGTCACGTCGCCGCCGGCCGGCTGCGCTGGCGGGAAACGGTGCGGCAGGGGCTGGAAAGCGCGCCCCAGGCGCTGGTCGACCTGCTGCACGGCGGCAATTTCGGCAAGATGCTGGTGAAACTAGTTTAGCAATACTAAATCAGGCTTATTCTTTCACTTGTGCTTAATCGCCTGAGCGGCTAGCTTGAGGCGATGAAGCTCGCGGACTGGCTGACGCGCGCCGGGGTGAAGCGCGCCGATTTCGCGCGGCGGATCGGCGTCTCGCCCGGCGCGGTGACGCAGTTCTGCCGCGGCGAGGGCGCGTGGCTGTCACGCGACACCGCGCGGCGCATTCTCGTCGAGACGCGCGGCGCGGTGACGCCGATCGATTTTCTCGACGGCGCCGGCGCGTTCAATTGGGGAGCGGACATGACCAATCCAGTCGGCCAGGCGATCGAGGCGATCGCGCGCGGCGAGATCGTCGTCGTCACCGACGACAACGATCGCGAGAACGAAGGCGACATGATCGTCGCGGCTTCGCTATGCACGACCGAAAAGATGGCGTTCATCATCCGCTACGGCTGCGGCATCGTCTGCGCGCCGATCGTCGCCGAGGACGCGCGCCGCCTGCAGCTCTCGCCGATGGTGGCGGTGAACGACGCGCCGCTCGGCACCGCCTTCACCGTTTCGGTCGACGTCAAGCACGGCATGACGACCGGCATTTCCGCCGAGCAGCGCTGCAACACCGTGCGCGCGCTCGCCAATCCCAACATGGGCGCGAGCGACTTCGTCCGCCCCGGCCACGTCTTCCCGCTGATCGCGCGCGAGGGCGGCGTGCTGATGCGCTCCGGCCACACCGAGGCGGCGGTCGATCTCTGCCGCCTCGCCGCCCTCAAGCCGGTGGCGGTGATCTGCGAACTCGCCAACGACGACGGCACGGTGATGGTCGGGCCGCAGATCGAGGCTTTCGCCGCCAAGCACGGCCTCAAGCGCATCTCGGTCGCCGAGCTGATCGCCTATCGGCAGTCACGCGAGAATCTGGTCGAGCGGGTGGCGAGCTTCCCGGTCAAGACGCCGATCGGCGAGATGACCGCTCACGCCTATCGCACGCCCTTCGACACCGTGCTGCATTTCGCCTTCGTCCTCGGCACGGTCGGCGACGGCCGCAGCGTGCCGGCGCGCCTGCACCGCGCCGACATCGTCAGCGACATCTTCGGCGGCGGCTCGATCGACAAGGTGCTGGAAGGTTTCAAGCGCGACGGTTGCGGCGTGCTGGTCTACCTGCGCGACGGCGCGGCGGGCGTGCCGGCCAATCTCGCCGGCGCGGCGCCCTCCGGCGCGGAAGGCGAGCGGGCGACGCAATGGCGCGAGATCGGACTGGGCGCGCAGATCCTGCGCGACCTCGGCGTCAGCTCGATCCGTCTGCGCACCGGCAATCCGCGCAAATACGTCGGCCTGTCCGGCTTCGGCATCGAACTGGCGTCGATCGAGCCGATCTGACCCGTAGGCGGCCGCCGCGCTGTCGGCGCCGTCGCCGAGGCGCGCCGCGCCTCTCTCACCCGCGCATCAGGGCGGAGACGTGGGCGGCGGCGCAGCGGGCGAGGGCTTCGAGGTCGTAGCCGCCTTCGAGAAGCGAAACCAGGCGGCCGCCGCAGCGCCGGTCGGCGATCGCCAGCAGGCGCTGGGTCGCCCAGGCGAAATCGGCTTCGCTGAGGTTGAGCCCGCCGAGCGGGTCGCGGAAATGCGCGTCGAAGCCGGCCGAAACGATCAGCAGGTCGGGAGCGAAGCCCTCCAGCCGCGGCAGGATCGCGGTCTCCAGCGCCTCGCGGAACGCGTCGCCGCCGTCGCCGGCGCGCAAGGGTGCGTTGACGATCTGGCCGTGCTCGCCGGTTTCGCTCATCGCGCCGGTGCCGGGATAGAGCGGCATCTGGTGGGTCGAGGCGTACATGACGCTGCTGTCGGACCAGAAGATGTCCTGGGTGCCGTTGCCGTGGTGGACGTCGAAATCGACGATCGCCACGCGCTCGATTCCATGCGCGGCCTGGGCGTGGCGCGCCGCGACCGCCGCGTTGTTGAAGAAGCAGAAACCCATCGGCGTCGCCGCTTCGGCGTGATGGCCGGGCGGCCGTGTCGCGACGAAGGCGTTGTCGACCTTGCGCGCGACGACCTCGTCGATCGCGAAGATCGCGCCGCCCGCCGAGCGCAACGCCGCCTCGAGCGTGCCGGGCGACATGGCGGTGTCGGAATCGAGCTGGATCAGCCCCTGGGCCGGGCTCGCGCGTTGGATCGCCTCGACGTAGTCGCGGGAATGGACGCGCGCCAAGGCCTCGATCGTCGCGCGCGGCGCGATGTCGCGCGCGAGGAAATGGAAGGCCTCGTCTTCGAGCGCCTGATCGACCGCGCGCAGACGCTGCGGCCGCTCGGGATGGCCCTCGCCCATCTCGTGCGCGGAGCAGGCCGGATGCGTCACCAGCAAGGTCGTCAACGGGCGGGCCTTTCTCCCATGGGCGCTTCGTTGGGGCCCGAGCATCGCCGGAAGCGCAGGCGATGTCCACACGCGGCGAGCCGCGGATCGAGCTTCATGGCGGAGGCTCGGTCGCGCAGGTCATCATCTGGACCTGTTGCGACGCCGCTTCGTAGAGGCTGGGCAGTTCGCTGAACGCGCGCATGACGACGAAGCCCTCGACGGTCGGCGAGGGGACGCGCAGGTCCTGGGTCGGATTGTCCTCGTCGTCGTGCGCGACGAGGACGCGCAATTGCGCCGGCGTGACGACCACCGCTTCCATCCATCCGTGCGCCGCCGCGCGGTCGGTCAGCGCATAGAACACCGCGCCGCGCCGCGTGTGGAAGGAAATGGAGGCGAAGCCCGCGCGCCCGATCGGCGCCTTGACCCTGACCGGTCCGGCGGAAAGGTCGAAGCGGCAGACCGAGGCGGCGATCGCCGGATCGGCCCAGGGAAAGCGCTTCTCGCCGGGAGCGCCGCGCGGCAGCGCCACGGTCGCGCCCGGAGGTCCGAGTTCGGCCAATCGCGCGTAAGCGTCATGCGAGGCGACGACCGGCACCAGCAGCACGATGGCGAAGTGAACCAGCGCCGCCGCCGCGGCGACGGCCGCGACGAACAGAGCCGCGCCGCCGAGACGCGCGCCGGGGTTCATGCGCAGCCTTCCCGCACGATCGTCGGCACGCTCGACGTCTCGATGCCGCCGGCGCCGGCGGTGGCGGCGAGCGGCGTGTCGTAGAGGCGCAGCGCCAGCGTGAACGTGTCGACGTGGCCGATCGGCAACCAGTTGCCGGAATGGACGACCTCCGAGACATAGACCGAAAAGCCGCCGTCGCCGTCGCGGAGGATTTCGCTGGAGCGGAACCCGTAGCGCCCGGCGGCGTTGTCGACCGGAAAGCCTTCGGCGTCGGTGAGACTGAGGGTCCAGTAGCGCGCCGCCGGGGTGTGCGAACCGACGCGATAGACGCAGCGCCGATCGAGCGCGCGCCCGGAGCTGTCGACCCTGGCGACGAGCTCGAGACCCTCGCCGAGCGCGAGCGGAATCTCGCCGCTGCGCGCCAGCGCGGCGCGCGTGTAGGGATCGGCGTCGATCGAACCCGCCTTGGCGGCGACGCGCCAGGCTCCGATCGTCACGCCGCCGAACGGCGGGTCGACGAGGATCGAGCCGCTCGCCGCGACTCCGAGCGCCAGGCCGATCGCGCCGACCGCGATTGCTTTGAAGACCATCGACACGTCGGCAGTCCTGCGTCGGCCCCATTGCGATCGATGACGAGGCGCGGCGGGAGAATCGGCGCCTCACCCGGTGAAGTCAAGCGCGAGTCTAGTGCGCCGTCGCGCCGGCGCGCACGATCGCGATGCCGCCGCTGGCGTCCGCGGCGTAGCGCTGGGTGGGCTCGATGGCGCCGTGCTTCTCGGCCGCGCGCGCGTAGTCGCCGATCTCGAGGATGATGCGCGCCGACTTCGGCGCCAGGCCGATCTCGCGCCGCGCCTCGACGATCCCGGCGGCGCCCTTGCCCGCCGGCGCGGCGGCGATCTGGGCGTTCGTCGCGGGCGGCACGCCAAAGGGCGGCTTGGTCTCGAGGCCCTGGTGGGCGTAGGCCATGATCTCGCGCCAGGTCTGCGCCGGCAGCGCGCCGCCCTGCATACCAGCGGTCATCGACGTGTTGTCGTCGTTGCCGAACCAGACGCTGCCCACCAGGTTGCCGGTGAAGGCGTTGAACCAGGCGTTGGTCGGCCCATTTGTCGTGCCGGTCTTGCCGGAAATGACAAGGCCGGGGATCTGCGCCGCGCGCCCGGTGCCCTCGGTGAGGACGTGGGTCATGATGTTGTTCATCTCGGCGACCTTGTCGGCCGGCAGCACCTGGACCGGCGGCGTTCCGTTCGCCTCGTGGGTGTAGATGACGTTGCCCCGGGAATTCTTGATCTCGATCGCCGCGTAAGCCGTCGCGCGCTTGCCGCCGTTGGCGAGCAGGGCGTTGGCGCTCACCATGTCGATCATCTTCACTTCGTCGGCGCCGACCGGCAACGACACCGTGTCGATGAGCGGCGTCGTCAGCCCCATCTTGCGCGCCGTCTCGATGATTTTCGACCGCCCGAGCTCGGCGATCTTGCCCATGTGGTAAGGCTTTTTCTCCGGCCAGTAGACCTCGCCGATCTTCACCGACATCCAGATGGCGGCGGTGTTGAACGACAGCGCGAGCGCCCGGTACAACGGCATCGTCCCGCCGCTCTCGCCGTCGAAATTGTGGACGCAATAGTCGCCGATACAGATCGGCGAGGCGTCGACAATCGTGTCCTTGTGGTACTTGCCGGTCATCAGCGCGGTCATATAGACGAAGATCTTGAACGACGAGCCGGGCTGGCGCGCCGCGTCGGTGGCGCGGTTGTACTGGCTCGCGCCATAGTCGCGGCCGCCGACAATCGCGCGCACCAGCCCGTCGGTGTCGGCGACCACCACCGCGGCCTGATGCGCGTTGTAGGCCGGCGCGTTGACCCGCAGCATGTCCTCGATCGTCTGATCGGCCTTGTCCTGGATTCCCGTGTCGAGGCCGGTGCGCACCGTCAGCACGCGCTCCTGGCCGAGCTTGCCGGACTCGGCGAGCGCTTTCACCTCGTCGAAGGCGAAGTCGAGATACCAGTTTGGGTTGGATTCGGTGTCCTGGGTGACCGGTGTCGCGGGATTGCGCCGCGCGGCGTAGACTTGGCCTTCGGTCATGAAACCGGCGTCGACGAGATTGCTCAAGACGTCGTTGGCGCGCGCGCGCGCCGCCGGCAGATTGACGTCGGGCGAAAACTTGGTCGGCGCCTTGAACAGGCCGGCGAGCATCGCCGCCTCGGGCAGATTGATGTCGCGCGCCGACTTGCCGAAATAGTACTGCGCCGCCGCCTGCACGCCGAAGGCGCCGCCGCCCATGTAGGCGCGGTCGAGATAGAGGCTGAGGATCTGCTTCTTGGTCAGGTGATGCTCGAGCCACACCGCGAGGAAGGCTTCGTTGATCTTGCGCGAGATCGACCGCTCGTTGGTGAGGAAGAGGTTCTTGGCGAGCTGCTGGGTGATCGACGAGCCGCCCTGCACGACGCCGCCGGCATGGGCGTTGACGGTCAGCGCGCGCAGCGTGCCGACGACATCGATGCCGAAATGGTCGAAGAAGCGACGGTCCTCGGTCGCCAACACGGCCTTGATGAAGAAATCAGGCAGTTCGTCGAACGGGACCGCGTCGTCGTGCTTGATGCCGCGCTGGCCGACCTCGACGCCGTAGCGGTCGAGGAAGGTCACGGCGAGATCCTGGCGCTTCAGCCAATCCTGGTCGCTGGTCAACCGGAACGCCGGCTGGGCGAGCGTCAGAACGGCGAGCAGCAAGACGATGCCGAGATTGAGGCCCTCGCAGGCGAAATCGATCAGCGCCTTGCGGACGCCGGAGACATGCAGGCCGTCGGAGAAGGCGGCGATCGTCTTGAGCGTCGCCAGCGAGAACCGGCCGCCCTCGTACATCGACGAGTCGATGAAGGCGTCGACGGCGAGCAGCCGGCGCTTTGCGCCCCGCCACCACTGCGACAGTTTTTCCCCGGCCGACACGCGCCTGCGACTCCGTCTTCGCCTCCGCTCCGATCCTTAACACGTTCTACCGCAATTTGAACGACTTGACGCGCCGGTCGGAGCGCGCCAAGCCGGGGCCCCATGGCAGCGACCACCGACGACGAGCCGCCCTTCTGGGAGGTCAAGACGCTCGAGGAGATGACCCGCGAGGAGTGGGAGAGCCTGTGCGACGGCTGCGGGCGCTGCTGCCTGGTCAAGCTCGAGGACGTCGACAGCGGCGAAATCCACTTTACCGACATCGGATGCAAGTTGCTCGACGCCAAGACCTGCCGCTGCCGCGACTATCGCCGGCGGCGCAGCCGGGTCGCCGATTGCGTCAAGCTGACCCCGGAAGCGGTGCGGACATTGAGCTGGCTGCCGGTCACCTGCGCCTATCGGCGCATCGCCGAGGGGCGCGGCCTCGCCTGGTGGCACCCGTTGGTGTCGGGGACGCCGGAAACGGTGCATCAGGCCGGCGTCTCGGTTCGCGGGCGCGTCTCGGCGAGCGAGGAGGACACGCCGTCGGACGACTGGCTGGACCGGATCGTCAAATGGCCGAACCGCCCGCCGCGCCCGCCACGGCGCTAGCGGCTTATTCGCGCCACCGCTCCAGCGTCGCGGCGATCCACGCGCGCTGCGGGGCGATCAACGGGCCCTGGGTGAGCCCGCCGCAGCGCTTGCCGCGCTCCGCGCCGGAGGTCCAGGCGACGATCGCCGCCACCGTCTCGCCGTCGGACAGGAACAGCGGCGCGCCGGAATCGCCGCCGCAGGCGCCGGCGCCGCCGGCCGAATCCTCGGCCCACAGGAGGATGCGCGACAGCGGCGCGCGCACCTTGAGCCGCGCGCTGCGCAGCGTTCCGCCGGTCGCCGGCGCGTCCTCGCGCGCCACGCCGTAACCGGCCACGATCGTCTCGTCGCCGACCGCCGGGCCATCGCCGTCGGCGAGCGGCGCGGGCGACAAGCGCCGATCGAGCGGCGTCTCGGTTTCGAGCAGCGCAAGGTCGATCGACACCTGCCGATCGGCGATCGCGTTGGGGCGATAGAGCGGGTGCGCCGCCGTGGCGGCGACGGCGACCAGCGTCGGCTTGCCCGCCGGGTCGCGATAGACGACCGCCATGTCGCGGGTCGGCCGCAGACAATGGGCGGCGGTCAGCACCGCGCGTGGCCCGAGCACGATCCCGGTGCAGAAGCCTTCACGGTCGCCGCCGCGCGACAAAACCATGACGAGATGGTCGGCGAAGCGCGCGCCCGATTCGCTCGGCCCCACCACCGCCCCGGCCGGGGCCGCCGCAGCGACGCCGGCGAGAAAGGCGACGAGGACGCCGCGCCGCGTCCCTCGGGTCAAAATATCGCGAAACATCGGGGCGTATCCGAACGGCGGAATTGGCGCGCGGGGCGCCTTGCGACTATAGTCGCGCATTCATCGCTCATTCAGGGGCGCGGGGAAAGAGTGCGACATGCCGCGTATGTCGACGATCGTCCTCGCCCTGGCGCTTGCCGCCGTCGGCGCCGGCTTGGGCCGCGCGGGCGAGCCCGAGGCGCGCGTCGCCCTGAAGTCCAGCTGCCTGCCGGCGAACGAAACGCGCGAAGAGATCAAGACCCATCGCCTGCTCGAACCCTTTGTGGCGCTCAAGACGGCGGCGGCCCAGTTCAAGGCCGAAGCGCTGTCGGCCAGGCTCTGCCGCAATGGCGACGAAATGGTCTATGAGATTGCCCTGCTGCATCGCGACGGCCGGCTTGTCCACGTCGTCACCAACGCCGTGACCGGCAAGCTGATCGCCGTGCGCAGCGCGCACGAGCCTGCGGCGAAATAAGCGGGCGAAGGGGCCGCCGAACGCCATGCGTCTGTTGGTTGTCGAAGACGATCGCGATCTCAATCGCCAGGTGGCCGCCGCGCTGGAAGGGGCGGGCTACGCAGTCGACCGCGCTTTCGACGGCGAGGAAGGCTGGTTCCTCGGCGACACCGAGCCCTACGACGCGATCGTGCTCGACATCGGCCTGCCGAAGCGCGACGGCGTCGCGGTGCTGGAATCCTGGCGCAAGGCGGGCCGGACGACGCCGGTCCTGATCCTCACCGCGCGCGACCGTTGGAGCGACAAGGTGCAGGGCTTCGACGCCGGCGCCGACGACTATGTCGCCAAGCCGTTCCACATGGAGGAGGTGCTGGCCCGCATTCGCGCCCTGCTGCGCCGCGCCGCCGGCCACGCCTCGAGCGAACTCGTCGCCGGACCCGTCAGGCTCGACGCGCGCGCCGGCCGCGTCACCGTCAACGGCGTCGCCGTCAAGCTGACCAGCCACGAATATCGCCTGCTCTCCTATCTGATGCACCACGCCGGGCGGATCGTCTCGCGCAGCGAGATCGTCGAGCATCTCTACGACCAGGATTTCGACCGCGATTCCAACACCATCGAGGTCTTCGTCGGCCGTCTGCGCAAGAAGCTCGGCGTCGACGTCATCCAGACCGCGCGCGGGCTCGGCTACGTCGTCGAGCCCGAGGCGGAAGCCGGCGGCAAGCGCAGGAGCGCCCGCTGACCGCCTCGCAGAGCCGCTTCGGCTTTGGGCTGACGGCCGTCCGCAAGGCGCTCAACGCCCAGTCGATCGCCTCGCGGCTGTTCATCTCCGCCGCCTTCTGGAGTTCGTCGATTCTCGTCGTCGCCGGCCTCGGCCTGTCGGCGCTCGACGCGCGCTCGACCGAGGCGAATTTCGACGATCAGCTCGGCGTCTATCTCAAGGCGCTGGTCGCCAACGTCGCCTCGGTGCGCGACGAATTCGAGGGCGGTCAGGCGCCGCTGATCGACCCCCAGTTCGAGCTCGCCTTCTCCGGCTGGTACTGGCAGATCACTCGCCTCGACCTGCCTCATCCCGAGATCCGCACTTCGCGCTCGCTGTTCGCGACGCAATTGCCGAGCCTCGCCGAAGGCGGTTCGTCGGCCACGCGCGGGGCGGTCCGCAGCGGCTATGTCGTCGGCCCCGGCGACAAGCCCCTGCGGATGATCGAGCGCGAGATCGACGACGAGGAGGGGCGCTATCTCATCCAGGTGGCGGCCAACGCCGACGTCATCCAGACCCAGATCGAGCGCTTCGAATATGCGCTCGCCGCGACCTTCCTGGCGCTGGCGGTGGCGCTGATCGGCTCGACGGCGCTGGCGGTGCGCTTCGGCCTCAGGCCGCTGCGGGTGCTGCAGCAGGGTCTGTCGGCGATCCGCCGCGGCGAGGCCGAGCGCATCAGCGGCGATTTCCCGCAGGACGTCGCGCCGCTCGCCGCCGAAGTCAACCTGCTGCTCGAAGCCAACCGCGCCGTGGTCGAACGCGCGCGCACCCAGGTCGGCAATCTCGCCCACGCGCTGAAGACGCCGCTCAGCGTCATCGTCAACGAGGCCGATTCGAGCAGCCCGCGGCTCGCCGAGAAGGTGCGCGAGCAGGCGGGCGTGATGCGCCGGCAGGTGAGCTTCTATCTCGATCGCGCCCGCGCCGCGGCGCGCGCCGGCGCGGCAGGCGCGGCGACCGAGGTGAAGCCGGTCGTCGAGCAGTTGATTCGCACCTTCGAGAAGATCTACCGGGACCGCGCAATCGCCTTCGTCGCCGAGGCGCCGGACGGACTGCGCTTCCGCGGCGAGCCGCAGGACCTCACCGACCTGATCGGCAATCTGCTCGACAACGCCGGCAAATGGGCGCACTCGCGCATCGTCATCCACGCCGAGCCGGAACCGGCCGCCGAAGCCTCGGGGCGGCGCTATTTCGCCGCCTCGATCGACGACGACGGACCCGGCCTCGACGAGCAGGAGCGCGCCGCGGCGCTGGAGCGCGGCCGACGGCTCGACGAATCGCGGCCGGGCTCCGGCCTCGGCCTGTCGATCGTGGCCGATCTCGCAGCCGCCTATGGCGGCTCGCTCAAACTCGATCTAAGCCCGCTCGGCGGCCTCAGGGCGACGCTGCGGCTGCCGCGGCTTTGATCGGCGACAAGGTGCGGACCCGCTGCGGCCGGCAAAGGCCGACGCTCTGGCGCGGCGGATCGACGGCGCGCCTATTTCGGGCGCGGCCGACTTGTTCTAAGAACCGCCGCGTTCGGCGCGAAGGGCCAAGATTCGCATGTTATGGGCAGGGCTAGCGGGAATGTCGGCGCTGGCCGCGCTTGTCGCGGTTTGGCCGCTCCTGCGCGGCGCGCGGCGCGGCGGCCCCGTTTCGTCCGACGCCGCCTTCTACAAGGCCCAGCTCGGCGAAATCGAGCGCGACGTCGCCCGGGGCCTGCTGCCGGCCGACCAGGCGGCCGGCGCGCGCGTCGAGACGGCGCGGCGACTGATCGCCGCCAGCGCGGAGGAGGGCGAGGGCGCCGTCGCGGATGCGCCGGGACGACGGCGCTGGGCGGCGATCGCGATCGTCGTCGCGGCGCCGGTGGTTGCGCTGGCCCTTTATGCGGACCTGGGTCGGCCCGACCTTGCCGATTCGCCGCTCGCCGAGCGCAAGGTCGAAACGCACGGCGTGGCCGGCGTCGAGGCGGCGCTCGCCCGTGTCGAGCGGCAGATCGCCGCCAACCCCGACAACGGACCCGCATGGGCGCTGGTCGCCCCGGTCTACATGAAGCTCGGCCGTTTCGACGACGCCGCCGAAGCCTACCGCCAGTCGCTGCGCCTCAACGGCGAGCGCGCGGGGATGCGCGCCGACTACGGCGAGGCGCTGGTCGGCGCGGCGGGTGGCGTCGTCACCGCCGACGCGCGCGCCGCCTTCGACAAGGCGCTTGCGGAAGAGCCGGGCCTGCCGGCGGCGCGCTTCTATCTCGGCCTCGCCGCCGAGCAGGACGGCGACATCGCCAAGGCGACCGCCGCCTATCGCGCCCTGCTCGCCGACGCGCCGCCGCAGGCGGCCTGGGCGCCGGCGGTGCAGGCGCGGCTGGCGGCGCTGGCGGGCGGCGGCCCGGCCGCCCCGGCTGCCGACGATTCCGCGCAGGACGCGATGATCCGCGGGATGGTCGAACGGCTGGCCAATCGCCTGGCGACCAGCGGCGGCGACGCCGGCGAGTGGCAGAAGCTCATTCGCGCCTATACGGTGCTGCACGAGACCGACAAGGCGAAGGACGCGCTCGCTTCGGCGCGCAGGGCGCTCGCCGGCGACGCCGCCGCCGCCCAGCAGCTCGACGGGCTGGCGCACGAACTCGGGATCGGAGGCTGACGTGACGCGCAAGGGCCGCAGACTGACGCTGATCGGCGTCGCCCTCGTCGTCGTCGGCGTCGCGGTCGGCCTGGGGCTCTATGCGATGGGCGACAGCATCGCGCTGTTCCTCACGCCGAGCGAGGTCGTCGCCAAGGCGCTCGAACCCGGCACGCGGCTCAGGCTCGGCGGGCTGGTCGAAACGGGATCGGTCAAGCGCGGCCCCGACGCGATGACCTTCGTCGTCACCGACGGCGCAAAGCGCGTCGGCGTCGATTGCGCCGCCGCCTGCTTCGCCAACGTCCCCGATCTCTTTCGCGAAGGGCAGGGGGTGGTCGTCGAAGGCGCGTTGGCGGCGGGCGACCGGCTCACCGCCGAGTCGATCCTCGCCAAGCACGACGAGCGCTACATGCCGCGCGAAGTCGTCGAGCAGTTGAAGCGCGAAGGCCGCTGGCAGGAAGGCGCAGTCAAGCCATGATCGTCGAAGCCGGCCATTTCGCTCTCATCCTCGCGTTCGCGCTGTCGCTCGTTCAGGCGAGCGCGCCGCTCTACGGCGCGCGACGCGGCGACGCGGCGCTGATGGGGGTGGGCGCCAGCGCCGCGCTCGGCCAGTTCGTCCTGGTCGCGCTCGCCTTCGCCGCGCTCGCCTGGGCGCACCTCGCCTCCGACTTCTCGGTGCTCAACGTCGCCGAGAACTCGCACAGCGCCGCGCCGGCGATCTACAAGTTCTCCGGCGTGTGGGGCAATCACGAAGGCTCGATGCTGTTGTGGTCGCTGATCCTGTCGGTGTTCGGCGCCGGCGTCGCCGTGTTCGGCCGTTCGCTGCCGCAGAAACTGCGCGCCGACGCGCTGGCGGTGCAGGGGATGATCGGCGCCGCCTTCCTCGCCTTCATCCTGCTGACCTCGAACCCGTTCGAGCGCCTGTCGCCGGCGCCGTTCGAGGGCCAGGACCTCAACCCGATCCTCCAGGATCCCGGCCTGGCGATCCATCCGCCGCTGCTCTATCTCGGCTATGTCGGCTTCTCGATCGTCTTCTCCTTCGCCGCCGCGGCGCTGATCGAGGGCCGCATCGACGCCGCCTGGGCGCGCTACGTGCGGCCGTTCGCGCTGATCGCCTGGAGCTTCCTCACCCTCGGCATCGCGGTCGGCTCCTACTGGGCCTACTACACGCTCGGCTGGGGCGGATTCTGGTTTTGGGACCCGGTCGAGAACGCTTCGCTGATGCCGTGGCTCGCCGGAACCGCCTTCGTCCACTCGGCGGCGGTGATGGAGAAACGCGACGCGCTGAAGGTGTGGACGATCTTCCTCGCCATCCTCGCCTTCTCGTTCTCGCTGCTGGGCACCTTCCTCGTCCGCTCGGGCGTGCTGACCAGCGTCCACGCCTTCGCCAGCGATCCGCGCCGCGGCGTGTTCATCCTGCTGATCCTCGGCGTGTTCATCGCCGGCCCGCTGGCGTTGTTCGCCTGGCGCGCGCCGATGCTCAAACAGGGCGGGCTGTTCGCGCCGATCTCGCGCGAGGGCGCGCTGGTGCTCAACAACCTGCTGCTGACCACCGTCTGCGCGATCGTCTTCTTCGGCACGCTCTATCCGCTCGCGCTCGAGCAGCTGACCGGCGAGAAGATCACGGTCGGCGCGCCGTTCTTCAACCTCACTGCCGGGGCGCTGCTGATGGCGATCGCCTTCGTCACGCCGTTCGGCTTCTCGCTCGCCTGGAAGCGCGGCGATCTGCTGGGCGTTGCGCAAAGGCTCACGGTCGCCTTCGCCGGCGGAATTGTGGTGCTGGTCGCGCTCGTCGCTTTCGCCCATCGTGGGCCCACGCTGGCGCCGATCGCCGCCGCGCTCGCCGTTTTCCTCATGCTCGGCACGCTCTCCGAGGTCGTTTCGCGAGCCTGGCGGCGCGGCGCCTCGATCGGCGTCATGCTGTCGCGCCTCGCCGGTCTGCCGCTGTCGTTCTGGGGCGGGGCGCTCGCCCATTTCGGCGCCGGCCTCGCGCTGCTCGGCCTCGCTTCGGTCGGCTTCGGCGCCGAGACGATCGCGATGATGAAGGCCGGCGCGACCCAGTCGGTCGGGCCCTATCAGATCACGCTCGATGCGATCTCGAATCGCGCCGGCCCCAACTATCGCGAGACCTTCGCGACGATGACGATCCGCAAGGACGGCGCGTTCGTCGCCACCGTCGAGCCGGCGCGCCGCGCGTTCGCGGCGCGGGAAATGTCGACCACCCAGGCGGGCATCGTCACCCTCGACCTCGGCCAGGTCTATGTCGCGATCGGCGACCCGAACGACGACGGCGCGGTGGCGGCGCGGCTCTACTGGAAGCCGCTGGTGACGCTGATCTGGCTCGGCGCGATGGCCATGGCGCTCGGCGGCGCGCTGTCGCTCGCCGACCGGCGGCTGCGGTTCGGCGCGCCGGCGCCGGCGCGATCGTCGGCTGCGGCGGCGGCGCGGGGAGCGGGCTGAGATGAAGCGATTGGCCGCGCCGCTCGTCTTCGCCTTCGTCCTGCTGGCCTCCGTCGCCGGCGCGGTGCAGCCCGACGAGGTGATGAAGGACCCCGCGCTGGAGGCGCGCGCGCGGACGCTGTCGGAGGAGTTGCGCTGCCTCGTCTGCCAGAACCAGTCGATCGACGATTCCGACGCGCCGCTGGCGCGCGACATCCGCCTGCTGATCCGCGAGCGCATCGGCGAGGGCGAGAGCAACGCGCAGGTGCGCGCCTTCCTCGTCTCGCGCTACGGCGATTTCATCCTGCTGAAACCGCCGTTCGAGCTGTCGACCGCGCTACTGTGGCTGAGCGGGCCGCTGACCCTCGCGCTCGGCGCGTTCGGCGTCTATCTCGCCCGCCGCCGCGCGTCGCCGCCGCCCCCGCCGTTGACCCCGGAAGAGGAGAGGCGGCTGGCCGAGATCGCGGGGGACGGAGAGCCGGCCGCGCGGTGACAATCCGAGGCTTGCAGCGCCGTTGCGAATCGCCTGCATCGGGCGGCGTCGCCTGCGGGGCGCGAAATTCGCCAATTCGTATCGCGTCCCGTAATCCCGAATCGCCCTTCGACGGCTGCGCGTGTGAATCGACGCCAACCCATCGGTCCGCCAGATCAGGGGAACTCTGATGACCACCCAGTCGCCTTGGCGATTTGTCGTATTTTATTTCGACGAGAGCGATCCACGTTTATGGGTGCCCAAGCGCACGAATCTGGGTTGGACGCTGAATTTCGCGCACCGCGCGAGTTGGTTCGTTTTGGGTGCGTTCATGCTTTTGGGCGCCGTCGCCGCCGCTGTCGTCGCTCACGGCGTTCGCGTCCGATAATAAGGGGGGAATCGCCCCGCCCGGAGGCCGGCCATGCTCGACGTCGTTCCCGCTTTTTCGCGCATCGGCGACGAGAACGCCTTCGCGGTGCTGGCGCGCGCGACCGCGCTCGCGCGCCAGGGGCGCGACATCGTCAATCTCGGCATCGGACAGCCCGATTTCAAAACCGCGCCCCATATCGTCGAGGCGGCGGTCAAGGCGCTGCGCGACGGCGAGCACGGCTACACGCCGGCGAACGGGATCGCGCCCCTGCGCGAGGCGGTCGCCGCCGACCTTTTTCGCCGCGCCGGCGTCGAGGTCTCGCCGGATCTCGTTCTGATCGTCCCCGGCGGCAAGGTGACGATGCATATGGCGATCCTGATGTTCGGAGCGCCGGGGGTCGACATCCTCTATCCCGATCCCGGCTTTCCCATCTATCGCTCGATGATCGAGTTTTCCGGCGCGCGCCCGGTCCCGATCCCGATGCGCGAAGCCAACGGCTTCGCCTTCTCGGCCGAGGAGACGCTGTCGCTGATCACCCCGCAGACGCGGCTCGTCATCCTGAACTCGCCCGCCAACCCGACCGGCGGCGTCACGCCGCGCGACGCGATCGACAAGCTGGTCGCCGGGCTCGCGCGCTTTCCCGAGGTCGCGATTCTGTCCGACGAGATCTACGGGCAGATGACCTACGACAATCATCGCCATCAGACGCTGCTCGCCTATCCGGAGATCCGCGACCGGCTGATCCTGCTCGACGGCTGGTCCAAGACCTACGCGATGACCGGCTGGCGACTCGGCTTCTCGGTCTGGCCGCGTGCGCTCTATGAGGCGGCGCGCAAATTCGCGGTCAATTCCTATTCCTGCGTCAACGCGCCGGCGCAGTTCGCCGGACTGGCGGCGCTGACCGGGCCGCAGCACGCCGTCACGGCGATGGTCGCCGAATTCGACGCGCGCCGCCGCCTGGTGGTCGAAGGACTCAACAGGCTGCCGGGCGTCAGCGCAGCGACGCCGAAAGGCGCCTTCTACGCCTTTCCCAACATCTCCGAGACCGGCTGGAAGGCCAAGGCGCTCGCTTCGGCGCTGCTCGAGGAGGCGGGCGTCGCGACGATCGGCGGACCGGATTTCGGGATCTACGGCGAGGGTTATCTGCGATTGTCGTATGCCGCCTCGCGCGTCGACATCTCGCGCGCGCTGGAGCGGATGGACGGCTTGCTGCGCCGAAGCGCGCCTGCGCTGCCGGTCGCCGACGGACCGTAAGAGCGAAGCCGGCGCACGAGGGACCACGTTCGCGCGCGCGACACGCTCCGGGCGCACGAAAGCGGCGGCGATGGACCGGCTGCGGTCATGCGGTTATGGAGAGAGGCGCGCCGCGCCGGCGGCGGCGTCAATTTGAACGGGAGGGGAAGGCTCGGGGCGGATCCCGCCCTGATCGATTGCCGGGGGTCCATGCGCCGATGAACGATTCGCGATTGCCAATCCTTTTCATCCTGGTCGCCGCGCTCGCCGCACCCGCGGCCGGCGCGCGCGCCGAGGATCTCAAGCCCTCACAGGTCGCCTGCGACGCGGGCAAGATCGGCGCGCGCGACCTCGCCGACTGTTTGCGCGCCGCCGCCGATCGCGCCGACCGCGACCTCGCCGCCGCGCTCGACGCGGCGCTGAAGAACGTGAACGGTCGCACCGGCGTGCTCAACGCGCAGAAGTCGCGCTGGAAACGGTCGCTCAGCGAGTCGCAAGACCAATGGGTGAACTGGCGCGACGTCGAATGCCAGGACGTCGCGCCGTTCGAATCCGGCATGAGCGCCAAGGGCGGCGATCCGCGCCTCGCCTGCATCATCGACCGCGACGCCGAGCGCGTCGCCGATCTCAAGGCGCGTTACCCGTAGGGGGCGAACGCCGGTCTCGGCGTTGCCAGTCCCGGTCGAGGGACGGACATTTGTTTGACCAAATGTTCGTGTTTTGTTCTAATAGGCCGTCCGGCTGAGAATGACGGCGGGCGTCCGTGCAACTGCATCCGAATTGGCGATTTTTTCGCGTCGCTGAGGGCGGGGTGACCTGCGGCCCTGACGGGCTCTTCGTCGCCAGCCAGAATCCCGACTTTCTCGGCCAAGCCGGAGAGGCGCTCAATCGCTGGCGCAAAAACAACCGCGTCGTCTACGGCATGTGAGGCGCGCCGCTTCCGTCGTCGGACGGCGCTGCGGCGGCGTGCGCGGGTCGCGCCGGCCGCCGCGCCGGCGGCTTGCGGCGCGGGTGTTCGAGATAGGCGGCGATGCGCCGCTCGAACGCCGACGGCCGCTCGGCGAACAGGCGGGCGTAGAGCTGGGCGGCGCGGCGCTCCAGCGGCCGGCGCTTCCTGGCGATCAGCGCCGCGCCGAGCGCCTTCTGCTCGGGCGTCAGCTCGACGCGCGTGAGGGCGAATTCGGCGAGCACGGTCAGGTCGTTGTGATCGCCCAGGGCCGCGCGCAAGCGCTGCAGCTCGCGCGTCGTGGCGCGCATCATCGCCGGCCAGGCGGGCTCCAGCGTCGCGAGTTGATAGGCGAGGTCGACCACCCTGACCCGGAAACCGTGCAATTCGCGCGCGACGCCGCTCGCCAGCGCCGCCTCGCCGCGCCGCCGCGCCGAACGGTAGCTCTGCCGCAGCGCAGCGGCCAGCGCCTGCGCCGCCGCCGCGTCGACATCCCAGGCCTCGACCGCGTCAGCCAGCGCGCGCAGCTCGGCGGAAAGACCGGCGACGTCGAGATCGTGATGGGCGCGCCGCTCGGCTTCGCGCTCCCTGGCGATCGCCGCGATGAGCGCGTCGCGCGCGTCGGCCGGCGGGTCGAGCGAAGCGATCACGCCGGGCAGGATGTCGAGGTCGCGCGCGCGCCCGACCTTGCGCCGCGCCGCGTTGATCGCCGCCAGCGTCGCTTCGGCCGGCGCGCCGACGAGATCGACGAACAGCCGCGCGAGGCCGGCCGCGCCCTTCAGCGTCTTGCGCACGTCGTGGATGCGCGTCGCCTCGTCCTCGCCGGCGCGCGGGAACTGGCGCGAGGCGAGCCGGATCGCGCGCGCCAGCGCCGCGCGGCAGTAGAGCGGCCAATACGCCTTGCGCGCCGTCGTCATGGCGTCGCGCCCGCGCGGGCCCGCGCGCGCAAGGCGAACTTCTGCACCTTGCCGGTCGACGTCTTCGGGATCTCGGCGAAGACGACTTGGCTCGGGCATTTGTAATGGGCGAGCCGCTCGCGGCACCAGGCGATCAGCTCGGCTTCGGTGGCGCTCCTGCCCGGCTTCAGCTCGACGAAAGCGCACGGCGTCTCGCCCCATTTCTCGTCGGGCGCCGCCACCACCGCGGCGAGTTGGACGCTCGGATGCTGGAACAAGGCGTCCTCGACCTCGATCGACGAGATGTTCTCGCCGCCGGAGATGATGATGTCCTTCGAGCGGTCCTTGAGCTGGATGTAGCCGTCGGGATGCTTGACGCCGAGGTCGCCGGAATGGAACCAGCCGCCGGCGAAGGCCCGCTCGGTCGAGCTCTTGTTCTTGAGGTAGCCCTTCATCACCACGTTGCCGCGGAACATCACCTCGCCCATCGTCTCGCCGTCGGCGGGGACGCTGCGCATCGTCTCCGGATCGATCACGTCGAGCGCCTCGAGCGCATGGTAGCGCACGCCCTGGCGCGACTTCATCGCCGCCTGGGCGGGCGCGTCGAGCGCGTTCCACGCCTCCTTCCAGTCGTTGACCACCGCCGGACCGTAGGTTTCGGTGAGGCCGTAGAGATGCGTCACCTCGAAACCCGCTTCGCGCATCGCCGCCAGCACCGCTGCGGGCGGCGGCGCTGCGGCGGTGAAGAAGCGCACGACATGCGGCAGCGGCCGCTTCTCCTCGGGGCGGGCGTTGAGCAGCACCGACATGACGATCGGCGCGCCGCACAGATGCGTGACGCGGTGCTCGGCGATGAGGTCGTACATCGCCTTGGCGCGCACCTGGCGCAGGCAGACGTGGACGCCGGCCTTCACGCTGATCGACCAGGGGAAGCACCAGCCGTTGCAATGGAACATCGGCAGCGTCCACAGATAGACCGGATGGCGGCCCATGTCGGCGGTGACGACGTTGCCGACCGCGAGCAGGTTGGCGCCGCGGTGGTGATAGACGACGCCCTTGGGGTCGCCGGTGGTGCCCGAGGTGTAGTTGAGCGAGATCGCGTCCCATTCGTCGCGCGGGCGCACCCATTCGTAGTCGGGATCGCCCTCGGCGAGCAGCGCCTCGTAATCGAGCGCGCCGAGCCTCTCGCCCTCGCCGTCGTATTCGGGGTCGTCGTAGTCGACGATCAGCGGCTTGGCCTTGCAGAGCTTCAGCGCCGCCGCGATCACGCCGGAAAACTCGCGGTCGACCAACAACGCCTTGGCCTCGCCGTGGTCGAGCATGAAGGCGATCGCCGCGGCGTCGAGGCGGGTGTTGAGGGTGTTGAGCACCGCGCCGCACATCGGTGCGCCGTAGTGGCACTCGAGCATCGCCGGCGTGTTGGCGAGCATGACGGCGACCGTGTCGCCGCGCGCAAATCCGCGCCTGGCGAGCGCCGAACCGAGCCGGCGCGCGCGGGCGTAGAATTCGCGAT
>Ga0302320_10009212_pt1 | contig 21264 bp, 10 predicted proteins | sample Bog_T0_3_FD_202130 | JGI IMG/M metagenome (GOLD analysis project Ga0302320, IMG submission 202130) | Peat permafrost microbial communities from Stordalen Mire near Abisko, Sweden - Bog_T0_3 | ecosystem: Environmental > Terrestrial > Soil > Wetlands > Peat | place: Sweden: Abisko, Stordalen Mire...
CTTCGCCATCGGTGAAAACACAAAAATTCAGTTCCGGGCAGAAGCCTTCAACGTGACAAACCACGTCAACCTGATCCCGCCCGTATTCGACATGAACTCACCTGCATTCGGGCAGATAACGGAAGCCCAGGCTCCGCGTGTCCTTCAGTTCGCCCTAAAGCTGCAGCGCTGATGCGGCTCCCACGGATCAGCTTCTAGGCGTTTCCAAAATCAACCACGCAAAAAGGACGGGCCTCGGTCCGTCCTTTTTGCTTGCCAACCTGCTGGGTGCTTGTAAAGCGCGCAGGAAAATGCCCCCGCTCGCACTCCAGATAAGCAGCCGCGGACCAACCAAACCTGCGGGTCCTTATACCTGCGCGCCTCCATCAAAGTGTGGACGCGCGCTTCCACCAACGTACCGAAGACAACCGCATTCTTCACCCAGTAATGTTCTCTAGAACCCACCCCTTGGGACAAATCGCGCGCGTTCGTTCAAAAAGCAATTAGGTCACTAGCGCGCGCATGTGAGGTCAGGCCATTTGCACGCCGTATTCCCTGGCTTCGAGCCTCTTGCGACGTGACTTCGCGTCGCAACATTCCTGCGCCGGAAAAGTCTGGAAGCGATTTCAATGCCAAATTCCAGCCACAGAACCGGAGATGCAATAACCAGTACGTACTTTTTGAGGGAGTGCCAACAATGCGAAGAATATTCCCCGTTCTCGTTTGTCTTGCCGTCGCTCTGGGCTCGGCTCAGGCGCAAAGCAATTACGCTGTCGTGCGCGGATCGATCCTTGATCCGCAACATCGCCCGATCCCCGGAGCTCACATCACGATTACATCCAATGGAACCGGCACGCAGCGCGAGGTAGTTTCAAACAGCAGCGGTCTTTACGAAATTGACGCCCTGCAGCCGGGTGCCTACAGCCTCGTTGTCGATAGCCAGGGGTTCAGTAAGGCAACGCAGGGCATCGACCTCGAGGTGGGCCAGCAGGCCACTCTTGACGTGCAGTTGTCCGTCGGCGCTGAGGCGCAGTCGGTCACCGTTCGCGCATCGGGAGAATTGCTCAAGACGCAGGATTCCAGTGTGGGTGAGGTGGTGGACCAGCAGTCGGTGGATTCCCTTCCTCTGAACGGGCGCATGTTGATCGACCTCGTGCTCACCGTTCCCGGTGCGCACGCCAGTCACGGCGCGGCAACCGGCGACATGAATCCCCTCTATTGGAGACCCGGCCAGCGATCCGCCGTAAGCATTGGCGGAAGCCGTCCGAATGCGAATTACTTTCTGCTCGATGGCGCTACCAACACCGACCCGACTTTCAGCACGCAGAACCTGAGCCCCTCTCCCGATGACGTGCAGGAGTTCCAGGTGGAGACCGGCAGCTATTCGGCCGATATGGGCGGAGCCGGAGGCGGCCAGGTCAACATTGTCACGCGCTCCGGTACCAGTAAGTTGCATGGCGCAGCTTATGAGTACCTGCGCAACGGCGCAATGGACGCCCACTCGTTCGATGCGATGGGCAGTGGAAATTTCCTGGTCCAAAATAACTTCGGCGCTGCGGTCGGCGGGCCCATTCCGCATGCCGGCAAGACCTTCTTCTTCTTGAATTACGAAGCCCTGCGGCATGTACAAACGGACGTCATGATTGACACAGTTCCAACTGCGGCCGAAGAGTCCGGCGACTTCAGCCAGAGCGGAGTCGACATCTACGACCCGAATACTACAACCAAGAACCCTGACTACAACCCCAGCCTGCCAGTCAGCGCGTCGAATCCCCAGAACATCCGGCAGCAGTTTTCCTCGAACGGCGTGCTCAACGTCATCCCGCCAAGCCGCATCACCCATGCTGCTTCAGTCATGCTGAACAAATACACGCCACAGCCCAACACCATGGATATGGGCGGAATGACCATGATGGGTCAGCCCACCGTCGTCGGCGCGGGCAATGACGCCAACAACTACATGGATACGCGCAACGAGCAGGAATTCGACGATCAGGGAACAGCTCGCGTCGATCACAGCTTCGCCCGCGGAGACACCGCCTTCGTTCGCTACTCGGTGGCCGGCCAACATGGCTTCATGCCGCAGGGATTGCCGGGATTCGGTTTTTATCACGAGAATCTCTCCCAGCAGGGAACCCTGGGTTGGACCCGCGTCATCTCCACGCACATGATCAACCTCGCCTCCGTTGCCGTCTCCCGCCTGGCCATGTTCCACACCACTGAGAGCGCCCACAAAAACGACATCGTCTCCGAACTCGGCCTCACGGGACTGGTCAGTTATCCGGAGCAGTGGGGCGCGCCGTTTTTCAACGTGCAGGGATTTTCGCCCATCGGCGATCAGTGGCTCGCGACTCCCATGTCCGTATGGGGCACTCTCATGGAAGGCCGGGATTCGCTGAGCTGGCAGGCGGGCCGCCACAGCCTCAAGTTCGGCGGCGCATATCAGCGGTACATCTGGCCCATGTGGGCCTTCACGCAGTCCCGCGGCTATTACCAGTACACCAACGGCTACACCACCCAATTCGCATTGAATGACGGCAGCACCGGGTCGTCTCTGGCCAGCTTTATGCTGGGCCTTCCGGCAGCGCGGCAGGCGCAGACCGGCGGCGCTCCCAAAATGCAGCTACGCCAGTGGAATGCCAACGGCTATGCCGAAGACGCCTGGCGCATGACCTCAACTACAACGCTCAACTACGGCATCCGCTACGAGTACATGAGCCCGCTGGTGGATATCGACTTTACCAACACCAACCTCACCATCACCGATGGCGTGCCGCAGATCTTCATCGGCGGACAAGACGGTTACCCGAGCGGCCTCATGTATGCCAACCACGACCGGTTCGCGCCCCGCCTGGGTTTGGCACAGAACCTGCCTCGCCTGGGGGTCGTTGCGCATGTGGCCTATGGCATCTTCTACACGCCGGTCGATATGAACACGTGGTGCAACCAGCGCCATAATGCGCCGCTCGTCTTCCCACAGACCTCGCAGAGCGATCCCTACATTCCCAGCATCACCTCGCTCAACTTCCCTGCGCCGGTCCTTGGCACCACAACCACCAGCTTCACAGCCCTGCAACTGCACGCGCCGCCGCAGTACGTTCAGCAGTGGAGCACCTCACTCGAAAAGCAGTTGGGCGCCGAAACCACATTGGAAGTCGGCTACCTCGGTGCGGGCGGCTTTCATCTGCAGCGTGCACACCTCATCAATAACGCTCAGCCCGGCGCGGGCCTTATCCAGCCGCGCCGTCCTCACCCCAAGGTCGCCTTTGTTGCCAACACCACCCTCCCGTCCAAGGTCACTGTTGGCCCGACCTTCAATCAGGACCACCTCACACCGCTGAGCACCATCAACCTGCTTGAGAACACAGCGCAGAGCTGGTACGACGCGGGGTACGTGAATGTGCGCCGCCGCTATGCCAACGGGCTCAGCTTCCTGGCCAACTACACCTTCGCCAAAGCGCTGGACAACGCACCGGACTTCCGCTCGCCGATGTTCGAAGCCGCCACACCGCAGAACAACAACGACCTGAGCGCCGAAAAAGGGCCCGGATGCGATGTCCGCCACAGGCTTGCCATCAGTTCCGTCTACACCCCGAAAACCTACAATCGGAACACCCTGACGCGCGACCTCACGCGCGATTGGAGAGGCACCATCGTCTATCAGGTCCAGAGCGGCTTCCCCATGACCATCTCCGTATTCGGCGATACCGCCAACGCTGGAACCGTTGTGGGTGAGAACCCCATCCGCGCCAACGTGACGGGCCAGAAGGTGTTCGCCTCGGGTACCCGCAACTCCACTACATGGTTCAACCCGGCGGCATTCAAAGCGCCGCCCGCATACACCTATGGCAACGTCGGCCGCAACACCGTCTATGGTCCGGGAATGCAAACCATGGATTTGGGATTGGTACGCAGTTTCAGCGTGGCTGAGAAGGCGAGGCTCGAAACCCGCGCCGAGTTCTTCAATGCTTTCAACCACACCAACCTCGGAACGCCCAACCGCTTTGTGAACACGTCCAGCTTCGGCAGCATTACCGAGGCCGCAACACCGGGAAGAGTGATCCAACTGAGCGCGCGACTCAGTTTCTAATTCATTCCGGCAAAGAACGCAGCAGTGAAAGGGTTGGGCTTCGGCTCGTCCCTTTTTGCGCCTTCCGCCTCCTGAGAAATTCAATGCCGCCGCTCGAAATCGTACACGCAAGAAGCACGGGGTCGGAAAGCAAGATGACAGCGAACATCCGTGTTAAACCACCGTGAATCACGCTCGTTCTCAGCGCTGTTCACCCACGCTTCTCTGTTAAAAACACGTGAATTCGTCAAATATTCATCTACTTCTGCCACTCTGAAATACGGAACGAAGAGGGGACGTCCGCGCTCCTGCGTGCCTCGCCCTCCCGCTTTCGACGTACGCCTGCATTCCTATAGAAAGCAACCCACCCCCAGGGTTCACGCTTTCAGCACGCGGGAGTACTGTGCGTTCGCTGCGTTACTGAGCGCATACACGATTCAACCTGTATTTGAGAGGAAAAAGAGAGGCTCAATGAAATTCAAGCTCAATACCGCTGCCGCAGCAATTCTGGCGGCCAGTATGATTGGCTCGCCCGTATATGCCGCCGACGGTGCACCGCCGGCAAAAAAACATATTGCCCCCAAGAAGGAAAAGAAGCCCGCAGGTCCCACAGTCGAAGAACAGATCCAGTCTCTGCGGCAGGAGATGCAGGGACAGATCGACGGACTCAAGTCCAACCTCGCCGACAAGGATGCCCAGTTGAAGCAGGCGCAGCAGGCAGCAGCCGATGCGCAAGCCGCGGCAGCCAAGGCGCAAGAGGCGGCCACATCGCAGCAGCAGGCAGTCAGCGACAACGCAGCGGCAGTCACCACGCTGCAGTCCACCGTCACTGACCTGAAGGGCACCCAGACTTCGATTGCCACCACCATCTCCGACGAGACCTCCGCTCTCAAGAAAGCCATCGCCAGCCCCGACGTCCTCCATTACAAGGGCATCACCCTCACCCCGGGAGGCTTCGCCGCGGCAGAAACCGTGTGGCGTGCCAAGGCGACCGGCGGCGACATTCCCACCGCCTTCAACGCAATTCCCTACGAAAGCGCGGATGCCTACCAATTGAGCGAGTTCTACGGCAGCGGCCGTCAGTCCCGCATCACCTTGTCGGCCGACGGCAAAACCAACTGGGGCACTCTGCGCGGCTACTATGAGGCTGACTGGCTCGGCACTGGCATCACCTCCAACAACAACCAGTCCAATAGCTATGTTCTTCGCCAGCGCGTCATCTACGCCCAGGCAGAGACCAACAGCCGCTGGGCTTTCACCGGTGGACAGATGTGGTCCCTCGCTACCGAAAACGGGAAAGGCATCACCGCCGTCCCCAGCAACGAACTCACGCCGCTCACCATTGACCCGAACTACGTTGCGGGCTTCGTCTGGACCCGCCAGTACGGCTTCCGTGTGGTCAAGAGCTTCAAGAACGCTGCCTTCGGTCTCTCCGTTGAAAACCCGCAGCTCCTCTACACCGCATCGCTGGCCGGCAGCTCGCCCTATGCCGTCCTCGGCAGCGCCGGGGCCAATGGCGGCAACTACAACGCCGCCGTCAGCACCTGCTCGCCCTCTACGTCCATCGTGAACTACAGCAACCAGAAGGAAACGGACTCGGCGGGCAACACCATCAACGTCGCCGTTCCCGTCTACAAGACCGTCAACGGATGCGCCGACATCGCCACTCTCTCTTTCAACGACGCGCCCGATATCATCGGCAAGGTCGCCATCGATCCGGGTTGGGGCCACTTCGAGCTCTTCGGCATCATGGGCTTCGCACACGAAACCGTCTTCCCCGGCGAAACCACCAACAGCTACCTCTATGGCGGCAACAAGGAAATCAGCACCGGTCTTGCCGTTGCACCGGCTCTCACCACCGCCGGTAACATCGCCAACTCGATTGTGCTTGGTGGAGGCGGCGCCAGCTTGCGCATTCCCGTCATCCCCAAGAAGCTCACCGTCGGCGCAAAGGGACTCTTCGGACCCGGCATAGGCCGTTACGGCGATTCAACCCTCGCCGACGTCACCACCAACTCCTGGGGCGGCCTTCAGGCCATCCACAACGTCTCCGGCCTCCTCACTGTCGAAGCCAACCCGACTCCCCGCCTGACCATGTACCTGAACTACGGCGGAGATTACGCCGGTCGCGACGACTACTCCAACCCCACCCTCACCACCCTCGGCGCTCCCACGGCGCAGTTCTGCCCCACCACTGCAGGCGCATTTACCTGCACCACATCACCAACCGCTGCACAGGTTGCCGCTGGCGGCACATGGGGCGGCCACTGGGGCGCTCCCTCGGCAGCGGCTGTAGGCTACGGCTCACGCTTGCTCAACAACTCCGCCTGCAACACGCTCGCCGCTCCCGGCTACAACGGCGGCGGTTCCACAGGATACATCCCTGGCGGCTCCTGCGGCGCGCAAACCCGCGACGTTCAGGAAATGACCGGCGGCTACTGGTATGACATCTACAAGGGCGAGCACGGCCGCCTGCGTCAGGGCATCCAGTATGGCTATGCGGTCCGTGAGGGATGGTCAGGTGCATCCGGCATCGGAGCCAAGGGCATCGACAACATGTTCTGGACCACCTTCCGCTACTACCTCCCATAACCCGCGAATCGGAAGATTCGCCTGAAAACAAAATGGGCAGCCTGCAATCCAGGCTGCCCATTTTGCTGTTGGCCGATGACAAACTCCGAGGTTTTGAAAGGGCACGGATTTATCCGTGCCACATATCCAGCAATATCAGGATGGCTTTAGCCACCGAGGGATGATCTTGGCTACGTCTCCGTCTTCGCGGCGAGGATGGGATCAAAACTCAACTACTCTAAAACAGAAACTTCAAAGCGAACTGCAGTTGCCGCGATGTAGTCGCCGTTGCCGTCATCACACCTGCCGTGGGAGAAAGCGCCGGTGCCGCCTTGGGACTGCTCGGCGTGGGACCAGCGCTGAAGACCACAGCATTCGGCGTGGTGAAGTTGGTGCTGTTCAGAAGGTTGAAATACTCCACGCGAAATTGCGCGTGCAGCCTCTCTCTAAGCGTTGCATTCTTCACCAGCGAAAGGTCTACATCCGTCAGCCCTGGCCCGGTCAGCGAGTCGCGCCCGGTATTGCCAAACGTGCCTGGAGCCGGCGCAACAAACGCATTGGGGTCAAACCACTGGGCAGCGGTCTTCGGATAAAGCTTTCCGCTGAAGTTGGGATTCAGTTGCGGACGAGCCGGGTTGCGGGAGTCTCCATTCCCGGTCGGGTTGTAGCCGAGCTGCGGAGAAAACGGGAAGCCCGTCTGGAAAGTTGCAATGCCATTCAGGCTCCATCCGTTCACAATTCTCTGCGCAACCTGGGGCACGTTCGCCAATGCCGCGTGCCCGCTTCCGAAAGGCAATTCCCACGAGCCGTTGATTGCCGCTGCCTGGCTGATGTTCGTCGCGGCCAACCCGTAATCCAGCTTGGGATTCCCCGAGAAAGAAACAAAAGCCGGCGTGTTCGCGGAGACGCTCGTGTTCCATGCCGACCCGTCATCCAGATTCCTCGACCATGTGTAAACTCCCCGCAATTGCAGCCCGCGCGCATACTGGCGGTGCACATCCACTTCGAGGGCGTTGTAATTGCTGATGCCCTCTGAGATCCACGAGGTCGAGTTAGCCAATGCCGGGTTCGCAAACGTTGTAGACGGATAGAAGATGGTTCCTGCCGGCAGATCCTCCGTAGCGCATCCTGGCGCGGCCGGGCATACCACGTAGGCTGGCGTGTTCTGGTCTTCCGAGAGAATCTGGTGATAGCCATGTGAGCCCACGTAGCCCAACGCAAGCGTGGTGTGCGGCGCAATTTCCCTTTCCACTTTCAAAGTCCACGCCAGCACCGTCGGTGTCTCAATATTGCGTTGCACGTTGCTGGGTGAGACCTTGCCGCCCGTTGCCGAGGCAAGTGAGAGCGCCGGCAGCTTGGCGACGGTGGTATTGCTGAAAGAGAGCGTCGTGTTGTAGGGCGCGGTCTGATCCAGACGATAGTCGAGCGTGTCCAGCAATGCGCGATGAATTCCAAACCCGGCTTTCACCACCGTCTTGCCGTTCCCGGTAAGGTCGTAGGCAATGCCGACGCGGGGCTCGGGCAGAAACTTTGCACGATTATCGGAAAGGGCCGAGTTGCCCACAGTTGGAGTGCTGTTGATGACGCCGTTGGTGAAGTCGTAGTTGGAAGCGCGTCCCTGCGCTTCGTTCCACCCGTTCGTTGACTCAGACCGGAACCCTGCACGCACCTCGAGCCGCGGGGTAACCTTCCACGCATCTTCAACAAAGCCCGCGCTGAACAGCGAGCGCCATCCCAGTTCCGTGGGTGCGGGAACAATGGTGTACTTCGAAACCGTGCCCGCCAGGAAGCTCGTCAGCGTGGAGAATGAGGCCTGTCCGTACTGGCTCTGCGCCAGAAAATCGTTCGACTGCAACCGCTGCAGCCACACGCCTGCCTCCACCTGGTGTTTCCCGTGTGTCCAGTAGATGTGGTCGTCAAAAGTAAACAGGTTGCGCGCGGTTGCGTTATTGCTGCCGGTGTTTGCGCCCGCCAGCGTAATCTGCGAGGCGCCATTCGATGCGGTGCTGCCGGAGATAACCACTGCGCCCACAGGACCGTTGGCCACCCACCCCGGCACCGAGCTGCTGATCAAGCTGTTGAAGAAGAAATCCGCGCGCGAATAGCCGACGCGCAACGTGTTCAGCAGGCTCGGCGAAAAAATGTGCTGCTCCTGCGCGCTCAGCACCTGTTCTCTCAGCCGCTCGTAGATCGACGCATAAGGGTTTGCCGACGGCGTGGTTGCATCGCTGTCGTCGACGGTATAAACGCCGAAAAGAAGATCGTTCTGCGAAAGGTTGGAGTCAATGCGCGTGGTTCCAAAATCCTCACGCACATGTTGCGGAGGATTCGAGAACGCCTCTGCAATGCCGCTGCCCAGTTCAGTGGTTCCTTCCGGCCAAAGAGCCAGCAGCGGCTTCACGCTGGCCACAGCGGACGCGCGCGCGGCCGCATCCGGAACAAACGTAAGGTCGCTCAACCCCAGGTGCTGTCGATAGCCTTCATAGTTGCCGAAAGCGAACAGCTTGTCGTGGCGCACCGGGCCTCCCACCGCAACTCCATAATCGTTGCGCTGAAAAGGAGCTATCTGCGCCTGGTCAAAGTAATTGCGCGCATCCAGCGCGCTGTTGCGGAAAAACTCATACACCGAGCCATGAAGCTGGTTGCTGCCCGAGGCCGTGATGATGGATACCTGACCGCCAGTTCGCTTACCGTAATTTGCGCCGTACGTATCGCTCACCACGTTGAACTCGCGAACCGCCTCAACGCCCAGAAGCTGACCGCTCGTGCCTCCAGGTGTTACGTTGATCAGCGAGGCGCCCGTATACTCAATGCCGTTCAGCAGAAAAAGATTGTCCTGGGGACGGCGTCCGGAGATGGAATACATGTTGCCCACTGAAGAGTTCGACGTACCCACACCGCCTGAGCGCTGTGTCGTGTAACTCACTGAAGCAGGGTTGAGTTGCAGAAGCTGGTCAAAGCTGCGTCCGTTCAGCGGAAGCTCCTTCACCTGGCGTTCGTTCACCAGCCCTTGCGATTGCAGGGTTGAAGTATCAACGCTCGTGGGAGTGTCAACAACATTAACCACCTGCTCAACGCCGCCGACCGTGAGCGCGAGATGCAAATGGATGCTCTGCCCCACGGTGAGTCCGATCCCGGTAAGGTGAAGCGGCGCAAAGCCGTCGCGCGTCACTGACACGGTATAAACGCCAACCGGAATGGAGGGCGCGGAAAACGTGCCATCTCCGGTGGTGATCAGCCTTCGCTCTCCGCCCGTCTCCTCATTGCGAATGATGACCTGCGCACGATTCACCGTGGCATTGGAGGGGTCCACTACGTCGCCTCCAATGGTCCCGCCAACCAACTGGGCTTGCGTCAGCGGTGCGGCGGCGAGCAACGTGACAACGAATAGGATGGAACGAACTCTGGCGAAGATATTCAAATGGTGCATGGCTGGCTCCTGAAAAGGGGAATCGGATGGATATCTGAATTTCGGGGGGAAGAAAGGATAGATCAGCGACAACAACAGGCGGATGCGCCCTGTCTTGAAGCGACTTCAAGAACGGTGTCGCGCTCAGCCAGTCGCACATTTCGACGCGCACCCCAGCGAGCATCGACCCTGAACTCGGTCGAAATGCTGCAGCGTTCCCGGCTTCCCTTGAGGGGAAAAGCGCAGGCAACGGGCATAAAAATATGCGGGAAGGCGGTCAAACCTGATGCTCCTGAACACGTCGTTGCTGGGTGGGGAAATTCCTACCAGGCGTTATGCCGGTAGCAGATCATTGCGAAATCTAGCGCGGACAACAACAAGCCGTGCGCGCCTTGAAGGCACCGCCACGGGTCGCTGATGGGCTGGATGCAATAATCACAAACCGAGAATATCATAAGCCTCGCACCCGGACCAACAAGCGGGTGCCCCCCCGGGTCCCTCGCATTTGGGGACTGGGGATTGAACTAGGTTGACCCTTTCCCCAACCCGGAAGGTGCCCCACTCATCCGGACAATAGGGACTGTGCCCCGTTCATCCCAGCCTTATCGGGATGAGCGGGTCTTCGAACCAATCCGCGAATGGATGCTCTCCTCGGAGACCTGCTGCAACAACGGCCTCGCCTCGCACACGCTTGCCCCTTGGGCACGGTACCCCCAGAGCGTAGGTCTCTCGCGGACTATCATCTAAATGTGGAATCGCAAGCCAAGCTGGGCGACATTCTCGCGAACGCCATCACGCACGGGGTCGGAGCGATTCTTGCGGTAGTGGGCGCGGTATATCTCATCGCAGCTTCAACCCGGGGTACAGCCTGGCAGATAGTCGGCTGCGCCGTCTTTGCCACAACTCTGGTGCTCGTTTACGTTTGCTCCACCCTCTATCACTCGCTGGTTCGAACACGAGCAAGGCATGTGTTTCAGGTCCTGGATCACTCGGCAATATACCTGCTTATCGCCGGCACGTACACGCCGTTCACATTGGTTTCCCTTCGTGGCCCGGTCGGCTGGGTGCTCTTCGGCGTCGTCTGGGCACTGGCCATTGCCGGCGTGATCTTTAAAAGCCTGGCCGTTGGCAGGTTTGCCGTGGCGTCGACGCTGGTCTATCTGTTTCAGGGTTGGTTCGTGGTGTTCGCTGCCCACCCGCTGCTCCGAGCCATTGGTTGGCATGGGGCCATGTGGCTGGGCGCTGGGGGACTGGCTTACACCGTGGGCGTCGTTTTCTTTGCCCTGGATCGGCTGCGCTACTTCCATGCCACATGGCATGTGTTCGTTCTGGCTGGAAGTGTGGCCCATTACTTCGCCATCCTCTTCTACGTCCTGCCGCCACGACTCTGACGGAAGTGTATAGCCCTCGTGAAAGCCGCTTTCAGGGCGTCCCGCGCCCTGGCTTCCAGCCTGTATCGCAAGCGCAATCGCACAGTAAACAAAATCCAAATAAACAACTGATAATAAATGGCTTACGTCGCTAAGCCCTGCAAAATCAGCCCATTTTCCAAAAATGCGGCTAATTCTAAACAACCCTCTCCCTCGTTTTGTGAAACTCTCTGCAACCTAAGCATCTCGAAAAGGCTGCCCGCAAGGTACGTGTCTCCACGAATCGCAACCACAGGTTCAACCCTTTCGTATGTTTTGTAACCACTTAAGCGATCATTTCAGCTAGGTTGCGCAACCCCCCGATTGAACATTTCGCGCGGTCGTCGGATCATCGCTTCGGTGTTTATTCCCTATTCCCTGTTCCCTGTTCCCTGTCTCTCGTCTCTCCACAAGACGTGATGTGGATCACGGCCAGACCTCCTTCGCACTGGGTACCTTTCGACTCAGGACATCCTTCAGAAGATTGTTGGAAAACTCTTTGAGTTGCCGAAATTGCACGGACCTCCCCGTGCACGATCTGTTTGCAGGTTTGCAGTCATGTACCAACTGATTTTTGAGAAGAGAGGCCCAATGAACTTCGAGCTCAAGACCGCAGCCGCGGCCATTCTGACCGTTGCCCTGGCCGCTACAGCCGCATACGCTAGCGACCCGGCTCCAAAGCCAAAGAAGCAGGTCGCAACCAAAAAGGCCACCGCGCCCAAGCCACCCTCGGTGCAGGACCAGATCAAGGAATTGCGCGACGCTCTGGACGCCCAGGGAAGCAAGATCAACAGCCTGCAGACAGATTTGTCCGCCAAAGACGCACAGTTGAAGCGCGCCGAGCAGGAAGCAGCTGAAGCCAAAGCCGAAGCCGCAAAGGCCGAAGCGGATGCCACCGCACAGCAACAGGGCATCGTGAGCAACGCCGCAGCCGTCACCACCTTGCAGTCCACCGTCACAGATCTGAAGGGCAACCAGGCTTCGCTGGCCACCACCGTCTCCGACGAGACAGCCAAGATCAAGAAGTCCATTGAGAACCCCTCCACCCTTCATTACAAGGGCATCACTCTCACACCCTACGGCTTCTTCAATGGTGAGGCGGTTTACCGCTCACACGCCACAGGCGCGGATTTAGTCACGCCGTGGAGTTCGCTTCCATTCGAACATGCGGATTCCTATTCGATGAGCGAAATGGCCATAGATGGCCGCCAGTCCCGACTCGGGTTCAGCGCCGAGGGCAAGGTCTCCTGGGGCACGCTGCGCGCATACTTCGAGGGCGACTTCCTCGGCGTCGGCACTGGCTCGAACAACAACGAGTCGAACAGCTACGTCCTTCGCCAGCGGATCGCTTTGGGAGAGTTCGAGACCAATAACCACTGGACCCTCTCTGGGGGGCAGGGCTGGACACTGGCGACAGAGAACAGGGTCGGCATTAGCACCGCGGCAACAAATATTGCTCTGCCGCTCCAGATCGACTCGAACTACGTTGCCGGTCTCGTATGGGATCGTATGGGCAGCATCCGCCTGACCAAGGGCTTCAAGAAGGCCTCCTTCGCCATCGCGGCCGAGAATCCGCAACTCCTTTACACCGCATCAATCGCAGGCAACACGCCGTACGCGGTAGTGGGATCCGCGGGCGTCAGCGCCAGTTTCTTGAACCAGTCCATCAGCGCCTGCTCTCCCTCCACCTCAATCGTCAACTACAGCAACCAGGTGCAGACTGACTCGGCAGGCAACACGGTCAACATCGCCGTCCCTGTGTACAAGACCGTCAACTCCTGCGCCAATCTGGCGAACATCTCCTTCAATGAAGCGCCAGATATGCTGGTCAAGCTCGCAGTCGACCCAGGCTGGGGACATTACGAGGTCTTCGGCACTTCCCGCTTCTTCCACGAGACCGTTTACCCCAACGAAACCACCAATGGAAATCTCTACGGCGGATTGACTGACGTCGCTACCGGCCTGGCCGTAGCGCCGGCCCTTAGCACTTCTGGAGGGGTTTCCAACGGCATCGTGCTGGGCGGCGTAGGCGGAAGCATGCGCACTCCAAACATCGCCAACAAATTCACCTTCGGCGCCAAGGCCCTCTTCGGGCCCGGCGTGGGGCACTACGGCGCCTCTGTTCTTTCCGACGCCACTTCAAGCGCCAACGGCTTGCTCGTGCCAATCCATAACTTCTCCGGCCTGGTGACTGCCGAATTGACACCGACACCTCGCCTTGTAATCTACACGTACTACGGCGGCGACTACGCCGGCCGCGAAGATGAGACCAACTCCTCCGCCACCAGTCTGGCAGCTCCCAGTGCGGATTTCTGTGCCACCATTAGCGGCGTAATCACCTGCAGCACCACATCCACTGCCGCCCTTGTCGCTGCAGGAGGAAAGTGGGGCGGTCACTGGGGCAAACCTTCCGCGGCTGCCGTGGGCTACGGTTCGCGGCTCCTCAACAACTCCGGCTGCAATGCCACTACCGCTCCCGGCTACAACGGAAGCTCAACCGGCTACTACGCTGGCGCTTCCTGCGGCGCGCAAACGCGCGACGTGCAGGAAGGAACACTTGGCTACTGGTACGACATCTACAAGGGCGACAGGGGCCGTCTCCGTCAGGGCTTCCAGTATAGTTATGTTGTCCGCGAAGGTTGGTCGGGCGCTTCCGGCATCGGCGCCAAGGGCATCGAAAACATGGTCTTCACCAGCCTCCGCTATTTCCTCCCGTAAGGCCCAAACTCTCCGGTTTGGTTTCACAACAAAATGGGCAGCCCTCAGAGGGGCTGCCCATTTTGTTTTACCGCTCACCATACCAGGTTTCAGAAGATTCTTAAGCCTTGCCCGGCACTGGCGCTGCCCCGTCCGTCAACGTCTCCAGAACCAGCGCCAGCGCATCTTCCCATGCCGGCATCCGAACACCGAATGTCTCCTCCAGCCGTCGACACGACAGCCGCGAATTCGTAGGACGCGCGGCAGGTCGCGGAAACTCGCTCGTCGGGATCGGTATTAGCTTCGGCAACTTGGTTCCCATGCTCGCAGCCGATTGGGTCAGCAGGGCCTGCGCAAATCCAAACCACGTTGTTGCTCCCGTGTTCGTCAGGTTATAGACTCCGCTCCGCCCGTCCAGTCCTGCACCAGTTGGCCCCATCACCTGCGCCAGAATATTCGCCGTGCCCTGCGCGATGCATTCACTGGTGGTCGGCGCGCCCGTTTGATCATCCACAATACGCAACTCAGCTCGTTCCCCAGCTAGTTTCAGCATGGTCAGCAGAAAGTTATTGCCCCGCGCCCCGTACACCCAGCTGGTCCGCAGAATCAGATGCTCGCAGCCGGACGCCTCAATCGCCTCATCGCCCGCCAGCTTTGTCTTTCCATAAACATTTTGCGGATTCGGAGTATCAGTCTCGACGTATTCACCCAGCTTGGTTCCGTCGAAAACGTAGTCGGTCGAGTAATGCACCATCAAGCTTCCCAACCGTTTGGCTTCTTCGGCAATTACACCCGGCCCCGTGCCGTTGATCGCCATCGCCACATCGGGTTGCTCTTCTGCCTTGTCCACCGCGGTGTATGCCGCCGCATTCACAATCACCGCTGGGTCCACAGAGCGCAGCGCTGCCAGCAACGAATCCGGGTTTCTGAAATCGATCTCGGGATAATCGAACGCCGTAACTTGCCCCAGGCAAGCCAGCTTATGGCGCAGTTCCCATCCCACTTGCCCAATGCGGCCAATCACCACGATCCTGCTATTGCGCATGCGCTCCCCTTGCAAGAAACCCCGCCTCAAACACTTCCGATTTGTGAAGTGATGTCCCCGCCGCATCTTTCCCGGAGAGAATTGGATCGCCCGTGAGCGGCCAAACAATTCCTAGGTCGGAATCGTTCCATAACACTGTGCGCTCAAACTGTGGAGCGTAATAATCCGTAGCCTTGTAAACAAAGTCCGCGGACTCTGAGAGCACGTAGAAACCGTGTGCAAGCCCCGGAGGCAGCCAGAACAATCGCTTGTTCTCCGCCGACAACTCGACGCCCGCCCATTTTCCAAACGTTGGTGATTCGCGCCGCATGTCAACCGCAACATCAAATACAGCCCCGCTCACAACCCGAACCAGCTTTCCCTGCGGCTGACTGATCTGGTAATGCAAGCCCCGCAGCACGTTCCGCTGCGACCGCGAATGATTGTCCTGCACAAACTCGGCGTCAATACCAATGCGCCGCATCTCGCGCGCATTGAAGCTCTCCATAAAGAAACCGCGCTCATCCCCGAACACAGCCGGCTCAATAATCAGCACGTCAGGAATTTCTGTGGCCTGCACTTTCATGCAATCACACTCCCGTCTTTCAATATCTCGCGTAGATAGTCGCCATAGCCGTTCCGTATGCCCTTCGCCAGCTTTTCAAGTTGTTCTCTATCGATAAATCCCGCGCGATACGCAATCTCTTCGGGGCAAGCCACCTTTAATCCCTGCCTCTTCTCGATAATCTGAACAAACGAGCTGGCTTCCAAAAGCGAGTCATGCGTGCCGGTATCCAACCACGCAATGCCCCGGCTCATGGTCTGCACCGCAAGCTGACCCAGCTGCATGTAACGCCGGTTCACATCGGTGATTTCCAATTCGCCGCGCGGCGATGGCTTCAGGTTCGCCGCAATATCCAAAACCTGGTTGTCGTAGAAGTAGAGCCCTGTCACGGCATATCTCGATTTCGGATGCGTCGGCTTTTCCACCAGATCGAAGGCGTTGCCCGCAGCGTCCAACTCAACCACCCCGTAGCGCTCTGGATCCTTCACCGGATAGGCAAAAATGGTAGCGCCCGAAGTCTGCGCCGCCGCCGCCTGCAACATCGCCGCCAGCTGATTTCCGAAAAATATATTGTCGCCCAGAACCAATGCGCAGTCGTCCTGCCCAACAAACTCCCGGCCAAGAATAAAGGCCTGGGCCAGTCCCTCCGGGTTGGGCTGCACAACATAATGCAACGACATGCCCCACAGCGATCCATCCCCAAGCAACTGCTCGAATCGCGGCGTATCCTGCGGAGTTGAGATCACCAGCACATCGCGAATCCCCGCCAGCATCAGCACGCTCAGCGGGTAATAAATCATCGGCTTGTCGTAGATGGGAAGCAGTTGCTTCGATACCGCGTGCGTAATCGGATAAAGACGCGTTCCCGATCCCCCCGCCAGAATGATGCCCTTCCGTTTGCTCATCAGTTCGCTCCCTCGTGGCCTGCGGGAGCGTACTGCAGCTTGATCCAATCCCGGTACGATCCGCTCGTTACGTGCTCCACCCACTCAAGATTGTCGAGATACCACTGAATCGTTTTGCGCAATCCGCCCGCAAAGGTCTCGCGCGGTCGCCAACCCAGTTCCCGCTCAATTTTTCCCATATCGATGGCATAGCGGCGATCGTGGCCCGGGCGATCCTTCACGAATGTGATCTGCCGCGCGTGCGGTGCCCCTGATGGTTGCAGCTCGTCCAAGAGCTCGCAGAGCTGCTTCACCAAATCCAGGTTCGACATCTCCTGCCGGCCGCCAATGTTGTATGTCTCGCCAGGAACACCGCCGGCCAGAACCGTCCGGATGCCGTCGCAATGATCCGCAACATAAAGCCAGTCGCGCACGTTCTGCCCGTCGCCGTATACCGGCAGAGGCAGGCCCTTCAACGCATTCATCACCATCAGCGGAATCAGCTTTTCAGGAAACTGGCGAGGACCGTAGTTGTTCGAGCAATTCGTCGTCACCACCGGCAGACCGTAAGTGTGATGGTATGCCCGCACAAGATGATCCGAAGCCGCCTTCGATGCCGAATACGGGCTGTTCGGTGCGTACGCAGTCTCTTCTGTAAATGCCGGCGCGGTTGGTGTCAGAGATCCATAAACCTCGTCGGTTGAAACATGCAGAAACCGGAATTCGCTCTGTTCTTCCGCCGATAGTTCTCGCCAGTATCCCCGAACGGCCTCCAGCAACTGAAAGGTCCCTTCGATGTTCGTACGAATGAACTCGGCCGGCCCCAGAATAGACCGATCGACGTGACTCTCAGCCGCAAAATGGACCACCGCTCGAGGCCGTTGCTCATCCAGCACGCTGCGAACCAGCGCACCTTCCACAATATCTCCGCAAATAAACCGGAAGCGGCTGTCCTGCTGCACAGAAGCCAGGTTCTCCATGTTGCCTGCATAGGTCAGTTTGTCAAATACCACCACCGGAGCGCTCTCTTCGGCCAGCCATTGCAGCACGAAATTAGAGCCAATGAAACCGGCGCCTCCGGTTACAAGAATGGGCGCATTCACCAGCATTTTCTTCCACCTTTCGTGTTGGGCTACCGGGACCCGGCGTCATGAGTGACCTTCGAGTACATTCAATGCTAAAGCACGTTGATCGCAGCAGCCCCGAGCGCAAGTTGTGAGAACACCTGCGTCCAATCCAGTACGTTTCGGATTGCCGTGGGACGGAGCGTCTTGTCCGGCACAACAATCGTATCGCCCGGGTTAAGCCGGATCTCGGTGAACGAGCCTTTCCCGCTCCACAGCGTAGAGCCGTTGTTCCCCGCCCTGCCCACCACCGAGCCATCGGCGCGGATCAGGAATGCATGACGCCAGTCGGCGTTGCGATTCGTTCCACCCGCCAGCTTCAGGTATTGGCCCACAGTCCGGGAGGGTTGGTACAAAAATGAATTCTGGTCGTTCACCGCGCCCACAACATTAATCATGGATGGCGCGAATGGAACTACAAACTTGTCCCCATTTTCCAGGGTGATGGCTGGTATGTCATCGACGTTTGAGTTGCTCGGCTGGAATTGCAGAACAATACGTCCCGTCGCTCTAATCTGACTTAGCCGTGCGGTCAATTCCTGTCCCGCTGTGCGGGAGGCAGTTACGTCTGAAGCGGCTCCAGCAGAGGAGGTTCCCGAAACTGCAAGCGCCTGCGTGCCTCGCGCCGACTCCGCACTCACCTCGCGCACGTACTCGTCAAGACGTTGCTGTTGCAACACCCGCGTAGATTCCCGGGTGAAATCCGATCCGTAAAGATATGCCCTGGTCGTCAAGCCTCCCGCGCGGCGCACCAAGTCTCGCAAAGTCTCCCCCGGCTGCACGCTGTAAATTCCGGACCGGACGAACTCGCCTTCCAGATCCACATACTTGGTTTGCTGGTCAAGCGGGACCACAATGTCGGCTTGCGAAAAGATCGTAATGGTATCGCCGGCCTGCAATAGCAGATCTTGACTGGCATCGTGATTCAGCACTAACTTGCCCAGGTCGAATGAGACCAGCGACGTCTTCAGGGTCCCCGCGTCAAGGCGCTCAATCACCGCATAGTCCCAATTAATGTCGGGAGCCGCCAGGTGCACTTCGTTCTCTTTTACTTGCCCTAGTCCTCCTGGGCCGCTGGCGCGCAACTGGGTGAGTTGTGAGCCTATTGTGCCGCTGCTTCCCGCTACGCCGCCCTGCTGCTCGTTGCCCGTTTGAGACGGTTGCGTCAAAGCGGACGTCAAGGCCTGTTCCGTAGTCTGCTGCGCAGTCTGTTGTGGAGCCGAAGGGTTCAAGCCCCTGTCGGAGGCTCCTGCCGGACGCCGCTCCTCCCCGAGAGCCGATATCGCTGCTTCAAACTCCGGCGCAGGCAAGCCAAGATGGCTCCGTTTCCACCAGTAGTCCCGGCTCACGAGCGATTCCCGATCGGGAATCAGGTCGCTCAAATGCATACCTTCATGCCAGCCGAATCGTCCAGGGTTCGCCACATTCCCACGCAAAGTAACGGTCTTCTCGTATGCTGGCACAATCGAATGAATCCGAAGAATGTCCCCATCGGCAAGCGGCGTAGCCAGACCCGTAGCGTCAAATGGGAATTCCACCGCCTGGCGAAGCTTCTCTTGCCCCGTGCGTTCCAGCGAAACCCGTGCGTTGGAGGAAATTGCCGTCGTTCTTCCCGCCGCATCCAGCAAGCTACCAATGGTCTCACCGGCGCGCATTTCATAGATTCCCGGATTGTGAACGCTGCCGACGACGGCTACCTGCATGCCAACCGGCGGAATGTTGAGTACGTCTTCCGGCATCAACCGGACGTCTTTCGACTTGTCGCCTCGCACCAGCAGCGCATACAAATCAAAGTCAGCAACAGTCTTCCCATCGCGGCTCACCAGGATGTGTCGCAGAGATCCCTGCGGAGACGGACCACCACTGGCGAACAAGGCATTTACGAGCGTACTCAGCGAGCTCACCGTGTACACACCCGGCCGACGCGCCTGCCCGGTCACATACACCTGCATCGAGCGAATCCGCCCAAGCTCCACCGAAAGATCAAAATTGCGGAAGATCCGGCCAACCGCCACGCGCAAGTTCTTATCAAGTTCTGCAAAGTGCAAGCCGGCCACCTGCACTGATCCCACCTGGGGCAGATAAATGCTCCCTGATCGGTCCACGCGCACATTTCCGCTGTAGTTAATCTGGCCCCACATCCGAATCCGCAATTCATCGTCGGGCCCAACTATGTAATCCGACGTCGCGGGGGCCAGATCATCGGGCGAAAATGTAGATGGAACATTCTGAAACAGGTTTTCTCCAAAAATGGGGAGCAGCTGACCAGTAGTCGAGGCAACAAATTTCTGAAACTCGGTCGGCGGTGCGGGCGGATACATTTGTTGCGTCGGACCCGAAACCTGCCTGTTCCCCTGACGAAGGGGAGATGTTTCCGCTTCCGGCGCTGCCATCCGCCTTGGAGTCGCCGTCCCGGTTTCACCTGTGGATAACTGGAGGGTCTGCTCCCGGCTTTGAACGCAGTCCGCGCTCGTTGCCGTTAAGGAATCCGTGCAGTCAGGCAAAGAACTCTGCTGAAGACTGCCGGATTGATCCAGGCTCTGACTTTGGGCATGGATTTGTGGAGAAATCGCGCAGAAAAACAAAAACAGCGCGATGCACCGGAAAATGCGCATTTTCATAGACGTGATTTATTTTCCTGCATTCTACCCTCAGGCAGCAAATAGTCTTCTGCTTTTGCGCCGTGCGGTAGAACGCGGCCTTAAGCTGTGGATGTCTGCGTTCTCCGGCTTTTCTACGTTTCGATTATAGAGACAAGGCCCACGGGTTATATTCTCCAACCCGGGCGGATGCTTAGACTAAACAGTGCACACCCAAAGCGTCGAGCAGACAGAATCTGTACTCCGAACCTGGAATCTGAACTCCGCCTCGCGATGACATTTGAGCCCTAAGATGCGCCAATGCGGCGAAGCACCGCCGGAATCGTCCGAAGAAGAATCATGAAATCTGTGCTCAGGCTCCAGGTCCGCACGTATTGCGCATCCAGCTTGGCACGCTTATCGTAGTCGATATGGCTTCGTCCGGAAACCTGCCACAACCCCGACAACCCAGGAGTTACACTCATGTAAGCTGAAATCAGCTTGCCGTACAGAACTGCCTCTGCCTCCACAATCGGTCGAGGTCCAATCAATGCCATGTCCCCGGTCAGTACATTCAGGAGCTGAGGCAGCTCATCCAGGCTCCACTTGCGCAGAAATCCGCCGATCTTCGTAATTCTCGGGTCGCGAAGATGCTTGTGCATCCTCCACTCAAGAATCTTTGCTCCCCCTTCCGTATCCGCAATACGCGCTTTCTGGGCCGCGTTCCGGTGCATCGAACGGAACTTCCAGATGCGAAAAAGCCGGCCGCCACGGCCAATCCGCTTTTCACGATAAAAGACCGGCCCACTTGATGTTGCACCGATCGCGATTGCGATCACGAGTCCGGGAAGCGCAAATGCAGCGATCATGATCAGCGAGAATGTTATGTCAATTGCCCGCTTCGCGTACCGGTAGCGCCAAGTATCCACCAGCGCATCTTTGTAGAGTGAAAAA
>Ga0302320_10009214_pt1 | contig 21262 bp, 14 predicted proteins | sample Bog_T0_3_FD_202130 | JGI IMG/M metagenome (GOLD analysis project Ga0302320, IMG submission 202130) | Peat permafrost microbial communities from Stordalen Mire near Abisko, Sweden - Bog_T0_3 | ecosystem: Environmental > Terrestrial > Soil > Wetlands > Peat | place: Sweden: Abisko, Stordalen Mire...
CACGGCCGAAAACCCTTCTGCGAGCCCGCCGGGGCCAGCGAAGAGATCTACAACACCGAATTTCACTGCGGATTGGGCCGTTTTCCCCCCAATGGGCATAGCATCACCTTATGCTTTCCGAAGGAGAGGATTGGCAGTGCCTGACGTAGTGGACAAGGCAACTCGCTCGCAAATGATGGCTGGCATCCGCGGCAGGGATACAAAGCCAGAGAGAGTCCTGCGCACAGCTCTTCATTCAGCCGGTTTTCGCTACCGACTACACGTTTCCAATCTCCCTGGAAAGCCCGATCTCGTGTTCTCCAAGTATAATGCAGTCGTCTTGGTTCATGGCTGCTTCTGGCACCGCCATTCTGGCTGTTGGTGGTGTTCGGCCCCTTCATCCAACAGCGAGTTCTGGGCGGCCAAGTTCGATCAGAATACTCGGCGGGACGCAAAGAACGTCGCCGATCTTGAGGATCTCGGCTGGAGAGTTGCAATCGTCTGGGAATGTGCGTTGCGTCTTCAGGGCCAGAGTGCAGTAGCTCTGGCCGTTGGGAGATGGCTGAACAGTAGAAGTCGCACGCTTGTTCTACCCAAAAGGAAGAACATCAGACTTGCTTCGGGCGACAAATCGACATCATGACATCATTGAGTGATTATGTTATCGGCAGGAGTCCGTTCGCCATCGCAAATTGCTGCGAATCAAGAAGGCTAGGCATATCCTGAACCGCTGTCCCTTTCTTCTTTTGCGCGCGTTCAACACGCATCAATACGTCTGACGGTGAAATCGCAACTACAACCATGTGAACCCGATGTCCAACCCGAAGCCGATCAACTCTTCTTTATTCTTCAATAACTTACGATGCTCGTATAAGTCCTTCCTATCCATGTAAGTCATTGAAAGCAATAAGTGTTCCTGCTATGGCATGGAAGAGGTCATCGGTTCGATCCCGATCAGGTCCACCAAATCCCCTCAACAATTTAGCTCGCCTTTTGAGTTTTCCCCGTACCTCTTCCAACCCAAGATTCAACCCAAGGGTTCTCAGACCACAGCTGTGGTGACATGGATGGCCGCAAGGAATTTCTCTTGCGCAGCCATTTGTGCTGAATTCATGCGGTGCGTATGCCGCGAGGTTGTTGCGGGTTTGGCGTGCCTCATCATGCTCTGAATGAGCGGCAGAGTGATCTCTTCGGAAGCCATGAAAGTCGCAAAGGAGTGGCGGAGATTGTGCCACCCAAAACGGCCATGGTATTCAGCCGGAATAGCGCCCGCCTTGGCCGCGGCCGGCCGAAGATAATCCTGTCCCGCCACTCCCGCCGATCGGGGCGTCTTCCCTTTTGTCTTGTTCGACGCGAAGACCCAATCGGATTCTCGAGCATAACGAGCCTCCTTCTGCCAGGCCTTCAGTGCCTGGCTGAGAGACGGATGCATGGCAACTTGCGTCATGCTGCCTTCGTTCTTGCCGGCAGTCTCTTTGCCTTTCGACCATCCCCTGCGAATGTCGATCTGCCCTTTCTGCCAGTCGATATCCTGCCATTTCAACCCGAAGGCTTCCTCGGGTCGCAAGGCAGTCGCGGCGTGTACTAGGAGCGTGTCCGAGTAATCGGTTTGTCGTCGATATGTAGGGATTGGTTGCTGGTCGAACCCCAACATGTTGTAGTCGAACATGGCCGATTTTGAATACTCGGACACACTCCTAGCCTGCTTAATTCATGAACATGTAGCGAGCGCGGTACATGTTCATGAATTAAGCAGGCTAGGTGTGCTTGGTAGACGAGGTCATCAGTGTGTCTCCGTTGGCCGTGTGGTAAATGACAAGGCCCGTGGCTGCCGTGTCGGCGATCTTCACCAACTGCACGGAATCGTAGGTGCCCTTCCCTGGTGAGAAGGTGGGCGAAAGAGCCTGCGGGGTGATGGTGCAGGTGACAGAGGCAACCACGCTCTGCAAATAACCGGTAGAAACGGTTACGGCCTTGATGGTTGTCGTCTTGCGCACCTCGAGGGGGTCCGCGTATAGCGAGGAAGCGGTTGTCGGCGCCTGCTCGTTGGTGCTGTGGTAGATCGTCGCTCCGGCTGTCGTGTCCAGGATCTTCACCGTCTGGGTCGGTGCGCGTGTTCCGGCGGTGGGTGAGAATGTGGGAGTGGCAGTTACCGAAGCTTGAGACACAACGACCGATGGTGTGCCACTGGCGCTCTTGTATTTGGCAGAGCTGGTCGAATTCGGAGTGTAAGTTGCCGTCAGCCTATCACGACCCGGGTTGAGCGATCCGGCTGGAACTGTGATCGTGGCCAAACTGCCGCTTAGTGCCGTCACCGCCGAAGTGTAGCTGCCGCTCGTCAATGTCCCCGTGCCAGTCGGCTGCGGATTGCCCGAGTCTCCGCTTACCGCTGCCGTCAGCGTGTGTGGCTGCGCCGTCGTGATGTTCGAAGCCGTTGGAGTGGCCTTCACCGTCGGGGTGATCTTCGCCGGAATTGCAACAAGCTTATACTCCCATAGGTCATTGAGATAGCCGAACCACGAGCCAGTCGAGTCGACGCCCCACCCCCCCAAGAGCCATAACTCACCGCTTCCATCGGTCCAGCTTTGTCCTCTATATCTTCCACCAGGCATGTTACCGGCGGCTGGAAGGCCCGGAGTGCCGTACACGCCTACCGTTTGACCTGTGACCCCGTTGCTCCCTCCCATCCATACCCACTCGTTGCTTGCGATCTTGAACTCCCAGAGATCGTTGAAATTACCCTGAGCGGTGATAGGAGTGTACTCAGCTGGATCGAAAACATCGGCCATGTAAGTAGCCGTTCCGCCAAAGAGCCAGAGATTGCCGCTCTTGTCGGTCCAACTGACAGCCGAATGCCGTCCTCCGGGAATATTTGCTGAGTTTGGAACTCCAAGAGTTCCGTAAACACCCGACGGAATACAGTTTGTCAGGGTGAATTCCGAGGTGCAGCTGCCACCATCCGTATTGCTTCCGCCAATCCACGTCCATTCGTTTTTCGAAGGGTTGAACGCCCAAAGATCATTCAGATAGCCCAGGGAGTCTCTCGAGTCAGCTCCAAATCCCCCAAAGAGATAAACCGTATAGCCATTGCCAGACCAAACGTTGGCGTTCATTCGGCCTCCAGGAATGTTTGCGGCGGCGGGAACACCCTTCACACCGTAGACACCCGGTTGTGCGCATCCGGTTTCGCCATAGCTGCATGTAGGACCCTGCACTGAATTGCTTCCGCCCATCCATGCCCATAAGTGAGTGGAGGGATTGAACTTCCAAAGATCGTTGAGATTGCCGCTCATTTGATTGGCGTCATATCCTGAGCCCCCGAAGAGCCAGAGATTGCCACTGCTATCGGTCCAGCTAGCTGCACCTATCCTGCTACCAGGGGTATTACCGGCAGCAGCCACGCCAAGGGTGCCGTATACACCGGGTTGGCCAATGTTGATATCTCCGTCATACACAACTGAATTGCTGCCCGCGATCCAGGTCCAGCGGGTGGTGGCGGGATCGAATTCCCAAAGGTCATTGAGTTCGCCCAAACTGTCGTTCGCGTCGATTCCATATCCGCCAAAAAGCCAGAGATTGCCTTTACTATCGAGCCATTTGCTCGAGAACTCCCGGCCACCGGGAACATTCCTGGCCGCCGGGACACCGAGCTTGCCATATACACCGGGTTGGCCGCAGTTGTTCTGGCGACCGGAAGTCGAGCCCACGATGCAGCCGCCCCCGGTGGCGTAAAGAGTATCGCTGCCGCTGACCCAAGTCCATTCCTTAGTGGAAGGACTGAACTTCCATAGGTCGTTAAGATACTCCACCTCGTTGAGGTTATTGACTACGCCGTACCCTCCAAAGAGCCATAGATTACCCTTGCTGTCGGTCCAGGTAGCCCCCTCCTCCCTGCCCCCAGGCAGATTTCCGGCGGCTGCCGCACCTAATGTTCCATAAACGCCGGGCTGGCCGCAGTAGTAATTCGCGAAGCAGTTTCCCTCGGCGCTATTCCAGAACGTGCTGCTGCCGCCGGCCCAGTTCCATTCGTCGATTGTCGGCGCCGAAGGAGAGATAGTGTAAGTCGCGGAACCTGTCACGCTGTTTGTAATACCGGCATATCCGGCAATGGCCTTGATCGTTTCAGTAGACGAGACTTCGATCGGACCGCTGTACACCGGCGAACTGGTCGTCGGAGCAGTTCCATTCGTGGTGAAGTAGACGGTCGCCCCGGCCGTCGCATCTGAGATCGTGACTGTTGCTGCGTTGTAGGTTCCAGATGGCGGATCAAAAACAGGTGTCGCCGTCTGAAGCTTATAGGTGGCAGACACTACGTTGCTGCGCTGGTAGCCGTCTCCGGCCTCGATCGCCTTGATCGTCTCCGAAGAAGAGACGATGATTGGTTCGCCGTAAACGGGCGAAGCCGTGGTTGGCGTCGATCCGTCGGTAGTGTAATAGGTGGTTGTCGCCGGCATTGCATCGAAGATTCCTACCTCCAGCACCGGGCTGTAAGTCCCGGCCGGCGGATAGAAGGTTGGAGCTGCTGCCAAAAAGACGTAGTCGGCGGTCGCCATGGCACTCGTGGAGTAGCCGCCGGCCATCGCAATCGCATCAATCGTCTCTGGCGTCGTGACGGCGATCGGCCCGCTGTAGGCCGTCCAGATCGCATTAGGCGCTGTTCCATTCGTGGAGTAATAAATAGCCGCATCTGGGGAAGTATCGGAGATCTTTACCGACCGCCCTGAGGCATAGGTTCCGCCCGCCGGAGAGAAGGCAGGTTTGGCTGCTTGCGGCAATGTCGATGCGGAAAGCTGATATACCCAAAGGTCGTTGAGCAAGCCCCCATAACCATTGGAATCGACGCCAGCCCCTCCAAAGAGCCAAAAATTCCCGTTGTGATCGGTCCAGTTAGCTGCCGCGCTTCGCGCTCCGGGAATGTTTTCAGCGGCGGGCGTACCCAACAGCCCGTACACGCCGGGCCGGCCTGAATAGGTTGCGGAGATCGTGCTGCTCCCTCCCCTCCAGGCCCATTCCTTGGTGGAAGGTCGGAACTCCCAAAGGTCGTTGAGACTTGAATTGTCGCCATTAGAGTCGTCGCCGTAGCCCCCAAAGAGCCACAGGTTGCCACCGCTATCGGTCCAACTGGCCCCACCACTTCGGCTACCAGGAACGTTTCGGGCGGCGGGAACACCCAACTTGCCGTACACTCCCGGCTGAAATGGCGTGCCGCTCCCGCTCATCCAGGTCCATTCTTTGGTGGAAGGGTTGAACTCCCAAAGATCGTTGAGAATGCCCCAGGTCTGAGCCGAGCTGTTGCTTATATATCCTCCGAAGAGCCAGATTTTGCCGCTGCTGTCGGTCCAACTAACCGCGCCGTTTCGTCCCCCAGGGATGTTTCCGGGCGCGGGTACGCCTAACTTGCCGTAAACTCCCGACAGGGATACGGTGTTGCTCCCTGCCATCCAAGTCCATTCCTTGGTCGAAGGCTTGAACTCCCAAAGATCGTTGAGTTCGCCGCTATCGCCAGCCGAGTCGTAACCGAACCCCCCAAAGAGCCAGAGATTCCCGCCGCTGTCGACCCAATTGGTCGCCTCCAAACGAGATCCAGGAATATTACCGGCGGCAGGGGTACCCAATGTGCCGTACACTCCATTGCCTGAAACCCTGTTGCTTCCGCCCACCCAGTCCCACTCTTTGGTCGATGGATTGAACTCCCAAAGGTCGTTGAGCCAGCCCCAGGAGCCGATGGAATCGAAGCCCTGGCCTCCAAAAAGCCAGACATTTCCGTTGTGGTCGAACCAGCTGACTGCAGAGTCTCGGCCTCCGGGGATGTTTCCAGCTGCGGGCGTACCCAACGTTCCGTACACGCCGGGCCAGCCACAGTAGGTGTAGAGGCCATCCACTGTGGTGCAGGGACCAACCGTGTTGCTTCCGCCCTTCCAGGTCCATTCCTTCGTGGTGGGATTGAACTCCCAAAGGTCATTGAGCTCGCCCCCATTGACAGTTGCTCCCCCTAAAAACCAAAAACTGCCGTTACTGTCAGTCCAATTATTTGCCCCCGACCGGGATCCAGGAACATTTCCGGCAGCGGGAACTCCCAATGTGCCATACACTCCGGGCTGGCCCGAGTTGTTGCCTGGTATCGCGCTGCTGCCGCTCATCCAGATCCATTCGTTTGCAGCGCCGGCTTGGGCTTTAGCCACCTGACTAACTAAGAGCGACGTAACTGCGATGAGCGCAGGTACAAGCAGGACTCTACCCAGGGGAAGCTGCACTTTCTCGATCATGAGCATCTCCTTTGCCCGCCACCAAAGCAGCGAGTGCGACTATTGAATCGTGTAGATTGCCGAGGCGACCGCACTGCTATTATAACCTTGCGCCACGGCGATGGCCTTGATGGTCTCCGTTGTCTTGACCGAGATTGCGGTTGAGTACACGGTAGATGATGTCGTCGGCGCGGTCCCGTTGGTGGTGTAATGAATGACCGCTCCCGGCGTTGTATCCGCGATGCTAACTCTCTGCGCCGACGAGAAGTTTCCGCCATTGGGTGTGAAGGTCGGCTTTGCTGCCGTTCCAATCGCTGTAATGCTGAGAGTGCCGTTGACAAATGTGAGGCTGTAGTTGACGGATGTGAACGAGCCGGTGGCGGTCGTGATGACGTAGCTTCCCACAGGGGTGCGCAAGGGTGCGGGCCGGAAGTCAGTTGTTGCGCAGTGATTCAGGCCGGGCTGCGCAACGGTGCCAACCGGAAATCAGGTGATGCGCGATCATTCAAGGCGGCGTGCGCAACAGTAGCCGCCGAAAGTCAGGCGGCCGGCGGCTCAAAAAGAGGCGAACTTGAGACTCAAGATGGCAGCTTGGCAATCTGGTCCGAAACTGCGCCATTCTTGGTGCAGCGAAAACCGAAATCCGAGATAAATTTGATTTTCGTGATACTACGGGGTGCCTTCTAGCCCCCAAAACAGCCTCAAAGTGTCAAGTAACCTCCAGTGCTCTGCTGTAAGTGTCCAATAACCTCCAGTGCTCTGGTAGGAAAGGTCGATTTCCGGCTTGCCGAGGCCAACTGTACGCGGCGAAGCAAAAATAGACCACGTGACGCCGCGTTAGCGGCGTGACGTGGCGGAGTAAAAGTAGACCACCCGCCAGATTGAAGTTTCACGGATAAGCATGTTCTCTTGGGGGTGCCGAGGCAGGTTCGGCGCCTGTAGTGGACGTGTTTTCTGTGGGATACAGGAGGCATGAAGACGGTGGAGCTATACGCGAGGGTGCGGCGGGCGGTGTTGGTGGAAGGGATGAGCCGGCGGACGGCGCGCTGCTGCACGATCAGTCCGTTGGCCACATGGTGTGCACGCATCTTGCCTGCGATAGATGAACGTTTCCGGTGTTGGCTGGTTCGCGGCCAGGCGCAGGATTCCCGTTCCTGATGCGCAGTCCATTGCCGCCGTCGGTGCAAAGTCATACATCAGAAGGCGCTGCCCTTGGCCGGGACCGTGCCTGGGTTTGTCCAGGTAAAGGCCCCGGCCACTGAGGCCTTACCGCCGGTGGTTTCGGTGAAGACAACTTCTCGCCCAGCGGTATCTCGCTGGCTGTTGGCTATTGCGAAGCCTTCGGCGTTGCTTTGTTCACGGCCAATGTGCTGGTGTTTGCAGCGAGCAGGTAGTTCGCATCCGCCGCGATGGTTGCCTTGATGGTATGGCTGCCCGCCGCAAGCGACGCGGTTGCGTAGCTGGCCGAGCAGAAGCGCGGAGTTGATGTGCCCGTGCAAGTTGCCTTTACCGCCGTGCCGCTATCGACCGTAAAGCTGACCGCGCCCGACGGAGCCGCCGGCCCGGTATATGCAATGCCGGCAGTCAACGTGGCTGTTGCCGTGCCATAGGTGATCGCAACCGGAGTCACCGTCACCTTAGGCGTGGCCTTGCCGACGGTCATCAAAGCGGTACCGGATGCCGCGTAGTAGTAACCGGACTCCGCGATTTTGGCGGTGACGGTATGGCTGCCCGCGTTCACCGCACTGGTTGTGTACGCGGCGGAGCAAGCGAGGGGTGAGACCTTGCCCGTGCAAGTGGCCTTCACCGCCGCGCCGCTATCGACCGCGAAGCTGACCGCGCCGCTGGGTGCCGCCGAGCCGGTATAGGCGATGCTGGCGGTCAGCGTGGTGCTGGCCGTGCCGTAAGCGATCGTGACAGGGCTGACCGCCACGGACAGCGCGGCCTTGTTGACGGTCAGCGTGCCCACGCCGGATGTCGCCATGTAGTTCGCGTCCCCTGACGTGGATACGAAGATGCTATTGCTGCCGCCACCGAGAACCTGACTGGCATAGTTGACCGTGCAGGAGAGCGGAGAGGCCGTCCCGGTGCAGGTGGCCGTCGCCAGGTTGCTGCCGGGCACCATGAAGGTGACCCTGCCCGTGGGCGCTACCCAGCCGCCGTACGAGATGCTGGCCGTCAAGGGGGTGGTTGCCGCGCCGTAGGTGGTCGAGGCCGGATTCACCGTCACCGTCGGCGTGGCCTGGTTCACGGTCAGCGTGACTGAGCTGCTGCTCGCTCCCAGATAGTTCGCATCCGCGGCGATGCTGGCGCTGATGGGATAGCCCCCGGGGGCCAGCGAAGAACTTGTGAAACTGGCCGTGCAAGTCATCGGCGAGGTCGAGCCGCAACTGGCGGCCGGGATCGACGCGCCATTCACCGTGAAGCTGACCGCGCCCGTGGGCGCCTTGCCCGCAAAGCCGACGGTTGCGGAAAGCGGGACGCTGGCCGTGCCATAAGTGATCGCGGTGGGGGTGCTCACTGAGATCGTGGGCGTGCCCTGGGTCCCCGTGCCGCTCAGCGAGATGGTCTGCTGGGCGGAAGCGTTGTTCAGGCTGTTGTCGCCCAGCGTGACCGCGCCGCTCAGCGATCCAGCGGCCTGCGGCGTGAAATCGGCGCCGGCGATGCAGGTCGAGCCCGGGTTCAGCGATGCGATATTGCTGGGCCCGCAGCTTGAATTCTCTGAGGTGAAGCTGCCGGCCCCCTCCGCGGTCCCAGCTACGCTCACCGCGGAAAAGCTCAATGCCGCGTTGCCGATGTTGGTCACCGTCCATTCCTGCGGGCTGTCCGCGCTGGTGCTGCCCAGCACGGTGCTGGCAAACCTGTACGGCGCGCCCGTTCCCAGCGTCAACTCCACCACGCGGCCGTTCAGGGCGTCCGCAATGTAGAGGGCCCCGGCGCCAACCACCGCCACGCCGGAGGGTTGATCCAGTGGGAAGCTGCCGGTATTCACCACACTGGCATTGGCGGCGCCCGTCGGCGGCACAACCACCACGCGGTTATTGCCGGAGTCCCCAATGTAGAGATCGCCATTGGCATCCAGCGCCAGGCCCTCGGGCGCGCTCAGTGTCTTGCCGGCGATCTGTGTGGTGGCATCCACCACCACGCTGGGCACGCCAGCCGCCGTCACCTCCAGCACACGATTGTCGCTGTAGTCCGCCATATACACATCGCCGGCGCCATCCACCGCCACGCCGGAGGGGAGCAACAAGCTATCCGCGAGGGTTACCACGCTGCCCACGCCGGACGGCGTTACCTTCACCACGCGTTGGTTTCCTGAGTCCGCGATATAGAGATTGCCGGCGCCATCCGTCGCCAACCCAATGGGTTTGCTCACCGGAGTGCTGGCGCCGGTGTTCAGCCGGCTCATCGTGCCCGACGGCGTCCTCTTCAGCACGCGCGAGTTGTTGGTGTCCGCGATATAGAGGTTGCCGGCTGCGTCCAACGCCACGCCATTGGGGGAGTTCATGGTGAGGCCGCCAACGCTCACGTTGCTGCCCACCAGGACGCTCGTCCCGCTTGCGGCCGAAACCAGCAACACGCTGTTGTGGGCCAGGTCCGCGACGTAGACATTGCCGGCGCTGTCCAGCGCCACGCCCTCGGGGATCGCCGGCGTGTGGTTGACGGACAGGTCCTGCGCGTTGGCCGCGGCAGGCGAAAAGGCCGCCAGAGGGGCCATTCCGGTCCCGAAAACGTAGGCCGAGGCCACAATGTCGCCGCTGGTGTCCTGCAACTGAATCGCGCCCATGCGCGTGCCCGGATACTGCGGCCGGAACTGGACCGCCACCGCACAACTTTGGCCAGCGCTGTAGGTCGCTGAGGTCGAGCAGGTGGTGCCGGCGCTGACTGTTTCAAAGTCACTCGAGGTAGACAGCGGCGCCCCGATCTGGCCGCCGCCGGTGAAGATGAAGGTCACCACGAAGGTCTGGCCGCTGGTCGCGCCCATTCTTACCTGGCCGAAGTTGGCCACTGCCTGATCCGAGAGATAGGCGCTGCTGGCTTCGATGACGCGATTGCTGCCGCTGTCGGCGATAAAGAGCTTGCCGCTGGTGTCCAGCCCCACGCCCCAGGTCCCGTTCAAGCCGCGGAGGAACTCCGTGGCTGTCGGAGTCCACGAGCCCGTGCCCGTGGAGGTCCACTTCACGACATTGCCCCAGCCCGGATCGGCGGCATAGAGATTCATGGCCGCATCTACGGCAAGGTGTTGAGGGCCGCTGGAGCTGCAGCAGTTGCCGATTCTGAACAGGCCGGAGTAGGTTCCGATCTTAGCCCCGCCGTCGCTGCTTGTGCCCCCGTAGATGAACTCGATCAACTGCTGATAGCCGGATTCGGTATCGTTGACCCAGATATCCAAGTTTTGGTCCACGGCAATCTGCGAGGCGTTCCATTGGCCGGCATCGAGGTACCAGGCCTTGTTGACTTTGCCGTGGTTTCCCGGGTACTGCACATAGATCCAGTCGTTGCCGGGATCGATAATATACAGATTGGAGTACTTGTCGAACGCGATGCCGGTGGGAACGTACAGGCCGCAGGTGTAGCCGTTGCAGATGTCCACCGAGGGGTTGAAGGAGCCGTCGGGGTTGACGCTCGATTCGAGCACGCGTGTGTTGCCCAGATCCACCACATAAACGTTGCCCGAGGGATCCACGGCCACGTCGCGCAGGTTCATCGAGCCTGCGCCGCCGGGAATGTTGGAGGCCCTGACGATGGTCGATTGGGTATAGCCGCCCTGGCCGTTGGGCGTATCCATCACCAGGCGCTGATTCCCCTGATCCACAATGAACACCCGGCCATTGGCGTCGAGGGCCACGGCCATGGGGTTCTTGAGGCTGATGTCCACCTGGGAGTAGGCGCCGCCGAAGACGGCCGCCGTCTGCGCCCTGCCGCCGGCCGCGCCGCCCATCGACAGCAGGCAGATGGCAAGCGAGCATAGCAGCAGCCGGCCTGCCCGCGAGAATGCGCCGAAGTGACTCGGAGTCTTCGGAGTGGCAAACGGCGCGGGGGCAAGGATCGCGGTGTCGAACATAACGGCTTTCCTCTTTCTTTCGTATCCATTTCGCGACACAATCCCGGCGGGGAAGGTCGTCCTTGGAGGCATCACCCTGAGCGTGCCCGGAGAAGGCGCCGCTTTTTGTCACATTTGCCGCCGCGCACGCTGGGGAAGGACAGGATCGATGCGGCTCCAGAGAAGCTTGGTCAGAAAGGACGAGGCGAGCAATCCCTGCCACAAGGGAGACGAGGGACGACGGTGAAGGAGATTCCGGGCTGTGAACACGGCAGCGTTCTCTACTCCATAACTCGTCAGAATAAAATACATGGCGGTAGCCCGAGCGTCAACTCTCGGTGAAACCAGGGTCGATTTATCTTAAAGAGAATGAATAGGTCGAAGCGGCTAACTGTGAGCTGTCTCACAAAACCGCGAGAAATTGGACACAGTAACTCTAGTTACACCGCCGAGAGCGGCGACAGCGCGATACTGAATTCAAATTTCTTAACGAATACGAATTTTGCCGCTGAGATTGTCCTGCCGGGGGGACGACAGGGGAAGAGGCGGAGCCGCATCGTCTCAATGGTTTCTCGGTGCGGCGCGAACAGCAATCTAATCGCCACGCGACCACCGGCTTTCAACCTGGTTACGGTTTTGAACGAAAAGGGGAACGTGCAGCCGAAGTGGCCGTAGCATCCGACTGTGCTCCTGATCGAGCCTGCCCGCTGGTCGTTGCCACCGGCGCTGGCCTGGCGATCTGGTGCTGGACCTCTCTCCGTTCTAAACTTCGATGGGCCGTATCCGCACCTGGTTCAAGCTGGCACTGGATGGCCTGTTCTTTTCCACGCGCAACCGGACGTGGCTCGAATCAGTTTCATGCAAAGCGCCAAGCCTTGGGCACATTGAACGCAGCACGGGAGATGCACCGTCCGTTAGCCGCGAACTCGCTCCCCTGGCCGGACATTACCCGTGCCTGCGCCTCGGGCCCTCCTGGTGGTTCCATGACAGCTACCAGGGAATGATGCGCTTTCGCGAACAGGTAACGGAGACGGCTGGTTTTTACAACACGGTCGGATTCAACGATGACACCCGAGCCTTCCTATCCATTCCGGCCCGGCACGACGTAGCGCGGCGCTTGGACTGCTCATTTCTAGCCAAATTGGTCACAGAGCACCGAGTCGATGAAGATGAGACTTATGAAATCGCGGAGGGTCTCAGCTACAAGATGGTGAAGAGGGCATATCGCCTGTGAGGGTTCAGCATTCCGTGTCGCTTACTGCCTCTCGAAATCCCTTCTGTCTAGCTGTTCAATATGCCGCCAGAATGCTGCATCGAACCTTTTCGGCGATGTTATGTACAGTTCGGCCCCAAACACGAGAGACCGCGTCGGAGTGGTGACGCCTACCGAGCACAAGAAGGTCGGCACCCCACTTTGTAATGTATTCAACAATGACCTGTACTTCGTCGCCTTCGACAATCATTCCCTCAGCTTTCAGTCCGCACTCTTCCGCGTGTTTTATCCCTTCACTCTGCAGGTTCCTGTAAAAGTCATTACGTCCCTCCAACAGCGCTTGCCGTGCTCCAGGTAATTCAGGGTCCATGAATGCCGCGTAAGCAGGAAGGGGCTCGATTACCGTCAAGAGTCGCACGTTCGCCTTCAACTCCCTTGCCAGTTCGACCCCACGCAACAGTGCGCGCTTGGCCTCTGCCGATTCATCAAAGGCAATGGTGATATTTTTGTACGCTCGGAATCTCCTTAATCCGGCCGCGTCTTGCGGTCCGCGGGTCTTGGCCTTTCGGGCAATTTGTGACCAGCCGAGAATCTGGCGGTCATCCTGTATTTCTTGGAACGTCCGGGGCGTTCAGAAAAATATCAAATGCGGATTCCAGTTGCTGAAGGGCCGCTTCCTTGGTAAGCCTGTAGGCTCGAGGATGGGTAAGCAGCATCACGGTCATGCCATGAAGCGATGCAAGGACCTGATGCAATCGCTCTTCCACCAATTGGTCCGAGCTTCCCTGTGGAAGTGCAAGCTTGAGATTCTGTCTGAAATAGGAGATAGCCGGATTGGCCGCCGCATGCCGCATCTCCAAACCCTGTTCGTCAGCAGCCGGCACAAGAAAGGTCAGACGATAATGATGCGGGTTCTTGACAGACAGGAGGACAAAGTTCCGAAGTGCATGGCGCAGCCGCTCACTGGGATCCGGAAGATAGTCGAATTTGTCATGCAGTTCAGTTGTAAACCGCTGGTAGAGATCTGTACAAAGGTGGCGAATCAGCGCTTCCTTGTCAGGAAAGTGGCGATACATGGCCATCTGCGAGCAGCCTGCCTCCTGCGCAATGCTGCGGATGGAGATGCGCTCATAGCCGAATTCTCCAAACAGGCGGCCTGCCGCCTCGAGAAGCCTTCTCCGCAGTTCATCTCCAGCCTTGAATTTTCTGGGATCTTCCTCTTGGATAGCTTTGATAACGGGTCAACTCTCGATCTGACGGGGCAGTTGTTTTCTCCATAAACCGGCGCCCGCCCCATCTTGCGTACATTGTATAGTTAGTGTACACTGTACACATGAATCAAGGCAAGCCCGCTGCCAAGCAGATCGAACCGCACTCCGTCAGCCTGCTTGGCGGCCTTCTTCTCCGCGCTTGCTTCCTGCTCTGCACATCTGCCGCGGCGGCCCAATGCGTGGGAACAATTTCAGATTTGCCTACCGCCGCAACATGCACGGCAAGGATGGAGGCGCCCAAAGCGCTCGCAACCATCGACCCCCGGCGTCCCTATCGCCTCGAAGAGTTGATCGACATTGCCGAGACCAACAATCCACGCACGCGCATTGCCTGGGAAAGGGCGAAGCAGGCTGCGGAGGGGATAGGCATTGCGCGCAGCGAGTACTTCCCTCGCCTGGCCGGGACTGCTCTCTTCGGCAACGAAAGATTCATTAATCCGTTTCCCAAGCCGCTGGCCCCGCTTGGCTACACCATGGTCGAAAGTCCAACCATCGATGCCGGACTGGCGATGGAGTACACCGTCTTTGACTTTGGCCGGCGGCACGCTCAGTTGGAGTCAAGCAAAGCGGAGCGGCTTGCCGCGGTCGCGAGCTTTCAGCGTGCCAACCAGGATGTGGCCTACGATGTGGTTGTCGCCTACTACGACCTGGTGACCGCGCAGGAGCAGCTCGCGGCAATCCGGCAGATTCTGGCCACGGCGCAAACAACCCAGGCCGCGGCGGAGGCCCAGCTTGCCAATGGCCGGGCGACGCTCCCCGACGTGCTCAACGCAAGGGCCGGCACGGCTCACGCCGAATACGATCTTCAGACAAGTCTCGGCGCCGAGGAGATGGCTCGCGTAAAACTGCGCGAGGCGCTGGGCGTGGAGCCGTCCGATGCAATCATCGTTGAGAAGCCGGGAGGCCAGCCCGATCTTTCCGCCGTCTCTACATCGGTGGCAAGTTTTGTCGATACTGCCTTGCAAGATCGGCCGGATCTGAAATCTTTGGCCGAGAAGCTTCGCGCGGCGGACGCTGAAGTGAAAAAGACTCGTTCCGCCTATCGGCCTACAGTCGAGTTCGAGTCCAGGGCATCCTCGCAGTCCATTTGGCCAACGCTGAGCCAGCCCAGCCTGGGAGACACTACGCAGTTTGTTTGGAGCACGGGAGCGCAGCTTAAATGGAATCTCTTTGACGGCGGGTTGCGCAGGCATGAAGTGCTGCGGCGCGCCGCCGAGCAGCGCCAGGCAGCCGAGGAGTTGCGGGAAAAGAGCGACGACATCGCTCGCGAAACATGGGTGGCCTACATTCAATTTGGAACCGCTGTTCGGCGGCAGCAAGCTGCGCAAACGCTGCTGCTGGCAGCGACCACGTCGTATGACGCATCGCCGGATGCCTATGGCTACGGCGTCAAGAATCTCATCGATCTGGTCAACGCCGAATCGCAGCTTGCCGAAGCGAGGCTGGCGGATGTCGAGGCCAGATCGGCGGTGCTTACCAGCGCCGCGAATCTCGGCTATACAACGGGCAGTCTTCTTCGGCCGCCAACCGATGGGGCCCAGTCCGCCACCACGCAACCCCAGCCTTGAAAAAGGGATGAAAATGCTTTGCCGGTTTGCAAAAGTGCTTGTCGCTCTACCGCTCACTGTTTTTGCGGCAGGATGCTCGCGCGCGCCTTCGATTGATATTGCAGGATCGTTTTTGCCTTCCTGGATGTTTTGTCTTTTGGGCGGGCTGGGGGCTACCGGTCTTGTCCATTGGCAGGTGCTGCAACGCAAACTTCAGGGCCGGGTTCAGCCGGTGGTGGTTTTCTATCCAAGCGTGGCAGTGGCTGTTGCGTGCCTTCTGTGGCTGTTGTTTTTCCGATAGATATGAGGTGAATTGATGGAACCAGGAAAGCTGGGTCCGTGGTGGAACGGAATCAAAGTATCGGTGGCAATGCTGGCGGTTGCCGCTTTGTTCTTGCTGATTGTTTTCTGGAGGACCAGCCGCCATCCGCGCACCGAGGATGCGAGCGTTCGCGCCAATTACATTCAATTCGCTCCTGAGGTAACAGGACGCCTGGTCACGATTCCGGTGGAAGACAATGCCTTTGTGCGTGCCGGCGCGCTGTTGTTTGCCATTGATCCGCGCCCGTATCAATATGCGCTGGATCAGGCTCTCTCAGACCAGCAGTTGCTCGAAGAGCAGATCACGGACACGCGACGGCGAATTGCCGCGGAGAACAGCGCTGTGGAAGCGGCCCGCGCCGGCGTGCTGGGAGCAAAGACGCAGACCCTCACCGTTCTCAGCACGGTGCAGGCTTCTGACGCGGCGGTCAAAAGAGCGAAGGCCTATTTGGAGTCGTCGGAAGCGCAACGGACATTGGCCGTGAACAACCTTCATCGTATCGAGCCGCTGCTGGCCAAGCAGTACGTCACTCCAGAACAAGTGGACGATGCGCGCACCAAGGCTCAGGTGGCCGAACACAACTACCAGGAGGCCGAGGCCGCGCTCCAGGAGTCGCTGGCTCTGGAAGCGCGCTCACGGTCAATGAAGACGGAAGCGGAAGTTGGCGTCGCTATTTCTCAGGCCAGGCTCAATGAAGGCATTCACGCCGTGGACAGGCTGGATAGCCTGCTGGCGCAGCGGCCGGCCAAGGCCGCCAAGGTGGCCAGCGCGAAACTGGACCTGGAGCGCTGCACCGTGGTGGCGCCGTTTGATGGATATGTAACCAACCTCAATATTTCAGAGGGCGAGATGGCGAAGCCCGGCGTTCCCTTGTTTACCCTCATCGATGCGCGTAAGTGGTATGTGGTGGCGAACTATCGTGAATCCGAACTGAAGTACATCGCGCCGGGAATGCACGTCGATCTGTACCTGATGGGGAATCAGTCACGCCGCTTCGATGGCGCTGTGGAGAGCATGGGCAACGGCGTCTCGCCGGACGACACCAACCTGAGCAACGGCTTGCCGCAGATTGATCACACCCTCAACTGGGTTCATCTTGCCGCCCGGTTTCCGGTTCGCATTCGCGTCGTCCACCCCGATCCCTCGCTCTTTCGCGTGGGCGAAACCGCGATCAGCATTGTGAGATGAAGCGAACCAATGGCCGCCCATCAAATGCCGGTATGGCTGAGTAAGATCCAGCAGGAGTTGGCCCCCACGCATGGCCGCTATGAGGGTGCGCTCCGCACTGCTTTCGCCGCCACGCTGGCCACCTACGTTCTTCTCGTCTTGCAGACGCCGTTAATCGCACCAGGTGTCTATCTCATCTACTTGGTTTCTTACGATGTGCCATACCTGACCTTCAAGACAAGTGTTCTTGAGCTGTTCTACCAATGTGTAGGCGTCACCCTGTCACTGATGCTGATTGCGGTCACAGGAAACGATCCCGTGGCGCGGGTCCTGGGGGTAGCGGCCTTCACCTTTCTCTCCGCATTCCTGCTCCGCGCCTGCACCGTACGCGTAGCAGCGATGAATCTCGGAATCTTCCCCATTCTCACCCTGTCTCTATGGGAGCTGCATCTGCCTCCAGAGCAGTTGGTCCATCTTTCCATGTGGCCGGTTGCGACCGGAGCGGTGGCCGTCGCCATCAAAGTGGCCATTGAATACACTTTTGCCCGGCGCGATCCGAACCATGCCTTGCAGGCAGAGATGAAGGCTCGCCTTGAGGCTTTACAGCAGCTCTTCCTGGCGCTCGCGGCAGGCGAGCCTGCGCAGGAGATGAAGCGAAAAGTTGCGATGGTCTCGCGTTATGCCTTTGCCGGACAGGGCAAGATGCTGTCGCTTCTGGAGGAAGTGCGCCGCCACTCCATCCCCGAGGATTCCCCGCAACCCATCCCTCCGGCTTTGATTTCCTATATCGCGCGCCTTCTGGACGTGAGCGCTTCCTTTACTGGCTCCGATTCGTCGGTGAGTGATGAGCTCAGAGAGCCCGGTCACTTTTGTGCCCGTGGATGTGGGAGAAACTGGCACCACAGCAGCCTCGCATGGCACGCGTGCAACGGCATACGCAGATTGTTGATCACATGCGGTTCGGTCGTCCTATGGCGTCGGCTTGCATGCCATGGCAGTGCCGCTTGCCGTGCACCACAGTTCGTAATGAGGAGTGTAAAAGGAGGATCCGAGCCAGTCGAGCAAGGCGGCAGGGGCTGGCTGGGGGGGGCCGGCGACAAAGTTGACGGCGTCGTCCATGCTGCCCGAGCCAACATACTTCGCCGTGAGGGGATACGGATACACCGGCCGGGTGCGATCGGGTTTGGCAGGGCTCGCGTTGGACATCTCCGGCGGCGGGCCTGCGGCCATGCCGGGAGGAGGACCGCCTGCTCCAAGGGGCGGCATACTCGCTGAGCTTCCCAATGGAGGACCCATGGGTGGGCGTCCACCTGGAGGTCCGCCCGCCGGTGGGCCATTCTGGCTGTCCCGGGGCAGGTGAGAAGCGATGAGTGCGTTGGGTGCATCGGCACGCTCTACCCACGCCATGATCGGGGTGAGCAAATCCACGTTGAATGGCCCTTCGCCGCCGCCGCAGTGGTAGCCGCCGGGAAAAAGATAGAGGCGCGCAAATTTGTCTACGGCAGATTTGCCCATGAACCGTTTCATTGCGGTGTAGTAGGCAATGGTGTTCAGCGGAGAGATGTGCGGATCGGCCAGGCCGTGCCAGAGGATCAGCTTGCCGCCGGCTGCGGCAAAGGCAGAGAGGTCGGGGTCGGTGGCGTCGTAGAGTGCGTGCAGCTTTGTGGTCGCCGCAAACGTGGCGCGATCGAATTTCAGGTCGGCCAGTGTGTAGGTCGCGGGTGGGTTTGTTTCGTAGGCAAGGTACTTGAGGGCTCCGGTGGAGATTCCCTCACTCATCACGCGGTCCTGGCCAGGGCGGGGAATGTAAACGCCGGCCCAGGCAAGCTCTGAGCCGGGAAGTGGGCCACCGATGACGAGTTTGCTGCCATCGCTTGCGTGCGCTCCGGCATACAAATCGCGGGCTACCTTGACTTGCGCAGTTGTGAGGCACAGGGCAGGATCCTGCCCAGGCTTGCACTCCGCAACGGCTGGATCGAAATGGCAAGCCAGCGGATTGCTGATGATGCCGTCCTTCAAGCCATCCTCACTATCGCACCGGGCCAGGGCTGCCTTGTGCAGAATGGGGAGCTTGTCCGCGGTGAGAATCGGCTTGCCGTTGGTTCCGGCATTCAAGCGTGCATTCCATCCGTGATAGAAGGTGTTCTGCGTAGTGAAGTTCATTGCCGGGGCGCCAGCCGTGATGCCGTTGAAGTCACCGGGAAAGCGCTGGGCTTCCATCAGCGCCTCGCGTCCTCCATCGGAACAGCCGGCAAAGTAGGAGTACTTTGGCCCCTGGCTATAGAACTTTGCGATGAGCGCCTTGGCCGCCAGCGTGGTCACATGCACGCCTCGATACGCAAAGTCGATGCGGAGCTGATAGTCCCGGGCGCCGAACTCGCCTTCGCCGCCGCCGGAGTGGCCCATATCCGTGGATGCCAACGTGAGCTCGCCTTTGGTTGCGGGCAGGCAGCCGGCCTCGTTGTTGAGCCGGATATTCAGGTTGCCGCAGAGTCCGCCGCAACCTGTCTGCACAAACCGCTGCGTCCAGCCGGAGAGGGGCAAACGCACTTCAAACTTTACCTGCGGCTCAACATATCCTGTCACTTCGCAATACGGTGCGGGTTTGCCGTCGGTCAGCGCTCGAGCGGATGTGATGTGGGTGGGCGCACCCACCGCTGAGCTGACATCCGTTGCGGCCAACTGGGAGCAGGAGTCAACGGGAGAAACTGAGGGGAGAACCGCGGGACCCATCGATTGACCGGCCGAAGCGGACAGGGAAGGCATCAGCAGGCCGGCTGCGCACAGGGCACAGAGGCCAGTTGCTCTATATCTCATGACACGTCTCTCTTTCAAAAGAATGATGGGAAGATGGAGGAAGATCGGCCGCCAATGGCAGTTGCACGCTAAACCTTGACCCACGACCCAGGGTAGACTCCACTGTGATGGAGCCATGGCTCTGCTCGGCGATCCACTTGGCGATGGACAGGCCGAGCCCGGTTCCGCCCATCTGTCTGGACCGAACCTTGTCGGCACGCCAGAAGCGGTCGAAGACATACGGGATGTCTTCAGGGGAGATTCCGATGCCGGTGTCTTTCACTTCAATGGTGGCCATGTCGCGGCTGGCATTCATGTGCAAACTAACGGCGCCATGTTCCGGCGTGTACTTGACAGCGTTGTCAATCAGGATGAGGAAGAGTTCCCTAAAGGAAGCATCATCGCCCGACACATGTACCGGATCTTTGCAGATCTGCGTGGTAAATTGAATCTGCTTTATCTGGGCAAGGGAGGCCGCGCCTTCGGCAACCTCTCGCAGCAGGCAAGTCAAGTCTACCGGTACTGGCGGCGCGAGGCTCTTGCCCGAGTCGGCTCTTGCCAGCTCCAGGAGACGATCAACCAGAGCCGCGGTCCGGTTGGTCTCGCGCAGGATCTTTTCGAGGGCGTCGAGGAGTTCTTCGCGGCTTCGCTCGCGGCGCAGACTGTACTCAGCCGCCATTTGGATGAGCGTGAGCGGTGCGCGCAACTCGTGAGACGCATCGGCTGTGAACTGCGTGAGGCGATTGACAGAGATCTCAATTCTCTCCAGCATCGCGTTCAGGGTTTCTGACAGGGTTCGTAACTCGTCTCTGGGTTTGGGCACGGAAAGGCGAGAGGTAAGATTGCCGGCGTCTATGGCGCGCGCCTCGCGGTTTATTTGTTCCACCGGAGCCATGGCGCGCCCGCTCAGCCAGAATCCGGCTGCGGCCACCAGCAAGAGCAGGACTGGAATGGAAAGATACAGAAGCCGGGCAAAGTCCGAGAGCGACTCGTCAAAGCTGCGCAGCGGTTCGCCGACCTGAATAGTAAAGGTCTTGCCGTCGATCCTGGCCTGCCGCGCGCCCAGCCTTACCCTGTCTCCGCTCGGGGCAGAATCGCGGAAGCGCGGCTTGCTCCATGGGTTTTGCGGTCCCAGTGAAGCGATGTGATGCCTGGCAATTGCCGAGGACTGGAACAGCAGCTTCTCATCCGCATCAAATACTTGAAAAAGCCCGCCGCCCACAAGAAGCTCCGGGCCGTTCGCTTGTTCTGCCTCCAGCTCATGGATCGCTTTGTCGCCGCGTGTTTGCAGAAACTGCTCTACCCCCAGTGTGCGGCGAAAGAGTTCTTCATCAATTCCCTGGTACATGCTGGCACGCATGGCAAACCAACTGCCAGCGGCGAGGGCCACCAGAATCGGAGCCGCGCTGAGGAAGTACCAGGCTGCGATGCGGAAGCGAATGGAGAAGATGTTGATCATCCGGCATCTCTCAGGCTGTAACCGAGTCCGCGTTCTGTATGGATCAGTTTCTTGTCGCCGGGTTGATCCACCTTATGGCGGAGAAACTGCATCTGGACAGTGCTGAGTTCTCCCCTTCGATCATGCCGCCCTCTGATCTGAATCCCAATGAATATTGGGATGTCTGTATTTGTCGATGGTTTTCTTGAGGTTTGGATCGATTTCCATAGACGCGAAAAA
>Ga0302320_10009216_pt1 | contig 21260 bp, 16 predicted proteins | sample Bog_T0_3_FD_202130 | JGI IMG/M metagenome (GOLD analysis project Ga0302320, IMG submission 202130) | Peat permafrost microbial communities from Stordalen Mire near Abisko, Sweden - Bog_T0_3 | ecosystem: Environmental > Terrestrial > Soil > Wetlands > Peat | place: Sweden: Abisko, Stordalen Mire...
GCGCGATGGCCTTGAACGGCGCGTGAACAGGGGCTAGGACTTCTTCTTTGCGGCCTTTTTCTTGGTGGCCTTCTTGGCCGGAGATTTCTTGGTTGCCGCCTTCTTTGCGGCTACAACTTTCTTGGCCGCGGCCTTTATGGCGACAACCGCTTTTTTCGGCGGGGCCTTCTTGGTCGCAGTCTTTTTCGCAGCGGTCTTTGCGGGCTTTGCTATCGAGGCACTCTCCTTTGCTGCCTTCTTAGCCTTGGGTGCTGGCGCGGCCTTGGGTGCCGGCACGGATTTCACAGCAATCGGCTTCGCTTTGGTCGCTGCCTTCTTTGCCTTGGCTGGAGCAGACTTGGCCTTCACTGGTGCCTTTTTACGCGCGGCGACTGTCTTTTCAGCAAGAGCTGCCTTCAACTCGGCGTCGAACTCGGCCGGGGTCAGCGGGCGCGCCGATTTGCGCAGGCGCTCGATGTCGTAAAACTCGCGGCGCTCGGCGAGAAAGACATGCACGACAAAATCGACATAGTCGAGAAGAACCCATTGGCCCTGATTGCGGCCTTCCACGGAGTTGGGAAAGACGCCGAATTCCTTCTTGAGCCGGTGTTCGATTTCATCGGCGATGGCGACGGCCTGGCGGTCATTCGTGGCCGAGGTGACCAGAAAAAAGTCCGAGAGGCCGGAATCTATCGGATCGAGTTCGAGGATGCGGGTGTCTTCGCCCTTTTTGTCTTCACAGACAGCGGCGGCGGCCTGAACGAGAATGCGTGTTTGCTGCTTTTGGTCGATCGTCATTCGGTGAGAAGTTCTCCAGATTCTATCTCATCGTAGCCTCTCGACAGGACGGGAGCAAGCTAACGATAAAGATCGTTGGCACGGATGTAATTTGTAACTGCCACGGGTAGCAGTTCCGGACCGGCTGCGGCGTCATTCCCCTGTGCAGCGCCGTGGCTGCGAAACCGACTTCGGAGCGCCGACGCGCTGATCTCAATCTGCAAGCCGGAAATCACGTAGAGCGGAGCCAACTCGTCTTCTGAATTGCGAAGAATGACGCGCCGCAAAGCTAACTCACCAGGGGCGGGCCCGGTTTCTAGCGGAGACGCGATTTCGACACCTTCGGGAAGAAATGGTTTCAAGTCCTCAAGCCTTTTTCCGGGACGCGACGCGACGATTAATGGTGCGGCGAAGGGGATTTCGGCGGCGCGATGCCAGCGTTTGAGCAGGGCAAAGGAATCGGCGCCCATCAGGCAAAACAGAGCGCTTTCGGGCGGCAGCTTGGCTCGCAAGGCAAGCAACGTTTCGAGCGTGTAGTTGGGTTCACCGGAAGCAGTCGGCGCATCGATGGTGGAAACGGCAAATCCGGATTCGTCAGAAATCGCGAGACGGGTCATGGCCAGTCGGTGCTCGAAAGGCGCTGTCGCACCCAGCGGCTTGAGCGGCTGCGCGCCGACCGGAGCGAAGAGCACGGTATCGAGCGCAAGCGCCGAGTGGGCCGCCCTCGCAATGGCCAAGTGGCCAAGGTGCGGAGGATCGAAGCTGCCACCGAAAAAAGCGACGCGGCGCGGGCCGGGCGTCGGCTCGCCAGAAATTTCAACCATGAAAATATGGTAGCTTGCGAGGGCGCTCTGGTAGCATCGAGGCAAGATGATGCGCTATCTAATTGCAGTTTTGGCCCTGATCGGCGTGGTAGTTTCCGTGCTGGCTCTGCGTGTGCACTACACCACCGGAGCGGAGATCTGCTCGATCAACGAGAAGTGGGATTGTGGGATTGTGAACCACAGTCCGTTTGCTGAAATCTATCATGTTCCCGTGGCGATACTGGGCATTGGGGGGTACTTGGCGCTGGCCGGGCTGGCACTGGCCAAGCAGCGCTTTCCGCTGTTTATCGTCGTTCTGATCGGACTCGGCTTTGCGCTGCGCCTGACCTTCCTAGAGGAATATGTGCTCGATGTCTGGTGCCTTTATTGCGTCATTTCGCAGGCTGTTATTGGGCTGATGACGCTGCTGAGTCTAGGCTGGCTGGCCGCGGAATACTACGACTTGAAGCGGACGAAACAGGTCTGAGCCGTCGCGCGCACGACGTTCTGAGACTTGCATTTTTCGCGGCAAAGGCGAAGAAAAGAAGAACGCACCCCCGGGGGGGTAGAAGCAAATTCCAAGTGCAACAGTTTTTTTGTATCGCCCCCGGCAGACTCAGGAGAGTCGTCGGATGCCGGTGAATGGGCTTTGCCCCTGTTTGTTAGTTTGCACGAATGGATGATTATTCTCTGCAGGGTGAGGTCAGAGTTTGAGGCTGCAATCTCCGAGATGGCTGGAGCTTCCGTCCTTACGCGCTAGAGCAGTGAAAAAGCGTGGAACCGGCAATCTTTACATGCGTATCTTACACGACTAAGATTTGAATAACGAGAGATGGTTCAGCACACAAGATGGCATGGCCAGCATAAGAAATGAAGATAATTGATCTGTTCGCCGGGGCTGGGGGATTCGGGCTAGGGTTTAAGCTTGCAGGCCATTCACTGCTGGGTAGCGTCGAGATTGATCGCTGGGCTTGCGAAACACTGCAAAACAATGCGGGACCGAACGAACTCATTCTTCAAGAAGACTTGACACAACTCCGGGTGGAGGCTCTGCGCACCTTCCGTGGGGATGTTGATGTTTTGATAGGTGGACCGCCCTGTCAGGGATTTTCCGTTGCAGGGCCTCATCAGAAAGATCCAGCAGATCCGCGAAATTCGCTCTTTCGGGAATTCATCCGATTCGCGAAATATTTAGACCCAAAAATTACAGTAATCGAGAACGTCCCGGGCCTCTTAAGACGAAAGACCGCTGGCGGAAAACCAGTAATCGACGAGATCATTTCTGCTTTAGGGGAGATTGGATACGAGGCCCATTATGCTCTATTGCGAGCGCAAGATTTTGGTGCCCCCCAAATCCGCGAACGCCTAGTGATATTTGGATTCAAGCCTTTTCTTTTGGAATCGAGACCGTGGGTTCCTCCAATGGCAACACACGGTGAGCCGAATATCTTCGCCAATCTTCAGCCATTCGTTACGCTTTGGGAGGCAATCAGCGACTTGCCCGAACCAGGCGAGAATGACGACCCCATTCCATACTCACAATGCCTATCTTCGTATCAAGAAAGTCTACGGAAGGGCAGCCCCGGGGCTTCAAATCACGTCAGCATGAAACATACTGCACGTCTGGTGGAACGATTCAAACAAATCGCTTGCGGTGAATCGCAGTCCGATGTGGACGATGAGTACCTCAGGCCGAGAAAACGCTTCGCCAACTCAACTGGCGCAACCTACGATCAAAACAATCGCCGCATGCACCCAGATCGACCCTGCCACACGCTGCCAGCAAGTTTCTACGCAAATTTTCTTCATCCGTTTAAAAACCGGAATTTCACCGCACGAGAAGGAGCACGCATCCAAGGTTTTCCCGACTCCTATATCTTTAAAGGACTCAGAACTACTCCTAGTCATTCTCTCCTGCGGCGTGAAAACCGACTCGATGAGATAGGTCTCTGCCAATACAATCAAATCGGCAACGCAGTTTCTCCAATCTTGTCACTGGCGATTGCAAGGCATCTGGAACAATGGGACACAGCTGAATCCCAGAAAGTTGGACTGACACATGACAGAGGAAGCGCGCGCGGATAACGCTATCGAAAAAGAACTGAAAGTCGAAGCGATGGTGGAGGACACTGATGGCGAACCGGCAACTCCAGCGGAAATCGAAGCGGCAGCAAAAGTCTATGCAGAAATTACTGGAGAGGACGAGTTTCCTAAGGGTTCTCAATATCCGCATGCGGGGAATATTGCAAAAAAGATCAAGGATCATCGCGGGAAAGGCACAACGCGTTCCTCCACTATCGATGAAATCTTCAAACGCTACCGCAGCTGGCGAAAGGCAACACTGAATGCGAAGGGTGACAAAAGTGCACTTATTGCTGCAAAGGTCGAAGCATTTGAGAGCTACAGCTCTTTTCTCGATTCGGAGCCGGTAGATGAGTTTGATTCCCGCGGAGCATTGGTCTCAAGTGCTCTTGAGGAATTTTGCTACTATCTCTTGAAGCCGATACTGGATGATTTTCCGCAAGCTCTTCTGGGAAAACAGGACACGTATCAAGGGTTATATTTCACAGCAACAAATTTTGAACAACTGCTAAAATTGCCTACGGCGAATACGCCCGTAAATACTCTAGATTTCGTCATTGGCGTGCAGGTTGAAGGCTCTCTCAAATCAAATGACGTGAGCGAAGCGTTCCCCATTCGTCTTCCAGCAGTTGCCGTGGAGTGCAAGGGCTACCTCGATCGTCCGCGCTTTATTGAATCTCAAAACATGGCGCGTGCAATCAAATCAGCTTTCCCGCAATGCATGTACATCCTCGTGTCACAATGTCTCAAATTGAACCTGAAAAGAATCGGGGTAGCTCCGGATATCGATCATATCTACATCTGGCGACGCATGCAGAACATTGATCGAATGATTAGACGGAAGGACGGTAAGGCATTGGACCCTCTTTACTTGCCTGCCATCGAGCACTTCTACGATCAAGTTGCAGCCCATCTCACAAGTAATTGGCAAATGGCAGATCCGTTTGGAACAGGAATCTTGAAATAACGTTTTCACCGGTGTTTCGGGGTAATAGACATTGGCGATCAGGCTCATGGCCAGCCGCGCTGATAAACTTGAAACAACCAATGATAAAGCAGCGATATTCGCGGTGGATGTACGAGTGGGAGACGCGGCTGACGACGCGCGACGAAAATCGCGTGGTGCGTCCGCTGGAGTGGGGCTTCGAGTGGATTGTGCCGTTTTTGCGCGCCAATGGTCTCGGGGCTGCCGTGCCGGGGCCGGAAGTCGAGCGGGACCCTGCCGCCGCTGAAGCCGCGATGGTGCGCATCAACCGGCTGCTGGTCAAGAACAGCGACAAGTTTTTTGGCTACAAGCGGCCCACGGATTTTCGCATCGAAGAGCGGTACCCGGAACTGTTTCCGACGAATGTGAGGCTGGAGACTCTGGCCCAGGACGCTGCACTGAAGCAGCGCGCCGCCGAAGGCAAGATGGCCAAGGCGCAATTTTTGCGCTTTACTTCGCCAGAGCGGACGCCGTACCCGGAAAACGATCTGGTGAATGCGCGCTGGTACCCGGCCGGTCCCACTAACGGTGAAGGTTTGTCGTCGGGGGCGGCGCCACACAAAGGCTCGAAGCGCCCGCGGCAAGCGATTGTCATTATGCCGCAGTGGAATGCCGACGGCTTCAGCCATAACTCGCTTTGCACGATTTTCAATAAGATGGGCATTTCGGCGCTGCGGCTCTCGATGCCTTATCACGACATTCGGCGGCCGGCGGAACTGGAGCGGTCGGACTACGCGGCAAGCTCCAATATTGGGCGAACGCTGTCGGCCTGCCGTCAGGCGGTCGTCGATATCCGCTGCTGCCTCGACTGGCTCGAAGAACAGGGCTACGAACAGTTCGGCGTGCTGGGAACGAGTCTTGGCTCGAATTACGCGTTCATGGCCAGCGCTCACGATGCGCGTCTGCGGGTCAACGCATTCAATCACGCATCGACGGCGTTTGGCGATGTGGTTTGGGCGGGGCAGAGTACGCGCCACATTCGGCAGGCGCTGGCCGAGGCGGGACTGACGCAGGACCGAATTCGCGATCTGTGGGGCGCTGTCAGTCCGTGTAACTACTATTCAAAACTCGTCAGCCCAAAGGTCGATGGACCAAACAAAAGGGTGCTGGTCATTTATGCGCAATACGATTTGACCTTTCCGCTTGAATACTCGCTGCAAGTGATCGAAGCGTTCAAGCGAATCGGACTCAACTTTGAGCGGCGCGTGCTGCCCTGCGGCCACTATACGACTGGCGAGACGCCCTACAAATTCATCGACGGCTGGTATATGGGCTCGTTTGTCTATCGGGCCTTCAAGGCGCTGCGCGGCGAGACGGGCTTGCGCATGGCGGCTGAACCGGTGATAGAGATCGAAGAAGAAGTCGTTTCGCGCTAATTGCCGCGTTAATGATGTTGCGGATCGAGCGGCGTGGGCTGCTTGACGAGCAGTCGATCGAGCGGGACAGCGGTCAGGACCTGAACGATGGTGTGGGCCGCGGTTCCGTCGCCGTAGGGGTTGGTCATGCCACGCAGAGAATCGCGAAATTCCGCGCTCAGCGCACGCTTGATGGCGTCGGAAATCTCGGACGGGTCGGCAGGCACGTCGAGAATATTGCGCGCACGTTCGCGGCCTTGCTGACGCATGCCAATGTTGACGACGGGCAGAGCGAAGGAAGCTGCTTCCATGATGCCGCTCGATGAATTGCCGACCATTGCGTCGACCTGACCGAGCAGACTCCAGTACGTGACAGCATCGAGATTGACGAAAAGATGCGTCTGCGGACGCGTGGCGACGAGAGCCTTCGTGCGCTCGATCAGTGCGAGACTGCCGGCGTCGGAGTTGGGATAAACAAAAATCAGTTGGCCGGTGGTTTCGGTGAGCGCGGCGAAGAATGCGTCAGCCTCGGCGTTGGTGTCGCGCAAGATCGTGACTGGATGCCAGGCGGCGAGAAGCGTAGGCGGCGTCAGTTTGAGGCCGAGCTTGGCTTCAAGATCCAGACGCGTTAAAAGACTCGAACGGCGCAGATGATCGAGCGACGGAGCGCCCGCGTGATGAACGCGCCAGGATTCCTCACCCATGGCGATAACACGGCGTCGCGCGGTCGGCGTGGATGTGAAATGGATGTGGGCGAGCTTGGTCAGGGCGTTGCGAACCTGGTCGTCAATGGCGCCTTGGGAGACTTCGCCGCCTTCGATGTGGGCGATGGAAATGCGCAGGGCGACGGCGACCGAAGCCGGGGCCAGCATCTCGTAACGGTCGGCAATCAGCAGCAGCAGGTCGGGTCGCCAGGCGGTGAGCGCGTCGGCTAGACCAAGCATCGCGATGCCGATGGTCTTGGCCATGCCGGTGTCGGTGTCGGAACTGAGCAGGCATTCGATGCGCGCCTGAATCGGAAAACCATCGCGCTCGATTTCGCGAATCGTCGAGCCGAACTCGGGCGATAGATGCGCGCCGAGCGTGAACAGGCCGAGATCGACGTCGGGATGGGCGGCGAGCTCGCGCAGAGGCCAGTAGAGATGGCTATAGTCGGCGCGCGATGTGGTGACAACGCCGATGCGGCGCTCTTTTTGGGCTTCACTCATAAGTGGACCGGCGTGCTGTCTCGCTGAAACAAGAACACAGCAGAAGTATAAATTGGCGTGCGTTCTGTGATGATCCAAAACACAACTACTACTGTTGCGCTGGCTCCGAAGACGGCGCGGTGGGACAGTCGACGATCTGATACCAGGGAAAATGAATGCGGCCGGGATGCAGATCGAGACAGATGGTGTCGCCTCGCTGGGTGTCGCGATAGGTCGCAGAAGAGACGCTGATCTCCTTGGTGGTTTCGACCGGACCCCATGGCGCGAGAACGAGGTAATACGTAGTTGATTTTCCCCTGGTCGTATGTTTGCCGGTAACTTGTGTCGAGTATGTTGTCGGCGCGAAGTTGTCGGTCAATGTGTCGGCTGCGATTACCAGGCCGTAGCTATACATGCCCGCAAAGATGATCAAGCCAATCAAGGTTCCGATGCGCGATTGATTTTGGCTGACAGAGTTGAAGAACGCTGCTGTGTAGACGAGTGTGACGAGAGCAGCAACCATCAGCAAAGATTGCATGGAAATAAAATGATAATTGTGAATCCAGAGCATGAAGCCGAAGCCGGAAATCATCAAGGCGAAGCTGAGCTCCGCGCGAGGATCGGACTTTCGCGCGAAGAGTGCATAGAGCAATGGGGATTGCGAAACCAACCGCTGCACCACGACCGGAACTAAAGCGAGAACGACCGCCGCCGGAAGTCGAAAAGCAGTCGCGCCGAAGTTCAATCCGATGGCGGCTGCAACCGCGACAACAATCGTGACGACGTTCCAGGTCTTGGCTTGCTTGAGTGTGGCAAGGCGCTCCTCGGGGCTTGCGCCGAGTTCCTGCTGGCGTGAAATCTCTTCGAGCAACGCATCGCGATCGCGGGCGTCGAGGTCGGGAATCTGCTGGAACCAGGCGCGATAATCGTCGTCCGTCTTGAAGGATTTAGAAAGCGTGATTTTGCCGCGACCTTCTTTCAAGTAAAGCTGGATGAAGGTGCCGTTGCGCGTACTGACGGTGCGAAAGCCTTCGATCTGGCTGAGATCGGCTGAGTTCTCTTTGAAAGCTCCGCGCACTTCGATGCGAGTTCCATCGATGATAAGGCGGGAACGCAGCGCGGTGAGCAGTAAATAGAGGCCTATGGCGACGAAAAACAGTCCCATCAACCCGCCGAAGGGACCACTCTGCGCGGAATGGCCGAGTGCACTGGAAAAGATTCCAATCACGATCAAAAAACAGCTCAAAAGAAGATAAAAAGCCTTTTGCCAACCTTTGAACTGGTATTCATGTCTCGTGCCGATCACTTGCTGCAAAGGATTCATCGTGCTCTCCGTCTTGGCCTTTGTATCACAGCGCGCGGGCTTGTGGCGCGTGAAAACTATGGGCGATCAGAGAAAGCGTTTGCAACGGTCAAACCTTTTGCAGATGCGGCGCAAGTGGCTGCTCGCATACACTGAATGGTTGTGCGGCATCTTGGTCGAGCCGCGTTGAGGAAGAGACTTATGCGAATCATCGGGGCGGCTGCCCTAGCGTTTTTTGTTGCAACAACGGCAGGGGCTCAGGCGCACTTTGACGCCGAGGCGGTACATCTCAACAATCGCGGCGTGGCCGAGATGGGCCAGCAGTTTACCGAGCGCGCGGCCGACAGCTTTACGCGAGCATTCAAAAAAGACCCCAAGCTGGCGCAGGCGGCAATCAATGAAGGCATTGCGCTGATGGCGTTGCAAAAGCTGGACGATGCGGAGGCGGCGCTGAAGGCCGCGCTTGTGCTCGATCCGAAAAGCGCGCAGGCCTGGTATAACCTGGGGCTCGCCCAGCACGCGGCTAACGAATTGGAACCGGCGCTGGCCAGCTTTGAGCAGGCGGTGAAACTCGATCCGCGCGATGCGGATTCATACTACTTCGAAGGCGTTTGCTACCAGGACATGAAGGATTTCGAGAAAGCGATTGCGATCTTTCATGAAACCTTGAAAATTGAGCCGCTGCACACGTCGGCCGAGTTTGCGCTGGCGCGGGCTTTGCAGCGTAGCGGACACACGGCCGAGGCCAAAGAGCATTTCAAGATTTTTCAGCATCTGAGTAGCACGAAGATTTCCGCGCCGATTGGGCTGGCTTATGGCGAACAGGGACATTATTCCACCGTTTTGCCGGTTGCCGAGCCGGAGACAGCGCGGCGTGAAATGATTCCGGTGAAGATGGTGGCGCGAGAGTTGACGGCTGTCCCACCCTTGCCGCAAAAACAAGGACGCGGCAAGGATGGGGCACGCAAATCATCTGATGGACAGACGTCAAATTGGACGACGACGGGCGGCGCCTGCATGTTGGACGTGACCGGCTCAGGCGCGATGGATTTGGTGCTGATGCAATCGGGCGCGAAGGCGATTCGCGTGTTGCATAACAAGGGTGATGGTAGCTTTGCGGAGTTGGACGCGGCAGCGGCTGGGCTGAAAGTCTCGGGCCGCGCCGTGGCTTGTGCAGTGGGCGATTACGACGGGGACGGGTTGAACGATCTAGCGGTCGCGCTTGACGATGCGGTCGTACTCTTTCGCAACCTCGGCAAAGGCAAGTTTGAAAACGTGACAACCGAGGCCGGAATTTCGCCGCGCAATCGGCCTGCGGGAATTACATTTATCGATTACGACCACGACGGCGACCTCGATCTTTTCTTGACCGGCGCTCCTTTGAAAGATGGCGGTGCGCCAAACATCTTGTGGCGTAATAACGGCGATAAGACGTTCACGGAATGGACGGACGCGCCGGGGCTGGGCGGCAGCGGCACGACGGCATCGGCCATTCTCACCGACTTTAATAACGACCGGGCGATTGACTTATTAACCAGTGGCGACGGACTGTCTCCTATCTTTTTTGTGAACCCGCGCGAGGGAAAATATCCGACTCAACCTTTGTATGAAAATTCCTCGTTGCCAGCGACTGTCGGCATTGCTGTGCTTGATTACAACAAGGACGGCTGGATGGATGTTGCCGTTACGCACGCGGGCGCGCCGGGGTTGACGCTATGGCGAAATGTGGAAGGGCCGAACCACGTTGGGCGGCGATTTGAGCGCGTCGAACTCCCGCTGAAGGATGCGGTGCGCGTATGGGGACTGACGGCGATCGACATTGATAACGATGGCTGGATCGATCTCGCGGCGATTGTCGAAACCAAGGCCGGCCCGCAGGTGCGGGTGTTGCGCAATCGCGGCGATGGCAGCTTTGAAGATGTGAGTCACGCACTCGGCTTGGACGCGCTGAAATTAGTTGCGCCGCGCGGATTGATTGCCGTCGAAGACAATGGCGCGGCGGATTTGATTGTGACGCAACTGAATGCGCCGCCGGTGCTGCTGCGCAATGTGGGCGCGAACAAGAATCACTTTGTGCGACTGGATTTGACGGGCTATGCCGATAACAAGACGGCGCTCGGCGTGAAGGTCGAAGTCTTCGCGAACGGCCATTGGCAGAAGTGGGAACTGGCGGGCGCATCGGGGTATCAGACGCAAGCTGCGCCGCAGATTCTCGTTGGGTTGGGCGACGCGGAGGGGATCGACCTGCTGCGGATTTTGTGGCCGACGGGCGTGTTGCAAGACGAAATCGATCTGCCGCGACAGCAAGTCATCGCAATGAAAGAAGCGGACCGGCGCGGCAGTTCGTGCCCGGTGCTGTTTGCGTGGGACGGGCATAAATACAAGCTCGTCACGGACGCGATTGGCGCGGCGGTGGTTGGTCACTGGTTCACACCGACGAGGCGCAATACGCCGAACCCGGGCGAGTGGATCAAGGTCGATGGAGCCAAGCTTGCGCCGGTCAACGGCAAGTTAAGCCTGCGCTTCATGGAGCCGATGGAAGAGGTCAACTACATCGACCAGTTGCGGCTCGTGGCTGTCGATCACCCCGACGATGTCGAGGTCAATCCCGACGAGCGATTCCTCGACGATCCGCCGTTTGCTTCAGGCCGCGTGGTGGCTTCAAAAGACGCGCGACTACCAGTGGGCGCGTGGGATGGCGAGGGCCGCGATGTACTCGACGCGATCCGCCGGCGCGATCATAATTTTGCAAGCGGATTTACGGCGCTGCCTTACGATGGCTTTGCAAAGATGCACGCGCTGACACTCGATTTGGGCCAGCTTGATGCGAAGTCTTCGCAGGGCGCGGAGCCCCCGATTCGATTATTGATGACAGGCTATGTGAATTACTTCAGCGCGACTTCGTTGTATGCCGCGTGGCAAGCGGGAGTGAAGCCGATTTCGCCATTCGTCGAGGCGCAATTGGCAGATGGAAAATGGCAGCGCGTTGCGGAGGATGTCGGTTTCCCTGCCGGTCTTGAACGGACAATTGTCGTCGACTTGACGGGCAAGCTGCCGGTGGGCGCGCGGCGGATTCGGCTGGTCAGCAATCTGGAAATTTACTGGGACCAGGTGCTCATTGATCAAAGCAGCAACGCACAGGCGACGACGGCGGAACTGCCGCTGGCGCAGGCGACGCTGCACTATCGCGGCTACCCGACGCAGATTGAAGGCGCAAGCCCCGGCGATCTCGATTACGACTACGATCGCGTGAGTTTGACGGGGCCGTTTCAACATCAGCGCGGCAACTATACACGCATGGGCGACGTGACGCCGCTGGTTACGGGCATCGACGACCGCTATGTGATCTTTGGCAGCGGCGAAGAGATTGCGACGGAGTTCGATGCGACGCGACTACCGGCGCTGCCCGTGCATTGGAAGCGCGATTATTTCTTCTATGCCAATGGATACGTCAAAGACATGGACTGGTGGGATGCGTCGCCGTTTACCGTGGCGCAGTTGCCGTTTCATGGGATGAGCAAGTACCCGTATCCGGAGTTGGAAGAATTTCCACTGGATGCGCAGTCGCTTGAATATCAATTGAACTGGAATGATCGCTTCGATTCGGGCGAGCCGGTGCGTACTTATCGTTTTGAGTACCGGCAGATGCCGTCGTCTCCAACTGAGGATATGAGGCCATGAGATCGATGGACGATTATTCGGAAATTCAAGAACTGGCGGAAAGTCCGCGGGAGATCAGCGCGGCTCACGGGAAAAGTTATCTTCTGCAGGTTCTCAATGTCGTATGCGTTCTCATCATTCTTTGGCTGGCGCGTGACTGGCTACTACAGCCAAATCACTGGCTCGATAGTCATTTCCATAAGGAGATTGCGAAGAGGTTGGGTACCTGGTCTGGGGCGATTGGTTCTCTGTACTTTGTCGGGCATACGTTCTTGCAGATATCCCTTTCCAAGGCGAAGAAGAAACAGAAGCGTGCCGAGGAAGAGAAGAAACAATTCAATCCGCGTTATAACCCCATCGCAGAGCAGGATTCGGAAAGCTGGAGCCATGAGCGGAATCACGACTGAGTCAGCGGTGCAGCAATTGGAGATGCTGCGGAACGCCGAGATTTCCGTGACCGAGTTGGCCGAGGCGCATATCGAGCAAATTACCCGGCTCAATCCGCAGCTAAACGCCTTCGCTGACTTCGATGCCGAGCGCGTGCGCGAACGGGCGCGAAAGCACGATGCGTGGCAAGGTACGCGGTCGCGCAGACCCTTGTTCGGTCTGCCGGTAACGGTCAAGTCGTCGATTGCGACACGAGGATTCAAATGCGAAATCGGCAGCCTGCTGCATGAAAACGATGTTCCGCGTGAAGATGCCGTCGTTGTTGCGCGGTTGCGCGCGGCGGGGGCGTTGATTCTGGGCACGACCAACTGCCCGGAATTTCTGATGGCGTATGAGACCGACAATCTGCTGCATGGGCGCACCAGCAATCCCTGGGATCTGGAGCGAACGCCGGGCGGATCAAGCGGCGGCGAGGCGGCGGCCATCGCGGCGGGGCTGTCGGCGGCGGGGCTGGGCTCGGATAGCGGTGGCTCCGTGCGCGTGCCGGCGCATTTCACCGGCATTTGTTCGCTGAAGCCGACGCCGGGGCGGATTCCCGGGCGCGGTCATCTGCCACCATGCGTGGGGCCATTTTCGACGTTGGGCGCAATCGGACCGATGGCGCGCACAATGGCCGATGTGGCGCTGATGTTTCGAATTTTGAGCGGGCAAGATCCGCAAGACCCGGCAAGCCCGCCGATTGCGTTGCGCGAGCCGAGTCTCGAAGCGTTGCGCGCCAATAAAGTCGGATTTTTCGAGGACGATGGATTGGTCCCGGTGACGCCGGAGACGCGCACGGCGGTGCGGGCCGCAGCGGCTGCGTTGCGCGATGCGGGTTTTCGTATTGAGCCATTTCGGCCGCGCACACTTGAGCCGTTGCGGCAGTTGTGGTGGAAGTTTTTTGTGCAATGCGGAGCGATGTTTTATGCGCCGGCGATTCGCGGGCGAGAGCATCAGTTGAGTCCGGTTTTCAGCGAATTTCTTGGATTTTCGGCGGCTGTCGCCCCGCTGACGGCCGGCGAACTGCTCAATGCCTGGGCTGAACTGGACCTGATTCGCGCAAAAACGCTCGAAGCGCTCCGCGAATTTCCGGTTCTGCTTTGCCCGGTTGCGAGTGTTCCGGCATTTCGCCATGGGGAGCGGCAATGGACGATTGATGGCCAAGTCGTTGAATACCTGGATGCCGTGCGACATACGCAGTGGTTTAACGCACTGGCGGCGCCGGCGGCAGTGGTTCCCGTGGGCCAGTCGCCGGAGGGATTGCCGATTGGCGTGCAGATTGTCGCGCGGCCGTTCGAAGACGAAACGGCGCTGCGGATTGCGGGCCTTGTCGATGCCGCGTTTGGTTATCGTCCGCCGCCGATGGCGCAATGAGAAAAAGAAGGGCAACCGATTGGAGCGATATGCCGGAGCGCCTTCTCCACCTTTCGGTTGAGGAAAACACGGCGGCGGTCAGATAGTCTGAAGTTTCCGCTTCCCCAGAAACGGAGCGCGCGGGTGCGCAAGAGTTGGCAGGAGTTATTGGCGTCCGGCCCTGAGCTGCTTAAGAAAGCGCAGTACGCTCTAGTCGGCGTGCGGCCAATGAAGGCCGTGCGATGAAGAACGCTGCAAAGACGCTGGCGATTGCTGCCGCGACGGCTGTGCTGATTCCAGTCTGCGGATTTGTGTCCGCAACCGCGCGAAACACAGCTACGAAAATCGATACCGATATTATCGTCACGGCCGCGCCTACATATGAGCCGCTTGCCAGCCTTCGTGGGCAGGAGCGGTTTCCAAAAGGCGCCGAACTGCTGCTGATTCACGCGGGCAAGGCCGAGCCGCTGGTGACGGGATTTGCGGCGAGCGCCGACGCCAACGTTTCTTTTGACGGCAAGACGGTGCTGTTCGCGGGTAAACAAACGGCAGGCGACCCCTGGCAGATTTGGGAACTGACGCTGGCAGACCGGTCGGTACGCAAGGTGATTGCGACGGCGACCGACGCCGAGCGGCCGTTTTATCTGCCCGGCGGACGGATGGTTTGGGCGCAACGGGCGGCGCAGGGATTTCAATTGCAGTCGGCTGAAGACGGCCATTCGCCAGCCGTTGCGCCGTTAAATCCGACGACCGACCGTCCGGGCGTGTTGCCGTTGACCTATACGCAGTCGAGCGTGTTTCCCGACGATGTGCTGGCCGACGGGCGCGTTTTGTTTGAGTCCGGTTATCCGCTTGGTGCCGGTGCGACACCTGAGCAGTTTCTCGTTTATGCGGACGGCTCGGGCGTGGAGTCGTATCGCTGCGATCACGGCAAGGCTCGCTGGGGTGGACGGCAGTTGGCAAATGGCGACGTCGTTTTCACTCATGGCGCAACACTGGCGCGCTTCACTTCGCCGCTGGCGCATGAAGTGCCGGTCGCGGCACCGCACGGCGAATACGCTGGTGCGATCGCCGAGGCCGCCAATGGCGCTTGGCTGGTGAGTGTTCGCACAGCTGTCGGCGCGCACTATGAATTGAAGCTGTGGAACTCGACTCAGGCCGGTTTTGCCGCGATGCAAACGGTTCTGGCCGTCAACGGCGAAAATCTTGTCGAGCCGGTGCTGGTTGCGGCGCACACGGCACCGAAGCGCCATCCGTCGGGATTGCATCCGTGGGATTACGCAAATTTATTGGCTCTCGATGCGCGACTTTCGCGTGATGGCGACTTGAAAGTTGAGCCCACGACGGTTCGCTTGGAGACAATGGACGCGAACGGTCACGCGGTAGCGACTGGTACGGCGCCGGTCGAAAAAGACGGATCGTTTTTTGTGAAGACGCCGGCCGACAAGCCGATTCGCTTCGCATTGCTCGACGCCAAAGGCGCGGTGCTGCGGCAAGAGCACGGATGGTTTTGGATTCGCAGCGGAGAGCAGCGCATCTGCGTCGGTTGCCATACAGGACCGGAGCGCGCTTCGGAGAATCATGTGCCAGCCGTGCTGTTGCGCTCGACAACGCCGGTCGATTTGACGGGCGCGGCGCAGGCCTCGCAGACGAAAATGCCGGGAGGCAACTGAGATGGATTGTCGTTTTCTACTATTATTTGGAGCTGTCTCGGTAGCTACCGTCGCACAAACGATTCCCACTCCAGCGAAGCCGGTTCCCGTCGCGCCGCAGGCGCAGTTAGCCGCACCGCAGGTGCCCGCATCGCAGGTGCCTGCGATTCGATTTGAAGATGCTACGAGCAAGGCCGGCATCGACTTTACGCATAGCTTCGGCTCGCGACAGTTAGGCTCGCTGCTTGAAGGTACGGGCGCAGGTTGCATCTGGTTCGACTACAACAACTCCGGGCGGCCTTCGCTCTATGTTGTCAACGGGCGTCCACTCGACGACTCGATGCATCCGTATCCGCTGAAAGTGAAGCCGGCAACGCCGCCGCACAATCATCTGTATCGCAATGACGGCAACGGTCACTTTACCGACGTGACGGCGCAGTCGGGGCTTGATCCCGATATGTACTCGATGGCTGTAACAGCAGCCGATTTTGATAATGATGGATATGTCGATCTATTAGTCACCGGCTACGGCAAAACGATCTTGTATCACAACGACGGCAACGGCCACTTCACCGATGTAACGAAGAAAGCCGGCATCAATGTAGAAGGTTGGGCGATTAGTTCGACCTGGCTCGACTACGACAAGGATGGCTGCGTCGATCTGTTCGTAGGCCGCTATGTGAAGTTCGATCCGAAGTACCGCGCCTTTTATGCGGCGGATAACTATCCCGGACCGCTCGACTACGAAGGCGAAACAAACAAACTCTATCACAATAATTGCGATGGCACGTTTACCGATGTGACCGATAAGTCGGGCATCGGCGCATTTGTCGGGCGCACGATGGGCGTGACTGTGGGCGACTTTGACAACGACGGTTGGGATGACATCTATGTCGCCAACGACCGCACGGAAAACTTTCTCTTCCGCAATAAGCATGACGGAACTTTTGAAGAGGTCGCCAACGACACGGGCACGGCCTTTGGTCAGAATGGCGAATCGACCTCATCGATGGGGCCGGTCTTTACGGATCTAGAAGGGCGCGGCCTGCTCGACCTCTGGGTGACAGATGGCCATTACAATCGATTGCTGCATAACACTGGCAAGATGACTTTTGAAGACATTGGCGCGACGAATGGTGTTTCGCAGACCAATGCACAATATGTCAGTTGGGGCACGGGTGTTTATGACTTCGATAACGACGGCCAACTCGACATATTGATTTTTCATGGCGGACTGATTCACTTATATCCTCAGGAACACACGCTGTTTCGCGGACTCGGACAAGACAAATTTTCCGATGTATCGCGAGACGCGGGCCCGGTTCTCAGCGAAAGAACGACGGCGCGCGGCGCGTGTTTTGGCGATTACGATAACGACGGAAAAGTCGATGCGTTTGTTGTAAATCTCGGCGGCAAGGGCACGCTGGTTCACAACGTTTCGGCGAATGCGGGCCACTGGGTTGCGATCAAACTCAAAGGAACAAAAAGCAACCGCGATGGCATCGGTGCGCGCGTAGAAGTCTTTGCGGGCGGCAAGCGGCACACGGCGGAACGCGTCGCAGGCTCGGGCTATCTTTCGCAGGATGACGACCGGTTGCACTTCGGACTAGGTGCAGCGACGACTGTCGATAAACTCCTTGTTCATTGGCCGAGCGGGCGGGAACAGACGCTTGAAAAGCTCGGTGTCGACCAAGTGCTGACGGTGCAGGAACCAAATGCCGGAGGCGCGAAGTGAGCGTGCGATCGCAATCCGCATTGCGCACAGGTGTCGCGGCTGCGGCCTTGGCGCTATCGGCAGCAGCGTTTTTGTATATTGCACTTCGGCCCGAATATCCCGTCCATGCGGGCGAAGGTGAAAACTATGCTTCGCCACTTGAGGTACAACTTTCACCTGATGGCGCGCGGCTTTACGTACTTTGCCAGCAGAGCGAAGAAGTCAGAGTGTTGGACGCGACGAGCCTTGCCGTCATAAAGAAAATCGCCGTGGGCCGTGTGCCGCGCGGGTTCTCGCTATCTCCTGATGGCGCGCGTCTGTTTGTTACGAACTCGTGGGACGACACGTTGTCAGTCATCGACACCCAGACGCTGGCTGTTACAGCGACATGGCCAGTCGCGGCGGAGCCTTCGAGCGTGGTTGAAGATCGCGCCGGAAAACATCTATTTGTTGCCAATCGAATCTCCAACGATATTTCCGTGCTCGACGCGCAGAGCGGCGAAGAAGAGAAGCGTTTGGTGGCCGGCCGTGGATCGAGTTATCTAACTCTCTCTCCGGATGGAAGCCGGATCTACGCGACTCATGTTTATCCGAACGCGCAGAGAGTGCGAACAGATTCCGATAATCGAAAGGCTCCCGAGTCGGAAGTTACAGTGATCGACGCGGCGCGCGCTGTCGTTGTGGATCATCTGCAACTGCCAGGCATTGCCGGTGTTTTTCATGTCGCGGTTTCAGGCGATGGACGGCTTGGCGCGGTTGCCGAATACCATCCCAAAAATCTAGTGCCGCTGGCGCATCTCGAACATGGCGGAGCCTTCGCATACACGCTGACGCTGTTTGGCGCGGACATCGGCAAGATTCCGGTAGAGATTCCGCTTGACGAACTGGAGCGCTATGCAGCGCTGCCATTTGGCGTGGCGATTGCTCCCAACAAATCGCGCATCTACGTTAGCTGCGGCGGCGCAGAGTCGGTCACTGTCATCGATGTAGTGCGTCTGCTGCGCTTTGTTCATACGCACAAAGCACCGTTTGCGCAGGATCTTGCGGCCAGTGCAAATTACGTTGTTGCGCGCATCTCTGTCGGACGCGATCCGCGCGGGCTCGCGCTGAGCCGCGACGGAAGCAAGCTGTTTGTCGCGAACCGGCTCGACGATGCAATCAGCGTGATCGACACGCGCAGTAATCGCGTGGCTTCGACAATTGCGCTCGACGGGCCAAAAGGCATCTCTGTGCTGCGTCACGGCGAGCAGACTTTTTACACGGCACGCTACGGATTTCAAGGCCAGATCGGTTGCGCGAGTTGCCACATCGATTCGACCTTTGACGGTGTGACCTGGGATCTGGAGCCGGACGGTTTTGGCCGTGACGTTGTCGATAATCGCACGCTCGAAGACATCAAGGACACCGAACCTTATAAGTGGAACGGCGGCAACCCAAGCATCCCGGTTGAGTGCGGGCCGCGAACGGAAAAATATTTCTGGCGTTCGGAAAATTACGACAATCTGACGCTCTCCGACTTAGCGGTTTATATACGCAGTTTGCCGGCGCGGCCCAATCGCTTCCGGCTGGCAAGTGGAGAACAGACACCGGCGCAAGAACGCGGAGAAGCGCTGTTCAGGCGGTCCGTCGACAAGTTTGGCAAACCAATCGCCGAATATAATCGCTGCTCCTATTGCCACAGTGGACCGAAGGGGACAATCCAGAAGTCGTTTGACGTGGGAACGCGCAAGGCTCCAGACAATGCCGGTCTTTTCGACACGCCGCAATTGACCAATATTGCGCTGACATCGCCGTATTTGCACGATGGCTCGGCGCACACGCTCGAAGAGATTTGGACGGTCTTTAATCCCGAAGACAAACATGGCCGCACCAACGATCTGACCAAAGATGAGCTGAACGATCTGATCGAGTATTTGAGGACGCGATGAAAAACTTCTGTAGAATCGCAGTGCTTCTGGTCACTAGCGCGGGTATTTCTATTTCGCCGGTTTTTGCCGCGGCGGCGGATTCAGCAGCATCGCAGGCACCGCGCTTCCATTTTGAAAACTACACCACGGCGAACGGCCTTCCCGACAACCATGTTTTTTCTGTACTGGTGGATGGCGATCGCATTTGGGCGGGCACGGAAAATGGCCTGGCTTTGTACGAAAATCATGTTTGGAAGACTTACACGACGAAGGATGGATTGGCGCATCGCGCCGTGCTTTCGTTGGCTCTCGACATGCGCACCGGCGATGTGTGGGCAGGTACGATGGGCGGGCTGAGCCGCATCTCCGGCGGTCGCATCGATAGCTACACGCAGTTGAATTCCGGACTCAGCAACGATGTGGTCTACGGCCTTTCGGTAGAGGGCGAAAATGTTTGGGTTGCGACAGCCGCGGGAGGTTGCCGTTTGAATACGCGGACCGGCCAGTGGACGCTCTACAACGAGCGCAACACGCCAATGGCCGAGATATGGGCCTATGCGGTTTCAGCAACGCCGAGCAAAGTGTACTACGGAGTGTGGGGCAGCGGCGTTCTCGAGCTCGATCAGAAAACCGGACGCTGGGATAAATACGACGATCCCGACGGCGAAAACGAAATGGTGCTGTTCAAGGATCAGGGGTTGATCCACGAGATTGTCACTTCGGTCAGTTATGTGGACAATATACTTTGGGCGGCCACGTATTTTGGCGCTAGCCGCTACGACGGGCGCTACTGGCACAACTTTCTCACCAAAGACAGTGGGCTTCCGTCTAATTTCATTAACGCGGTCAAGGGCGTTGATGCCAATCGCGCGTGGTTTGGAACGGACAAGGGGTTGGCCTACTACGACGGTGTGAATTGGACAGTCTATCGGCCTTCACTGACCGACGGCAAGCCGGAGATGACGGTGCGCGACGGGCAAGGCAAGGTGACCCCGGTTGCCGTGACGACAGCGCCAGCGCACAATTATGTACTCAACCTTGACTTTCAAGGCGATGATATCTGGGTTGCCACGGCCAAGGGTTTAAGTCACGGAATTCGTCAACGATAAGAAACAGAGGAGCATCACCATGAATGCATTTGCGGACATTTTGGAGACCATCGGTCACGGACACATTGAACGGCGCGCCATCACCAATCACGGCGTGCTCAACGAAGCCTTTCACTACGATAAGCCCAGCTCGTTTTCGCGTGGCATACGGCTCGATCTGAATGGCATCGCCGTGCTGATCATCTCCGGCACAGCCTCGATTGACGAAAACGGCGTCAGCGTCCACGTTGGCGATTTTCCGGCGCAACTGAAGCGGACTTTCGAGAACATCACGGGTTTGCTGGCCAGCGAAGGCGCGACATGGAAAGACGTCGTGAAGACCTGCTGCTATCTTCGCGATATTGATCGCGACTACGACGTTTTCAATCAAGGCCGCACGGCATTTTACAAGGAACAGGGACTCGATCCGGTGCCCGCGTCAATCGGTATTCAAGCGCATCTTTGCCGCCCGGAATTGCTGGTCGAAATCGAAGCTGTCGCTATCTTCCGCACTACGGGTAAGGCAGCCGACGTCAAGGAGTAGTTCTCATGCGTAAGGGATGGTTATTGGCCGTGGCGTGTTTTTTGGCCGCGGGCGGCGCTGCGAGAGTTGCCGCACAATATTCGGCGCAAGACGCGGCAACAACCGTGATTCCCGCTAAAGTCACTGGCAAAGGAACGTGCGAGTGTGGCGCGCATCCGCCGGGTCCGCCGAGAGATCGCACGGTCGCGCCGTACGCCGGTGAGCCGGCCGATCTCAGTCCCTATTCCAAGTTCGCAGCGCCGTATGATCTGAACTACGTTCATCCGAATATTTACTCTGGCGCGGGCCGCGACATTCCCGAGCCGAAAAATCTGACGGAAGTCCGCATCGGATTTTTCGGACCGATTGAGCATAATCCGGAATCGATCTTTGGTCTGCGTATGTTGCATGGCGCGCAGTTGGCGATCGAAGAAGCGAACGCGCACGGAGGCTACGGCGGTAAGCC
>Ga0302320_10009220_pt1 | contig 21258 bp, 17 predicted proteins | sample Bog_T0_3_FD_202130 | JGI IMG/M metagenome (GOLD analysis project Ga0302320, IMG submission 202130) | Peat permafrost microbial communities from Stordalen Mire near Abisko, Sweden - Bog_T0_3 | ecosystem: Environmental > Terrestrial > Soil > Wetlands > Peat | place: Sweden: Abisko, Stordalen Mire...
CGATGAAGTCGCCCTTCCAATGGTCGCCGTCGAGGTTCTCCATTGAAACAAAGCGCCACTCCAATTCGTCTTGGTGTCGATACAGAAGGCGCGCACAGATGTGATCGTGGCCATCTGCGAAGATCGCCGCAGTCACCGAGACCTCTTCACCACAAACACGCCGGATGGGATGAGCGCCCGAGTCAAGCTGCGGGCTCACATCTTCAAGCAAGACGCGCTTGCGACCGTCGCGCGGCATCATGGTCAATTAGCCCTCAATAGCACCCGTGGATGCCATGGAATCGCCGAGGCAACGTGGAATGGAGGATCAGGCGGCGCGCGGCAAGGGAATCCCGTGCCCGCCAACAAGAAAGCAGTACAGATACAGATGCCGCCAAGCGATTGCGGGTTGTTACGACCTGAGGTAAAGTACGTTTGCAGACGCACCTTCAAAATGGATAGATTACCGCTTACTATCAATCACTTATCTAGAGATTGTGCTGCTCAGAGTGACCGAAACGGACCATAGAGGTTACGTCCCTCCTTTGGGAGCGCGGCGCCCTCCTTTCGCGCATCGCCTCTACTAATTCCTCATTGATGCCGATAGTAGGTTGTATTTTCGCCGTTGCCCCCCGATCTTCAGGGGCATAGTCAGGGAACATGGGATCTGAAAGCCATTTCGAGATCAAAGAAACCGGTAGTGCCACCGCGCAAATGAAGTCAGTTGGGGAAAGCCAACTCTTGTCGGTCCTCATGGAGCATTCGACCGACAGAATCTATTTCAAGGATCCGCAAAGCCGCTTCATCCGCATCAATCGAGCACTTTCAAAGTTCCTGCACCTCGACGATCCAGAAGACGCGATCGGGAAAACGGACGAAGACTTCTTCGGGGCGGAGCACGCCGGCAAGGCACGATTGGATGAGTTGGGGATCATTCGTTCCAGACAACCACTCATTGGTATAGAGGAACAGGAAGATTGGCCGGATGGTTCAGTTACCTGGTCATCCAGTTGCAAAATGCCGTTCTTCGATTCGGCTGGCGAGTGCATCGGAACATTCGGCATCTCGCGCGATATCACTCACAGCAAAGAAGCCGAGGAAGCGTACAAGCGAATCTTTGAGAACGCGGTGATCGGAATCATACGGTTCAGCCCTTCGGGCAGACTGATCAAGGTCAATAGAGCCCTCTCCGATATGTATGGATACAGTTCCCCGGAAGAAATGCTAGACGCGGCTTCGGGTATCGCATACCATTCAATCGTTAATGCCTTCCAGATGGAGGAACTTGTCCGCAAATTGTCAGAGGAAGGCACGGTTGATGTCGTCGAATTGGAGATCCGCAGAACGGATGGCAGCAAGAAGTGGGTTAGAAAGAATCTCCGCGCCATCCGAGACGCGGCCGGTAAGGTCGTATTTTGCGAAGGAACGGTCGAAGACATTGACGAGCGGAAGCTGGCTGAGCGGAGCTTGCAGGAGAGTGAAAGCAAGTATCGCGCACTTTTCGAAGATTCCGCAGATGCCACGTGGCTGATGGACGGAGGCCAGTTTTTCGCTTGCAATTCTGCCGCACTGAAGATGTTCGGATACGAGGCTGGAGCAATCCCATCCCATCCGGCGGAGATGTCGCCTCCAAACCAACCTGATGGCACTCCCTCGGCGGAAGCTGCCAATTTCCGGATTGGCATGGCGTTCAAGAATGGCAGCGAGCGTTTTGAATGGCTTCATAAGAGGGTCGACGGGATCCTCTTTCCAGCGGACGTCCATCTGACTGCAATCACGCTGCAAGGCCAGCCCGCACTGCTCGGGATCATTCGGGACATAACCGAACAAAAACAAGCGGAAGAAGCTCTCTTGCTGAAGAACGCGCTGCTCGAAGCGCAGACAGAGGCGACGATTGATGGGATTCTGGTGGTCGATGAGGCAGACCGCGTCATCCTTGCAAACAGGCAATTCCGTCTAAACTTTGGCCTGCCAGAGAACCTGGTCAGTGCGGGGGACGATCGCGCTCTTCGCGAATTTGTGTGCTCCAAGATGGAGAACCCCGAGGCCTTTCTTGAGAAAATCAATTATCTCAATACCAACCAGAACGAAAAGAGCTTGGATGAAGTCAAGTTCAAGGATGGCCAAGTCTTTGAACGGTACTCCGCCCCTCTCCTCGACTCGAGAGAGCGATATCGCGGGCGGATCTGGTACTTCCGTGACGTAACAGAACGCAAACAAACAGAGGATTGGTTACGCCTTTTGTCGTCAGTGGTTGAACAGTGTCCGGTGTCTGTGGTCATTGCCGATCTACAGGGAAATATTACTTACGTAAACCGCAAGTTCAGTGAAGCGAGCGGTTATGCGTTTAATGAAGTCATAGGCAAGAATTCCAGCATCCTGAAATCAGGTCACACGTCGCCCGAGGATTATCGCGATCTCTGGACCACGATCAGGTCGGGAAATGAGTGGCGAGGCATATTTCACAACCGTGGGAAAAACGGGTATTTGTACTGGGAATCTGCAGTAATCAGGCCACTCAAGGATCACGACGGGACAATCGTCCGCTTCGTTGCTCTCAAAGAGGACATTACTGAAAAGCTGTCATTGGAAGGTCAGTTGCGGCAGTCACAAAAACTGGAGGCGATTGGGCAACTCGCAGCAGGCATTGCACATGAGATCAACACCCCCATCCAATACGTTGGAGACAACACCAGATTCTTCAAGGAATCATGGAACCAACTCTCAGGCCTGCTGGCTGCGGCTCAGATGCTTCGGGACGAGGTGACCTCGAATATGGTCTCGCAGTCTACACTCGAGAACTTTGACAGATGTAGCCGGGATGCCGATGTTGAATACCTCGCGCAGGATTTTCCGCGAGCCATCGATCAAACCTTGGAGGGAGTGGAGCGCGTTTCCCGGATCGTACGTGCAATGAAGGAGTTTTCCCATCCGGGCTCGCAAGAAAAGCGAGCAATAGACTTGAACAAGGCAATCGAAACGACAATTACCATCTCGCACAACGAATGGAAGTATGTCGCAAAAATGGAGATGCGCCTGGACCCTGATTTACCCCTTGTACCTTGTCTTGCCGGAGAGATCAATCAAGTCTTGCTCAACCTGGTGGTGAATAGCGCACAGGCTATCGCCGAAGTTGTGAAGGGTGAAGGAAGCAGCATGGGCACAATTACAGTTGCGACACGTCGGGGTGGAGATTGGGTGGAATTCAGCGTTGCAGACACAGGCATCGGAATTCCCGACCACATTAAGGAAAGAGTGTTTGATCCCTTCTTTACAACCAAGGATGTTGGCAAGGGTACGGGACAAGGGCTCATGCTGGCACACACGGTGGTGGTGAAAAAGCACGGTGGAAAGATCTGGTTTGACTCCGAGATTGGAAAAGGTACCACGTTCTACGTGCGCCTTCCTCTCTCGCCAGTTGCTGAGGAGTAAATTAAATTGAATAGACGTATCTTATTTGTAGACGATGAGCCAAATCTCCTTACTGGTTTGCAGCGGGCGTTACGCCCAATGCGAGATATTTGGGAAATGGAGTTCGCATCCGGTGGCGATGAAGCCTTGCGAATAATGGCGCGCCGCGAGTTCGACGCGGTCGTCAGCGACATGAGAATGCCCGGCATGTCAGGCGCTGATCTCCTTGAAATCGTTCAGGAAAAGTGGCCGCGGACTGTGCGGATTGTTCTCACCGGTCAGGCCGATCGGGATTCGGTTCTGAAGGCAATTGCTCCTGCGCATCAATTCCTTTCGAAACCGTGTGACCCTGGGCAACTCAACTCGGTCCTGGAAAAAACCCTCGCACTCACGGAGTTGCTTCAGAACACTTCGCTCAAATGTTTTATCTCCCGTTTGAAGTGCGTTCCCAGTGTGCCCTTGCTCTATCAGCAGCTGAACCGGGAACTCCACTCGGACGACCCCTCAGCTTCGCGCCTCGGCGAAATCATCGCGCAGGACATGGCGATGACCGCGAAGCTCTTGCAGATCGTCAACTCGGCCGCATACGGCACACGCACCCAGATATCGGAACCCAAGCAGGCGGTGCTCGTGCTGGGACTGGACACGATACAGGCTCTGGTTCTCTCGCTTGGCATGTTTTCAGCATTCAACCCCCATCTCCTCGGGACCCGGCATACAGAGCGCCTATGGGAACACACGCTTTCCGTCAGCAAGTTTTCAAGAGTAATTGCAATCAGCCAGGGCGTTAGCGGACGTGACTTGGATCCTTACAACAGCGCCGGGCTCCTGCACGATATTGGCAGGCTGATCATGGCTTCAGCGGCCCCGGCAGATTATCGCCAGATCGTGGAATGCGCAACATCAACCGGCACGCGCCTGGACGAATTGGAGTTTCAGAAATTCGGCTGCACTCACGCGGAGGTCGGGGCCTATCTCCTGGGTGTGTGGGGGCTGCCCACCGCAATCGTGGAGGCCGTCGCCTGGAATCATCGACCCTCCGCCAGTCCAGTAACTGAATTCTCGCCTCTTGCGGCAGTTCATCTTGCAAGCGCGTTCGATACGCAGCAGCACCCCGACTGCGCGTACATGGACTCCCACGTCGACGAGGATTTTCTCGATCGGATAGGGCTAGGCCAGCGACTGGAATTCTGGCAGCAACTCTGCATCGAGCAAGCCTCAGAAGGATGGCCTATATGAACGAAAAGATACTCTTCGTAGACGATGAACCTTCGGTGCTTGAGGGATATAAGCGCCTTTTGGGACGTGATGTCCAAGCCGACACTGCAATTGGTGGCGAGCTAGGGCTGGCGGCGATAGCCGAAACGGGACCTTACGCGGTGGTCATCTCCGACATGCGCATGCCGCAGATGGACGGAGCACAATTTCTGGCGAAAGTCCGCGACCTCTCCCCTGGGACCGTTCGACTCGCTTTGACCGGCTACGTGGATATCGATACAGCCATGTCTGCGGTGAATGAAGGCAACATCTTTCGCTTCCTCACCAAACCTTGTTCGAAGGAAAATTTGGTCAAAGCCATTGATGCAGGTCTTGTTCAGTACCGCCTTGTCAATGCGGAAAAGGAGTTGCTTGAGCGAACTCTCCGCGGATCGGTGAGTGTGTTGACCGAAGTCCTGAGCTTCAGCAATCCTGCTGCATTCGGACGTGCCATGCGGCTGCATCGTTTCGTGCTACACGTCGCCAAGAAACTGGGGATGAAGTCAACATGGCAGTTCGAGATCGCCGCCATGTTGTCGCAACTGGGCTGTGTTACGCTGCCCCCTGATTTAGTCAATGCAGCATATTCTGGCGAGCAATTAAGCCCAGAGGATCAGAATAAGTTCGACGCACATCCGGCATTCGCATGGGAGATGGTGTCGCGAATCCCTAGACTGGAGGCCGTTGCGCAAATGATTGCCAATCAGAATAAGCCGCGGCCCCTGGTGAGAGCCAGGAATGAAGAAGATAAGAAAGAAATTGAGTTCGGCATCCAACTGCTGCGGGTGGGCGTGACATTTGAACGACTTCTAGGCCGCGGTCTGAGCCCCACAGCGTCCGCCAAAGGAGTTCGTACCATTTTGAAGGACTGCGACAGCGCCATTCTGCAATGCCTGGACGATCTGGCTCCGACTATGCCGATGGACGTTCGAGAGTGCGCCGTTACAGAACTTGCCGTGGGCATGACTCTTCAACAAAATCTCACGAACGACGTGGGCATGCTAGTTGTGGCAAAGGGCCAGGAGCTAACATATCAATGGGTCGAGCGTCTCAAAGGGCTCTCCAGGCTTGGAGTGATTGGGCGAAAAGTGACCGTTTTGATGCCGCACTCAGAGACAGATTAATCCATCCAAAGTGCTTGAAAGACGCGACGACTCACTTGGGCACGGGTGCAGGTTAGTGACTTCTGTTGGATCTCTAACACTCCTAATGAGAGATGCCACACGTAGCCACTCTTAGGCGAAACGCGGGTAATGCAACCCCCGCTGGATAGCGTGCCTTCGACAGCCCAATGCCAGTGTGGCAACTGGTAAGAGGCGATGGGAACTGACAGTGTGATGTTCTCGGTCGACTATCCGTTTGAAAAGACCGACGCAGCGGTTCAATTCCTGGATCGTGCGAACATCTCCAAGGCAGAACGGGTCAAAGCAGCCTCCGAAAACGCGAAGCATATCTTTCATCTCGATCGGCGAATCGGGTAGAAAGCGCGGTCAGAATTTACGGACGGAAAGACGGAACTAAGGAAATCATTTCGCGGGTGTGCAAAATGCAAGAACAATCCTGTTGACATAGCTGTCCAATGAGCCCTACCATTCGGGCCACCAGTCGTTTTCAGGACTTCCCCTTTTCATCACCGATCGGCCCAACTCTCAGTTAACTGTCGAAACCAATAACTGGACGCAGGCCCCGGCCTGCAGGAGGTTCGTGTGAATAAGCTTCGGAAATTGCTTGCGGTTCCATCTCTGTCAATGACTTCGAAACCAATTTTCAAACTTCTCAGCGCTTCCGCGGCGCTCTTTACAATCGCTGTCTTGCTGGTGCTGTTCAGGACTCCTCGCGTTAGCGCAGGGTCGGAATCTGAACGCAACCAGGATGAGGTCAAGGCCAGGATCGGCTTAAGCATCGCACCGGTGCCCCTCAACTTTGAACACAGGGATCGAAGGTTGGTCGGATTAGGCAGCTACATCGTGAACGCACACGCAGACTGCAACGGATGTCATAGTCAGGGTCCGGCGACCGAGTACATTGGCCCTGGAAACCCCTACCTCCAGTCTCCTCCGAATGGTCCATACACCGGCATGCAGGAGGTCAATCCAGCCACCTACCTTGGCGGCGGCCGGGACTTCGGCCCATTCGGCAGCAAGGGAGAGTTGACTCACCTTTACTCCCGCAATTTGACCCCGGACAAAACCGGTCGGCCAGCAGGAGGCCACACGTTTGAAGAGTTCCTCACCATTCTGCGTACGGGAAAAGACTACGATCTGGTTCATCCAAACTGTACAGGCGCTCAGGATGGCAACTGCCTTCTTCCTCCGTTCAACGGGGAACTTTTGCAGGTAATGCCGTGGCCCGTTCATCAACACATGACGGACGAAGACATTCGCGCCATCTACGAGTATCTAAGCGCAATTCCCTGCATCGACACTGACATCCCTGGTGCACCGGTATTGCGCAACGACTGCAAATAAACGACGAATGTGCTGACAGCTTTGTTTGCAGAAGGGACCAAGCGATTCTGATAAGGACGCGTGTGCCTGGAGCCCAAGCTGCCAAAGATTCGACACCCAATCCAGGGGTTAATTGTTTCTGGCAAACTCCGCCCGAGTGGGAATCCTCGACTGTTTCTTAACCCACACCTTTTGACACGGCCGGATCGCTGAGATCCGGCCGTTGATTTTATGAGGTATACGGGGTTGGGTTTTTCCACCCCTTTCGTTACATGCCGAATAGGCTGGGTTCAGGCGGATTTATCGGGTGATTCCGGTAGCTATGCCTGGGTCGGGTGTTTGCGAAGCACACGTTGAACAGTTGCTGTTGAGATGCGATGGCCTTTGGCTATTTGACGGATACTTTGCCCATGACAGCGATCGCGTTGGATTGCTTTATGGTCCAGTGTCAGCAGCGGTTGGAGGCCAATGTGCTGGCCGTCGTGGCGGGCGCGCCGCATGCCGGCGCGCACTCGTTCGATGATCAGACTACGTTCGAGTTCTGCGATGGCTCTGCCTAGCGGGCCGGCGGTGTTTAAATTTTTCCTGAAGCTTACGTACTCGACGTCGAGGCGGTTCAACTCGTCCAACACATCTAAGAAGTGCTTGACTGATCTTGCGATCCTGCTTGAAGCCCAGACCATGACCACATCGAAACGGCCATGTCGAGCATCGGCCATCATCTAATCAAGACCGGAGTGGCGCGCCTTCGCGCTGCGGATCTGATCCACGTACTCGCACATGATTTGATAACCGCGCTGTGCGAACATCAGACTCATTGAGATAGTCCACTCCGCTGAAAGTTACGAACTTCTGTATCTTCTTTTTGCCGTTGCCATTCAGAGAACCGAACTCGCCATGCTTAGCCGCTGGCTCGTGGAATCCGGGTGATGCTACCCTGTTAATACCGTGCTTTCATCAGCTTCATTCCGCGCCGACTTCTCGACCTCAGAGGGACCAGAGCGAGCTTACCACTCGGTGACAGATTGTGACCCGATGGGCGCGGATGAATTCACTAATCTGTTGATTCTAAATGTGGCCCCGTAGCTCAGCTGGATAGAGCAACGGTTTCCTAAACCGCAGGTCGGCTGTTCGAATCAGCCCGGGGTCACCAGCACTCACTGTCATCAATGGATCTGGGTGTTGTTCCTGCTCAAAGCGCATTTTTCCGCAAGTTGCATTTTTGACTTTGCTTCCCTTTGCCACTATAAAAGTTGATGACATCGAAACTTGTTCGATATCATCACGGCCGCATCGAACGAATGTGTGGCTGACAACATTCCTCGCAAGGATGCTCGGGAAGGCGGTTAGAATCCGCCACTGCCCCGCAACTGTGAGCGCCCGTGGTATGGTGACCGTCGCTTTGGTCATTGTGTCAGGAAGAAATTTCAGCTGGACTCTTCGGAGTGCATGAAACCACTGAAGACAGGCTTGCCTGTCTTCGGGAAGGTGGCTGGAGCAGGCGCAAGTCAGGAGACCGGTCCTCGCGACTTCAACCGCTTTCCCGTCCCGAGGGGGACGAAGGAGCCATCATGCGTGTTTCTTCATTTTGCCGCGCCCTATCTGGGCGGGCCTGGGCGACTTTGATCGCCACACTTTTCATTTTGCTGCAGAGTTCAACCGGGCACGCAGCGTCGATCCGCGGCGTGGTGACCGACGCAACGGGCGCCAAGGTGACTGGCGCCAATGTTTCGCTCGTGAGCGGGGGCAAAGTTGTGGCCGCCGCAGTTTCAACCTCCGACGGCAGCTTTCAGGTTCTTACCGGCGGCGAAGGGCGATTCTTCCTTGTGGTTTCAGCCAAAAGTTTTCGGGAAATACAAACGCCTGACTTTTATGCAGGGCGGCTCGACAGCATTGAACGGAACGTGGTGCTGGAGCCGGAGTGGGTGCGCGAGTCAATTGTGGTGACGGCTACGGGGACGCCAACGCCACAACCGCAGACCAGCGCGGCAACCAGTGTGCTTGGGCCGATAGATCTTGCGTTGCGCGATGAACTGGTGAGCGGGCTCCGCTTGATGCCGGGCACCAGCGTTGTGCAGGAAGGCCAGAGCGGCGCTCAGACATCGCTGTTTGTGCGAGGAGGCAACTCCGACGCGAACAAGATTCTGATCGATGGGGTAAGCGCGGGCGACATGGGTGGGCGGTTTGACTTCGGGCCGCTGTCGACGACCGCGGTGGAAAGCGCCGAGGTGTATCGCGGGCCCAATTCGAATTTGTACGGGGCCGATGCTTCGAGCGGTGTGGTGAGTCTAACCACGCCTCACGGGACGACGAACTTCCCTTCCCTTTTGTTGCAGGCAGACGCCGGCAATTTGAACACGTCGCGCGAAGAGGCGGAAATCGCCGGCGCACACAACAAGATTGATTACCTGGGCGCCTTCAGCTGGTTGCAGACTGCAAACAATCTGCCCATGGATGAGTACCATCTTGCGACAACTGCGGCGAATTTTGGGTGGGCGCCGAACGGAACAACGCAGGTTCGCGGAACGATTCATTACGGAGTGTCGGCAACCGGCGTGCCGAATGCATGGGACTTCTACCACGTTGCAGATGACGCGACGCAGAAGGACCAGGACATTTATGCAAGCGGATCTGTCGACAATCAAACGAGTGCGGCATTTCATCAGAGTGTTCGCTACGGGCTGACGCGGAAACGCGAGCAGTTCAGCCTTTGGAAGCAGGACGGAAATGGGTCGTATGACGCCTACGGAGACAGTCTCGGGCAAGGCGTGACGATCACTGGGGCGAACGGCTATTCCGTGGTGGGGCAGGCGGTGCTCGATTACGCGCAGACCTATCCATACACGTATCAGCTGGCATCGAATCGCGATCAGGTTTCCTACAGCGGGAACTACCGGTTTACGCCACACTTGGCGGCGATGGCGGGATTCCACTATGAGGACGAACGCGGCCTTGAGAACGTGCCTACCTATGGCACCCACGATGAAGCCGAGCGCAGCAACTACGATTACCTGGCCGCAGTCAATGGGGACTTCAAAGGGCGGTTCTTCTACACACTCGGGGGCAGCCTGGAGCGGTATTCGCTGTTTGGCACGCAGACTTCCCCGCGTGCGGGCGTTTCGTATTATGTCGTTAGACCACGGCCCGGCATCTTTACCGGAACTCGCATCCTGTTCAACTTTGGCGATGCGGTGCGGGAACCGGCTCTGACCGATCAATTTGGTTCACTCGACCATTTTCTGGTTTCGAACGGATACGCTTCCACCGCCGCGCAACTGAAGATTTCGCCTTTGTCTGCTCCAACGGTACGCACCTATGAAGGCGGCGTGGAGCAGGGCTTCTTCAAAGATCGAATCATTTTTCGCGCAAGCTACTTTCATAATCAGTTCGGCAGAGAAATCGAATATGTGGGCGGAGCACTGTTGCCCAATCTCATCCCGGGCCTCTCGGCCGCACAGAAGCTGGCTCTTGAAAATGCGCTTGGCTACTACTACACGAACGATTACGGGCTGACGGTGAATACGGAGGCCTTCAGGGCGCAAGGGATCGAATCCACAGTTGAAAGCGGAATCGGGCGTTCGATTTTCTTGCGCGGTGGCTACACCTATCTGGATGGAGTGGTGCAGCGATCGTTCGACAGCGATAATGAGGCGCTGGTTGGCGGGTATGCGCCGACGTACAACGGGATTCCGATCGGGGCGATTTCGCCGCTCGTAGGAGCACGACCATTCCGGCGTCCGCCGCACTCGGGATTCTTTACAGCAAGCTACGCGCACAAGAACCTGGCCGCCGCATTCACGTCCGCCTTTGCAAGCCGCAGCGATGACTCCACCTATCTTGAGTATGCAGACGCCAACGGGGGCAACAGTCTGTTGTTACCGAATAGAAACCTCGACCACGGATTTGCCAAGCTCGACCTGGGCGCAAGCTACCAACTGCTTTCCTGGCTTGGGATTTACGGGCGGGCCGAGAACCTGCTGAATCAGCAAACGATCGCACCAATTGGTTACCCAAGTTTGCCGTTCACTGCCCGGATCGGTTTGAAAATTCAATGGGGATTGGGCGCAAATCGCTAAGAATTGCCCTGACTTTGGTGCGGAATACCTCCATTTGAGCGGGATTCCGCACACAAGTGTATGCAGACGAGGTACGTCTTCAAGACATCTAAGTCACATAGAAGCGATATATTATTTATAAAATGCAAATAATTGTTAACTTTGTCAATACAACTTTAGATTTCTCGCTCAACCTTAGGTGTTATCTTCAAAAAAGTAACCTAAATTCAATTACTATGGTTTTCCCCCGAGATTGGTTGTTTCCGACGTTTTGTGATCGAGGTGTATCTTATGGTTTGCCCAAAGTGCCAATCCGGCTCAATTTCGATCGTTCCTGCGGAAATTCGTTTGTATCGCAACGGTCCTCGCACGATGAGCCATCCTCCCATGACGCCTTCGCCTGATATTCGCGTTTGCCTTGACTGTGGCTGGTCGGAGTTTTCGATCCCATCCTCATGGCTTTCGGCCGGGTGGCTGCATTCAGCACGCCCCGCAATAGCGCCCGGTGGAACCTCACTGGAGTCTGCGATCGTTTCCGCTACTCCTTCCTAAGCTCCTGGGAGATTTCCACTATCCCACAGGCCACGCGTCGCGCGCCAATGGGTAGTTGTGCGACAAAAACGCCCCCGGCCTAAGCTGGGGGCGTTTTTGTTCAGGCGCTTTTGGCGCCGAATTAGTACATGCCGTCCATGCCGCCGCCGTGGCCGCCGCCTGCGGGAGCTGCCTTGGCTTCGGGAATCTCCACAATCAGAGCTTCCGTGGTCAGGAGCAGGGCCGCAATCGAAGCCGCGTTCTGCAGAGCAGTGCGGGTGACCTTGGTGGGATCGATGACGCCGGCCTTGACCAGGTCCTCGAAGGCGCCAGTCTGCGCGTTGTAACCGAAGTGCTGTTCCTTTGACTCGAGCACCTTGGCCACAACAACCGCGCCCTCTTCCCCGGCATTCGCCACAATCTGGCGAAGGGGCTCTTCGAGCGAGCGGCGAACAATCTGCGCACCGATCTTCTCGTCGCCTTCCAGGGTGGCAATCAGCTTGTCAACCGCGGGAATTGCACGAACCAAGGCTACGCCGCCGCCGGGGACGATGCCTTCCTCGACTGCCGCACGGGTTGCGTGCAGAGCATCTTCAACGCGAGCCTTCTTTTCCTTCAGCTCGGTCTCGGTTGCTGCGCCGACCTTGATGATGGCAACGCCGCCAACCAGCTTGGCGAGACGCTCCTGGAGCTTCTCCTTGTCGTAGTCGGAGGTGGTCTTCTCGATCTGCGAACGGATCTCCTTGACGCGGCCTTCGATCTCAGAAGACTTGCCGGATCCATCAACGATGGTGGTGTTGTCCTTGTCGATGGTGATGCGCTTTGCCTTGCCGAGGTCTTCGAGCTTGACGCTCTCGAGCTTGATGCCGAGATCCTCAGTGATGGCCTTGCCGCCGGTGAGGATGGCAATGTCGCCGAGGATTGCCTTGCGGCGATCGCCGAAGCCGGGAGCCTTGACGGCAGCGACGTTCAGCGTTCCGCGCAGCTTGTTGACCACGAGGGTCGCGAGCGCTTCGCCTTCGACATCTTCCGCGATGATCAGGAGCGGCTTGCCGCCACGGGCAACCTGCTCGAGCAAGGGAAGAAGATCCTTCATGGCGCTGATCTTCTTTTCGTAGATCAGGACGTAGGGCTCATCGAGAACCACCTCGAGACGCTCTGCGTCGGTGACGAAGTAAGGGCTGAGATAGCCGCGGTCAAACTGCATGCCATCGACAGTCTCGAGACCGGTGTGCATGGTCTTGGACTCTTCGATGGTGATGACACCATCCTTACCCACAACCTTGACGGCGTGAGCAATGATGTCGCCGATCTCCTGGTCGCCATTTGCCGAGATGGCGCCCACCTGGGCAACCGAACCCTCGTTGACGGGCTTGGAAAGCTTGCCGAGGGCTCCGCCCTCAGTCCACTTGCCGTCCTTGTCGCGCGTGCCGATAACGGCCGCAACAGCCTTCTCGATGCCGCGCTTCAGGGCAGTGGGGTTTGCGCCGGCAGCCACAGTCTTCACGCCTTCGCGGAAGATGGACTGGGCGAGAACAGTGGCGGTCGTGGTGCCGTCACCGGCAACGTCGGAGGTCTTGGAGGCAACTTCGCGAACGAGCTGAGCGCCCACGTTCTCGAGCGGATCCTTGAGATCGATTTCCTTGGCTACGGTTACGCCGTCCTTGGTGATGGTGGGCGAACCAAACTTCTTTTCGATTACGACGTTGCGGCCCTTGGGCCCGAGCGTCGCCTTGACAGCATCTGCGAGCGTGTTGACGCCGCGCAGAATTGCTTGACGGGATTCCTCACCGTGCAGAATTTGTTTTGCCATTTCGTTTCTCCTAAAAGCAGCTTTTAGCTGCTAGCTTCTAGCCTCTAGCTGTTGTGCTCTGCTAAAGACTGGATACCTGAAACCTGTGCCGTCAGCTAGTAGCTAGAAGCTAGTAGCTAGGGGCTGCTTCGACTACTTCTTGACGATGCCGAGGACTTCTTCTTCACGCATGATGAGGAACTCTTCGCCGTCGAGCTTGATTTCGGTGCCAGAGTACTTGCCGAAGAGGATGTTGTCGCCAGCCTTGACATCGAGCGGGAAGACTTTGCCTTCGTCGTTCGACTTGCCCTTGCCAACGGAGATGACTTCGCCTTCCTGGGGCTTTTCCTTGGCGCTATCGGGGATGATGATTCCGCCGCGCACGGTCTCGCCCTCTTCCAGACGGCGAACAAGAATGCGGTCATGGAGGGGAGTAAACGTCGTCTTTACAGATGTTGATGCCATTGCTTTGCTTCTCCTTCACGCACCGGCCAGGTTGAGCCTGACGGGTGGGATTTGAGTGATTGACAACAGAAAGCTCAGAAAGCTGCGGAAGCGGCCCCTGACGGGACTGGACTGCAACGTCAAGCAGTTCAGCCGGTAGGCCGCTAGCACTCCAGCCTTCCAATTGCTAACGATAGAGAGGCAGTCCGAGGTTTGTCAAGGGGGAGTTGATTAAAATATGAGCCAAAGCCACTCATAAAGTATGATCGAGATTCCAGGAGCCGGTTGGAGGCAGTGACCACCCAGACCGACTGTCCGATCATCCGTCCAAACAGGTACAATGAGTGCCATGTTCCAGCGAAAAGTTTCTCGTTTTCTTGTTCTGGTGGCGGGCGTTACACTCGCTGCGGGATTGCTCCAGGCCGGTGCCCAACAAAAGGATTCGCGTGGCCGAAAGTACAAGGTTCCACCGCCCTCCTCGCGCATTGAAGTAACGGTGGTGCGGGACGCGAGCGGCAAGCCGGTCGAAAGTGCCGCGGTGATATTCCATCCGATGGAAGGTGAAAGTGACAAAGGCGCCATGGAGATAAAGACCAACGAAGCAGGCAAGGCCATTATCGATGTGATTCCGATTGGAGACACTGTGCGCCTGCAGGTGATCGCGAAGGGATTTCAGACCTACGGGCAGGACTACAAGATTGACAAGGATGAGGTGACGATGGAAGTTCGGCTGAAACGGCCGGGTGAGCAGTACTCCATCTACAAGAACCACGAAACCAATGGCGATTCGGGCAACGGTTCAGGCGGAAACAAGCCCGCCGACGGGGCAAAGAATGGAGCTCCGCCGGCGACTCCGCCTCAAAAGTAATAAGCATGAGGGCGCCGCAGGGCGCCCTTTCTTTTTGTCTGACGACGCAAGCGGCGACGCGACATGAATCGAACGGCGATGCCTTCCCTTCCCTTAAGCGGCAAATCGGCACTGGTGACGGGCGGAGCACGCCGCATCGGCCGCGCAATCGCGATGGCTCTCAGCGCTGCGGGAGCCGACGTGACGATCACGTACAAGACATCCGTTACGGAAGCGGCATCGACGGTACGGGAGATGGAAGCCACTGGTGGACGCGCGCTGGCCGTCTGCTGCGATGTGCGCTCGGAGACGGAAGTGCAAGGCGCGATCGCGGCTGCCACGAGCAAGTTCGGCAGGCTCGATTTACTGGTGAACAACGCGGCCATCTTTGAGACTGCGCAGCTGGATCAAATCACGCTGGAACAGTGGGACGCGGTGTTTGAAACCAACGTGCGCGGCCCTTTTCTGTTTGCGCGCGAGGCAATCGAACACCTGCGCAGGGTCGAGGGACGGATCGTAAACATTGGTTCGCTGGGCGGCGAGCGTGCCTGGGCGGGCCATGCCCACTACTGCTCGTCGAAGGCTGCCCTGCACATGCTGACGCAGACGATGGCCAAGGCATTTGCGCCGGACGTGAGCGTGAACTGCGTTGCCCCTGGATGGATCGAGATGGAAGAGAGCGACGGTGGCGCCGCTCGGCGATTCGCCGAGCGCACTCCGATGCACCGCAATGGATCGGCAGATGATGTGGCGCAAGCCGTGCTGTTCTTTGCCACGACGAGGCAGTTCATTACCGGTCAGATTCTTACCGTGGATGGCGGGCTGGGGCTCGCGTAAACGACCTCGCCGATTATGAGCGCGCGAAGAGCCGCCGCCAGAAATTTTTCCCTGTGGATTTAGAACCGGGCTCACCGGCGGCGGCGGCGCTGCCCGAATATCGGCGCGCGTTGAACCGCAGCGGCACGTACTCTTCAAGGCCGAGGGCGACTGGTTGCTCCGGCCAAGCTGCCCCTTCGACCGCAGCCCAGGGGTTCGTGATCATTAGGCGGCGCGCGGTCTCCTCCCCAGCCTTGTTCACCACATAATCAAACGCGGTCTTCAAATGCGGCGGACGCCAAGTGAGGCGGTGCGCGTCTGTAGCCAGAAAGTGGATCCAGTGGCGATGCAGCAGTTCGTTCGAAAGATCCTCGGCCATTTTGCCGCACCGTCCATAGAGCGCGTTCGCGGTGACTTGGACGAAACAGCCCTTTCGCATCCAATCGGCAAGTAATTCGGGATTGCTTTGCACGGCCGGATAACGCTCGGGATGGGTGATGATGATTTTATAGCCAACCGATTGCAGGCGATCGAGCGCATCGGACATTTGCGGCGAGATGGTGGTGTTGGGGAACTCGACCATCAGGTAGCCCTTGCGATTGATCGAATAGCGAAACGGGTTGGAATAGGCTGCAAAAATATTGTCCGCAGACATATGAAAATCGCAACCGAGGCTGAGCTCGAGGATGCCGTCAAGCCGGTGGCGCAATTCTCCGAAACGTTCTTCAATCACCGCTTCGCGATACGGGTAGTCATCACTGGCGTGGGGAGTACAGACGATGTGGGTGATGCCGTCGTCAACCGCTTCCCGCGCCATAGCGAGCGAGGTCTTGAGGTCGGGTGAGCCGTCGTCGACTCCGTAGATCAGATGGTTATGAATATCAATCATCGTTTGCAGATTCCGCTTTCCTGCAAGCGGGATTTCACTTGGATGCGAGGGCCGAGACCATGGATGCGAAGACCTTCCAGCCGTCGGCCGAGCCGAGCAGTTGCTCACTTGAGCGGTCTGGGTGAGGCATCATGCCGAGGACATTTCTGCCTTCGTTGAGGATGCCGGCGATGTTCTGGAGCGAGCCGTTTGGATTGGCTTCAGCCGTGATCTCGCCCGTGGGTGTGCAGTAGCGGAAGGCGATGCGATCTTCCGATTCGAGGCGCTTGAGCTCGTCCGGCTCGCAGAAGTAGTTCCCTTCCATGTGGCCGATGGGCATTTGAAGTACTTCGCCTTTAGAGAGCTGGCTGGTGAAGGGACTGTTCGTCGTTTCAGCGCGGAGATGGACTTGCTTGCAGATGTACTTGAGGCCAGCGTTACGCATGAGCGCTCCGGGAAGCAGGCCGGATTCCGTGAGGATCTGAAAGCCGTTGCAGATGCCCAGAACGAGGCCGCCGGATGCGGCAAACTTTTTGACAGACTGCATGACCGGAGCGAAACGCGCGATGGCACCGGTGCGGAGGTAGTCGCCATAGGCGAAACCGCCGGGGACGAGCACGGCGTCGACACCCTGAAGGTCGGCTGAGTCGTGCCAGAGAAATGTGACGGGCTGGCGCGCGATCTCGGCGATCACGTTCTGGGTGTCGTGGTCGCAGTTGGAGCCGGGAAAAACGATGACCCCGAATTTCATGATTCTAGGGTAACAGTTTCATGCGCCGAGGCAACGCAGAGTCAAGAGATGTGCTGGAAGTGCCTGGAAAAGGAACCATTTGTGGTACTTCGAAAACGTTGAATACTCCCATAAAGCCCCGGCGGGTTCTTGCTCGCTAGCGCGGAAATGCTTCCACGATGCTGACTGCAGCGCTAGTGGGGATGACGCGGTTCAACTTAAAGCCGGCCTTCTCCAGCAGCGCGCTGTATTCTGCTTCGCTTCGCTCCTGACCTGGGGTCAAGGTCAACATGCTGATGTCGAGCATTTTGCCGGGATGGAAGGCGTTTCCTTCCGGAAGAACCATGTCGATGATGAGCAGCGACCGTTTACTGGAATTGCCTTGCGGCAATTGGCGAGGATTGCGATGCATTGCTGCTCACTTCAATCGTGAAGGACATGGGACATCATGTAGAGGTCGCAACCGGCTGGGACGCTCTCAAAGAAGCTGCCGGCGGAGAAGGTAATGCGATCGCTCATACTGCGAGACTGGATCAACTCCTCAGCGGCCGCCTGATTCTCCGCTAGATCAAGAACGATTCCCTGTGGGCCGGGGTGACTTGCGAGGACGGTGGTCAGCATATGCCCGGTGGCTCCGCCGATGTCGGTGACTTTGGAAAAGGGCGTGAAGTCGTATGCGGCGGCGACAGCGGGCGCATCGGGATAGTTGAATCCAATGAGCATATCGTGGAACCATGCGGCCTCTTCGGGAAAGCCTGCAATGTAATCGAAGAAGGGCGCGCCAAAGTGCTTGTCGAAGGAAGGCTCGCCGGTTTGGACGGTGTAGAGGAGCTTCGACCAGGGGAGGATGAAGAGGTCGCCGCTGACGGAGAGAATTGACGTGCGGACCGAGCCGGGAACGTTGGAACGAAGTGGTTCGGCGAGTGGCGTCATGGAGAAAAGATGCGATTCGTCTTCAGCGAAGATGCCGAGCCCTGCCAGCGTGCGCAGAAGTCTCGAGAGTGCAGGGGCGTTTGCACTGGTGATCGACGCGAGATGCTCAGCACTCTTCGGACCATCGGCAAGATGGTCTGCAAGCTTCAATTGAGCGGCAGCCCTGAGAAGGAACGTCGAACAGAAACCATATGCCATTTGCATGAGCACAGCCTGCGGCGGCGGCGCTTGTGGAGTAGCTGCTGACATGATGAACCTCGTTTTTATTGGGGCCGAGGTTCAAAGGCAGCAACGGAGAGCGGAATCTGTCGACAGAATTTTGGCTAGTCTGCCGCGACCGTTGAAAGGCTCAGTTTGACGAGTTCGCGGAGATCGCGTTCCTTCACTGCCCATCCAGCGATGAGGAGACTTGGGGCCGTCGTCGGCTTGGCATGGCCAAGATCGGCGAGCGTGGTGTGGAGGACTTGCTGGCCGGGCTGCGCTGCGTGCGAGACAACAGCGCAGGGAAAGTCGGGCGGGAGACCTTCCGCAAGCCATTGAGCAGCTAGCAGTGTGAGGTCGCGACCGGGCATGTAGACGACGCGGGTTGCGTCTTCGATTTGGGGCAGCGGGGCGTTGTTGTGCGACTGAGCGTGCTGGCCCGTGGTGAGCAGGACGCTGGAGGCGCAGGCGCGGTCGGTTAGTGAACGGCCGAGGGCGGCGGCGGCGGCGAAGGCAGCGGAGACGCCGGGAACTATGGTGTAGGAGATACCGGCTTTCTCAAGGGCGGAAATTTCTTCCGCTGCACGGCCGAACAGGAGCGGATCGCCGCTCTTGAGACGTACAACGGTGCGGCCCGATTGCGCGTGCTGGATCATGAGCGCGTTGATTTCGTCCTGCGTGATGTTTTTTGCTCCACAACGCTTGCCTACGTTGACTGTCTCAGCAGACGTCGCCACGAGAGAAAGAATCGCCTCTGGAACGAGGTCATCGTGCAGGATGACCTGCGCGGACTGGATGAGGCGGAGGGCGCGCACGGTGAGCAATTCCGGATCGCCGGGGCCTGCGCCGACTAACGCTACGTGGCCAGGCGTCAAAGCAGGCTTTGTGCTATCCCACCCATTCGCCAGAAAAAAGGCGAATGGATGGGGCACGGGAGCTTCTTCGGAAGAGAAGTCGGAGAGGTTCCTGGCGAGTTGGCGGGAGGGGCAGGAGGTGCTGTCGCAGAGTTGGCGATGGGCGAGTTCGTGGAGGAGAAGCTTACGCTCTTCCGTGCGGGGATGCGTGGCGAGGATCTCGCGGCGGAGTTCGCCGAGGTTGGCGAGCCAGGGACCGAGATCCTGGGGCAACTGCTCGTCAATCTCGCGGCGAAGTCGCTGGGCAAAGGCGGGGCTTTCTCCGGCAGTGGAAATGGCGATCTGGAGGTCGCCGCGGGAGACGACGGAGCCGAAGAAGAAATCGCAATTGGGAATATCGTCAACGCTGTTGCAGAGGATGTTGCGCTCGAGGGCTCCGGCGTATACGGCTTGGTTGACGACGGGCGAGTCTGTTGCGGTGATGACGATGTAATTGCCGTCGAGGTCGGAGAGATCGAAGGGGCGCTCGATGACGGAGAGCTTGCCTTCTTGTGCGAGTTGGCGGATTTCAGGACGAATCTGCGGCGCGACTACGTGGAGACTGAGACCGGTCTTAAGGAGAGAGCCGATCTTCTCGAGGGCCACGTTGCCTGCGCCGACCAGCAGACCGGGACGGCCTTCGAGTTTGAGGAAGATGGGGAGAAGAGACAAAGTGCAGCTCCTAGCTTTCAGCTTTCAGCTCTCGGCTATCAGTTCATCTTGCTGCGTGCGTTGTTTGTTCAATCCCACCCTTCGCAGAAGCGCGAAGGATGGGGCACCCAGTGTTTCTTCGTTCTCGTCACCCGATGTTCTTCAGTCGCTTACACCGTGGGGGGCGGCGGCGGTGGGCAGATCGCGTTCTACGGGGGCGACGGCTTCTCCGGCTAGTTGGGCGCGGAGCTCGTCGTTGGAGTGGCGGCCGAACCAGGTGCGGAGATTTTCTTCGGGCGTGCGTCCGGCGAGGTAGTGTCGCAGGAGACGCTCGAGAGCCTCAGGAACGAGTGGCGCGGGGCAGCGATAACCAACGGGACGCGATATGGCGGCCTGCTGACCCACGGCTCCGCCGAGGCAGAAGTAGTAAGCGTCGGTGAGCTTGCCTTCGTGCTTGATCTTTTTGCCTTCGAGGCCGACATCGGCGATCCAGTGCTGGCCGCAGCCGTTGGGGCAGCCGGTGACGTGAAGCTTGAGCTGCTGATCGAATTGCGGCAGGCGCTCTTCCATCTCGTCGACGAGCCAGCGGGTGAAGCCCTTGGTCTCAGTGATGGCGAGCTTGCAGAACTCTGTACCGGTGCAGGCAACGGCGCCGCGGAAGAAGGTGGAACCGTCGACGTGAAGGCCGATCTGGCCGAGTTCGCGAGCAAGTTCGCCAGCCTTGCTGGTGGGGACATCGACGAAGATCAGATTTTGCGAAACAGTGGTGCGAAGCGAGCCGGAACCGAAGCGCTCGGCAAGCTCGGCACACTGCCCCAACTGCTCCCCAGTCATGCGGCCGCGCAGCACGGACGCACCAACGTATGAGAGGCCAGGCTTGCGCTGGGGATGGATACCAGCGTGGTCGCGGAGGACGTCGTCCGGGACGCGCTCTTCCGCCGCGGGCTGGATGGTGAAGTCGACGCGCGACTGAAGCTCGGTGAGAAAGCTTTCCGGAGTCCAGCCTTCTTTCATGAAGAGGTACTTCATGCGGGCGCGATCACGACTCACGCGGAGGGCTTGCTGATCGCGGAAGATCTCTGCGACTGCGCGCGCGGCTGGGACTGCCTGATGCGGCAGGAGGAACGCGTTGAGCTTGACGGCGAGGTGGGGCTCGTTGGACAGGCCGCCGCCGACGCGAAGCGAATAACCGACTTCGCCATTGAGTTTAGCGGGGGTGAGGGCGATGTCGTTGATCTCCGGATTGGAGCACCAGGAGGGGCAACCGGTGGCGCAGATCTTGAATTTGCGCGGCAGGTTGTAGAACTCGGGATTGGCGGTGAGCAGACGCGCGATCTCGAGGGCGACAGGGGATGCGTCGAGGACTTCGTCGTCGGCGACACCGGCGAGCGGGCAGCCGGTAA
>Ga0302320_10009222_pt1 | contig 21254 bp, 19 predicted proteins | sample Bog_T0_3_FD_202130 | JGI IMG/M metagenome (GOLD analysis project Ga0302320, IMG submission 202130) | Peat permafrost microbial communities from Stordalen Mire near Abisko, Sweden - Bog_T0_3 | ecosystem: Environmental > Terrestrial > Soil > Wetlands > Peat | place: Sweden: Abisko, Stordalen Mire...
TGACGCCATATAGGCCAGCAGCCCAAGGGCGGCCATCCGTCGGGACGGCTCCACGGCCCCGGTTGCGCCCCCCGTCACGTCGACCGGGCCCAGGACAAGGATCTCCACGTCTGCACGGGCGTCGCTGCCTGCACGGGCGTCGCTGTCTGCACGGGCGTCGCTGTCTGCACGGGCGTCGCTGTCTGCACGGGCGTCGCTGTCTGCACGGGCGTCGCTCCCCGTCGGCAGGCCTGGGGCGGCGACCACCATCGCCCCATCGCGATCGGTAGCGCTCGCTAATGCTTCAGCCACCAGAGCAACCTCCTCGAGATCCCAATCTGTTTTCAACTTCCACGAAACCGGACGGCCTCCGACATCGCCCTCCAGCGACCCGGCCTCGCCGCTCACCAGCAACCGCCATCGAGCACCGGGAACAGGCCCGGATCCGACCATTACGACGCCGCTGCGTTCGGGAACGGCCGCTTCAGCCAGGCACTGCCGCGCTCCATCGGGGGTACCGGCAAAGGCGACGACAACATTCGGAAGTGCCTCGCTGGCGACGGCTCGCAGGACGGAAAGCGACAGGTGCCCGGCCAGCTCCTGGCGGGCGCAGGCAATGCCGTCCAGCTTCTCGGCCAGGTCGATGGCATCGTCCGCCTCGACCTGGTGCACGAGCGCGAGCCGGTCGTCCAACACCCGCTCGCCGACGGTGTATAACCCGGCCAGCATCTCCTGAGACCACGGTTGGCTAACCAGTTGCAACAGGACCGCCGCCAACGCACCGCGCACGGCCCCACTGTCACCCTCCACCGACAAGCAACCGGCGTACTCGAGGTTCATGAGCACTGTCCCGCCATCGCTCTCTCCCACGCTCACCACGACCGGCCAAGCCGGCCAGTGGTCGGCGGCCAGCAGTTCGAGATCCTCGATCTCGAGGTCCGAGTCGAGCACGAGACCAGCTCCGTCGGCGGTCGGCGAGAACCACCCCAACCGTCCCTTGGGGGGGGCCGACAAGACGACCTCGAGTCCCGCTTTACCCACTTTGACCAGTACCACGGAAGGAACGTCCTCATGGTCCTCGCTGGAGAGCTGTTCGACCATCCCGCTCAAATAGCGCAAGCCGAGGTCGACCCACCGCATCGCCTCAGTGTCGGCGATGGCCCGGGAACGGCGTTCCGCCGCCTCCACCATCGCCCTATTCCGAGAAATAATCGAGCCCCGAGGCCGATCGTGCCTCAGCTCACGACGCATGCCGTCAAGCCTCCACAGCGCTCCGGCCGCGGCCACGGCCCCGATGGCCAGGACGGCGGCCCGAGCGTCGTCATGGCCCCTGCTCACCTCGGCGCTTGGTCGGACCGCTGGGGGCACCGTCGTGGGCGCCATCGTCGGGGGTGGGGCGACCGGCGTCGGGGGTGGGGCGACCGGCGCCGGTTCGCGAAAGGAGGCGGCACTGGGAGCCCTCGGAACGGGTTTAGGGGTTGGAGCCCCCGCAACGCCAACCCCAGCCCTGGGTGTTCTGTCGGCAAGGGTGTTGCCATGGCCTGGCCGAGCGGGTTTGCCAGCACCCGGCCCGGACGGCGCCGGCCCGGCCCTGGACGCCATCGCCGCCGCCTCGCCCGCTCCCACGACCGTTGCCCCCACGGCGTTGGCCGGCATCACGAGGACCCAGCCCGGATAAATCCAGTGGTCGTCGACGAGCGCCCGGCCGTCCGCCTGCGGCCGGCCATAATTGAGCGCCTCGATCTCGCTGTCAAGGCGCCAGTCGCCTAGATGTCGCTCGGCCAGGACAGAAAGGCAATCGCCGGGGCGCACGACGATCACCTTCGTCCCCGCTGAAAGGCCGGCGAAACCGTTCTCCAGGCTCGGGGTTTGGTCGTCGTCCATTCCGGCGGGCGTCGTCGCCGGCAGACCGTGAGGCACCTCGCCCGGGTGCGGGAAATGGCGGCCCAACGCCGTTACGCTCACACGCGCCGGTGCGACCGAGGGTGCCACCGCTCTAGCAGCCACCCTGCCAGGGGGCGGGGAGATATCCGCCGCCCGTGCCACGGAGACGACGTGGGGCACAGCAGAGGCGCCCGCCACGGCGGCCGAGCTGCCGATCGAGGAAGCTGCCACAGACGCCGCCGCCAGGGTGTCCAGGGCCCTCCTCACCAGTGCGGGCGTTACCAGGCGTGAATGCTCGAGAAGGCGACGACTGCCCGTGAGGGCTCCGGCACCGTAGACCGCCGTGCTCACCAGCAACCAGGTGGGCACGCACATGCCCAGGACGCGGACAAGGGCCGTGAGAGCCGCCTCCGGGCTCGCCTGCTGCACCCAGGTGGCAAGGTGGGCCACGTCCACCGAGCCCAAAAGACCACCTGCCTTCCAGAAGAAGACGAGCAAGGCCAGTTCGCAGGCAACGACGCCGACGACGTCAAGCAACGCGCGTAACCGCCTCGGCCTCATCACCGGCTCCCCCGCCAGTCCTGGGGCTGCCTCCACATGCGCACCCGGAGAGTCCCGTCGGGCATCTTCACCGCACCGCCACGCGCAAAGCCGAACCTGGAGTAGTAGGTCCCTAATCTCTCATTGCCGGCGTCCAGGACCAGCAACCATCCCTTTTGATCAGCCTCGCCCGCCAACGAGGTCATCAGTTCGGCACCCGCGCCCGGACGTGTGCTGGCCACCGAATGCACATACACACGCCGACGCCGACCGCGTGGCCCTAACCGGCACAACCGGACCTTGGCCGGCAGCGCCCTCGTCGCCCGTCCCGCCAGTGGCAAGAACACCAGCACGGTCAGCGCCAACAACGCCCAACCGAGCACCGGCACTACGGCCCCGGTCACCCCGGCCAGCACGACGGCTCCCGTCAAGCACAAGGCCACCCGGGCCCAGCGCGGGCCCAGCAAGCAAACAGCCTGCCCGGAGGAATGCACACGACGGTCAAACGCGGCCAGGGCGACAAGGGTCGCGGCACCGAAAGCCAGCCTCGATGGCGTGCCGCTCCGGTCAGCGCCCCGGAACGCTTGGTCTTCGACCTGAGCGAGCTGCCACAGCGAGGGAGCCGACGTCACCTTTGAGCAGCCCCTGGGGGAAGGAGCACCGAACGGACCTCTTGCACCGTGTACGGGGTGGAGACCCGTGGCTGCCAGTACGAGCCGAGAGAGGCCGATCCCGCCCCCGCCGGCCCGGCAAAGCTGTAACTGCCGGCGTATTCCACCGCCAGGTCAACGATGTACGTGCCCTTCTCAAGGTACGTATGGGTCACAGAGGGCGCACCCTCGCCACCGGCGCTGGCGCTGACCGCACTGGCACCGTCGCCGAACTCCCATTGGTACGCCACGGGACTGGCCGTTGCGGTAACGGTATAGAGGCCCATTTCGGCCGTCACACTGACGGGGCCTCCGCCCCCCCTCACCCAAAACCAGCTCGCAAGTTGCGTGATGCCGGCGGTGGCGGGATTTATACCCGGGACCGGGACGGGCAGAGGGACGTCCGACCACACCTGGCCGGCCGATGGTGGTGGCGGTGGGGCAGGGGTCGTAGAAGTTTGCCCGGCCGGGCAGATGACGGACTTCGAACCCGTCGGCCTCCCACCCCGGCCGTACTGGTTTACAGCTAGGACTACATTCGCTCCGGCTCCGCTAGGGCAGGACGCGTAGCCCCAATCGTTTGGAGTCGGCGCGGATGTTTGTCCCGGGCCACCGCCCGGACCTTCCGTCCGGGCCGTCGTGCCCGGCGTGCCAGTGCCCGGCGTAGTGGTGCCCGGCGTAGTGGTGCCCGGCGTAGTGGTGCCCGGCGTAGTGGTGACGGTCCGCGTGCCCGGGCAGCTGAGCCGGGCACCTACGACGGGACCAAGGCTCCCCGAGCCGCCGCAACTATTGACCTTCTCACTAGTTACAATTCGGCTATTTACACCGGCGCTGTCAGCTCGATAGCCGCTGAGGGCTTCGGCCCGCGCTCCTGCCGCGAACACTAAAAGTACCCCCGCCACCAAGACCGCACGCCTCATCGACCGCCTCGGCCAACGTAACCGCCACGCCCGCGTCGGTCCCACCCGTGGCTTCATGCGCACCCACTTCCCGACACCGTACCTTCGGGGCCGCTTGTTGCCGTCGCCACGACCACCAGAGGCCTTCTGCCCTCGACCCAGGAAAGAAGGGTCAGGCGGACATCTTCTCTTAACTCCACTGACACCTCCCGCCGATCGGGGCTCACGACGATGTCGGCTCCGGCGATTGGCCCCAGCGCTTGAGAGGCAATATTGGCCTCAGCCAGGGGGACGGCGAGCACCGGGTCCAGGACAATGCAGCCCGTTTGGCGGTACTCGACCACGTCGATCCCGGAGGCACCAGCCACGGCCGCGTCTTCGGCCGCCGATTGCAAGTGGCGCTGGACCTCGATGCCGTGCCACAGGTCGACTGAAAGGCCGCCCAGGGGGAGCAACATCACCGCTATCAGCAGGCACCACACGATCATGGCGTCGCCGCGCTCTTCATGGGCGGCTCTCCCCCGTCGTCGGGGCCGACTGGCGCCGCTCACGAGGCTGAGCCCCTGTAAGCGTCAACATGCTCGGTGGAACTGGCCGTGTAATGGAGCGTTCCGATGAAACCCAGCCCGGGGAAGTTGCCGGCGGGCACGAGGACGGTCACCGACGCCGTCACCGTAGCCCCGGGCGCCAAAGAGCCGGCCAGACGAAGACTGACGTCGCCCGCCACTAGGCCGTCACTGCTTACGATCTCGTACACGGTCTGGTCCGCGGCCGCCACGCCATCGTCCCAATCGTCGGCCATTACCAGCGCTCGTGCCCCGTTGCGAGCGGCGTCCTGTGCGTCAACGGTCCTTTGTTCCCATGTCGGCAGCGTGAGCACCAGGACCAGTACGGGCATGACGATCAAGCCCAGGCCGAGCACAAGGCTAAGCGGGGTGGCCGTCCCCCGCTCGGACGACTGCGGCCGGTTTGAGCTCATTGCGCCGGCACCTCCTCTATGACCGAAAAACCGGTGACTGAGATACGCACCGGAGGCACCGGCGGCGAAAACCCATGTACGGTGCCGGCGAAAGAGGCCACCATTTCGTCGCCTTCGACGCGGCAATCAACTATCACCGCTCCTGCGAACTGGCCCGGTAAAAGATTGTCGCCGACTTGGCGAGCCTTTGTCTCGCAACTCGTTACCGAGCCACCGGCTGTGGCCCCAGCTTGAGCGGCCTCGTCCACGGCGGTACGGAGCGCACCCTTGGCGTACTCGTCGACCACCACGCTGAGAGCCCCAATGAAAACCACGAGGAGCAGCACGATCCCGATCACCCCGGTTACCACGGCTGAGCCGGTTTCAGGAAAACGTCGCACGCCCGAGGCTCGCTCAACCCAGTCCAAGCTGGGTGCTCACCCAGTTGAATACCGTCGTGTCTAGGCCCGAGATCAAACCTCCGATGGCCACGACGGCGACGATGCCGACCACGATCAGGCCCAGGTTGTCAGTGATCTGGCTCCCGCGCTGGTCCCGGAGCAGTTGACGGAGCCAGACGACGCCCCTTCGGCGCGGGGACCGGCCGGGACCTGCGTGCAGGGCCGAAGCGGCCCGGGCAATGTGTGCCATGGAGTGTCCTTTCAGGTCAGAGCACATGCTCATTTGTTGGAACTACTTTGCGAACAGGAGTTGCGGGAGAGGTGCGAGGAGAAAGGCGAACAGGACCGGCGCCATGAACACGAGGTTCGGGATTATCAGCGCCATCTGACGTTGCGCAGCGCTGCGTTCAACCTCCTCACGACGCTGGGCCCGAAGTTCATTGGCCTGGTCGAGCAGTGCTTTGGCCAGGTCCAGGCCGCCGCCGGTCGCCGCCGCCAGGAACCGATAGAAGCGGGAGGCGGCCGGCTCGGCCGACTCTTTGGCCACAAGCTCGAAGGCCGGTGCTTCTCCGAACCCTGCGTTGATCAGATGGACGACCCGTCCCAGTTCCTCCACCACCGGGCCCGAGCCCTGGGCGACCACATCAGATACGGCGACGACCAGGCTTTTGTTGTTCTCTATTTTCAAGGCCATCATGGAAGCCACGGTCGGCAAGTCGCTCCGTACCCGCTCCGATCGCCGTCTGGCCTGCACCCTCAGGCGTTCGGGTAGACGCCGGGCACCGACGAAAACGCCGGCCATGAAAAACAGGACTACGAACGCGGCCTTTCCGGTCAAAGCACCGACTAGGCCGAGGACGAGCGGCGTACCGATCAGCCAGCGTAGGTACTCCCGCCTGTAGGCCTCCGGCGTCAGCTTCAGGCCCGCCTGGCGCAGCGAAAGCTCCAGGTTCTCCGCCGGGCCGAGCCGGCCCACTCTGGCCAGCCGGGATACCGCTCCACCAACCAGTGGGCCCAGGACCCTGCGGAGGGCGTCACTGGCCAGAAGAGGGCCTGTGGCCATGGCGGGTCTGCCCCCGAGGCGCACCCGCGCCCCTTCCAGGTACAGCGACATCCGCCCGAGCGGCGACCGGCGCGGATGAGCCAGGCGCCTCACCATCCAGCAGACGGCTCCCCCACCGAGGACGCCCGACAGGGCGGCATAGGTCGTTACCGGGCCCATTGCGGCCCTCCTTCCACGAAAACCCTTTCCGTGGTGCCTATGGGCCGGACCAGACGGCGGGACGCCACCAGCCCGACAACGGACATGATGGCCCCGGCGACGACCAGGACCAGTCCCACGGGTTCGGAAAAGAACTGTCTGTACGATGGGTTCGTGGCGCACAGGAAGACCAGGACCACGTAGGGCATGGCGAAACAGCCCCAGTTGGCCGCCCGGGACTGGGTCTGGATGGTCCTGATCTTCTCGGTCAGTTGAATGTCGGCGGTTATCTGCGAGCCGAGGTCGGCGAGGACGCGGAGCACCGTCTCGGTGCCCTCCTCGATAGCACCGGCAAAGGCCAGGAGGACCGGGTCCGATATGGGGTCGGCCAGTTCGGCGCGCACCGCCTCCAGGGCTTGGCGGTCACCCAGCCGGGCGGACACACGGACATACCGGGCCATCGGTGCCCGCAAGGGCTCCGGCCCGGATCTCGCCAACTCCTCGAGGCCGTCATGAAGCGTGGTTATGCCCGCCCCTAGGGCACCGACGAGGTAGCGCAGAGCGTCGGGCCAAGCCGCGCTGCGCGCTGTCGCCTGCTTGTGGCGTTGCGCCGACCAGTATGAGTACGGTGCCCCGGCACAGGCGGCGGCGGGCAAGACCGCTACGACGACCGTCCTCGAGACGACCATGAACAGGCCGAACGCCACGACGCCCACACCGGCCGAGACCACCCAGAACTGAGTTGGTGTAACCCCGGCGCCCACTTGCGAAAGCCACACTTGGAAGCCCGCCGCGCCGTGCCTGGCCCCCCGGCCACGCCCGAGCATGAGTTGTCTCATTGCCGCTCGCTCGTGGCTCCGCGTGACCGTCCCGCCCCCGGTCACCCGGCGGGCAATGGCAAAGCAAAACGCCCCGAGCCACACTGCGGCGAGCAGTTTCACCACCGGACCTCCGCTCCCTTCAGGACTTCAGCCAGGTTGAGGCCGTAACGAGCCAGCAGCCGGTCGCAGCGGCGCTCCAGGCGCTCGCCGACCGCCCCGGTCCGCAGCTCCATGTCTTCACCGATATCGCTCCGGCTGAAAATCGGGGTAACCGCCACCCCGCCCGCCGCCGTGGTCAGCTGGGGCGGGACAACCGAGATTTCGGTCACCTGGCGCTCTACAGCGTCACCGGAGTCGTCGACGTCGCAGTAGACAACCACATCGAACATGGCTGCAAAGCGAGCTTCTAGCTCGACAAACGGCGTCGCGGGCACGGCCTTAGTGGCACAAACGGCGAGTGCTTCAAAAGCGCCGGCCGTGTCCTCAGCATGGACCGCGGCCACGACACCGACGCCCAACGTCCCCGCCATGAGCAATTCCCAGGCCTCTGGCCCCTTCAGCTCGCCCAGGACTATCAGCTCGGGCGAGGCGACCCTGGCCGAGCGTATGAGGTCGGTCAGGGTCTCGACTTTTGAGCTCTGCCAGTACTCGCCGTTCAGCAGCGGCGCGTTCAGCTCTCTTTGCTCTTCGGCGCATATCACGCGACGCCGGCCGGGAACAGCCCGCAACAATGCCTCGACCAAAGTGGTCTTGCCCGCGCCGGGCGGGCCCGCCACCAGGACGCGTGTCCTGCGGACCTTCATGAAGACCTCCAGACAAGTGGCTGCCGGCGACGTCAGGGAGCCGAAAGACACCAGGTCCGTGAGCGTGGTATTGCGCTTTTGCGGCACGCGCAGGCTGAACGATACGGAACCATCGATGCGAGGCGGTATGGAGACGGACAGCCGCGCCTGACGGCCGCTCGGCAACATGACCCGGGCCCCGTCCACCTTTGGGTGCGACGCGTCCATGTTCTCCCCCGCGGCGGCGATGAGCCTCTGCAACACGGCCACCACTGCCTCGGGCTGTGCCGGGCTCTCGACGCACCTGGTCTCGCCTCCGGTGAGGCGGGCCGTGATATCGCCGTCTACGCCATAGATCTCTTCCACACGGGCATCGGATACAAGTTGGTCCAGCTGCGCCCCTATCCCGACGAGCTCGCGCATGATGCGGTCGACGACATCGGGCGGGTCGGAAAAGGGCTCCGAGCCGTGCTGCATGCCCCGCATCAAATCTCTCTGGAAACGTTCCGTTTCCGACTCGACGAGCTGTCGGGCCAGACCGGGCTGGGCCGGGACGTCCATGTCGCGCGCCGCGACCAGAGATAAGACCCGCGCCCGGAGCTGGTCGAAAGCCGTCATGCTCATATGACGGCCGCTTCACGCCGCGCCGCGTCGGGGTACCGTTGCCTCCCCGCGTACCCGTCCGAGCGGCCCTCACCGCGCGCCGGGGCGACCGACGGAGAAACCGAGACCACCAGCAGGTCCTTCACCGCTTTGAGCCAGGGGCAGCGCCACACCATTTCTGCGTTCCAGCGAGCCCGGGCCACGGTTTTGTCCTCGGGCAAGAAGCACAGGCCCGCGAACGACCGGCGTCCGGTGTTGGCGACCACGACACGGGCCAAATAGTCCGATTCAAAGGCGCTCTCCCGGGCACGGCCGAACACCGCCACGCTGGGGGCGCCGACCCCGGCGGTCTCGGCTGCCGCCCTCCATTCCACCAGCCGCGCCGCGCCTTCGGGATCAGCCGATGCCACCACGACGACCCGGTCGGCTCCCACGAGCACGTCCCGCACCGCGCCGAAACGCTCACGCCCGGACGACGGTGCCACCAACCACCCTGTTTCGACGAAGACTTCGTCGTAAACATCAAGCGCCTCGGTCAATAACCCGTTCAGATGGGCGGGGTTGAGAGGTTGCGGGGCACCGGGCGACGCGCAGATCACGTCGAAGTGGCCGACCGGGGCCGTACCGTCCTCCCGCGGCCCCGACAGCGCCTCGGGCAGGGCCCGAAGCCCCTGGCCGGCACGCGAGACAGCCCAGGGCAGCCCAGTCTCGGGGGAACGCAAAAGGCGGGAGACCAAAATAGGCGACAGTTCCTCGGCTTCGACGAGCAATACCCGGGCGCGTTTGGACATGTGTTCCGCCGCGGCCACCACGGCTTCGGTCAACCCACTGCCGCCGCTCACCTTGGTCCAGGCATTGAGCTTGCCTCTGTGTCTCGCCGGCCGGCCCGCGGCGGTGCCGAACGCAAAAGCGGCCCGGCCACTGGTGGTCGCGGAGGAGCCTCGCCGGGGGCCCAGCCGCAACAAATGGGCCGACAGCTCCGCCGGCGGAGTAGTTGCGGACAGGGTCTCGTCGACCCCCAGACCGACGAGGTACTCACGGCCCACACCCGAACCCTGGTCGAAAAGGCCGACTACATGGGTGCCATGGTCCTGGGCGCGCGCTACGTCCGATATGGAGAAGGTCCGCATCACATCGTCGATCACCAACACGTCGAGCCCGGTCGCCGCCCGCTCGAGCTCACCCCTGTCCATGATCACCCGCACCGAGAGACCCTGGCCGTGGTCGCGCACGTGAGACCTGAGGGTCCCGCTCCAGGGTGCCTTCGTGGCGCCCACGCCGACGGAAAGGGTCACCCTCGCGTCCCTCCGGGCGCCGTAGCGGGACCAGAGGGGCCCATCTCATAATCCTTCTGGGTAGTCCCAGGCTCCCCCGTCGACCGCACTATCTCGATCTGGGCCCCCGTGCTCCCAGCGCTGTCAAGGCCCAGGGCGGCGGCCAGGTGTAAGGCCGTCTGTTTGTCCACGGCCACGATCACGTAGTAATTCGTGGACAGACCACCGAGCACCCCGCCGGCAGCCGACGTCGGCGCAACCGAAAGTACACGCAGGCCCTGGGCGACATAGTGGGCGCCGCCAGCCCCGCTGGCGACGATCACGTCGACGAGGTCACCGGGCCCGATCTTTCCCCCGGCAGCTTGCTGGACGGGTACCGAAATGCTCATCTCTCCCAAGACCGGCGTCCGTGCCGGCCTCACGACTTCGCTATCGGTTATCGGCTCTCCGGCGCTCACGGCAACAGCCGCGACCCACCCGCCCGCCAGTGATGAAGGAGAAAGGACGCCGTGGACGAGGGCGGTGTCGCCGGCATGGACCTTCACCAGCCGGGTATTGCCAGAGCCGACCGACGAGCCGGCGGGCACGGGCTCACTGGCGACGACGACGGTCGTCAGCGCCGAACGGTCTTGCAGCGCCGCGTATGCGAAACCACCGGCCAGCACGGCCAGGACGACCGGGACGACGCTGCCGGTCGTCCACCGCCGGGGCCGCCCCATCTTGGCCGGCTCTCCGTCCGCTGAAAATGCGACCGTAGCGGGTCGCGAAGTGGGCGGCAATTGCTCAGTACGCAGCATGGGCCATCACCATCGTCAAACCACCGGCGGCCAGGTAAGGCCCCAGCGCCACGGCTGCACCTTTCCCGTCGGGCCGCGGCCCAGGTTGGAGCCTGCTCACCAAACCGGCGACCAATGGCGAACACGCCAAGGCAGTGAGCGATCCCGGGACGGACAAGGCGCCCGTTCCCAGGGCGACGAGCGCCGCCATCCGCACATCGCCGAACCCCAACCCGCGGGGGCTAATGGCCGCCCACGCGGCGAACAAGCCGGCAGCGGTACCTGCACAGACCGCGCTTTGCCAGAGATAATCCCAGTCCCCTGCAGCCACGCTGCCGGAAAAAAGTAGCGCAATCGTTGCCAATATGGCACTTCGGACCACTTTGGTAGGTATAACAAGGCTTTCATGGTCTATCAGCGCTAAAATCGCCAGTGCACCGGCCCAAACGGCCAGTGCCAGGCGGCCCAAAAACGGCAGGGCGGCCTGGCCGCGGACGGGCAGGGCGGCTGCGACGATGCCGGTAGACAAGGCGGCCGCCGCCGCCCAGCGGGCACTCGAGTACCAACCTCGGGGTCGGCCGGTCCTGGGCTGCCCGGTCCTGGGCTGCCCGGTCCTGGGCTGCCCGGTCCTGGGCTGCTCCGCCTTGGGCTGCGGGCCCCGTCCTCCGGCGGCACCGATCAGCGCGGCCATCTTCGAACTAGCGCGGCTGTACCAACCCACGAGGCCAGCGGCGCTGGCGGGGACGGCAATGGCAATTGTGTGCATGGAGCCTCGCATTCAGCCTTTCTCTAGGTACCGGCCCGCGACATGGCCGATGTTCAAAAAGTTTTCTTCATAGAGCCTCGGCCAGCCCCCTGCGCGCGCCGACGAGCGCAGAGCAACAGGGCTTTTGCAAAAGAAGAACTTCCCAGGTCCTATCGCAACCTGCGACCGGCCCTGCGCCAGACTGTTTTGGCTCGCCAATTAGTAGCAGCGGCACGGTCTCCGGCGCCAGCCTTTGGACCGTATTACATTGGTGTTTTTTAGCGTCACCGGCGCATATCGGCTATCTACCAGCTTGATCGCAGATCGCGGGGCGCTAATTGCTCGGCGAGCAAAGCGTTTGTTGTGAAGGGCCGCGGCCACGCCGCGTGGCCGGCGTCGCACGCGGCCTGCCCGCTCCAGGCGTGGCGGACTACCGGCCGGGAAATTTCAACCCGAGAGCAGTGGCTCGTACAGCTCCAGGTAGCGGCGGGCCAGAGCGGTCATGGAGTGCTCGGCCGCCCGCTCGAACGCAGATCTGCGCATGGCTTCGATCGCCGGGCCCCCGTCCAGCGCCTGGCGCAGCGCCCGCGCCAGGGCGGCAGCATCGCCCGGTGGCACCAAAAGGGCGTCCTTCGATGCCCGGGCCACGTTGGCATAGCCGGAGATGTTGCTTGCTACCACGGTCGTCCCTGCGGCCATGCCTTCCAGCAACACCACGCCGAAGCTCTCGCCGTGTAGCGAGGGGGCAGCGAGGACGTCAGCGCCCCGCAGGCGCCGTCTCTTCTCCTCCTCCCCCACTGTGCCTAGCCACTCGAAACGGTGGTCGCCCAGGGTGGCTTCCCGAAGGGCGGCGGTCTGCGGGCCCTCGCCGATCACCCAGATCCGGGCGTCGACATCGTGCTTGACGACCGCTTCGACCAGGACAGCCAGGCCCTTTCGAGGCTCGTGCCGGCCGAGGAACAGCACCGTCGGGCCCGACGTCGGCCATGGTTCGGCGGCCGCCGCCAACTCGACGTCGATGCCGTTCCAGAGCAGCACGTACTCGCCCCCGAGGGCCTGGCGGGCCGTGGCCAGAGCGATGGTCGACACGGCACAGCGCAGCTTCAGTCGGCCCGCCGCCCAGCGAGCCGGCCCCCGGATGGGCCGGTACCAGGCGATCTCGCCGGCCCGGTGGAAGGTGCCCACCAGGGGCGCGTCGCTGAACAGGAGGGCAGTCAGGCACGGGGCCGGGACCAGGGGTTCGTGAAGATGGACGATGTCGAACTGTTCGTCCCGCAGAACACGGATGGTGCGCAGGGCCGCCGACGGGTCAGGGGCAATAGGAGCGACGGAGCCATTGCCGGCAGCGGGCACCGAAGCGCCCAGAGGCGAGACCCAGGGCTCGGGCGGAGGGCCGTCGCACGGCGCCAGCACCCGCGCCTCCACTCCCATGGACCGCAACGCCCGGCCCAGGCCCAGTACCTGGTGCTGCACGCCGCCGGGGATGCTCAGGCTGTAAGGGCAGACGATGCCTAGGCGCATGCCGGCCCCGCCGTCATTCGGTCACCGTGGGCGACGAGCTCGCCTCGGTGATCTGGCGTGCCTGGTCGGGCGACATCGCTCGGGCCGGACGGGCCCACCGCTTGTGCAACGGCGGGTCGTCGGGCCAATTGGGCTGCACCAGGTGCCACTGCGTGGGGGCGGACCGGATGAGGTGCTCGAGCTCGATGGCCAGGATCTGCGTGCCGCTCGTGACGGTCTGGCGGAACCGCCCCGTCGGCGGGAGCTCGAACGGCGGACGGAAGACCAGAGTGTGGGCAGTGGCCTGCTTGCCGTAATAGATGGCGGCAGTCATGAGCGGGGCCCCCGAGCGCAGGGCCAAGGTGACCGGCCCGGCCGGGAGCATGACCGGCGCCCCGAAGAAGCTGACTTCAGACCCCGAGACGTGGGCGACAACACGATCGGACAGCAGGCAGACTACGTGGCCGTCCTTCAGGGCCTGCAATAGGGCCCCCGCGGCCCCAGGCCCTACCGGGACGACCTGCATCCCGAGCTCCCGGCGAAAACGGGCGAACCAGTCGAACAGGTCCGGCGGTCGTAGTGGCTCGACGGCGACAGTCACAGGTATGCCCTTGGCGATCAGGTACATGGCACCCCATTCCCAACCCCCGAGGTGGGGCGTGCCTACGATCACTCCTTTCCCGCCGGCCAGAGCCGCCCCCAGGTGCTCCCATCCGAACGTGGTCACGCCGCCCAGGATCTCAGCCTTGGTCCGCGAAGGAAGGCGCAGGCTCTCAGCCCAATAGCGCCCGTAGTTGGCGAACACCTCGGCGACCATGCGTCTCTGCTCCCGTGGAGCGAGGGGACGGCCGAGGACGCGGGCCATGTGGGAGGCGGCAACGGCCCGGCGACCGCTGTAGTCGGGCAGTCTGCCCATCAGCGCGCCGACACGCTGGACGAGAGTGCCGGCGACCTCTCCGGGCAGGGCCGAAGCGACAACCGCTCCGGCGCGGTACAGGGCGAGCTCCTTGCTCAGCACTGCGACCCGACCCTAGGGCACAGCTCAGGCAGTCGCCAGGCCAGGCTTGGGGAGGCTCCCGGTGCCAGAGCACCGGCGCCTAGACGCTCCACCGAGGCGCCGGCGGAGCACCGCCGGCAAGCAGGCGCCGGGCGGTGGACGCCGACCCGTGGGCGCCGGCTCAGCCTCGGGGCCGGCCCCGACGGCTGGGGGCGGTTACGTCGTCGCGTAGGTCGGCCGCCAACTTGTCCTGGTCGTCCGCCGCCACCGGTCCCTGCTCCCCGTCCATGCGCAGCCGCCGCTGCAAACGCCGTTCGTGCCACCGGCCTTCGGCCGCACCTGCGCCCGGTCGCCGGCTGCCCGAAAAGAAGCCGCCGCCGGCAGGTCGACCAGGGCCCCGGGGCGACCGCGCCCATGACGTGGCATCGCGGCCCGCCGCCCTTTCCTCTCGCCAGGCCCGCCAGCGCAGGACCACGGCCGTCGGCTCGACCGGCAAAGGGGCCGGTGGTTTTTCGGCCTGGCGCCACACCTTCACGAAACGCTGGCCCGCCGTCAGTAGGGACAAGGCGAAAATAAGCCACAACAGCCAGAGCATGTCGGCCGGGAACTTGAGGGCGAAACAAAGGACGAAAACCCGCTCGCCCCTCTCCATGAGGCCACCCTTGGCGTCGATGCCCAGTACGTCGGCTTTGGCCCTTATGTAGGACACCAGCTGGGAGACACCCAGCACGGCCAGTGGTACCAGGGCCGCGTGCGCCCCAAAGCGGTCCTGCGCGTACCAGGCGAAACCGGCCAGCACGATGCTGTCGCTCACCCGGTCGCCGACCGAGTCGAAAAAGGCACCTCGCCGGCTCGCCCTGCCGCTCGCCTTAGCCAGGCTCCCGTCGAACAGGTCGGGCAGGGCCGACCCGATGAGGACCACCAGGCCCAGGACGAGCCGGCCGGTGGCGATGGCCCAGGCCGCCGGGACCGACAGCAGGATCCCCGTCGCCGTCAGGTGGTCGGGCGACAGGCCGGTACGGCGGAGCGCCCGTCCCGCTGGCCTAACGGCCCGGTCAACGGCGGTACGAAAACGTGCGTCGAACACCTACGTGCTCCTAACGGGGTGGCAAACCAAATTATGTGGGCCCCGGTACGTGGTGGTCAGCCTACCAGCCGTACTTTCCGAGAGCGGGCTTACGGCCTTGAACCCCTTCCCATGCCCTGCTCTCCAACGGGTAACTTAACTGGATCAGGTCTAGAGCGGCCGTGAAGGGGACACCGTAGGGCCCGGGCCCTCGGAACAGAAAGAGGTGCTCTCATGAAGGCGTACCCACCAGCGAAGGTCCGCAACGTGGCCTTGGTCGGCCACGGGGGCTCTGGGAAGACGACGCTCACCGAAGCCATGCTCCTTTGCAGTGGTGCGGTCACGCGGGCGGGCAGGGTCGAGGACGGGACCACCGTGTCCGACTTCGAGCCCGAAGAGCACGCCCATCACATGTCCACCTCGCTCACACTGGCCGCCACGGAGTGGCGCGGCTACAAGGTCAATGTCCTGGACTGCCCGGGCTATGCCGACTTCGTACCGGAGACGTTCGCCGGGCTGTCCGTGGCCGACCTGGCCGTGTTCGTCGTCAGCGCCGTCGACGGCGTCGAGGTGCAGACCGAGATTTTCTGGAAAGCGGCAGCCGAGCTCGGGATCCCCCGCCTCATCTTCATGAACAAGCTGGACCGGGAACGGGCCGATTTTTCCGGCGTCCTCCAGCAGTTGCACTCCGCTTTCGGCGCCGGCGTGGCCCCTCTCGAGCTGCCCATCGGCGAGGAAGCGCAATTTCACGGCCTGGCCGACCTGCTCAGCGACACCGCCTTTGTTTACGAGACCGGCAAATGTAACCCCACCAAGGAGGCCATACCCGACAACATGGCCGCCCAAGAGCACAGCGTGCGCGACTCACTGGTCGAAGGCATCGTCGTGGCCGACGACGACCTGATGGCGCGCTACCTGGACGGGGAGGAGATGAACGCCGACGAGCTGGCGAAAACGCTGGCCCGGGGAGTCGTGTCCTCCCAGGTTTTCCCTGTCATCTGTGGTTCGGCCACCAAACTGGTCGGCATCGACCGGTTGCTCGACATCATCTGCGACGTGGCCCCCTCCCCCCTCGAGCGCCCACCGGCGCGCGTGCGGGCGCCCGGGGCCAATGGCGGCGAAGTGGTCGAGGTGGCCACCGACCCGGCCGCACAGCCGCTGGCCTGGGTCTTCAAGACCATCGCCGACCCCTACGTCGGAAAAATATCCCTTTTCAAGGTCCTTTCGGGGACGGTCCGCCCCGACGCCGCCCTGTTCAACCCGAGAGCCAGGGCGGAAGAGCGGCTGCACCTCATCTTTACCCTCCGGGGCAAGGAGCAGATACCCCTCACCGAGGTCGCCGCCGGTGACTTCGGCGCCGTGGCCAAGCTGGCGGCCACGGCGACCGGTGACACCCTGGCACCGCGCAACATGCCGGTCAGCCTGGTCCCGACCGGCTCCCAGACCGACGGCGACAGTAACGGGCCCAGCTGGCTGGCCGAGGCGACCATGCCCGTGCTCTCCGTCGCCATCCGCCCCAAGAGCAAGGCGGACGAGGACAAGATGATGACCGCCCTGCACCGCTTGCAGGAAGAAGACCCCACGCTCATCGTCCGCCGGGACGACGAGACGCACCAGACCGTGCTCACGGGCACGGGCGAGACGCATATCGCCATCGCCATGGAGCGCCTGGCCCGCAAGTTCGGTGTCGGCGTCGAGAGCGAGGAGCTCGTGATCCCCTACCGGGAGACAGTTACGGCCAACGCCGAGGCCGAGGGAAAGTACAAGAAGCAGACCGGGGGTCATGGCCAGTTCGGAGTGGCGTCGCTGCGCATCGAGCCCATGGACAGAGGTGCCGGTTTCGAGTTCGTCGACAACATCGTCGGCGGGGTGATCCCCCGCCAGTACATACCGGCAGTGCAAAAGGGCGCCGACGAGGCCATGTCCGAGGGCGGCACCTTCGGCTGGCCCGTGGTCGACATCCGGGTGACCTGCTTCGACGGCAAGTTCCACCCGGTCGACTCGTCCGAAATGTCGTTCAAGATGGCGGGGGCGCTGGCCCTGAGGGAGGCGCTGGCCAAGGCCAGCCCGGTGGTGCTCGAACCCCTGTCACTCCTCGAAGTCACGGTGCCCAACGCCTACCAGGGCGACGTCATGGGCGACCTCAACAGCCGACGGGGCCGGGTCCAAGGGACCGAAACAGGCCAACCGGGCGAATCGGTGGTCATCGCCCTCGTCCCGACATCGGAGCTGGTGCGCTACGCCATCGACCTGCGCAGCCTGACCGGAGGGCGGGGCCGTTTCAAGGCGCACCACGACCACTACGAGGTAATGCCGGCCAACCTGTGGGACAAGGTCAAAAAACAGACGGCTGGACAACTCTGAACTACTAAACGGGCAGTTCAGGAGGGGTGGACTGGCCTCCTTGGACAGCCGCCAACATGGCCGGCGAGATCATGCTCGCTCGCCGGGTCGCGGCCGCAGCGTTAGCCGCGCTTGGTTGGCACCACCGGGAGCGGCTCCCTCGCGAATACGAAGACTGACCCGCGCCACGGTACAAAGACAAGTTCCCCTCACGGCAGCGATCGTCCCTCTCCGCGGGCTCAACGTGGGGCCCCTCCTAGCCCAAGTGACCCAACCCTGCGAGTGCGAACGAGGCGGCAACCGGGTCGTGCCGCAGCAAGGGCTCGAGTACTTCGAGCCCGCCCACTAAGGCAGCAATGGGAACGCCGCGAGCTAGGAGAAGCTCCGCTAGCCAGTCCAAGAACTCAATGAAAACGGCCAGGTCGTCAACCTGTCGAGCAGCAGCAATGAACCGTACTATGTATGCAAGGTCCTCTCGGGTCCGCTCCAGTTGAGCGGGGGTGTACGTGGTCATACGCGGGAACCGCGCCGATAACGCGGAAAAGCCCAAGTCGGCGATCTGCGCAGATTCCGCTTCCAGTTGGGCCGCTCCCAAGCAAAACGGGTGAGGTTCGTCCTTTACCGCAGGCGGTTTCTCGGTCCACGCCGTAAGGATCCTCATAGCGTCACTGACAGTCCCGGCGTAGGCGTCAGCACCAAGGACCTGTGCTCGTACCGGCGCGGACTGAAGGGCCCGACCACCGGCGAGGACCGGCACACCGTGAACGTGCGCCGCGTCGGCGAGCCGGGTAATGCCGCCGAAGAACAGGGCCAGGTTGCAAGATACAGCCAGAGCATTGGGCCGGTACTGGCCCAACATGCGCGCCACCGAGTCGGCCGGCGTCGACGCACCAAGGAAGATAACTCTTATCCCTTCTGCCCTCAACTGTTCGCTAATCATGTGCGCCGCTATGGAGTGCCAATCACCCTCAGCGCAGGCAACCACAACTGAACCGTGACCGGTTGGTGGCGGGGTATCGGAGGCTAGGGCGCAGAGAGTAGCCTCGGCTACCCCGGTGGCCAAGTGTTCGTCAGCCACGCTCAGGTCATTTTTGTGCCAACGCTCGCCCACCCGACGCTGAGAGACCGCAAGTACATCTACGATAATTTCCTCTTCGCGCGTGCCAACGTCCAGCATGCTCAATGCAAACTTGACCGCATCCTGTGTGGCGCCCGATAGCGAAAGTTCCATAAAGCGCTCCGCTGGGCGTACCCCCTCCGAAGAACTCAACGAGCGACCACTCGGTAACGCCGGAACTCACGAGCCCGGGGACGGAGGTCCCCGGTGGGGATACGCTGATGAGAACGGCGGTGGTCGTCCGAGCGCATATAGGAGGAGAAGTCGGCTGCTGAGTCCCACCACGAGACCATGGCGTACCCGGTCGGGTCGGCACCGTCAGACCATACCTCCAACGAACGGAACCCTGGCCACTTCTCGACCGCCCCGAGCCGTTCGCGAAACGCGGTTTCAACCTGGCCCGCGCCTCCTTCAGGTACATGTATCTGACTAAAGGCGACAAAGGCACCATCTTGCTCCGGAGCCACGCTCGAGGGGCGAAGAATTGGCCCTTGGCTCGAATATTCGTCCGGCAGTGCCCACGCCCACTGGTCGCGACCGGATTCCTTAGCCCGGTACATCGCCTGGTCCGCCGCCCCTACCGCCTGGTTCACTTTCTCACCTGCCAGTGCGATGCCCGCACTGAACGTGATGGGAGACGGCCGGACGGCCGACCAAATGACTCGGAGCCGCCGAAGAAAGGCGTCAGGGTCACTGGTACCGCTAAGTACTATGAGGAACTCTTCTCCCCCAAAGCGCCCAGCAAGGTCGGTCCCCCGGACAGTGGCTTGCAGGGCGCGGCCCAGGCCAGACAGCACCTGATCGCCCCCAGCGTGCCCTAACGTGTCGTTGACTCGCTTGAAGTGGTCCAGGTCGAGCATGATTACCACATCGTCAGCTTTGAGCCGTCCCAGTGCTCGGCCCATAGCGCGCCGATTAGGCAGACCCGTGAGCGTATCGACGCTGGCGGCTTCGACCAAACGATCCATGCGGGTTCTGAGCTCCAGGGCGCGGTGAGCGTCCACGATAAAGGAAGGCATACACCGTTCCAGCAACATGCGGGCGGCGCTGTTGGTAGGGGCGCAGGGTACGACTGGCTCGCCCTGACCAAAGGAAAGGTCAACGGGCAGAGCGTCTCCGTCCATCCGGCTCGATGGCACCACCGATCCCCCCAGGGCGGACACCAAGTTGACCGCTATGAGCTTGGCATCGGTGGCGCTTTCGACCCAGAAAAGGGCTCGAGTAGCGCCCATGAGCACCTCGGCCGGGGCAAGTGGGCTTCGGCGTCGCTCACCGGCTATCTCTAGCGCAGCTCGGTCCAAGCTCGGAATCCTCCTTGCCTACCTGCGATGCTACTACCCTCCTGCGGTTGGCCGTCCGGTCGGTAGCCCGTGACTACGCGGAGCCGCCAAGCGTCTCCCTCTTTGTCATGGTTCAAGTCAAGAGCTTGATGCCCAACCCGTGGGACAAGGTGCGCCGGGAGCACGCCGGCGCCGAGAAGTAACTCAGCCGGTCTGTGAAGAGAATCACCCGTGAATGTCGCGCCGCGGTCTATGCCACTTTGCGCAGTGTGACTTGGTAGCCGAGGTCCTGGAGTTGTCGGACGAGGTGGTCTTGGTGTCGGTCGGTGTTGCCCCGGCGAGTGAAGTAGTCGCCTCCAAGGTCGTCGTAGTCGGCGTTGTTGGAGAGCAAGTGCCAGCAGATGACCAGGATCGAGTGGCCGACGGCGGTGGCGGCCTTCTTCTTGCCGATGCGGCGGGCGAGGCGCCAGTACTGGGCTGACAGGTAGGTGTTACGGGAGCGGGCAGCTGACCAAGCGCACTGGTTGAGGATCTCGGCCAGCCACACGTTGCCCTTGGTGGTCGTGCCGGACTGGCGTTTGCCCCCGGTGATGTTGTTCCCCGGCGCCATGCCCGCCCAGGAGGCCAGGTGCCCCGCGGTCGGGAACCTGGTCATGTCGGCACCGATCTCGGCGATGATGCACTCGGCGGCCCGCTTGCCGACCCCGGTGATCGTGTCGAGGTGGTCGCGGGCTTCAACGAAAGGGGCCATCACCCGGTCGACTTGTGCGTCGAGCTCGGCGATGGCCGCTTCGAGGTACTTGGCGTGGTCCAAGGAGAGCCGGACCATCAGGGCATGGTGGTCCCTGAAGCGGCCTTGTAGGGCTTCGCGCAGCTCGGGGATCTTCTTGCGCAGTTGTGCTTTGGCCAGATCGGCCAGGACTTCAGGGTCGCGTTCGCCGGCGACGAGCGCTTGGAGCATGAGCCGGCCGGACACGCCCAACACGTCTGAGGCGACCGAGTCGAGCTTGATCCCGGCTTCTCTGAACTACGCGGAAGGGGGGAGTGCTCGGGGGCTGTTGGGCTCATGGCGATGGCTGATGGCCGTTTGCTTGGAGGACGGCTTCGCTGACCAGGTGGGCGTTGTGGTGGTCGAGGCTGGTGAGGGCGTCACGGAGATTGGCTGGTGTGCCGGCGGCCAGGCTGGCAGCGAGGCGGAGCATCTGGTCTTCGCTGCTGGAGCAGAGCAGCGTCCCTGCGGCGAGCGCGGCGACGGCTGCGTTCCAGTCGATGTGGGCCATCTCGATGCTCCCGGTGGCGTCGGTGCCGATATGCACGAAGTGTTCGACGAAGTCGGCGCGGGCTAACCAGATGGCGTGGTGGATGAGCAGTTCCACGCCGGCTTCGACAGGGTAGAAGCCGGCAGCGCAGGCGCGCAGTGACCTGATGAGCGGTTGGT
>Ga0302320_10009227_pt1 | contig 21251 bp, 18 predicted proteins | sample Bog_T0_3_FD_202130 | JGI IMG/M metagenome (GOLD analysis project Ga0302320, IMG submission 202130) | Peat permafrost microbial communities from Stordalen Mire near Abisko, Sweden - Bog_T0_3 | ecosystem: Environmental > Terrestrial > Soil > Wetlands > Peat | place: Sweden: Abisko, Stordalen Mire...
TTGGATCGAAGCGCGGCCGTTCGGCCGCTCTCGACGGCTCGCGCCGCCGCTCGGGTTCCTGCTCGACGCGGCGGGCGAGCGCGTCGAGGCGCGCGTCGAGGTCGCGCACGCGCGGCTCCAGCGCCCTTTCGACTCGTTGCTCGACCGTCGCCAGGCGGTCGGCCGCCGCCTGAAGCGCCTCGGCGCGTTCGGCGCGGCTTTCGAGGCGGGCGATCGCGTCTTCGAGCAGATCGTCGTTGCGGCGCGATTCGCGCGGGCTGGGCGCCTCGCGCGACCAGCGCGGCTCGAGCCGCGGACGGGCTCGGCGTTCCTCTTCGAATCGGTCCTCGCGCCGCGCCAGGCCGGCGATTCGTTCGCCGATCGCGTCGAGCCGATCGTCGCGCCTGAGATCGGCGGGATCGACCCCGCGCTCGGCGGCGCGCTCGGCGATGACTTCGTCGAGCCAGTCGCCCAGATTGAGCCCCGCCCGGCGGGCGGCCTCTTCGGCAAAAACGCGCGTCTCGCGCCCTACGCCCGCAACCTTCCAGGCCGTCGCGCTTTCCATCGTCTCGCCCGTCGCCGCCCCCGAGGGAATCGTCGCGCCGCCGGCTCAATGCGGCGCCACCCGCGGGAGTTTTCCGCCGACGTGGTGAACAAATGGTTAAGATCGGCCCGAAATGGGGCGCCTCGCCGCCCAAACCTTGTGACGGTTGTCGTTACTGCGTGTAACAACTCAAAGTTGCATGTCATCGGCTTTTGCGTCTATCCGTTGCGTTGCGCCGAATCTAGACGACGGCGGCTCGTCGTCTCCCGGCGCTGACGAAAGGGATCGGCCATGAGGGCGAATTCGCCATTGCGGAATATGGTCAACTCAACGGAAACCCTGATCGACGCGACCGCCGGGACCGTCGCCGGGCGCGAGTCGACCATCGGCGAAATGGCGCGCGCCTATGGCGTGACGCTGAGGACGCTGCGCTTCTATGAGGATCGCAGCCTGCTCAGGCCGCGCCGGGCCGGCAACGCGCGCTTTTACGGCGGCGTCGACCGTGCGCGGCTGGCGATGATCCTCAAAGGCAAGCAGCTCGGCTTCACCCTCGCCGAAATCTCCGACCTCATCGGCGCCGACGACGGCGCCGCCAGGAGCGAATTCGAGGAGCGGCTGCGCCCGGCGCAGATCGTCGACCAGCTCAGCCATCTCGAGCGACAGCGGCGCGAGATCGACGAGGCGATCGCGCTGTTGAAAGCGACGCGCGAGCGGATGTCGCGCGTCGAAGAGACGGTGTGAAGAGTGCGCTTCCCCTCTCCCGTTCGGGAGAGGAACGCGTTGTCCAGTGGGAGCGACGCGTGGCTCCCCTTGAGAGAAGGCTCGAACGGCGGCGCTTAGACGCGGCCGTCGGCCGCGTTCTGTTGTTCGAGAACGGCGTAGCTGGAAGCCAGCGACGCGAACCCAACGCGCTCTAGCGGCGGTGCGCTTCGACGATGCGCAGGCTCTCGGCGAACGCCGCCTCGACGCTCATCTTGGTCGTGTCGAGGCGGACGGCGTCGGCGGCGGGTTTGAGCGGCGCGTCGGCGCGGTCGGAATCGCGCGCGTCGCGCTTGACGATCTCGGCGAGGATCGCCGCGTAATCGGCTCTCTCGGCGCGCCCGGCGAGCTCGAGCGCGCGCCGCTGGGCGCGCGTCTCCGGGCTCGCGGTGACGAAGATCTTGGCGTCGGCGCCAGGGCAGATCACCGTGCCGATGTCGCGGCCGTCGAGCACCGCGCCGCCCGGCCGGGCGGCGAAATTGCGTTGCGCCTCGATCAGCGCGGCGCGCACCTCGGGCATCGCTGCGACGATCGAGGCCGCTTCGCCCATCTCACGGCCGCGCAGACTATCCTCGTCGAACTCGGTGAGGCCGAGGCCGCGCGCCGCGGCCACGGCGGCGGCGACGTCATTCAAGTCGCGGTCGGCGGCGATCAGGCTCGCCGCGACGGCGCGGTAGAGGAGGCCGGTGTCGAGATGCGGCAGGCCGTAATGGGCCGCGAGCCGCCGCGCCAACGTGCCCTTGCCCGACGCCGCCGGTCCGTCGATTGCGATGATCATCACCCGCCCGCCCTCTGACGCCCCGCGCTCTTAAGGGGTCGCGCCGCTCCTGTCGACCCAAAGAAGGGATTGACGAGCATGCCTCCGGTCGGTTGGTATGACGAATAAGCGACAGCGCGTCCGAAGCCGCGCAAAGCGCACAAAAGCATGGGGAACGCCGATGGACCTGACGAAAGCGCAGAAGCGCACCGTGCTCGCCGCCTATCTCGGCTGGACGCTCGACGCCTTCGACTTCTTCCTGCTGACGTTCGTCATCAAGGACATCGCCAAGGAATTCGGCGTCGGCGTGCCCGAAGTCGCCTACGCTTTGTTCCTGACGCTGGCGACGCGCTTCGTCGGCGCGTTCGTCTTCGGCCGCATCGGCGACAAATGGGGACGCAAGCCGGCGTTGATGCTCGACATCGTCTGCTATTCAGTGATCGGCGCCGCAGCCGCCTTCTCGCCCAACCTGACGATCTTCCTCATCCTGCGCGCGCTATTCGGCGTCGCGATGGGCGGCGAATGGGGCCTCGGCTCGTCGCTGGCGATGGAATCGATCCCGCCGCAGGCGCGCGGCCTCGTCTCGGGAATCCTGCAATGCGGCTACCCGAGCGGCTTCTTGCTCGCCTCGGTCGCCTACGGCCTGCTCTACGGCCGCACGTTCGGCGACTTCACCTTCGGCTGGCGCTCGCTGTTCCTGCTCAGCGTCCTGCCCGCTTTCATCACCCTGTTCATCCGCGCCGCGGTGCCGGAATCGCCGGCCTTCGAGGCGGCGCGGAAGGTCGAGAATCGTCCCGGCCTGTGGGAGTCGATCCGGTCGAACTGGGGCCTGGTGATCTATTCGGTCGTGATGATGATGGCGTTCAACCTGTTCAGCCACGGCACCCAGGACCTCTACCCGACCTTCCTGCAGAAGCAGCTCAAGTTCGATCCGCCGACGGTGAGTTGGATCATCATCGTCGCCAATCTCGGCGCGATCGCCGGCGGCCTGTCGTTCGGCTTCATCTCGGAGAAGATCGGCCGCGTCAACGCGATCACGGTCGCGGCGCTGATTGCGCTGCCGGCCTTGCCGCTATGGGCCTTCTCGACGACGCCGGTGATGCTCGCGGCGGGCGCCTTCATCATGCAAATCGCCGTGCAGGGCGCATGGGGCGTGGTGCCGGCCCATCTCAACGAACTGTCGCCCGGCGCGGTGCGCGCGACCTTGCCGGCCTTCGTCTATCAGGCCGGCAATTTCCTCGCTTCCTACAACGGCCCGTTCCAGGCCAAGCTCGCCGAGTCGCACGGCGGCGACTATTCCTATGCGCTGGCGCTGGTCGCCGGAATCGTCGCGGTGGCGCTGATCGCGATCATCCGCTTCAGCCCGGAGAAACGCGGCGAGACGCTGCACGCGCATTGAGAGCATGGCGCGCGCCTCGGACCGTAATCAGCGCGTGGATCGCCCCCACGCGCTCGAAGGCCGCACCATGCTCCGCCTCCTCCTCCTTGCTTCCGCATTCGCCGCGTTCGCCGCCTCGGCGGCGCTGGCTGACGAGGCCTGTTTCGGCTCCGACGCCGAGGCGCTGTCGACGGCGCTCACGAAGGCGGGCTCGTGCCGCGCCGCCTTGGCAAAATTCTCCGCCTGCGCCTGGGGCTCGAGCGCCGACCTCAGGTTCGGCGACATCGTGGTGAACGTCTGCGAGGGCGCGTTCGTCGGCAATCTCACCGCCACGGGCAAGGCGAACTATGCCGACGAAGCGGCGCTATGCGCCTACGAGCACGCGCGCCAGGACGGCACGATGTACCGCTCGATGGAGGCCTTGTGCCGCGCCGAGGTCGCGTCGCGTTTCGCTGAGACGCCGGCGCTCGCCGACCAGCCGCCGCCGCGCGCGAGCTTCGATTGCAACACGGCGCGCACGCCGCTGGAGAAGGCGATCTGCGCCGACGCCAGACTCGGCCGCGCCGACCTCGTGCTGTCGCGCGTCTACAAGCAGGCGATGCAGACGCTGACGCCCGACGAGCGACGCGCGCTCAACGCCGACGAGCGCCGATGGATGGCTCATCTCGTCGCCGACTGCGGTCTGGCCGGCGCAGCGAGCGAAAAGGCGCGCGCCTGCGCGCTGGCGGCGTTCGAAGCGCGTTTCACCGCGATCGACGAATGCGCGGGCGGCGTGGATATGACGAAATGCCTCGCGTCGAACGTCGAATGAGGGACTCCCCCTCTGCCGATTGGAGAGGGACTACAGCTTCGCCACCACCGCCAGGCGGGTGACTCTGCCGTCCTGGAACGCCTTGAGGAAGGCGTCGTAATCCTTGAACGACACACAACCGTTCGAATCGCCGTTCGGCCCCAGCATGTAGGTATGCGCGAGCAGGCCGGCGCGGCCGTAGATCGAGCCGTCGCCGCCGACCGGCACCAGCCGCAACGCCGCAACGCCGTGAAAGAGCTCTTCGCGCGCCTGCAGATCGTAGACGTGCGGCGGCGTCGCGCCGCGCATGCGCACATCGACGTGGCGGGGATCGTCGAGATATTCGCCAAGACCGGAATGCGCTTCCAGCCGCGTTCCGTCGGGCAGGTAAACCGTGCGCGCCGAGATGTCGTAGACGGCGGTGGCGCCGTCGTAACCGGCGAGCGGGGAAGACCGGGAGAAGACCGAAAAATCCGAAGTCGAATCGCCGGCGGGACTCGATTGTTCGCGGACGGCCGCGGTCTCCGGCGAGGCGTAGGCGAGCGACGGACCGGCGGGCGCAGTGGACCGGCCGAGGCCGAACAGCTTCTGAAATGCGTTGCGGTCGTCGGCCAGCGGCGCGGCGGAGGCGGCGCGCTCGAGGGGCCGCGGCGCGCTGCGCACAGGCGTCGCGAGAGCGGCCAATTCGCGTGGCCGCGCCGGCGGCGGCGGCGCGGCGGCGTCGACGTGCGCGACGTCGCGCTCGGGCGGCAGGGGCGCGGCGGGCGGAGCGACGACCGAAGCGACCGCGACGGATCCCGCCCCTGCGAACCGAACCTGCAACAGCGTCGCGAGAACCGGCGACGGCGCCACGGACTCCGGTCGGACATCGACCAGCGCGCCGAACGGATTGGACTCGGCCTGCCGCGGCGGCGGTGAAGGCGGCGCCGCGAAGGCGATCAGACCGCCGTATGGGCTGGCGACCCGGGGCGGCGGCGGCGGCGCGGCCGCCCAACGGACGACAACGGATCGCGGCGGCGTGACCGGCGGCGACGACAGAACCCACGCCCCAAATCCGGCAGTGAGGACCACCGCCGCACAGCCGCAGAGCAACGGGGGAAGAATCGGGCTCGAATCCCGCCCACGCTCACGCAACGCCTCATCGAAGATCGGCTCGTTCTCACGCATCGCTAACCTACGCCCACGCTCCGCACAGCACAGGCGCCGAATTTGAACGAAACCGGTTCACGTTCGATTAACCGCGTCCGCGCTCTAGCATTCGGCGCCGGCGGCGCTCGACGCGCGCTTCGCGGCGGCCGACGAATGCGCCGGCGACACGGACATGTCGAAGGGCCTTGCCGCGTCGGGAGTGAGGCGCTGAATCCAAAACGCGCCTGCTACGCCGGGGTTGCGTCGAGAGTTGACGCGCAACGGATCGGTTCTCAGCCTCGCGCAGATATCCAGACGCATTTGATAACCACTCGCAGTTACGATTGCGCCACGAGAAAGTCGAACTCGTTTCCGCATCGGACTTATGGAGATTATGGTGCGATCGACAAGCCTCCGACCAACGACGACGAAGATCGCGCACGCGGTTAAAACCAAGTTCGAGACGCGTTCCTCCCGAGATCTTATTGTCATTGTCTCCGTCGTTATTTTCTTTATTGCGCTCGACGTGTTCACAAGCCTCGACATCGGCGAAATGTTTCTCGCGATGGCGAAATTCATACGACAGTATGATTATTTGGGCTTGGACGACGTTTTCGGTGTCTATGTATTCGTCAGTATAGGCGTGATCGTTTTCAGCCTCCGCCGGATGCAGGATCTTGCGCAGGAGGTCAGGGCGCGCCGCGCCGCGGAGCAGATCGCGCACAATCTCGCGCGCCACGATCCACTCACCGGCCTGCCAAACCGCCGATTCTTCTCCGAGAAGCTCGATCACGCTCTCGAGGCCGCGACCGCTGAAACGCGCCGGACGGCCGTGTTGATGATGGATCTCGACGGCTTCAAGCCGATCAACGACATCTACGGTCACGCGGCCGGCGATGAGGCCCTGGCGGTGTTCGCAGAACGCGTGTCGAACATTACCCGCGCGGACGCGCTGCTGGCCAGGGTCGGCGGCGACGAGTTCGCGATCATTCAACCAGACATCGCCTCGCTCGACGATCCCACGCGACTGGCCCGGCGCATCGTCGTCGCCGTCAGCGAGCCGATCCAGATTGCCGGCGCGGCGTTGAAGCTGGGGGTTGGAATCGGGATTGCGATTGCGCCCGACAACGGCGCGACACGCGATGAACTCATGCGCCGCGCCGATCGCGCCCTCTATCGGGCCAAGGCTGAAGGCGTGTCGACGATCCGATTTTTCGAGCCGCAGATGGATGCGAATATGGAACGCCGCATGGCGACGGAGAAGGGATTGCGCGCGGCGCTGGCGGCCAAGGCGATCGTCCCGCACTATCAGCCGTTGGTTGCGCTCGAAGACAATCGGATCACCGGTTTCGAAGCGCTGGCGCGATGGGACAGCGCCGAGTTCGGTCAGGTCGAGCCGGAGGTGTTCATCCCAATCGCCGAGGAATGCGGACTGATTGGCGAACTCGGAGATCAGGTGCTGCGCCAGGCGTGCCGCGACGCCAGCGCGTGGCCCAAGGAGATCAGGGTCGCGGTGAACCTGTCGGCGATCCAATTGCGCGACGACACGTTGGGGCTACGAATTCTGTCCATCCTTGCCGAAACGGGACTGCCGCCACATCGACTCGAACTCGAACTGACGGAAAGCGCGCTCGTCGACAATTTCAGCAAGGCGCAGCGCGTAATCGAGCAGTTGCGGCAAGCGGGAGTTCGAATCGCACTCGACGATTTCGGCACGGGCTACGCGACGATCGCGCAGTTGCGAATGCTCCATCTCGACAAAATCAAGATCGACCGCAGCTTCGTCGACCTCGTCTGCAAGGACCCGGAAAGTCTGGCGATCGTTCGAGCGATTCTCGGCCTGGCGAGCGGCTTCGGTCTGTCGACGCTCGCCGAAGGCATAGAGGACGCCGAACAGCTCGCCTGTCTGAAGGAAACCGGCTGCCTCGAAGGACAGGGGTTCCTGTTCGGCAAAGCGGCGCCGGCAAGCGAAGTCCTGAAGCTGCTGAAAGTTGATCCGCGCGCATCAGCGGCCTGACCGGACGATGACAGGGCTCGTCCGAAAATCGGCCGTGTGAGTCGCTCGTGATTCGGTGGATTACTGGATCGTTGGCGGGCGGTCCGCAACTTCACAATTCAGGTCGTCAAACGGTCCGACGTCGACAAAGGCTTTAAGGTCATCTCGGGCTTTGAGGTCATCTCGGGCTTTGAGGTCGTCTCGCGTCGATAGGCGTTCGATCGCACCTTCGCATACGGACCCTCAGATCTTCGCCACCACCGCGAGGCGCGTGACTTTGCCGTCCTGGAACGCCTTGAGGAAGGCGTCGTAGTCTTTGATCGACACGCAGCCGTTCGAATCGCCGTTGTCGCCCATCATGAACGGATGGGCGAGCAGGCCCTCGCGGCCATAGACCGCCTCTTCGCCGCCGACCGGAACCAGCCGGATCGCCGCTATGCCGTGGAAGAGCGATTCGCGCGGCTGCAGGTCGTAGAGATCGGGCGGCGTTGCGCCTTTCGCGTGCTCGTTGACGTGATTGGGGTCGTCCATGTACTCGCCGAGGCCCGAATGCGCCTCGATCTTGACCCCGTCGGGCATGTAGAGCACGCGCGCGGTGATGTCGTAGACGGCGGTGTGGTCGTCGTAGCCGGCCGGTCGCGTCGGTTGTGGGCTGAAAATCGAGAAGATCGAGGTTTTCGCCGGCGCGGACGGCGTTGCGAGATTGGTCGTGTCGGGAGAAGCGTAGGCGAGCGGGCCGAGCGAGCGGCTGGGGCCGAGCGCCTTGTCAGGCGGGGGCGATTCGAGCGCGGCGAATTCGGTCGGGCGCGCCGGCGGCAGCGGCGTCGAATCGTCGATGCTCGCAACCTCTCGCTTGGGCGGCAGCGGCGCGTTGAGCAAGGCGGGTGGCGGCGTGAGGGCAGGCGGCGCCGCTTCAAGCGTGCCAAGCAGGGGGCCGAGCGAGCGGCTGGCGCCGAGCGCATTGTCGGACGCGGCGGGAGGCGAATCGGGGAAGGAGGCGACCAGCGAACCGTAGGCCTTGGGGTCGCCGTGGCGAAGCGTCGGCGCCGGCTCGGCGAATTCGACCAGGCCGCCAAATGGATTGGCGATGGCGCGGGCGATCGGGCGGACGGGCGGGCGCTCGACCGTCGAGCGGGCGACGACGACCGACGATTCGGCGGGCGGAGACGGCGGCGAGACGAACCAGGCGCCGAAGCCGCAGATGGTCGCAAGGGCGACGCCGCCGGCGAATATCGGCAGCAAATCCGCACGCAGATCGCGTCCGCGGGACTGGGGCGCATCCAACAGGTAAGGAGTAATCGTCGTCATGCCCAACCCTAGCTCACGCCCTCCACGCGCCGAGTCTGTCCAGCAGATGTTTACGCCGGATTAACCGCAAGCGCCACTCCCCTGCCCCTCGCTCAACAGGCGCCGCCGCCAGGTCCGCAGCGCGCCGCCACGGCAGCTTAGCATAAGAAAGGACAGGGGAAACAGTCCCGTCCGCTACGGCGCGCCGGCGGCGCTCAGGCGCGCGCGGCAGTCTTCCAGCACATCGAGCAGGGTCTCGTGCAGGGCGCGCCGCGGCGCCCAGCCGAGCTTGGCGCGCAATCGGCTCGAGTCGCCGACCAGGACCGGCAAATCGACGCGGCGATAGCGGCCGGGATCGCGCTCGACCACGATCTCGCGCCGGCTGAACGTCAGCAGCTCGGTCAGCATGTCGCCGATGCGGCGGGTGCGACCGGCGGAAATGTTGAAGATTTCGCCTGGCTCCAGTTCGTCGGCGGCGTAGAGCGCCAGCGCGTAGGCGTCGACGACGTCGGCGACGTCGAGAATGTCGCGCTCGGCGTCGAGATTGCCGACTTTCAGCGTCGGCGGCGCCAGGCCGGCCTCGATCCGCGCCACCTGCATGGCGAAGGCGGGGACGACGAAATCCTCGCTCTGGCCGCGGCCGGTGTGGTTGAACGGGCGGAAGCGCACGCATTTGAGGCCGGCGGGAACGAGCGCCCCCAGCGCCAGGTCGGCCGCCGCCTTGGTCGCGGAATATTCGTCGAGCGGGGCCAGCCTCGCGCGCTCGTCGACCGGCTCGCCCGATCGCGCCGACGCGCCGTAGACAAGACCCGAACTGACCTGGAACAGCCAGCACGCCGGCGCGTGGACGAGGACCGCGCGCGCGAGATTGCGGGCGCCCTGGAGATGCACTGCCCAGGCGGCGTCCGGGTCGGCGGCGGCGAGCGCCGGCGCGGCGAGACCGGCGAGATTGACGATATGGGTCGGACGCCAGCGCGCGATCGCCTCGCCGACCGCCGTCGCGTCGCAGACGTCGAAGGCCGGGAGCGGCCCGAGCCGCCGATGGATCTCGGCCTCTTTCGAAGTGGCGATGACCTCGACGTCGTCGCCGCCGATGCGGCGCAGGGCGTCGACGAGATGCGGGCCGACGAAGCCGCCGGCGCCGGTGACGAGGACGCGCGTCCCGGCCTGCCTGCCGGTCATGGCCGATTCGCCCGCTGCAACCGAGCGAGGTCGGCGTCGACCATTTCGGCGGCGAGCTGTTCGAGCGTCGTCTCCGGCGCCCAGCCGAGCACGCGCCGCGCCTTGGCGGCGTCGCCGCGCAGAGAATCGACTTCGGCGGGACGGAAGTGGCTCGGATCGACGATCACATGTGCGTCCATGTCGAGGCCGGCGTGGGCGAAAGCGAGGGCGCAGAACTCGCGCACCGAGGCGGAGCGCCCGGTGGCGATGACGTAGTCGTCCGGCTTGTCCTGCTGCAGCATCGTCCACATCGCTTTGACATAGTCGCGCGCGTGGCCCCAGTCGCGCCTGGCGTCGAGGTTGCCGAGCGCCAGCTTGTCCTGCAGGCCGAGGCGGATGCGGGCGGCGCCGAGGGTGATCTTGCGGGTGACGAACTCGACCCCGCGCAGCGGCGATTCGTGATTGAACAGGATGCCGCTGGTCGTGTGCAGGCCGAAGCTCTCGCGATAGTTGATCGTCATCCAGTGCGCGAACAGCTTCGCGGCGGCATAGGGCGAGCGCGGATGGAACTTCGACTCTTCCGATTGCGTCGGCTCCGCGGCGAGGCCGAACATCTCCGACGACGAGGCCTGATAGAAGCGCGCCTGCGGACAGACGGCGCGGATCGTCTCCAGCACGTTGACCGCGCCGATTCCGGTGACGCCGCTGGTCAACAGCGGTTGGCGCCAGGACGATTTTACGAATGACTGGGCGGCGAGGTTGTAGACCTCGTCGGGCCCTACTTCCTGGAAGACCCGGAACAGGCTGGAGAGGTCGGTCAGGTTGCCGTCGTGCAGGCGAACGTCGTCGGCGACGCCGAGCCAACGCAGCCGCTCGTCGACGACCTCGGCCGAAGCGCTGCGCCGCAGCAGCCCGTGAACCTCGTAGCCCTTGCCGACCAGAAACTGGGCGAGATACGCGCCGTCCTGTCCGGTGACGCCGGTGATCAGCGCGCGCTTGGTGGTCATGAAAGAACGCCCCTTGCGGCCGCCGCGCCCATTCGAGGGGCCCATTCGGCCTCTATTCCGCGGCGCTCGAACCGGCGCGGCCTAGCCGCGCGCGACTTCCCGCCTCGCCGGCGCGGGCCGTCTATGCCGTCTTGATCGGGGATGGTCAAGCGAGTCTGCCCCTCTCCCAAACGGGAGAAGGGGCGAGGCGTTACTCAAGGAGCGCGGCGCCTTCGGCGGCCGGCTCGAGCGCCTTGGCCGCGCCCTTCTGGCTGCGACCGTCGCAGCCCCGAATGATCATGTCGATCGTCGCGTTGACGTGCTCGTCTTCGGGCGGCCAGTGGAGATCGGGAAAAGCGAGGCGAAGCGCGACAGGACCGGACACAGCCGCCCACATCGCCAGCGCAGCGGCGTCGGAGCGCCACGCATCCCTCGCCAGCCCCGCCTTCGCCGCCTCCTCGAAGCGCTTGGCGAGCCGCTCCAGCAAACCATCGCGCGTGGCGAACCGAGTGTCGTCGTCGCTTGGGCAGGGACGCAAGGATTTGCGCATGAAGATGATGCGATAGTCGTCGGGGCGGCGCAGCCAGAAGCGCATGTAGGCGGAGAGGATCGCGCGCAGGCGGCCGACTGGATCCGCGCCTTCGGCGTCGTCGGGATCAGCCGTCGCCAGCGCGTGAGCGAGGCTCCGCCAGGCCTCCACGGCCAGCGATTCGAGCATTTCCTCTTTGGAGGAGAAATAGACGTAGAGCGCCGTCTGAGAGATGCCGACACGCGCGGCGATCTGCCGGGTCGTCACGTTCTCGACGCCCTGCTTGAGGAACAGTTCGCGCGCCGCCTTGAGAATCTCGGCCGGCCGCTCGCAACCGGCGCCACGCGCCTTGCGATGGTCCAACGAAATCACATATTCACGGCGCGACAGCGGTTGCATGGCGTTCTTCGTCATTTCGGCCCCCCGGCCTGCGTCCGTCGCACCTGTCTTATCTAGGGCTTTCCAGCCTGATTAGCAGGGCGGACGCTACGTTTGTCAAACCTCCGATCCGAGATCCTCGTCCGAACTTAGTCCCCGGCGCCGGCCGCGAACGGCCGGCGCGGGGGGACGGCCGACTTAGCGGCCGCGGTGATAGAGGCTCGGGCTCTGGTCCTGATCGACCGCCTGAGCGCGGAAGCCGGCGATGTCGCTGTTGGCGGCGGGCGCCGAAGTCGTCGACATGCGGGCCAGATGGTCCTGCCACTGCTCGGTCGACGGGATGGCCGAAGCCTGGGCGACGCCGAGGGCGAGGACGAGCGCCGAAGCGCCAAGGACAACAAAATTACGCATTATGATTCTCCATTCTCTCTGTGAGGGCCGAGTTAGCGGCCGCGGTGATAGAGGCTCGGGCTCTGGTCGACAGCCTGCGAGGCCTGGTCGACCGCCTGAGCGCGGAAGTCGCCGAAGTTGGCGGTGCCGTAGGGCGCCGTAACCGTCGACATGCGGGCCAGATGGTCCTGCCACTGTTCGGTCGACGGGATGGCCGAAGCCTGGGCGACGCCGAGAGCGAGGACGAGCGCCGAAGCGCCGAGGACAACAAACTTATGCATCGTGATTCTCCAATCTATATATGTGAGCGATGATACCTGTTCGATGCTCACTGTTCGATGAACATGTGGTGTCCGGACGGGCTTTCAAGGGGGCCGCGTTCAACTGGACGTGATTTAGCGGCCACGGTGATAGACGGTCGGGGTCGGGGTCTGGTCCTGCGCCTGGTCGACCGCCAGCGCGCGGAAGCCGACGAAGTCGCTATTGGCGGAAGGCGCGGCGGTTGACGACACGCCGGCGACGTGAGCCTGCCACTGTTCGGTGGACGGGATGGCCGAAGCCTGGGCGACGCCGAGGGCGAGAACCAGCGCCGAAGCGCCGAGGACAACGAAGTTGCGCATTGTGAATCTCCTGATTCGACATGTGATCGTCGATAACTGTTCGATGATCACTGTCCGCTGAACATGTGTTGTCCGGCCCGCCTTTCAAGGGGGGCGTCTTCAACTGGATGTGAGCGGGGTTCGAGGAACTGGCGCGGGGCGGCGGCGCTCCTGTGCCGACAGGAACGGGATTTTACTTCCGGCAGATGGCGTTCAACGGCGGTTGCCGCCCCTCGGCCGTGCTTCGCCGCCGCCCCAGTTGCGCGGGCCCACGTCGGCGTCGGTTGGTTTGCGCGGGCGGATCGACGGGCGGCCGGGGGCGGATTCGCCGAAACCACCGCCCGCGGCGGCGACCGCTTCCTGGCGCGCCAGCGGGTCGTCGCTTATAGCGGGCTCGAACGCCTTCATCCGCTTGTCGAGGTCGGCGAGAAGATCGCGATGGGGCGCATGGTCGCCAGCCTGCGTGAACAGCTTCTGCCGGCGGCCGCCGCGTTGGGTAAGGCGGGACGTCAGGGATAACGAAGCGCGACGGGCGGGCCATGGCGCACGGATAAAGACCGCCCGCCGCAATTGCCGAAAGGTTCAGGCGCCGACCGCCGATGACACTCGCAGCCCCGACGCAATGGTCGGCGGCGCGTTGTTGAGTTGCTCGATCGCGAACCCCGCCGCGGCTTTGTATTTGGCCATGAAATCGTTGCGTTCCGCGCGGGGAACGACGTCGTCGATATTGTCGAATTCGCCGCCGCAGCGCTCGTCGACGAGGTTGAGCAGGCCGAAAGGACCGGCGCCCCGGTTGCGCAGGATGAGCTGAGAGATCGGTCCGCGTAGCTGCCTGTCGTAGGCTGCCAGCGCCGCCTCGCCTGCCCCATGCTCGATCATGCTGGCCCCGAGGACACGCGCATCAATGATGGCCTGGCTCGCCCCGTTCGAGCCGGTGGGATACATCGCGTGCGCCGCATCGCCGAGCAGGGCCACCGGGCCATCCTGCCAGAACGGCGCCGGATCACGGTCGATCATGGGGTTCTCATAGGCGACGTCGGATCGGCGCAGCAGATCGGGCACATCCAGCCAGTCATATGTCCATCCCTCGAAGTGATGGATGAAGTCCTCGACGCCCACCTTGCGGAACCAGCCGCTGTTCTGCCAGCCCTCGGAATTGTCGAGGGTGCGCTCGGCGATCCAGTTGATGGTGGCCATTCCCGTGTCTGGATCGGGACGCGATATCGGATAGACCACGACGCGATGGCGATGGTCGCCAAGGCCGATGAAGGACGAGCCGGTGCGGATCGGTTTGGCGAGCGTGGTGCCGCGCCACATCACGGCCCCGCCCCAATGGATCGGCGGCTGGTCGGGGTGCATCTGCGCCCGCACCGCCGAGTGAATGCCGTCGGCGCCGATCAGCAGCGTGCCCTCCGCGCGCGTACGGGCGCCGTCGGCGCGCTGGATGAGTGCGGTTATCGAGCCGTCGTCGTTCTTCTCGTAGCCCGTCACCTTGTGGCCCATCCGCACCGCGGCCGGGCCGGCGCGTTCGACCACGCGTTCGTAGAGGAGTACGTGCAGAAGGCCGCGGTGGGCGGCGTATTGAGGCCATTTGTAGCCGGCGCGCAGACCACGGAATTCGGAATAGATGTCGTTGCCGTTGCGACCCACCAGAGCCCATTCCAGCGCGGGAACGCCCACCCGGTCGAGCGCTTCGGCGTCGATCCCCATGTCGAAGAGCTCGCGCGTCGCATTGGGCTGGAGATTGATTCCAACGCCGAGCGGGGCGAGGTCGCGAACACCCTCAAATACCGTGAACGGCACGCCGATCTGGTGCAGCGTCAGGGCTGTCGCAAGGCCGCCGATGCCGCCGCCGGCGATGAGGACATGGGGCTCAGGCACGCGCGCTATTCTCCCGGTCTCTTCGTGATTTGCTTAACCGGCGCTTCCGGCGAGTTCAACCTCGCCCCGCGGCAGTGATCGGCCGAATTACGCGACGGAATAGAGGTCGATTTGCACCAGCGCGGCGTTTCTGGCGCCTGTTCCAACGAACATCATGCCGTTCACCCAGGCATAGTCAGGATGTCCGGTTTCGAGCGTGGCGGTGGATCGCATATAGTAGGATTGGGCCGGAACTGTCTCGCCCGCAGCGAGACGACGCATGATGTCGGCCGGCCCGTGCCGAAACCCATAGTTCTTGATCTCGATGATGGCGCCGTCGCCGGTTTCGAATGTGTAGCGAGCGTTCATTTCGACCATTCCGGCCGCACTGACCGTCTGCCAGTCGGCGCCGCCAGCCTGAATAACCCCGCTGATGCGGGCGCCGCTGACGCGGCCGCCGATGATCGGGATGACCCTTCGCTCGCCGAAACGCCCGCCGCCGAGGATTCGCACCGGCCCCACTTCCACCTCGAGCGTGCAGAACCGGTTCAGGATGGGCAGCGGCAATTCGAGCATTTTCATCCCCCCTCAGGATAGCGGCCATTCTAGGCAGCGTGTCGTTAAGGGGACGCGATACGCGAGCTACGGCGACGCGATACGCAATTCATCATCTCAGCGCGCGCGAACTGAGCGACGACGCGCCGCATGACGCGTTGTGGCGCCGCATCGCTTTCCTCAACCCCAGCAACCCCTACCTCGTCTTCCCCCTCGCCCCGCCCTTCGGCCGCGCTTCGCCGCCGCCCCAATTGTGCGGGCCCATGTCGGCGTCGGTCGGTTTGCGCGGGCGGTTCGACGGGCGCCCGGGGGCGGATTCGCCGAAACCACCGCCCGCGGCGGCGACCGCTTCCTGGCGCGCCAGCGGATCGTCGCCGACGGCGAGTTCGACCGCCTGCAAGCGCTTGATCTCGTCGCGCAGCCGCGCCGCCTCCTCGAATTCGAGATCGCCCGCCGCCGCCTTCATCCGCTTGTCGAGGTCGGCGATCGTCGCCTGGAGGTTGTGGCCGATCGGCGCGGCGCCGGCGAGGCCGAAGTCGACGGTGACGTGGTCGGCCTCGTAGACCGAGCCGAGGATGTTCTGGATGCCGCGCTTGATCGTCTCCGGCGTGATGCCGCTGGCCTCGTTGTAGGCCTCCTGCTTGGCGCGGCGGCGGTTGGTCTCCTCCATCGCGCGGCTCATCGAGCCGGTCACCGTGTCGGCGTAGAGGATGACCTTGCCGTCGACGTTGCGCGCGGCGCGGCCGATCGTCTGCACCAGCGAGGTCTCGGAGCGCAGGAAGCCCTCCTTGTCGGCGTCGAGGATCGCCACCAGCGCACATTCGGGAATGTCGAGGCCTTCGCGCAGCAGGTTGATGCCAACCAGCACGTCGAAGGCGCCGAGGCGGAGATCGCGGATGATCTCGATCCGCTCCAGCGTCTCGACGTCGGAATGCATGTAGCGCACGCGCACGCCGTTCTCGTGCAGATATTCGGTCAGGTCCTCGGCCATGCGCTTGGTCAGCGTCGTCACCAGCGTGCGATAGCCGGCCTGGGCGACGCGCTTGACCTCGCCGAGCAGGTCGTCGACCTGGCTGCGGGCCGAGCGCACCTCGACCGGCGGATCGATCAGGCCGGTCGGGCGGATCACCTGCTCGACGAAGGCGCCTGCCGTTTGTTCCATCTCCCACTTGCCGGGCGTCGCCGAGACATAGACGCTCTGCGGCCGCATCACGTCCCATTCCTCGAAGCGCAGCGGCCGGTTATCCATGCACGAGGGCAGGCGGAAGCCGTATTCGGCCAGCGTCGCCTTGCGGCGGTAGTCGCCGCGGTACATGCCGCCGATCTGCGGCACCGAGACGTGGCTCTCGTCGCAGAACACCAGCGCGTTGTCGGGCAGGTACTCGAACAGGGTCGGCGGCGGCTCGCCGGGGCGGCGGCCGGTCAGGTAGCGCGAATAGTTCTCGATGCCAGCGCAGGAGCCGGTCGCCTGCAGCATTTCGAGGTCGAACAGGGTGCGCTGTTCGAGCCGCTGCGCCTCCAACAGCCGCCCCTGGCCGATGAGCTGGTCGAGCCGAGTCTTGAGTTCGTACTTGATCGCGTCGATCGACTGCAGCAGCGTCGGCCGCGGCGTGACATAGTGGCTGTTGGCGTAGATCTTGACGAATTCGAGGTCCTGCGACTTCTGCCCGGTCAGCGGATCGAATTCGGCGATCTGTTCGATCGTGTCGCCGAAGAAGCCGATGCGCCAGGCGCGGTCCTCATAATGGGCGGGGAAGAGCTCGATCGTGTCGCCGCGAACGCGGAACAGCCCGCGGCCGAAGTCGACCTGGCTGCGCTTGTATTGCAGCGCGACGAGGTCGGCGATGACCTGGCGCTGGTCGACCTTGTCGCCGACGGCAAGCGAGAAAGTCATCGCGGTGTAGGTCTCGACCGAGCCGATGCCGTAGATGCACGAGACCGAGGCGACGATGATGACGTCGTCGCGCTCCATCACCGCGCGGGTCGCGGCGTGGCGCATGCGGTCGATCTGCTCGTTGATCGACGATTCCTTCTCGATGTAGGTGTCGGAGCGCGGAACATAGGCCTCCGGCTGGTAATAGTCGTAGTAGGAGACGAAGTACTCGACCGCGTTGTCGGGGAAGAAGCTCTTGAACTCGCCGTAGAGCTGCGCCGCCAAGGTCTTGTTGGGGGCGAGGATCAGCGCCGGGCGCTGCGTCGCCTCGATCACCTTGGCCATGGTGAAGGTCTTGCCCGAGCCGGTGACGCCGAGCAGCACCTGGTCGCGCTCGTGCGCGACGACGCCCTTGACCAGTTCTTCGATCGCCCGCGGCTGGTCGCCCTTGGGCTCGAATTCCGAGGCGATCCGGAACCGCCGGCCGCCTTCCGACTTGTCCGGCCGCGGCGGCCGGTGCGGCGTCCACGCCGGCCGGTCGCGGATGTTGGGATCGCCGAGCTCGAGCAGGGCCTTCAGCGATTCGGCCGACGCGGTCGCGCCGGTCAGGCCGCGCGGGTGCGGCTCGGCGACCGGCGCATAGCGCGCCTGCGGCGCTTCGCCGAAGGCGTGCGGGCCGAAGGTTTGCGGCTTGTCGACCAGCGCCGGGTTGAGCAGCGCCGCGAGGTGGTCGTCGAGCGGATGGACCTCAGGCCGCGCGGCCTTGGCGCGACTCGGGCGAGGCCCGGGCTTGGCGGGTTTGGGCATGGCGGGAATATGGGGGCAAAGCGGCGCGGAGGGAAGGTGGCGGATTGCTCGTCGCGCCGTGCCGGCCGGCCGGCCTCACGGGGGGGCGTCACCCAAGTCAACCGATAAGAGATCGTAAATTCACTTTCCATAAATGAATTGTCGACAAATCTATTCATCCCAACGGCGTAAATCCGTGTTCTTAGCGTTGAGGCGTACCGGTCTGTCATGACGACTAGACTTATTTCCGCTTCGGAATTTCGCCCCCCTCGGGGCCGCGACCGCGGCCGTCCGATCCTCGGCGCGCATGCGGAGCCGCGGCGATGAGCGCGCCTGCGACGCCCCAGCGCGGGCCGATCGAGGCCAATTCGCGCGCCGACGAGATGCGCCGCGACGCGGCCGGCGACGGCGCGCCGGTCGAGGCGGCGGCGTTCGCCCAGATGGACGCCGGCCGGCGGCTCGCTTATCTGCGCGGCCTGCTCGCCGAGGCCGGCGCCACGAGCGCGCCCGCCGTCGACGACTGGCGGCGGCGCAACGCGCCCGACGCGCCCAGCGCCGAACCGACGCCGATCTTCACATCGCCCGCGCCCGCTCCCGCGACGCCGGCCAAGGCCAAGCCGAAGTCGTCGACGCTGCGGCGCGTCGTCAAGACGCTGCTCGGCCTCGCGCTCGTCGCCGCGGTCGGCTATGCGCCGCTGCAGCGCATGGCGCAGACTTCGAGCGTCGAGGCGATCGTCAACGCGCGGGTGATCACCTTGCGCGCGCCGATCGAAGGCGAAGTGCAATCCGGCCCGGCCGCGCGCGAGTCCGGCGCCGCACTGGCGCCGGGCGACGTATTGTTCCGCATCGTCGATCCGCGCGCCGATCGCGGCCGCATCGACGACCTGTCGCGCCAGCTCGCCCAGGCGCGCGACGAGCGGCCGCGGCTGGCGGCGCGGCTGGAGAGCGCGCGCGCCCTTCTCGCCGAACTGACCGAACAGACCCGCGCCTTCGGCGCCGCGCGCATCCGCCAACTCGAAGCGCGCCACGACGCGCTGACCGCCGACGCCGCCGCGGCTCATGCGCGCACGCTCGACGCAAAGGCGACGCTCGAACGCGCCAACCGGCTCGTCGCCGACGGCGCCGGGACGACGGTCCAGGCCGGCCTGGCCAAGCGCGACGCCGACGTCGCGGCGCAGAACGAGATCGCCGCCCAGGGCCTGATCGCAGTCAATGACGTCGAGCTCGAATCCGCCCGCCGCAGCGTGTTCGTCGGCGACAGCTACAACGATCGCCCGACCTCGGCGCAGCGCGCCGACGATCTACGCCAACAGATGGTCGATTTCGAACAGGCGCTGGACGAAAGCGACCGGCGTATCGCCCGCCTGTCGCAGGACGTCGCCGACGAGCAGGCGCGCTACGCCCAAGTGTCGTCGGCCGCGGTCATCGCGCCAGCAAAGGGCAGCGTCTGGGAGGTGCTGACGGCGCCCGGCGAGCAGGTGCGGCGCGGGCAGGAGCTGATGCGCGTGCTCGACTGCGGCGGGGCGCTGGTCACCGCGACGGTCGGCGAGACCGTTTACAATCGCCTGAGCGTCGGGGCGCCGGCCCGGTTCCAGCCGCGCGACGGCGGCGCCGACCTCGCCGGAACCGTGATCAGCCTCACCGGCTCATCGACGACGCCGGCCAATTTCGCCATTCTGCCGGCGGCGCTGGCGAGCGGCGCCTACCACGTCACCGTTTCGGTTCCCGGGCTCGCCAGCGCTCAGACCTGCGACGTCGGCCGCACCGGCCGGGTGGTGTTCGACGGCGCCCACGCCGACCTCATCGACGCCCTGCGGCCGGCGCTCTGGTGAACCCGTTCCTCGTCAGCGCGGTCGAGTGCTGCTGGCCGGCGGCGGTCGTCGCCGGCGCCGGCTTCGCGGCGCTGCCGTGGCTCAAGCGCGACAACACGATCGCCCGCGCCGTCGTCGTTGCGGTCGTGCTGGCGCTGATGTGGCGCTACCTGCTGTGGCGCTGGCTCAGCACCCTGCCGCCGTTCGGCTTGACGCTCGACACACTGGTCGCGCTCATCTTCATCTCCGTCGAGACCGCGGCGCTGGTCGGCGGAACGATCTCGTTCTTCTTCCTGTCGCGCGTGCGCGACCGATCCGCCGAGGTCGAGGCCAATCTCGGCTGGCTGACCGCGCAGCCGACGCCGCCGCTGATCGACGTGTTGATCTGCACCTACAACGAGGAAGAGGCGATTCTCGAGCAGACGATCGTCGGCGCGCTGGCGATAGACTATCCCAACTATCGCCTGTGGACGCTCGACGACGGGCGGCGGCCGTGGCTCGAGGCGCTGTGCGAGCGGCTCGGCTGTGGCTACATCACCCGCGCCGACAACGCCCACGCCAAGGCCGGCAACATCAACAACGGGCTGAGGCGCGTCGCCGAGCTCGACCCGCCGCCGGAGTTCGTCTCGATCCTCGACGCCGACTTCGTTCCGACGCCGGCTTTTCTCACCCGCGCGATGACGCTGTTCCGCGACGACGACGTCGGCGTGGTGCAGACGCCGCAGCACTTCGCCAATCCCGACCCGATGCAGCGCAACTTGTCGGTGGCGCGGGTATGGCCGGACGAGCAGCGCTATTTTTTCGACGTCCTGATGGCGTCGAAGGACGCTTGGGGCGCCGCCTTCTGCTGCGGCACGTCGTCGATTATCCGCTTCGCGCCCTTGATGGGGATCGGAGGTTTCCCGACCGATTCGGTGACCGAGGACTACCTACTGACGCTGCGGCTCAAGCACGTGGGCTATCGCACCGTCTATCTCAACGAGCGCTTGTCGCTCGGCCTCGCGCCGGAGGGTCTGCGCGAATACATCGGCCAGCGCAGCCGCTGGTGCCTCGGCTTCATGCAGATCTGCGCCGGCCCGAGCGGGCCCCTGCGCCCCGGCAACGGTCTCAGCCTCGTCGATCGGTTGATCCTCATCGAGACTTTCCTGCATTGGTCGGCCAACCATTGCTACCGCCTGGTCGGCCTCGCGCTGCCGCTCTCCTATTTCCTGTTCGGAATTGCGGCGGTGCGCGCCGGCGCCTCCGACACGCTCTATCACTTCTTGCCCTTCTTCTTCGCCCAGACCCTGGCGGTGGGCTGGCTATCGGGCGCGCGGTCGCTGCCGATCATGGGCGACCTCGGCCTGCTGCTCGCCGCAACCAGCGTCGTCAAGGCGGTTTGGCAGGGCTTGACCAAGCCGCAGGGCCAGAAGTTCGTCGTCACCGCCAAGGGTGGCGACCGCAGCAGGCGCTTTGTCCAGCTGCCGGTGCTCGCCCCATTCATGATCCTGCTCACGCTGACGATCCTCGGGGTCTGCCGCGCCTTCATCCTCGACCCGCCGTCCGACCTGCACGGCGCCGCGTCGCTGCCGCTGTTCTGGAGCTGGTACAATATCTTCATTCTGACGTTGTCTTGCCTCGTCTGCGTCGAGCAGCCGCGCTTCCGCCGCTCGGAGCGCTTTGACGGGCGCGGCTCGGTCGCACGCCTGATCGTCGGCGATCGCGT